>JGI12383J13903_1000574_pt1 | contig 25227 bp, 19 predicted proteins | sample Passage237B_FD_13903 | JGI IMG/M metagenome (IMG submission 13903)
TATAATTATAAGGCAACACCCCTCCTGCCACTGTAATTGTTACCGAACCATTGTTCCCGCCAAAGCAACTGACATCCTTTACCGCTTGCTTTTCTACAGTAAGAGGATTAGGCTGAGTAACAGATGCTTTTACAGATTTAAAACACCCTTTGGAATCTGTTACTTTCAATGAATAATCTCCCGCACCGATATTGGTCAGATCTTTTGTTGTAGCTCCATTACTCCATGAATAAGAATAAGGTGCAATACCACCGTTAACAGCAACAGTTATTGCACCCGATTTATTACCATGACATAAAATGTTTTTAACCTCCTCTACCTGCAAAGAGATAGCAGGCGATTCCGTAACAGAAGCACTTACAGTTGCAATACAACCATTGGCATCCTTTATTTCTGAAGAATAATTTCCTGCCGGAATATTTACAAGGTCTTCGGATATAGTACCATTGCTCCATTTGAAAGTATATGGTTTAACTCCCCCTGTAACGACAATATCAATAGCTCCTTTATAATCACCATTACACAATATGTTATCAACCTTTTCCACTTTAGCAGAAAAAGCTTCAGGCTGATTAATTACAAAGTTCATACTTTTTGTGATACCATTAGCATCGGTAACCTCAACGGTATAATTTCCAGCACCTACACCACTAAGGTTCTGCGTAATGGCTCCATTACTCCACTTATACTTATAAGGAGCAACACCACCGGTAACCACAATCTGAATTTCACCTTCTTTATTGCCATTACATTTTACATCCTTAAGCTGATCCAGTTTCAAAGACAGTAACTGAGGCTGTGTAACATTTACAATTACAGTTTTACTACAACCTGTGGCATCCGAAACAATTACTGAATAGCTTCCAGCCTGCAATCCAGCAACATCTTTTGTCGTAGCACCATTTGTCCACTTATAAGAATAAGGAGGTACTCCACCATCAACATTAAGTGTAATAGAACCATCTTTTCCACCGAAATAAGTAACATTTTTTAACTCATTTAAGGAAGCACTAAGCAAAGGAGGCTGATTTATTGTAGCGGTTAAGGACGCACGACACCCATTATAATCTACGACATCCAATGTATAAGTGCCAGCTGTAATACCGGTAATATCCTGAGTTGTAGCACCATTACTCCACTTGTATTTAAACGGTCCAACCCCTCCGTGTACCGAAACATTTATTGCTCCCCCTCTATCTCCATGACACTTAATATGCTTCAGTTCATCTATTTTTAAGGTAAGTTTATCAGGTTCTTTTACATTCGTAGTAGAAGCTTCCTGACAGTTATTGGCATCGGTCACAATCACATAATACTTTCCTGCAGGCACATTTACAAGATCTTCGCTTGTAGCACCATTATTCCACAAATAGCGATATGGAGGAACCCCACCAGAAACGGAAATATCCACTCTACCAGTGCTATCTCCATTACATTTTATATTTGAAACATCATCGATAGACCTGACAATTAGCGGTTTTTGTTCAACGTTTACAGATACAATTTCCTGACAGTTGTTGGCGTCAGACACCAAAACAGAATAAGTTCCTGCAGGAACATCAACAATGTCCTGTGTGGTAGCACCGTTGCTCCAACTATACTTATAGGGCTCAACTCCACCCTTTACAGAAATGGCAACTGAACCCTTTTTAAACCCATAACATAAAATATCTGCAACAGAATCTACTACCACATTTAACTTTGGTGGCTCGGATACTTCGACTACAATGGAATCCTTACAATTATAAGAGTCCGATACAAAAAGCGTATAGGTTCCCGCTTTAAGTCCAGTGATATCCTGGGTTGTAGCTCCATTACTCCACTTATAGGAATAAGGAGGGATACCACCTGTTACATTAACATCAATAGCACCTTTATTATCGCCGTTACATAAGTTGTTTTTTAAGTAAACCAGCTTAATCTTGGTCAGGGTGGATTGAGTAATTCGCACTCCCGAGCTGTTTTCATTCTTATTTCCTTCATTTTGCCCATATCCATAAGAATAGATAAGCAGGAGCAAAATGGAAAACAGTATATGCTTAATTGGCCTTTTACAATGCATACATAATTAGTTTATTGATTTTGTAAATGCTGTATAAATTTGTAACGTATCAATAAACCTTCCTATCGATCCATTCCTTGTATAGGAATTCGTCAAACGTTTAAATGGATTACTGATTGAAAGTTGGTAAGCGTTACAGGGATTATGTCACTTGAAATAACTTTAGTCTAAAGGATGTACTTGTTACTGGTTGTCCTCCAACATACTTTAAACATATCTTTTATTCAGAAAACGTTCAGGGACTGTTCAGTATATTATTTTGATATACAACCCTTGAAAGAAGCGATGAAGTATTCATCAACAAAGAATTGGTATAGGGAAAAACAACTCTTGGAGTGTGAATCGTAGCAGGTAAACGTCTCATATATAATGTAAAATTTCTTCGATAGAATAGTATTTAATTGTTAATGTATAGTTTTATTCAAACATTACTTTAACTTCCGTCCGTCTGTTCTTACTTCTTCCTTCCGGAGTATCATTAGAAGCAACAGGATAGTTTTCACCATATCCCTTTGCAAATACTCTCTCCGGGTCAACACCTTTACTCAACAAATAATCTCTAATAGCATTAGCTCTTCTTTGGGACAATCTGAGATTATCCACGTCTTCTCCAACATTATCAGTATAACCTGCTATCTCTGCGACGAAAATAGGATTCGTAATAAAAACCTGAGCCAGTGAATCTAAAGTAGGATAAGATTCACTTTTTATATCCCATTTATTGTTGTCAAAATATATATTTTCAAGCTTATAGGTTCTCCTAAAATCCATGGTAAAAGACATCATATAATTCTGAACAACTTCAAGAGGACCTTTAACATTAGGAACCTGGGAAGTATAATCGTATTCAAATCCCATTTTGGTTACTTTGACAAAGTATTTCTTTCCTTTGGGAACTATAAGTGTAAACTTTCCATCCTCGTCTGTAAGTCCTTTATGTGAGTAAGACTTATCTTCACTTTTGACAGTATAGGATATATTCTTTTCAGGTATTTTATTCTTATCCGTTACTATTCCAACTAAGACTGCTTCTGTCTCCTTAGCATTAAGGTTGTTTACAAGATTCTGTGATCTTAAAGTGGAGGCTGAAATACATAGTGTAAAAAAAATATATATTACCTTTTTCATATTCGACATACTTGCAGTATATCTATTGATATTTAGCATCAACAGATACGAGTGGCGTATACGACGAAACAAAAAGTGATGTTATAAAAAAAAATATTACTGAGCTATTCAATCAATTCTTTAACTATCTCCATAACTAAAACACAATTAATTAGGTAAACCTAAAAAAATATTGGAACGATAAATTCAATAGTTAATTACTGCACGGTGAATCCTTTTATCAAGTTATCCGTATTGATCCAACAGTTTACGAGCAAAGCCAGGTAACTTAATGCAAATATTATAAGTGCTTAAGTACTAAGTAAAGATCAGTTCAACCAGTTGTTTAGTTAATGTCAAATATAAGGGACACATCAATGTCCCTTATTATTTGATAATCAATCAAAAACTTCAAAGGCACCAACAGTACCGTTCCTACCATACATTTGTCTATTGTGCAGACATCGAATGCCCCTCCATATCAGCATTTCCTTTTCTTAAAATCGTTTCACTTTGTAAAAGATAAGAACCCGCTACAACAACCGAATCTCCTTCATTTAATCCATGAAGTATTGCTATACTGTTTCTGCTTTCTACTGGCCTCTTTTTCCAGTTCAATTGAAATATATCTATAGGCATTCTCAACCATTACAATTCCATCGTCTACTACTACATCAATTGCAAGGGCAATACCGGTGAGGGACATAATATTGGAAGATATTCCGAAGGCCTCAAGCAGTATAAAACCTACCGCTACAGAAATGGGTAATTGTAAAATGATTATCAGTGCACTTCTCCAGTTGAACAGCAGAACAATGACCGACACCCTAATCATTTCTTCAAAAAGCGTCCCCTTTACAGAGTCTATAGCTTCACTGATCAGCACACTTCTGTCATAAGAAGTCTTAATCTTTACTCCCTCTGACAGTCCCTTTTCAACTTCTTTTATTTTAGCTTTTACATTCTTTATGACAAGGTCTGCATTTTCACCGTACCACATTACAATGACACCACCCACTACTTCTCCGGATCCGTCTTTGTCAAATATTCCCAACCGGGGCTCCCCACCCATCTGGACTTTGCCGATATCTTTGATCCGGACAGGAACGGAGTTCCTCATGGATACAGGTATATTTTCTATATTCTTTACATTCTTAATATATCCCACCCCACGTATGATATAGGACATATCAGCCATTTAAAACTTTCCGCCTCCAACATCATTGTTATTGGCGTGTATTGTTTTTAACACATCCATGAGTTGAAGATTGTAATAGGTAAGCTTGTGTGGTGCAAGCACAATCTGATACTGCCTTTGAAAACCTCCATAGGAAGCAACATCTGCAACGCCCTGTACATTCTGTAAGGCAAACTTAATGTACCAGTCCTGAAGCTCTCTGCTCACCCAAATCCATACCCGGTGCATCCAGATGGTACCAAAAGATATGTCCAACTCCCGTTCCGTCAGGGCCCATCGAAGGAGAAACATTATCCGGTAACAGCTATTGTGCATAGCTCAGGCGCTTCATTACTCTTGTTCTGGCCCAGTAAATGTCAGTGTTATCTTCGAAGATGACATATATAAAGCTCATTCCAAACATTGAAGAGCCTCTTATATTCTTGACTTTGGGAATACCCTGAAGATTGGAAACCAATGGATAGGTAATCTGATCTTCTATTAATTGAGGGCTTCATCCCATCCACTCGGTGTAAATAATTACCTGGTTCTCTGACAGGTCTGGGATAGCATCAATCTGATTCTTTCGCATACAGTATACTCCTCATAGGAACAATACTGCTGCTATAAGAAGAACCATTCATCTGTTTCTGAGTGATAATTCAATAATTCTTTCTACCATAATCTGAAACCTGCCTTTATCCGACAGGCTTTATGTATACCCATTAGTTAAGTATAGGATCCGGCAATTAATGTTCTGGTAAATACCTCAGAGGTTTCTATGATTTCAGGGAGCATTAACTACCAAAATCATTCATTATTTTGCTCTCTCATACTGGCAGCATCCTGGCAATACCTTATAGACTGCCTCCTGTGCTTTTACTTTATCTGTATCATGTCCGGCATCAGCAATCAAAAGGTGGATTTTAGTTAGAGAAATGGCATGCGGATCATAGACCAATTTAACCATCCTGGTTTGGACATCCCACTCAGCACTTTTAACCGCTGTAGAGGCTTGTAATGCAGTTTCTATCCGTTTCTTACACATCTCACAATTTCCTGCAACTTTGAAGGTCGTCGTTTCATAATGTAATGACATTGCATTAATGATGGTAAAAACAAATGTTAACAATAGAATAAAGATCAATGCAGAAAGATTTATTTTAGTTTTCATGATTATAACAGGTTTAAGGGGTTACTTAAGTTTAAGTATGGAAATGCATGCGCTCTCTATACAGTGGCCCTTAGGGCTTAAAGAAGATTACCTATTAAGCTCTTTGCATCCGAATAGAGTCGGTAAAAGCATCTGTTCATGCAGCAACAAAAGCACTTATGCCATTGTATTCAGACTGCATTAGAAGAGTGCATAAGGTATTCTTATGGAAATAAGAATAGATTGAAGAGGATATAAGAGAACTAAATGATGAGGGAGTGAACCTGAATATAAATGGGCGTTTTGAGTGGCCCGTTTTTATAGCAGTAACCATCTACAGTAATGAATTGAAGTAACGGTTCCTGATGAGGAATTTCCAGGGCAGGTAAAGATCAAAGAGGTATTCCGTTACCATTGGCCGGAAGCTCAAGATTGGAAGCACTATGAATCTGTGAGTCTTCAATCGTTAATTTATATTGCTGGCTTTTACAGCAATTTTTTGCAGGAGTTTTGCCACACTTATCACACCCACTTGCGTTCTTCTATAAAAAGTGATAATGACGTTAATTGGCCAGCACAATAATGCGTATACACAGCCAGGCCTGCACTGCCAGGTAAAGCATTATCAAAAATATGTTGGCAATTCGTTTCATGGGTACAAATATGAGGTAAAGTACCGCTAAACGAGTTACATTTTTTGGAGTAATCGTTACACTATTTTTACGACCTCAAACGCCCAATACAGCACCGTTCTGAATCTCAGCACTTATCCATAGCATTAGCATACCTTTGAGATTAAAACTGTATCATGATATAAAAACTTTTTTTTGGTGGCAATGCTAAAGATATCCTCCTCTTCCATTTTGCTGATGGATATCAATAAAAAGCGGTACTACCTTTTCAGACAGTACCGCTTTTTTTACAGGAATTTTTTTTACAGGAATTTATCGTTTTACCTTGAAATTCTGGTTTTCTTCATATCTTCAATGGTATTCATGCAGGTTTGAAGTTCTCTTTTTAACTTTCTTTCCTTTTCAACCGCATTCTTCTTATACTCTTCAAATGTATTCGACAATTCATCAAAGTCACTGATCTTCTGAACGGTTACTTTGTTGGAATTACGGAACTGATAATATAAAAATCCGCAGGCACCGCAAGCAATGGCAATCAGACACCAGAGAATGGTTGCATATGAATACTTATTGATGGACATCCCTAAAAAAGAAATAGTGTCTTTTGCTTCGATGGTGCTCTCAAGACTTGCTTTTAGTTCGGCCGTTTCTTTTTGGAGCTGTGTAATTACATTGCTTTGATCTAATACCTGAGCTTTTTCACTTGCAAGATCCAGCTTTGATTTTGCAAGCGTATCATTAATTACCTTCCACAAATCATTCAATTCTGACTTTTTAATTACCTTATAATTCTGATAATTTTCAGCTCCCTGTATTACCTTATCCCATCTCTGCTCAAGATTTTGCCCTGTTACAGAATGGGTTAAAATAATCAACAAACCATATAAAACATATTTTTTCATACCTTGCTCAAAATTAAAACGGAAAATAAATAGAATTTAACAAATTAAGAAAAGACAAATACAATTTTTTCTTCCTTTAAGGGTAGAAGTCAGAAATTAAATCATTAACGCATAATCACCAGAATTATGCAAACATAGTCCAAATTTTACTGAAAAATTGAAAATATTTTAACAAAAATTCAATTCTTTACTAAAAAAAGCAGCCTTTTAACTAAAATCTTTCTGTATTCGTAGAATGGAGAAACTGATAATTTACCTTAATTTCTACATGCATGAAAAAATTTTTATTGGCTCTATTTCTCCTTATTTCGGGATATTCTTACGGTCAGCAGGCCAAAAGTCAGATGATGACCCCAGAACAAAAGGCCAACGAAACGGTAACCAAACTGAAATCGGAAATTAGTCTTACAGATGAACAGGCAGCGAAAGTTAAAACCATAACCATTGATCGCGTAAATAAGATTACTGCCAACCATAAAAAGTACGGATCAGATAAAACAAGAATTCAGGCGGCCAACCAAGTCGTATTCGAAGAATGGGAAGCACAACTGAAAGCTATTGTAACACCTGAACAATACGAAAAATACCTTTCTACAAAATAACAAAAAAATTGTCATTTAAGGCCCCTGTTGAGGGGCTTTATGTATTGATCACCAATTCGGTCATCCACAGCCAACAGAATATTGTTGGGTAACCTTCCAACAATCGGGCATCTTATTTTAAATATCCTTTTTATACTACAACTGTTAATTATTGATAAATTCGCTTTTTTACTTTAGCAAACTAATAAGACCAACATGGAAGAGCGTGCATTAAAATTTATGAAGATGGCCATAGAGCTTTCCCATCTGGGCCACAGAACGGACAAAGGCGGGCCATTCGGCGCCATCGTAGTTAAGGGAGATGAAGTCGTTGGCAGAGGATACAATCAGGTGACCTCCTCCAATGATCCGACAGCTCATGCTGAAGTAGTCGCCATTAGAGATGCCTGTAAAAACCTAAATACCTTTCAGTTAGAAGGATGTGAAATATATGCAAGCTGTGAACCCTGCCCCATGTGCCTGGGAGCGATTTACTGGGCAAGACCCGATAAAATTTATTTTGCTAACACTCGTGAAGACGCTGCTGCTATTGGCTTTGACGATTCCATGATTTATGAGGAAATGAAAAAACAGATGAACGAAAGAAAAATCCCAATCATTCAGATCGGGCAGGACCTCGCCATTAAAGCATTCCACGAATGGAAAGAAAAAGAAGATAAGAAGGAATATTAAAATAGGCATAGGGGCTCCACCCTATGCTGACATACGTCCTCCCCCTCCGGGGGCTTTAATAAACCAAACCTAAATTGGAAATAGAACCTTTAAAGTAACTTTATAAGCCAAGTATAGTGAAGATTCCACACTTAATACTTATAACTTATAAATGCTATTTCAACTCCGGCAACGCAATCCCTTTAATCTTGCGATAAAGATCCACCGCGTACAGATCTGTCATCCCTGAGACAAAGTCAACTACAGACTGGATTCTGTAATACAAATTATCATCCTCTCCCTTGTATTTGAACTGATCCGGCAACAGACGCATCAGTTTCGTGGAGGTCGCTTTTTCAGGATGAATGACAGCCGGAACAAACTCCTCCAGAATTCCTCCCAATATTTTATAACCTGCCAGCTCTATCTCAATTGCTGAGCGATAATTATAGATCTCTTCATTGGAAATCTGCCTCAACTCCTGAAGTGGTTTACTGATATGTCCTCCCAGGTCATCCGTCAGACTTTTTTCATAGGTGCCGGAAAGAATTGCTTCCCTGTTTTCCCAGAAAACTTCAGCACATCGTTCGATCAAAATAGAGATAATCTTGGCCCTCAGGAATGCAATTTTTTGTTTGTCATCCACAATAGCATCCACCACGGACTTAATTTTTCCTCTGTTGTCACGATCAGCATTTTCCTGAAAGAACTCAAGAAGTACTTCAATGGCTTTTTTCAGTGTAATGATCTTCAACCTGTAAGCATCTTCCCAGTCTATCAGCTGATAACAAATATCGTCCGCAGCTTCCACCAGAAAAACAAAGGGATGACGGGCATAAATCAATTCATTCCCTTTTGAATTGGAAATAAGACCAAATTCTTTAACTATCTTCAAAAAGGTTTCTCTTTCGGAATCAAAGAACCCATACTTCTTGCGGCTTAAAACCCCTTTGTGCATCCCGGCACCTGACTCGCATGGGTATTTAATCATGGAAGCAAGCGTGGTATAAGTCAGCCTCATTCCACCAGGAGTATTTTCATTGAAATGATGTGTCAGCAACCTGAGACCATTCGCATTCCCCTCAAAGTTGGTAAGGTCTGTAAATTGATTGTGCGTAAGGTTTTCGCGAATATAACTTAACTCTCTTTCAGGAAGATTCAGAAAATACGCTGAAATGGCTTTTTCACCCGAATGTCCAAATGGCGGATTCCCGATGTCATGAGCCAGACAGGCTGCAGATATTACCGATCCCAGTTCATAATTATAAAATCTCTGGAACGACTGATTATTAGGCTCATAATGCTCTGCAATCCTTTGTCCGATAATACTTCCAAGCGACCGGCCCACGCAGGCCACTTCCAGACTGTGAGTGAGTCTGTTGTGTACAAATATACTTCCGGGTAATGGAAATACCTGTGTCTTATTCTGCAACCTTCTGAAAGGCGAAGAAAATATAAGTCTGTCGTAATCTATCTGATAAGGATTTCTAACCGAATCCTGACCTACGGTATATTTATGTTCCTGGCCCAGTCTCTTGGGGCTGTACAATGTATTCCAATCCAGCATATACACTTCAAAAAGGGACAACACCCTGCGTTTGTCCTGTAAATTTAAAACTAAATAATTGCTTTTACACAACAATCTCCTATTGTTCTGAAGATAAAGCAGAATCAATCTGAGCAATCTCTCCGGTTCCGTCATTAGTTTCCCTCTTTTTACTTATATTTGAAAAGTATTCAACCAGCTAACAACACAATGGATAAGAAAAAATACCTTAAACAATATTGGGGGTATGACACCTTTCGTCCCCATCAGGAAACGATCGTAGACCTGGTTCTGCAAAAGAAGGACGTGATGGTCATAATGCCCACAGGTGGCGGGAAGTCTCTTTGTTACCAGTTACCTGCAGTGATGATGGAAGGTATCGCTGTAGTGGTCTCCCCGCTTATTTCCCTCATGAAAGACCAGGTGGAAGCCCTTAAAGCCAATGGTATTGCCGCAGAATTTTATAACAGCAGTCTTCCTTCCGAACAGCTTATATCCATTGAGAGAGCATGTCTTAATGGCAATGTTAAGATATTGTATGTGTCTCCGGAAAAAGCTGTAAACATAGGATTTATGCACTTCCTGGAACGCTTAAAAGTCAACCTGATTGCTATTGATGAGGCGCATTGCGTATCGTTCTGGGGGCATGATTTCAGACCAGAATACACTCAGTTAAAACGCCTGAAAGAATTTTTTCCCAATGTCCCATTTATTGCTCTTACTGCCACTGCTGATAAAGTAACAAGAAAAGATATCCTCTCACAACTGGGTATGGACGATGCGGAAATCTTTCTTTCCAGCTTTGACCGCCCCAATCTGAGCTTAAAGGTGTTGCCAGGAAGAGACCGTTTTAAATATATCTCCAATTACATTGCCAACAGAGGAACTCAGGCAGGAATTATCTATTGCCTGAGCAGAAAAGAATGTGAAAAACTTGCAGACAAACTGCGTGAACAAGGCTTTAATGCCGATTACTACCATGCGGGAATGGATGCAGAGGCACGATCCAGGGTACAGGAGAATTTTATCAGGGATGAAGTTCAGATCATATGTGCCACCATTGCTTTTGGAATGGGCATTGATAAACCCAATGTTCGCTGGGTTATACATTACAGCCTTCCTAAAAACATAGAAAATTTCTATCAGGAAATTGGAAGAGCCGGAAGAGACGGATTAGCTTCCGATACCATTTTATTTTACAGCTTCCGGGATTATACCTGGCAACTAGAACTGCTGGAAGAGAAAACCGGCGAACGGAAAGAGCTTCAGAAAGCAAAACTGGACCGAATGAAACAATATGCCGAAGCGGACATTTGCAGAAGGAGAATTTTACTAAGTTACTTTAACGAAAATACGGAGAAAGACTGTGGCAATTGTGATGTTTGCAAAAATCCACCCTCTCGATTTGACGGCACCGTTTATGCCCAGAAAGCATTGTCTGCCATCGCCAGAGCCAATGAAAAAATTGCCCTGGGAATGCTCATTGACATTCTTAGAGGCTCCATGAATAAAAACGTTTTGGAGAAAGGCTATCATCAGCTAAAAACATTTGGCGTGGGGAAAGATTTAAAATATGAGGAATGGAGTGAATACATTCTCCAAATGCTGAATATGGGTATCATGGATATTGCCTACGACGATGGCCACTCCTTTAAACTTAATGAAACCAGCAGAGCTGTACTTAAAGGTGAAAAAACAGTTCCCCTCGTAAAATTCAGACCTATGACAGAGAAGATGGCTGAAATGAGTGAAAAGATGGTGGTCAAATCGGACAAAGAACAGAGAGATGAACGCTTATTTGAACGACTTAAGAAACTCCGTAAAAGCCTGGCCGATGCCCTGGCAGTTCCGGCATATATCATTTTCAACGATGCCACATTATCTGAACTGGTTGCCAGAAAACCGGTAAGTCCGTTGGAGCTTAAGGCAATTCAGGGAATCGGAGAAGAAAAGTTCAGACGGTATGGACATGAGTTTTTAAACGAAATCATTTCCTTCGTACAGGAAGAAGCCGGACAGGGAGCTAAAATAAAAGGAAGTACTTATATCCTTACCTATGAAATGCTAAAACAGAACTTAAGCATAGAAGAAATATCAGCCAGGCGAAACTTAAATCAGGTTACCATCTTTTCACACCTGGCCTACCTGTATGAAAAAGGCTATGATATTGATTTAAGAAAGTACATTACAGAAGCCGAACTTGGGGAAATTACAGAGGCCATCACGATTGTAGGTCTGGAGAACAATCAGCTAAAACCTGTATTTGAATACCTCAACGGGAAATATGAATACCATAAGATCAGGATTGCGGCTTCTATTTTGAATAAAGAAATAGGCTCACTGAAGGGGTCCTAAGCGTCACATGTCAGCGGGAAGACATGCATCTTGCTTCCCCATCTCCTTCATGTTACTTTACTTTTTAACTTATAGTACTAAATATTGGGTAAAATTATTTTTTTATGAAAATTAAAAATCCTGCGCTACTGGCACTGGTACTTTTTTCACTCCCTTCATGTAAAAAGGATCCGTCCATCTACAGTCTATGGACAAATAGAATCGATGAACTCAGGAACCACAATGAGACTAAAGTAACCATTACTTCCGGAATTTATGGAACATTAACCCTTACCGAGGGAGATTGTATGCCCAAGATAGGCGGAAACAGCTGCAAAACCTATCCTGTACGACGTAAAATACACGTCTATGAATATACCCGGAAAAACGATCTGGAAGGCTGGGGCCCAACATATAAAAAAGTGCCACCAAACTGGCGACAACAGGCTTTTCGGATGAAGAAGGATTCTTCCAGTTTCAGCTCACTCCTTCAAACTATTCCATTTTTATAGAAGAAAAAGGTAAATTTTATGCTGCCGATTCAGATAATAAGGATGGAATAGGTCCTGGATCCATTAGCCAGGGATTACTAGAGGTTAATCTTAATTTGAATTACGGTGTATACTAAAAACAAATAACACACTAATAATAAACCCATTACACCCAACCGCAAAAGTAATAAGGAACATTTTTCTCCATAAATTGTTTTAAACTCTGTACTAAAAAATAATCTTATGGACTCAGGAGAAATAAATAATTACCGGGGAAAAGAGGTTATTGTCTTTACCAAAGATAACCATCATTATCAGGGACAATTAGTCGGTTTTAAAAATAAGCCCGACTCCCAGGAATTTTCACACTTGTTTATCTTACTCCCCAACACTACTTACATAGACGTACCTTTTGGAGACATTACAGGCATTGAGCCAGGACGATTTGAAATGTAATTTTTTCCTACCATTTCCGGTTGGTATTCAAAAATTGCATTCTTGTATATTAATCCACCTGTTATTAAAAAACCTTTATAAATTTGGATATTAAATGCGAATATCCATGAAAGAGGCCATTTTCCGGAGAAACTATTTTAAACTATTTCTCCATATTGCATGGTGGACGATCTTTATCCTTTATCCTTTTTTTCTGGGGATACCGGTTGAGGAAAATATCCTGCTCAAGATTCTGTTGAATACATCACTCCTGATCGTATTCTTTTATCTGAACAGTGACATCTTAATACCGAAGATCCTTACCAAAGGACGTATAGTACTCTACCTCTCCACTGTACTCTTCATGATCAGTGTGGTAGTCTATGCTGACATTCTAACTTCCGATCATCTTAATGTACGTGAGGTAACCCGTATCAAATCGACCAAAACAGGAAGATCTCTAAAACCAAACCGTCCGCCAGACAATCCATTGAGAAAAGCTACCAGACCTTTCTTTTCCGCATTGTTTATTCTTGCACTAAGCACGAGCTACCGCTTGCTTTATGACTATTTCACCAATGAACGTAAGCGCAATGAGCTTGAAAATCAGACACTGGTCTCTGAACTTTCCTTTCTTAAATCACAGGTAAGTCCACATTTCCTGTTCAACACCCTAAACAATATTTATTCTTTATCGCTGACCAATACCCCCCGTGCCTCAGAAGCTATTCTAAAACTGTCGCACCTGCTACGGTATATGCTTTATGAAACCAATGAAACATCTGTTAGTCTCGACAAGGAGATCGATTACATCAACGATTACATTGAACTTCAAAAAATGCGCTTCAGCAATGAGGTGACAATTGACTATACGGCTACAGGTGATTTTCACACAAAAGAAATCTCCCCCATGCTTCTGATCCCTTATATCGAAAATGCGTTTAAGCATGGAATTAGTTATTCTAAAAAGTCGTACATCAAAATACAGATAGAACTTAAAAATGAAGAGCTCTACCTAAAAGTTGAGAACCCATACGACAAAAACAAGGAAAAGGACAGCGCCTCCGGTATTGGCCTGGTAAATACCCGCAGAAGACTGGATTTGCTCTATCCCCGTAAGTATTCATTACATTTGAACACCCTTAACGACCTTTTTATCGTTGAATTAAAAATAAACCTGCATTCATGATTCGCTGTATCGCCATAGATGATGAGCCTCTTGCTCTGGACATTATTGAAACCTATATTTCCAAACTTCCGGATCTTCAACTCGAAGGTCGTTTTACCAATCCGCTGGAAGCATTGGATGTATTGAATAAAACTACTATAGACCTTTTATTCCTGGATATACAAATGTCTGAGTTATCGGGCATCCAGCTTTTAAAAGCACTGCCCAACCCTCCGGTAGTGGTATTTACAACAGCTTATCAAAAATATGCACTGGAAGGGTACGAATTAAATGTTGCGGACTATCTGTTAAAGCCCATTCCTTTTGAGCGTTTTTTAAAGGCTGTCAATAAGGTGAAGGATTTGCTCGTACTCCAGAAGACTACCGTAGAACAAGCGCCCACCAAAGACTTTATTTTTGTCAAGGCCGATTATCAGATGGTAAAGGTCAACCTGGACGATATTATCTACATAGAAGGATTAAAAGATTATGTAAAGATCCATGCCGGTTCCAAACCGATTTTTGCGCATCAGAACATGAAGTCCATCGAAAGCAAGCTGACCAAAGACTTTTTAAGGATCCATAAATCCTACATTATTTCTCTGAAAAAGATAGAAGCCGTACAGAAAAACATGGTCAGAATTGCTGGTATGGAAATCCCCGTAGGTGACAGCTATAAAGATCAGTTGTTTAAGATTATAAATGAGAATAGTTAAAAGAAGATATTGATAACTATATACTAAAGGCTGCATTCGTAATAGATGCAGCCTTTTGGGTAGCTCTAATGATTTCCTTTTTTTTAAGGGAAAATCTCAGACCTCGAAGAGGCCTCATGTTTATAGATACAAACCAACCGATTTCACCCGACCCAATGTGGTCGCACCATTATGTTCTACCCTGTAATTCATAATTAATTTTTCAGTGACTAGCCTCTTTTTGCAACTATTTTTCTCTTTAGGTAAATTGGTAATTCCATACAAAGGCATCGATAATACAATGAAGACTAGCATGGTTCATCTGCCGGAACCTTATTAAGAAAAATTTAAAGCCATAAATCTAACCATAGAAAAAATGCAGCCAGACTTATGAATCAACCTGAAATTACTATTGTTCACTATAAGGAAAATGAGCCCCACCCCTATGACCTCTTAGTATTAGAGAAAGCAGAACAAATTCATAAATTGACATTTAAAGACTAATAATATCCCCGAACAACCGACGCCTTCGTATCAGGCAAAGGCATCGGTCAATAATCGATTCTTTTCTACTGTTGCTCCCACTTATTACTTTTTCAATATTTTACCTATGTACATTCCCGATGGTGCAATAACTTTTACAATATAAATACCTGGCTTTGCCAACAACCCAGACACATCCATTTCTATCGTCCCATTATAATTTACTGCACTTATCCCGGAATAAATTTCAATACTTTTCAGATTACTAACAGTAACAAAAGCTTCCCCAGCCCTGTCGTTTAACCGGATGTACATATTGTCCATAACCGGATTGGGATAGATTTCTATTCCTGAATCATTGTAGCCATGAGTTATTAAAGAGGTAATAGATCTTTTTACAACATGAAGCGTAACAGTATTGGACAAGGTATTACTATCGCTCACAGTGATTGCTTTTAGATTATAGATCCCTTCCTGTTTTAACCAGTGCAGATCGCTACCTGAAACATACTCTCCAAGAATATATGGATCGGAAGACACTGTAGTATGAAGTGCATCATTCAGATAAAACTCTACCGAAGTAAAAGCAGAACCAAAGGTATTGGCCCGGATCCTTACGGCTTCATCCGTATATACTGTGTCGACTGACTTAAGCGACCGAATGGACGATCCAGTTGACCAATCTACAAGGGTAAAAGAGGAAACTCCTGACTGAAATGGAGAATACTTATAAAGTTCATAAAAAGTATTACTGTAATCATCATCAAATTCATTTCTTTTATATTCTTCCGTCTGAAGAGCAAAATATACCTCATTATCTGTGGGAAATATAATCCCGATATCCGATGACCTGAAAGTATCTGCAGTAGAAGCAGGAAATTCCGTTATAAACTTAAATGAATCATTGTAGCTGTTAAATACCCAAAGTTTTTGCCAGTCTTCAGAAACAACAATTAAGTCGCCGATTATACAATAGGTACCCAATACGCCATCAAATGCCCTGACCAGTTGAGGAGTAGAAATTCCGTCTGACCTCCATAATTCATTATCTTTGAAAATATAAAGTTTTCCATTCAAGGGTCTTACGTCTACGATACCTTCAAAATATTCAGTCGTGCCAGCTTCTGTTCCATCTGTTTTAAAAAGTCTGTAAGGTTCTGTTACCGTAAAATAATATTGTCCATTTAACTCATAACCAGAATTGGAAATACCAAGCCCTACAGAACCTGCTGGGCCAGGATTAATATCTTTTAAAAGTTGGACATTCCCGGATTCATCAAGTCTCCAGGGTTCTCTTCCATGAACAGCATCATCCACTTCAAGCATTGCATAATCCCCAAAAGAGTTAAGATAATTCATGTAATCAAATGATTGTAATAACGTAGTTCCTGAGGCTGTACCATCACTTTTCCACAATTGATTTTTAAAAGCAATATAAAGTGTATTCTTTATACAAAATATAGCATCCGCATTGTTATCATTATAATCAGGATCCAGATCTATGATTTGTACTGTACCTTCTTCTGAACCGTCTGTTTTATATAATCTGTCCGAAAACATAAAATAGGTAGTTCCTTTCCAGTAAAAAAAGTTGTTAATGGAATGCTCATTTTCATGAGTGAATATTTTCACTGGTACTGTACCAGCAACAGTACCATCTGATTTCCATAGTTGATTTCTATAACCATTGGAACCTTCAACTGAGAAATATAAGATAGTGTCCGCTAACAGCATATCCACCACTCCGCTGTTTGCATCAAACCAGGTTAGTCTTGTCGTAGAGGATGGCGTTCCTTCCGTTTTCCAAAGATTATGATCGGAGAACAAGATTTTGTTGTTTACTAAAAAAAACTGGAAAACATTTCCACTTAAATCAGAAAGCTTTTGAGGCTGGGCCATTGCAAAATGGATGGACACAAACACTAATGAGCATACTAGTAGTTTCCGAATCATAACTGGTACATCTAAGTTGATAATTACAAAAGGAAGCAATCGACTTTTCTCTGTATCATCTAACTCAGAGTAAAACCAATATCTGCTCCATTTTAAAATGGACAAGTTTAACCGGTATAAAACTCGAATGTTTATTTTATTTGGCTTAAAAAATGTCCAACCGATAGCTCCGCTTGAAACGGAACCATCGGTTTAAACACCCGAAATTTTCCATTTTCCTTAAAAAACTTTCCCATTCCTGTTTACCTTTTCAGGACCTGATTTTATATAGGTCAAATGAAGGTTATTACCGAATTCAAGGAGAATAACTATATTTTAAACAGAAGTTTATTCCATGATCAGACGACCATTATTCTTTCTGATTTTTATACTATTATCATTCTTCGTCACCATTACCAGGGCTCAGATGCAGTCCATCGTGCCTGGAGGTGACTGGAGAGATACCAATGGAAATCTTATTGCAGCTACTGAAGGAGGAATCATTCAGGTGGACGGCCTCTATTACCTGTGGGGGATGGACAGGTCCAAAAACAACTATACTTTTGAAGGTATCAACCTCTACTCTTCCCCCGACCTATTGAACTGGACTTTTGTCAACCAGATCCTGAATAAAACATCTCATCCAGATTTAAACAACGGGGCTGTCGTAGAGCGGGCCAAGCTGTTACATAATAAAAGGACAGGACAATTTATCATCTGGATGCACTATGAGGGCTATAATGCCTATAGTGTTGCAGAGGTTGCCTATGCCACCTGCAATACCATCGGTGGTAACTACACTTTTCACTCACACTTCAGGCCTTTTAATATTGACAGCAGAGACATCAACGTGTATCAGGACAGCGATGGCAAAGCATATCTTATATGTACCACCAAAGGGAATCAGAACGTAAGTCTTTTTGAGCTGGATGAAAACTATACCGGTATTGTAAAAGAACTTTACAGGGGATCCGCCAGCAATGATATGGAATGTGAAGGACATGCCATCATCAAAACTGGCGGATATTATTTCTGGCTCATGTCCTGGTGTACAGGATGGGACTTTAACGATAACCGGTATTTCTATTCCAAATCTCTGGCAGGTCCCTGGACAAGTGGAGGAAATATTGCAGTCACCAACACCCATACCTACGAATCACAGGTGGGCTTTGCAGTACCCGTGACAGGCTCTGAAACGACAACCTTCCTCTACATGGGAGATCGATGGTCTGTCAACAACTTTGGCATGAGCAGAATCGTACTACTTCCCATCACCGTTTCAGGCACCAAACTCAGTGTCAGCTGGAACGATCAGTGGAACATTGATACACAAACGGGTGTATGGGCGCCGGGGGCTGCGAATTTTCAGAATGGTATTTATAAAATCACCGCCAGGCATTCGGGAAAGGTACTGGGAACGAATGGTAGTGCCGTTCAACAGCAACCCTATACCGGTGCACCCGGTCAACTCTGGAGAATTCAAAACCTGGGTGCTTCATTTTTCAGAATCACCAATATTGAAAGCGGTAAAGTACTGGATATCAACGGCGCATCCAGAGAAGCCGGAGCCAGAGCACTACAGTATGACTGGAAAGATTCCTACAATCAGAAATGGCAAATCGTTGATTGCGGAAACGACTACCACCGTCTGGTATGCGTCAACACACTTGGGAAAGCACTTCAGATATCGGGCGCCTCCGATGCTACCGGAGCAAATGCAGAGCTGGGTGTGTTTAATTACAGCGATCATCAGTTGTGGGAAATCACCGCTGTAAGCAGCACCATTGAGTCTGGTAAGAACTACAGGATAGTGAACAGAACCAGCAATAAAGTGCTGGAGAGTCATACAAAAGATCAGCTGGTACAAAACAGTATAGAACACTCAGCAAGTCAGATATGGAAAATAACCGATCTGAAAAATGGTTATTACTCCATTGTGAATACAAAGGATGGTTCCCTGCTCAGCAATGGTTCTTCTGTTACCAATCTTACTCCCATCGTTTTGGAAAACGAATCCGGCAGAATCCCATTTGCGCAGCAATGGCAAATCACGGAGTTAGGAAATGGCTACTTCAGGATCATGAACAGAATGAGTGGAAAAGTGCTGGACAATAAAGATGGACAGCTAACCGATGGAAACCCTGTAGTACAGTATTCCAATTACTCTTCGAACAACATCAATCAGCAATGGAGTTTTCAGGCAGCGGACGTTATCACTTCTGTTGCTGATTATCCAGTTGCATCTCAGATAAAAGTCTATCCCAATCCAGCCGGAGAATACATCCACGTATCATTGGGAACATTAAGAGCCCGTAAAATTTCCCTTGTAGATCTGCTTGGAAAAGAACATTTATCCCTAACAGGTTCAATAGAGGGAGAACAGCTCCTTGAAATCGGAAAAGTGAACAAAGGCATGTACCTGATTGTAGTAGAAGGAGATACTTTTAAAACAACATCAGGGATCGTACTGGAGTAATACAACTGAAGCCAAATTTAGGAACCTGTCCGGGAAATAAAGTAAACGACATCACGCTCATACAGCAGCTTTTACCTTGTTCTGAAACAGCTCTATAAGACAGCTATAGATATTGTGCATTGCGGATTATCGTCCCAACCTCCAATAAGTTGGATCCCTATACCAACCCGGCTCCCTTAACTTTTTCTTTTTTAAACCTAAACCTGCACTTGAGGTTTATTTTTTATGTTTCACTTAATATAAAGATATTATGATCCTAAAAATGGACCGACTTCCGATTCAGTTGCCGACTCCAAAGAATCCTTCTCCCAATGATGCCGCTGCCATACAAGAACTTCTGGGAGGAAAGTTTGGAGAGATGTCAACTCTGATGAACTACACCTACCAGTCTTTTAACTTCCGCGGAAGAAACAGGCTTAGACCTTTCTACGATCTTATATGCAGCATAGCCGGAGAAGAATATGGCCATATTGAAGTAGTCTCCTATGCTATAAACCTGCTGCTTACCGGTACCACTAAACGAGGCATCGACCCTGTCATTGCTCCGTTGCAGAATGGCACCAATTCAAGAAATACAAGACACTTTATTGCGAGCGGACAAACTGCCCTTCCAATGGATTCTATGGGCGACTTCTGGTCTGGATCGAATGTCTTCAGTAGTGGAAACCTTAAACTTGATCTGCTACACAACTTCTTCCTGGAATGCGGGGCCCGGGCAAACAAAATGAGAGCGTACGAAATGGTAAGTGATCCTACTGCCAGGGAAATGGTAGGTTACCTGCTCGTCCGTGGCGGTGTACACGTTGTAGCTTATGCCAGAGCCATAGAATATTTGACAGGAGTAGAAGTATCCAAACTTGTTCCTATTCCTGAACTCAGCAATAAGGCATTCCCGGAAGCTGTGAAGTTTGAAAAAAATAATCTTCATCTAAAGTTATACACCTTCAGCCAAGACGACTATCAAAAAGCAGGAGTAATTTTTAACGGTCCACATCCGGAAGATGGCAAACCATTAGAAGTTGTATTCGGAGCTCCAGAAGGCTTCCCTGTTCCGGATCTCGAAGAAGAGCCACAACTCAATGCACCGGGTGCTGATGGCATCGATGAAGATCTATTTAAAGACATTGCCAAGAAAATGGGGGTACCTGTATAAAAATAAAATGAGCTTACATTTTTTAAACTAAAACCCGAAGCAAAGAATCTTCGGGTTTTTTAATTATAGTAAAAAGCTTACTGGAACTGCCATTTGAACCTTACCGAAGTGTTTTTGAAACGCAGGTGTACTACACAACTAAGGAACAATCCATTTTTCTTTCTGAGTATTATAATGATTCTTTTCTCCAACGTTTGTATAACCCATACAAATACACTATTATTCAATGACTATTTTGTTGTTGGGTCTGGAAGATGAAACACTAAGGAAGTTCGTAAAACCATGCGAAAATTTGAAGCAATAGTAGAAATTATCGGCATCAATCCTTTTGTACCTGTGCCGGAAGAAATATTGACAGAACTATTTCATAAAGCCGGAAAGACCAAAGGTGCTATTCCTGTTACGGGTACGGTAAACGGACGAGAGTACAAACAAAACCTGGTGAAATATAAAGGCCAGTGGCGCCTTTACATAAATACCACAATGCTCAAAAATTCTCCCCAACGTATCGGAGAACGTATAGAAGTGACCATAGCCTATGATACCTCTGACAGAACCTTAAAGCCTCATCCCAAACTTATTGCAGCTTTGAACAGTTGTCCGGAGGCCCAACAACGATTTGATGCATTGTCCCCTTCCCTGCAAAAAGAAATTATACGATATATTCTAATGCTCAAAACAGAAGAAAGCATAGACCGAAACGTACAACGGGCAATTGATTTTCTTTTGGGAAAAACATCCTTTGTGGGTCGGAAAAGTCCTTTTTAACATCCACTACTTCAACTCCGTGGCCTGCCCCCTGACAGGCCACCCTATGTATTTTGTAACTTTGGTAAACTCCCCCAAAATCCTAAATAACCAATAGGCAGCTTTGGTTAACCATTATACTAAAATTGTTTAGTATGATTAGAATTGTGACCTGGCGGGAGACAGGCCATGGAGAAGAGAATTCCTAATTCTTTGCTGTTTCTGGTATTGACCCTTTGGCTTCTGCCAATTCAATAGCCATAATCTTATATGAACTATCGTAATGCTTTCTACTTTTTTTCATTTGACGTTAATTTAAGTATTTTACGCTTAACTTAATGTCCAGGTAAAGATAGCAGGTCCAAGTAGGCATTACAAATGCGAAGGTACTTTATACAATATGAAGCTATAAACAATCTAACATATCCCTCTATCACAGATTGCACGCTTTACAAAAGCGCGCCAGCCTTCCGAGGATTAAACGCGGCCCAGCTGGATTATCATAAAATTACAGCACCTGCACCTGTTACCATCACAGATGCCTTTATTGATGCAGGAGCGCTTCGACTGGCTACGAACGAAGGTATGAAAACCTATAATGCCAGCACCTGGTCGTTAACCAGCGAAACCGGCACTGATGGAACTATCAATGAAGCTTACAGTAATGTTGCCGTAACCGAAAACGGAAGAATCTATAGCCGTAATGGAAACAACTGGCAATTAAATTATACAGATCCTGATGCCAAAGCGATTAAACATGTATCGACGAATCTGGCCGCAGGTGCTAAGGATATTTATTATTACCAGTCCGGCTCATGGTCCAAAGCTCATCCGGTAAAAATTCAGCCTGTCCTGGCAATGACCAAGGGGAATAACCTGATAGCAGTTGGAAATCAGGGTACTGTGCTGGTATCAGATGATAACGGAGCAACATGGAAACCTAAACCTTCGGGAACCACCCAGCACCTGAATACGGTGACTGCTTATGGTAACCATGCGGTGGCGGGTTCTGTAAATGGTAATTTGTACTACAGCAGTAACCAGGGAGAAAGCTGGACCCCGGTAACTTCCGTACCCGGTACAGGAGAAATCCGTTCGATTGTCATGACAGGCCCTTCCAGCGTGTGGGTAGTCAAGGACAATAAGGTCCTGTACAGCAGCAACCTGACTACCTATTCCATAGCCCTTACTGCTACCGAACAGTTGTACGGAATTCATGTAGATGCTGATGGATACGGTTATGTAGTAGGAAACGGAGGGGCAGCTTACCGTTTACAGCCTCAGAATAGCTTTACCCCAGAGCAGTTAACACTGGCAGGATGCAACGGTGCCCCAGCAGTAGCAACGAACCTGCCATACGGGTCAATAGCAGCAGTAAAAGTATGTATCGATGAAGATATTACCGATGATAAAGGCACGGGAATTCCTTCCAGATCGTTGCGCACTGTAATTTTTACAGATAAGCTTACCGGTTATATTACCGGGACATCAGGGTTGGTGTTAAAAACTGTCGACGGAGGATATCGCTGGAAACCGGAGGGCTCAGGCACTGGTTCTTCCACACCGATTCTGGCACTTGCAGATGGTGAGTACGGAACACTTGTAAATGGCAATGATCAGGTACAAAGTCTGAGAGACAGGGCTCAGAAAATGGGATCACGATTCTGGTACGATGAGCTGGGAAGACTGGTATTAAGTCAGAACAGCAAGCAGTATTCCATTGAGAAGTACCTGAATACGAATCAGTATGCCGATGTGGCTGGTCAGCTACTGAACAAAGAGCATACCGGCACTGCAAGAGCGTATAGTTACACCTTATACGACGAACTGGGCAGGATTACTGAAGTAGGTGAGCTGATTACAAGAATGCCTCTTCCTACAGCCAAACATGAGAGTCAGGTTCGATACAATACAATCCGCAGTAGTTTTATCACTAGTGGAGTGCGTCAGCAGATTACCTCTACCTATTACGATGAAATCGTATTTGAACATGTGCTTCCGGATTTTGAACAGCAAAATCTGCGGCCAAGAGTTTCCTCTGTAACGTATGCGGATAAAGACCTGACCGACGAGAGAGGTCTTAGGGCTTACGACCGGGCAACTCACTACTCCTATGACATACATGGCAATGTCAAAAGCATGGTACAGGAGGTCTTGTCTGGCGGCACACACATTGCCAAACGTCTGGACTATGACTATGACCTTGTATCAGGAAAAGTCAACTACGTATATTACCAGAAAGGCAAGGATGATCAGTTTATACACCGGTACCTATACGATGGAGACAACAGGATTACGGAGGTACGGACAAGTACAGACGGAGTCCGCTGGACGAAAGAGGTACAGTACGACTACTATGCACACGGTCCGCTGGCACGAGTTACGATAGGGGAAAACCAGGTGGAGACCCAGAACTATGCCTACACCCTGCAGGGATGGATCAAAGGGTTGAAAGGCGATCAGTTCAGCTACGCACTGGGGTACTATGATGAAAATGGAAAGAAAGATTATACTCCGATAGGTGGTGGCAGCCAGGATATCCTGTCCACACCGATTGGGCTAAATGCACAGGGTAATAATTCGAGTTTATACAATGGAAATATAGCGAGCTGGACAAGCCTGAACAGGGAAGTAAACTATACCAGTGTCAACGGACAGCGGGTATATCAGCCATGGACTCAGCAGTTTGAATACGATCAGCTGAACAGGATCAAATCGGGCAGGAGCCTTGGAAGTGATGCCTATAAAACCACCTATGCCTACGATGCCAACGGAAACCTGACAGCGCTCAACAGGTTTAATGAAAGTGGGGTTCAGTTTGACCAGTTAAGCTATAATTATGAAAACAAGCGATCTGGCTATTTATCTAATACCAACAAACTGAGATCGGTGTCAGACGCTCCGTCCATGGCCGGTATTCATACCACCGATATAGACCATCAGGAAACGGATAACTATGACTATGATGAAATCGGTAATCTGAAAAAAGATGCCCAGGAGGAGATAAAAGATATAGAATGGACCGTTTATGGAAAGATAAAATCTGTAACCAGGGAGTCTGGAAGCCAGAAAGCAAATCTGAGTTTTGAGTACGATGCTTCAGGCAACAGGAGTGTTAAAATTGTAACAGACAATGCAGGAAATGTAAAGAAAACGTTTTATATTCGTGACGCTCAGGGAAATGTCATAAGTACATATGAGTTATCCCAGGCAGGTTCTTTAACATTAGAGGAGCAGTATCTGTATGGAAGTTCAAGATTAGGAGTCCTACGCAAAGGAAGGCGCTCGTATGAACTGACGGATCATTTGGGTAACGTAAGATCCGTGGTAGGAGATCTGAAAGGCGAAAACGAAGAGGTAGAAGTGTTATCTGCTACGGATTATTATCCGTTCGGAATGATCGCGAAAAGCTTCAACTCGCATAATTATAGGTATGGGTTTAATGGGAAAGAGAAAGACAGTGAATGGAATGGTGGTGGAG
>JGI12383J13903_1000584_pt1 | contig 24719 bp, 23 predicted proteins | sample Passage237B_FD_13903 | JGI IMG/M metagenome (IMG submission 13903)
GCGGCGAAGACGCCGGTGCTGGTTGATGAGGCCTACCTCGAATGCTCGGACGATTTTGCCGCCAACACCGTCGTGGGATTGGTGAACGAAGGACTCAACGTGACGGTGGCGCGCACATTTTCGAAAATTCACGGCCTAGCCGGGCAACGCATCGGTTACACAGTGAGCACGCCTGACATGGCGGCCAAAATTCGGCGGCACGTGATGGCCGGAACCAACCTTTTGGCCTACGTCGCCGCGCAGGCGAATCTCGACGAAGCCGATTACGTCGAGCGCACTCGCATCAAAATCAAAGCGGAGCGTGATGCGCTGCTGGCATTGTTAAGTGAGCTTGGCCGCGATTATGCGGAGCCGCAGGGCAACTTCGTCTTTTTTCACGCAGGCGTTCCGATCGAAGAGTTCCGCGCGGCAATGCGCGCGGAAGGTGTGATCGTGGGCCGGCCATTCCCGCCATATTTGGAGTGGTGCCGTATTTCCATCGGATCATCCGAGGAAATGGCGGTCGCGCATCGCGCGCTACGAAAAGTGTTGAGATAACGGTGGTGCGACACTCGGCCGTCGTCACGGCGTTGTGTGGCGGCGGTAGTGCAGATTCTCCAATTGCCGCATGTGCTGCACTTCGGCGTGGCGCGTCCAACTGGTGTGGTTGGGGTCGTCTTCCGGCAGTGTGAAGTGAAACACGACCTGCGCATCGAGTCGGCGCGTGTCGCGCCGAATTTGTGTCAGGTGTCGCGAGATGTCGTCGCGCAGGTAGCGCGGCAGTTCGGCGTTCAGCTTGGCGGCGAAGGCGGGCACGTCGGCTTTGTGGCCGATGGCGGTGTGGATTTCGCGTTGGAAGAAATTGGAGCTGAGATCGGCGGCGAACCAACCGAAGTCGGTGGTGAAACCGGGGAGTTCGCCTTCGAGCCGCGGTTTTAGATTGGAACCGTCCGGTGGTGGTGGCGTGCCGATAATGGACGAGATACGCAGGCTGATGCGCGAAAACTCTGCGGCGGTGGCGCGACTGGTGAGATAGTGTAGAAAATCCAACGCGACATCCTGATGCCGGCTGTTGCGCACAATGCCGAGCATGGCTTCGGGATAACCGGCGGCTTCGGAAACCGGACCGAGCGTGAAGCGGCCGTATTCGGGATCGTCTGCCGACGGTAGCGGTAGTGGCATCATGCCGGTGGTAAACGCGCCGTCTTGGGCGAGCACGGCGTAATCCCAGCTGCCCGCAAAAAGCATGACGGCGTTTTGCTGCAGGTAGGAATGAATAGCCTCATCGCGTTGATGCTGGGTGAAGCCGGGCGTAAGCATAGCCGAGGCGTCACGCATCAGGTTGAGTGTGCTGCGAATTTCCGGCGTGTCGTAGTTAACGCGACCGTCGAGCATCATGCTCGCGAGTTCGAGCGAAGTGACGCGCAGATTGCGATTCGGGCTGATCGTCAGGGTGAGCCGCTGCGTTTGCGAAGGCAGCAAGGTGTTAAAGAGCTGGCGCGCGTATGGCCCGCACCCTGCAATCGGCACGAGGCGCCGGCCGGTGCGGGCGGAGTAATCCATAATCTGCTGACCGATTTCTTTCAGCTCAGCGAAATTGGCGGGCGCTTTATCCGAGCCGGTGATCTCGCGCAGCAGCTCGCGATTGTAGAAGAGACGCAGGGAATTGAGCTGCAAGGTGACGCCGCATACTTCGCCGGAAGTGGGCGTGAGATTAGCCATCGCCGACAGTCCGTCGATAAACGTATCGCGCCACGGCATGCCTTCCAAATCGGTGCCGACGTTGTAGGGATTGGGCCGGTCGAGCCACGGTGTGAGCGGGAGGAAGTTCCGGCTGATCAATTCCTCGTTTAATGAGAGCATGCCGGTGATGTCTGGTGCGGTTTCGCCGGCCAGTTGCGTGCGCGACCACGCCGCGTAGGAACGCACCGGCACAGGAATCTGCGTGATGCGCACGTTGGGATGGAGTTTTTGATAACCCGCGATCGCCGCATCAAAGGCCTCGCGCATGCCGGTGTGCAGCAGCCAGTGGCCGATTTGAATTTCAACAATGTCCTGTTTTGCTGCGCGAAAGAGCCGGCCGCCCACGTGCCAAGCTGAGACGGCGAATACGACCACGAGAACCAACACCGCGAGGCGATTGCGAAAGCGAGCGGCGTTCATGGCTGTTCGGCGAGACGGGCACGCGCTTCGTCGGCGAGGCGTCGGGCGGTTTGGGCGCGACCGTCGCGCGGTTGGGCTTCGACGAAGGCCATGTAGTGCTGCGCGGCGAGTTCGTCACGGCCGAGTTCGTCGGCGAGACCGGCGATGGTGAGATCGACTTCGCTGTTGCGATACGGGGCTTCGAAACCGATTTCGCGTCCGGCGATGTAGTGGGGAAGCGCCGCAGCGGCATCACCACGGCCGTGCCAATGTAAATGCGCGATTAGGAAATGCAGCTCACGCCGCGCAGATGGCGAGTTGGTGTCAGCGAGTAAGTTCTCGACGGCGGCGATCCCTTGCCGCGGATCACGCGGCGGTTCGTGCAGACTGACAATGTAGGCGAGATGAACGGCAGACTGCTCGGCCAGAGGATGATTCGGATAATCCTGCCGTAGTTGCACGTAACGCGATTTTGCAACATCGAGCCGGGCGGGTTCGACATGATCATGCGCTATGCGTCCGAGGAGATAAATAGCCACTGGGCGGTGCGCTGTTTCGTCTGCGGCCAAACGCGTGAGCAAGGATTCCAGAATGCGCTGTGCCTCGACGACGTTTTGCGAGGTGGTTGGATCGCGCACCAAAAGGCTCGTGGCATAAGCAATGGCAATACGCGGACTTTCAGTATCTGCGCGATACTGTGTCTCTAAAGTCGCGGCGGCGGCGTTGTAATCGAGATTGAGTGCGGATTGCCATGCGTCAGCCGACGCGGGATCAGCTTGTGTTGCGGACGCGGACAATAGCAACGTGCCGAGACACGCGAGCAGACGATGAAAGAAGCAGGGTAATAGAGTGCCGGGGGTTAACGGCATGATGATGCGATCAGTCAGTCAGGAACGTCACTGAATACAATGCTGCCAGATTCTTACAGTTTGAAGGCGAATTGTAAGTTCTGACGTGGCTTCAAGAGCGGCAGGAGTGATTCAGAATGGGCTGCAAGTCGGGCGCGATGAAACGCTCTCGGGCATCGACGGAGATGAGCCGATCGCGGCTATAATGCGTGAAGATGAGATTGGAATCCAGCAGCGCCGGGTGTCGCGCGACGAAATCCGCAAAGGAAAAGGTGCCGGGCGTGCGCGCCATGTGCAGGGCGACAGTTTGCAACCATGCGCAAGTCAGAGTCTCGTGATACTTGTTCGGATCAGTGCGGTGGCGCTGAAGAAATTCACGCAGCAAGCGCCGGAATGTAATCAGCGCGGCATCGTATGACTCGTCCGACAAACAAACGTAGGCGAGGCGCAGGTGGTCGCGGTGGCGAAAGTCACGTGGATGCATCGCGCCAGTCGCAAATGCTTCGCGGAAGCGTCGATCCTCCGCATCGGCACTGGCTGCCGCCGAACTCATTCGAGGAATTTATCGACCAATATAGCGATCATTGCCACAGGTTCCTTGGGCACAATGCCGGGCTGGCGATAGCTGCCGGTGGCGATGGGTTTGTTGCTGTGCGCGGTGCTGGCATTGATGTGAAGCTCGATGAGGTAGGAACGAAAATCCCACGTCCAGCGGGCGTCGTAGGTGATGATGACCTCGGTATCTCGCGGCATCATTGTGAGGTGTCCGTAGCTCGCATCGAAGCCGCGGCGTCGCAATTCCGCGGCGATGAGCGCGTCGGTGGCGTTGTTGTCGTTGAGCCGCTTTTCGACGTAAATGCGTTTGTATTGGGACAGCTTTAGCTCTGGATTCAGGCGCGCGGACTTGGTGGCGCAGCCGGCGGTGAAAAGTGCGAGAACGAGAAAAGGCAGGATGAAGCGCATAACAGATGGAGCAGCGAATCGGGAAATTTGTTCACAAAAAAGCCGCCCTTGCGAGCGGCTTTGCGAAAGGAACGCCCGGCAACTTCAGCCGTGCAGGTAGGACATGAGGAGGTTTTCCAAATATTCCTGACGGCCGGAGCGTGGTTTGGGTTCGCCGAGCTTGGTGAGGACAAGCTTTTCAAGCGACTTGAACGAGGCCTTGCCGGTTTCGATGTCCTTGCCGAAGCCGGAATCGAACGAGGCATAGCGCTCGGCCACGAATTGCTCGAGCTTGCCGTCGGCGAGAATCCGGCGGGCGAGTTTGAACGCGAGGGCGTAGGCATCCATGCCGCCGATGTGCGCGTGGAAGAGGTCTTCCAAATCGATGGACGGACGGCGCAGCTTGGCGTCGAAATTGAAACCGCCTTTGCCGAGACCGCCGGCCTTGAGGATGGAGATCATCGCGAGCGTGAGTTCGCGGATGTCGGTGTTGAATTGATCGGTGTCCCAGCCGAGCAGCATATCGCCGGCATTGGCGTCGATGGAACCGAGCAGGCCCTGTGCGGCGGCGACTTCGATTTCGTGCTGGAATGTGTGGCCGGCGAGCGTGGCGTGATTGGTCTCGATGTTAAACTTGAAGTGCTTTTCGAGCCCATAGGTGCGCAGGAAGGCGATGCCGCTGGCGACGTCGAAATCGTATTGGTGTTTCGTGGGTTCCTTAGGCTTGGGTTCGATGAGGAACTGACCCTTGAAACCGATTTGTTTCGCGTAATCCACCGCCATGTGGAGGAACGCGGCGAGGTGGTCCTGCTCGCGCTTGAGGTTGGTGTTGAGCAACGTCTCGTAGCCTTCGCGGCCGCCCCAGAACACGTAGTTTTCGCCGCCGAGTTCCTTGGTCACGTCCATCGCTTTTTTCACCTGCGCGGCGGCGTAGGCGAAGACGTGGGCGTCGGGGTTGGTGGAGGCGCCGCACATGTAGCGCGGGTTGGAGAACAAGTTGGCGGTGCCCCAAAGCAGTTTAACGCCGGTCTCTTTCTGCAGCGCCTTGGCGTGCGCGATGAGTTTATCGAGGTGCTTGTTTGATTCGGCGAGCGTGCGACCTTCCGGTGCGATATCGCGATCATGGAAGCACCAGAATGGCGCGCGGATTTTTTGAAAAAATTCAAACGCGGCATCCATGCGCGTCTTGGCGACCGACACGGCGTCTTTGCCGTTTTCCCACGGGCGCACGATTGTGCCGGGGCCGAAAGGATCGGAGCCGACGCCGCGAAACGAATGCCAGTAGGCGATCGAGAAGCGCAGGTGTTCGCTCATCGTTTTCCCGTCGATCACCTCGTCGGGATTGTAATGACGGAACGCGAGCGAATTGGCCGAACCGGGACCTTCGTAAGCGATGGTCTTGATGCGAGGGAAGTGGGGCTTGCGGGTTTTCTTCATGGGGAAAGCGGGTTGAAAGGATTGGCCGCGAAGGCGGTCATGGGAAGCTCCTATTCGCGACGATGACACGATGTCCTGCAAACAGAAAACCCGGAGACACGCGGCTCCGGGTTTCTGGATTTTGTTAGAGCCGACCTGTGCGGTCGGAAAGTCAGGCGGCGCGTTGGCTGCGCCAGCGTTGGAAACGCCGCCACGTCAGTGCGAAGCCGGTGTAAACCAGCACACAACCGCCGAGCGAGGCGAGGCCGGCGACAAACTGGCCGAGCCAACCGAGTGCTTCGCCAGTGTGTAGAAAACGTGTCCACGTGCGGAATCGCCGCGCGGAAGAGAGATCGGCGAACGTTTCCGTTTTGAGAATTTCGGCAGTGAACGGATTTAGGATGAGCGTAGTGTAAGCTGTCTGCGGCCAAGCGCCGGGTGTTTTGACTGCGACGGAAATGGGCTGAGGTCCGGAGTTCTTCGCTTCTTCACCGCCGCCGCGTGGACCGCGACCCGCGACGCCCAAGCGCAGTGTGATTTCCTTCCACTCTGGTAGTGCGCTTTGCGCGGAAAGCAGCAACGCATCCGGGCTGACAGGCCGCGTGCCTGGCGGCGGAGCCGGAATCTCGACGGCTGGTGTTGCAGCGACTGGCGGACCGCTGCGAACCGGCGGTTCTTCGCCCGCGAGTTTGTAGATCAAATCGCCGGCCCAACGATACGAAATCGGCAGCGCGGTGAGCGTGAGCACGATGAGCACGGGCGAGGACCAAAAGCCAATGACGTTGTGCCAATTCCAATCACGCGCCTTGCCGCCTTCGGTTTTCATAAACCAGAGCGAACGACGCAGGCCCTTGGTGCGCCATTTGCGCGGCCACCAAATGTAAAGACCGGTCACGGCGAGGACGAAGAACGCGATGTTGCACGCGCCGTTGATGGCTTTGCCAATCGGACGGTTGTCGCCGCTCATTGCGAGAACGCGGTGCCAGTCCTCCAACACATGCATGAGATCGTGCGTGCGCGTGGTGGCAGGCTGGCGAACTTCGCCGGTATAGGGATCGGCGTAGAGAGCGCCGTTGCGGCCGAGTTGAAATGTGACTGCGGCGGCTGGATCAGTTGAGACCACGATGGCGGTGGGGCGTGCTTCGGGCTGCGCGGCTTTGACCGCGGCTTGCAGCTCGAAGAGCGATTTACGCGCGTTGGGATCGCCGATCTTTACTCGACGCACATCGCGCTCGGCGAAGGCGACAATGTCTTTCTCGAAGGCCAGCGCGGCGCCGGTCAGGCACATGATGAAAATCGAAATGCCCGCGATAACGCCGGCAATCAGATGGATCCAGAAGATGACTTTGCGAAACGTCATGGTAAAAAGTTACGAAGCTTGTGGCAGATGGTCGGAAAGACGGGCGAGTGCGGATTCGATTTGTTCGAGCGCCTGCAGGCGGCGCTCACTGGCGGCGTCATGACTGACGATAGTGAAGTTAGTGCGCAACTCATTGCGCGCCGAAGTCAGCGCTTCGCTGGCGATTACTCGTAGTTCAGGGCACGTCGTAATCGCGTCGCTGCTGACGCTCGGGTCGAGATTCTCGCGCACGAAATCGGCGAGGAAGTGCACTTGGTGGCGTTGATAAAATGCCGTGCCGAATCGGAAGAGGCGCTCGGTCAGTGGACGAAATTGTGCTGCGCCCAGCGATTCCCAATGACGGGCGAGTAGCATGCCTGTATCGACGGTATCGCTCGCGCGAGCGATTAGTTTGGCCTGCTGCTCGGCGTCGTCGGTGGCGATGAGCCACTGGCCGATGATTTGGCAGAGCGTGCGTCGCGCTTTTAGACCGATGTCGGCGAAACCGGCGCGCTGTTGCTCGTGCTGAGCGGTGAGCTCAAGCGCAGTGGCCACGGCTGCACTGGCGCGCATGTAGCGATCGGAAAGTTCACTTTCGATTAAGAGTTGCGCGAGATTGGTCTGCGCGCCGGCAAGGTTGAGCCGGTAATCGAGATTCGAGTCCACTGGCAACTTGCTCAGTAATTCGGCGGCCTGCTGAGTGGAGGTGACGGCTTCGAGTTGATGATTGACGTCGCCGACGCGTTGCAACGCTTGACCGCGGTTGAGCCAGGCTGCGCCGGTGCGATTGGTGATCACCTCGTCGGTCGGGAGGAGCGCAAACAAAGAGATTGCTCGGTCGTAAGCATGCACGGCGTCGAGTGCGCCGCCGGATTGCTTTTGCAAGGAATTGCCGCGGTTCATCCACGCGATGGCGAGGCGTTGTGTGACGTTGGCGGTTTGAGTAGAGCAGGACTGCAGAATCGCGATGGCGCGATCGTAGCATTCGGTCGCTTTGGCCAACGATTCAGGCGTGCCAGCGGCTTCCAGTGATTGTCCGCGTGCGAGCCAAGCGTCGTCGTCCAAAGTCTCTGGATGATCCACAGACATCACCACGCTTAATTAGCAGAATTGCCGATGTAACCAAAACGCACCGCTGCGCCGGGTTGCCATGCGAGGTCGATGCTCGCGTAGCACGTTTCGCGCAGGGAGTTGAGGTCGGGCTGATCGAGATTAATACTGACGGGAACGGCGGCTTGTCGGCGATCAACGCGCACCCATGCTTGCACGCGGCCCTGTAACCAGTGACGCAAGCGATAGCAGGGTAGATAATGGCGCTCCTCGACGACGTGGCGCAGTGCGATGAATATTGCGATCACGGTTTCCGCAGGAGCTTGGGAGCTCAGCGCGCCGCGTAAGTCCAAGGCGAGATTGAGCGCATGCGGTTCGTGCTCCAACGACAACTCGGCCATCATCTGATCGAGCACTGCCAGGCCGTCATTGAGCGGACAGACTTGAGTCAGTGTTTGGGCGGGAGTCATGGAATTAAAACTCAGTCTCAATTAGAGTTTCAAAAAGACGCGTCACCGAAAAGTGACGCGTCGATTCAAAATGAAAATCAGGCGGATTTCAGGAAGCTCTTGAGCATCCAGAGCGTCTTTTGGTGCCACGTGATGCGACCGATGGCGAGGTCCTGAGTTTCCAAGTCGTTGGCGTCGCCTGAAACATCGCGGAGAGCGATGGCGTCGGCCAAAGTCTTTTCGTGTGCGACGACGAGACCGGCGACGTAATCGCGGGACGGAACGCTGCCGGTGGGAAACTCATCCAGACCAGATTCCTTGGCGAAAGCGCGGAGGCCGCCGATCGTATACGCATTGAGCGAACGGATACGCTCGGCGATTTCATCGATCGCGGCGAAGAGATTTTCGTAGTGAGATTGGAAAGCGGTGTGCAGCTCGAAGAACGCCGGGCCTTCCACGTTCCAGTGCGCTTGCTGCGAGAGCGCCATGAGCGAATAGGAGTCGGCGAGTAGTTGGTTCAACGCGGCGACGACGGGGGAATTGGTCTTAGTTTTAGGGGAGGCGACGGCGGTTTTCATATGAGGAAAGATGGGAGGATTCAGATGAATTAGCAATTGCGCGCTGCAAAAGAGGAAAGAACCAAGGATGCGCAGTCAGCGGGGCGGAGGTTAGAAGGTGTAGGTGGCGGAGAGCCAGAGACGGCGGGGTTCCTGATTGTTGCTGTAGAGATTGGTGTAGCTGATGGCGCCGGTGCTCGTGTTGCTGACGTAGGGACCGTATGCGACGAAGTTTTTATCGAGGAGGTTGTAGATCGTGGCGTTGAGCGTGAGGGTGGAGTTAACTTGGTAAGCGCCGCCGAGGTGATAGAGCTGGTAAGCGCGGTAGTCGCCGTAGGTGGCTTTTGCCGTGCTGGTGGCGGTGTCGAGCGCGCGGTAACGCTCGCTGCGATATTCACCGCTGAGCCAGAGAGAAAGTTTCGACGTGGCGGCCCAGCGCAAGCGGGCGTTGGCCATGTGGCGCGGCGTGTCGTAGAGCGGGCGGCCGGCTTCGGCACCGCTCTTTTGTTCGCTGTGCGTGTAGGTGTAGTTGCCGTTGACGCTCCAGTTCTGGAGGAAGCGATAGTAGAAGCCGGCCTCGGCCCCGCGGGTGACGGCCTCGTCCACATTGACGAGCTGGTTGAACGTATCGACGAGGGGCCAGTTGCCGTAATTGACGGAGCCGGGGCGGTTCGGGCTGGCGGCGAAGGTGGCGTTCAAGAGGCCGGGACCGCTGGCGATCTTGTCCTCGAACTCGTTGTTGAAGGCCGTGAGGCTGAGGCGCAGGCCGTCGTTGTTGTCGAAGATGACGCCGAATTCGGTGGAGGTGCTGGTCTCGGGTTTGAGCGAGGGCGTGCCGATGGTCGGGCGCGTGCCTTGGCCCGTGAAACCGGTGATGCCGTCGGCGATTTGGTCGAGGCGCGGAGCTTTGAAGCCTTGGCTGACGCCGGCCTTGAAGGACCAGGCGGGCGTGACGTTCCAAACCAAATAGCCGCGCGGATTCACGTGGTGACCGAACTGGCTGTGTTCGTCACGGCGTGCGCCGAAGGTGAAACGAAGATCCGGCAGAAGTCGCCATTCGTCTTCGGCGAACAGCGCCCATTGCGTTTGCTCGTAAGGAGCGGGTGCAACGCCATCAAGCATCTCGGCTTCCCAATACTGGCCGCCGACGGTCACAGTGTGCACGCCGAAGTTGAGCACGGCTTTGGTGTCGAAAATAAGATTTTCATTATCGAGGTCGCGCGGGCTGCCGGACGTCTTACCGGGCGTGCCGGGAGGAATCGTGCGGCCGATGGTCTCGGTGCTGTTGCGAACGAGACTGGAGTCGAGGACGCCGCCTTCGAAACGCCACGTGTGGGCGAGGGTGTATTGGTCGCGGTTGAAATTGAGTTCGGGGCCGTAGCCGTTGAACGAGTTCGGCGCGTCGAGTGTGCCGAGCTGGCCGGCGTTGTTGTCGTAAGTCTGGCGATAGATTTCCGCGTCGAGCCAGAGCTCGTGGTCGCGGTGCGGGATGAAGTCGAGGCGGGCGCCCAGCGTGTGGATGTCGGCCTTGACAGGGCTTGGGCCGCGCTTGCTGACCTCAACCTCGTTGCCGGCGGCGTTCGTGTAATTGAGATCGGAGGCTTCGCGCGAAAACACATTGCCGCGCAGGGCGAGCCCGAGCTTCTTCTGCACGAGCGGGCCGCTGAGATAGGTGTTGATCGAGCCGGAGTTGCCGAAATCAGTGTCTTCCTGGAACGTGCCGCCGACGGTCAGGCTGCCGTTCCACACTTCGCCGACTTTGCGCGTGATGATGTTCACCACGCCGCCCATGGCGTCCGAACCGTAGAGCGTGGACATCGGTCCGCGGATGACCTCGATGCGCTCGATGGCGGCGGGCGGGGGAAGAAAGCTGGTAGAAGTTTCGCCGAAACCATTGGGCGTGACATTGCCGGCCGTGTTTTGTCGGCGGCCGTCGACGAGGATTAGCGTGTAATCGCTCGGCATGCCGCGGATGCTGATGTTGAGGCCGCCGGTCTTGCCCGCCGTGGAGCCGATATCGACACCTTCAATTTCCGAGATGGCCTCGGCGAGGCTGTTGACGCGCTTTTCCTGCAACTCCTCGCGCGTAATGAGAGAAATACTCGCGGGGGCGTTGGTGATGGTCTGCGAAAAGCCTGACGCAGTGACGACCTCCGGTTCTAGTCTGACCAGTTCATCGGTGTAAAAAACCGGACTATCAGCATCGGCCGCGCGTAGGCCCACTGAAGTGGCAGTGAGTAGCAGTGCGACAAGCGCGATTGAGTGGTTAAATGTCGATACGAATGTCAGATTCATTAGAGGAAGGGAAAAGAGATTCTGAGACCTAATCTCATGTCAATACGTGATTGAGACTTTTTCTCAATAATTGCCGATCACAAGGGCGATAACGGGCTAAAGTAGGAGAGGTTTAGTGGATTTCCGGTGCCGCTTGGGGACCTGCGGAGGCAGGCCGATGGGCTCCGGTGGCGTGGGAGTTTCATATCTCCGCCCATTGGCGGAGCAGGTTGTGATAAACGCCGGTGAGTTGAACGACACCGGGATGACCGGGCGAATCGGCGGCGATGCGCTGAATGCCGACATCCATTTCGAACAACAAAGCGCGGCGGGCGTCGTCGCGAATCATGCTTTGCAACCAGAAGAACGAGCACAGGCGAGTTCCACGCGTGACCGGCGTGACGCTATGCAAGCTGGTTGACGGATACAGAATCAAATGACCGGCGGGCAGTTTGACGGACTTGGTGCCGTAAGTGTCCTCGATGATGAGTTCGCCGCCCTCGTATTCGTCGGGCTCGGCAAAGAACAACGTGCAGGACAAATCGGTGCGGATGCGCCGGCCGTCGGGCAGCGTGCGAATGGAGCCATCGACATGCGTGCCGAAAGTCTGGCCGCCGGAATAACGGTTGAACATCGGCGGCAGGATGTGGAGCGGCAGCGCGGCGGAAACGAAGAGCGGATTCTTTTGCAACGCCGCGACGATTTGGGCGCCGACCTCGCGGCCGGCGGGATCGTCGGTCGCGAGCTGCTGGTTGTCTTTCACTCGTGCGCCCTGATGACCGGCCGTGGCTTTGCCATCGATCCATGTCGCGCTTTCAATTTTGGCGCGGGCGGTGGCGAGGGCATCGCCGGTGAGCACATCTGGAATCGCGAGGATCATTTTAGAAACTGAATCGCGCAGAGAGGATGACTTGGCGGGCTTGGCCGGGAATATGGTGACCGCCGCCGATGCGATCGATGTATTCTTCGTCGAAGAGATTGGTCGCGTTGAGCTGAAGATTCAGGCGATCGGTAACCGGGTAAGAGAGCATGGCGTTGAAGAGCCAGTAAGAGGGCACGGTCTCGGCGTTGACGGCGGTGTTACGGAACACACTGTCCATGTATTGCGCGCCGCCGCCGAGCGTGAGGCCGAAGGGCAACTGGTAGGTTGTCCAAATGTTGAACGTGGTCTTGGGCGTGAGGCCGAATTCCTGACCGGCGAGCCCGGTGGTGTTGGACGAAACGATTTTACTGTCCATGAGTGCGAGACCGGCGAAGACGGTCCACTCGCGGGTGAGATTGCCGGCGATGCTGAACTCGGCGCCATCAACGCGCTCACGGCCTTGGAGCACGGTAGGCGGATCGTTCGGATTCACGCCGGGCGTGCGGGCATTGGTCTTCTCAGTGCGAAACAGCGCGAAGGTGAATGCGAGGCGATCATCAAACGCGCTCCACTTGGTGCCGACTTCGTAGCTGTCGGTTTTTTCAGGCTCGAGATTGACCGTCGCGGCCGAGAGGCTGAGCGTCTCGTTCGACGGGTTGAACGAATTGGCGTAGCCCGCGTAGATGCTGGACTTCTCGGTCGGCTTGTAAGTGACGCCGAAGCGCGTGCTGAGGACATCGTCTTCGCGATTGAAGGGCGTGACGACACCGGCGGCGTCCACGGATTTGTAATCGGCTTCGATGACGTCGTAGCGCACGCCGACGTTTACCTGCCAGCGCTGACCGGCGAAAATGTTGTCGAACAGATAGAGCGCGAACGAATCGGACTTACCTTGGTTGTAAGCGCCATTGCGCGTGATTTTGCCGTTGTAAGGATCGTTGGGGTTCGGCGCGTAAACATCCGTGCTTGGAAGCACGGTCGCGGGATCTTCCACGCGATTGTAATTGGTTTGTTTTTCCTGGCTGAACTCGACGCCAGCGGAGAGCGCGTGGTTGACCTTGCCGATGACGACGTCGAGATCGACGTGAGTTTGGTTGGCGAGAACTTCGTCTTCCTGATCGCGGGACTTCCAATCGGTGCGACGAATTACCGTCGTGCTATTGGGGTTGAAGCGCGGCGCGGTGATAATCGAATCGCGGTAAGTGTTACCGTAACGAGTGAGATTGCGAATAGCGAAGCCCTTGCCGTTGTTGTGCTCGATGATCGCGGTCAGGAGGTCCTGCTCGATCTTTTCGTAGTCACGCGCCTTCAAGCCATACCAGTTGGAGGAGGGCACGGGCGAATTGTAAGTGTAAACTTGGCGCGGCATGCCGTAGTCGGGAATGTTGTCCTGTTCGAGGCGCTGCCACGAGAAGATGACTTTAGTCGGTTGGCCCAATCCGAGCGCGAACGACGGCGCGATACCCCAACTGGTGTTTTCCACCACGTCGCGACCGGGCACGCCGGTATCGCTCACCATGAGGTTCACGCGCACGGCCTTGTCGTCGTCGATCGGCTGATTGATGTCGGCGGTGGCGCGAGTGTAATCGTCGGTGCCGACCGCGGCGGTGACGGTGCGCTGCGCGAGGGATTGCGGCGTCTTGGTGACGAGATTAACCGAACCGCCGGTCGAGCCGCGACCCGCGGTGGATGAGGAAGGGCCTTTGGAGACTTCGACTTGTTCGAGATTGAAACTGTCGCGCGAGTAACCGCCGAGGTCCCGCACGCCATCCACAAACATGTCGGTGCGCGCGCTGAAGCCGCGGATGGTCATCTGGTCGCCGGCCGGAGTGCCGCCTTCGCCAGCTTGGAAAGTGATACCGGGGGAATTGCGCAGGATGTCGCGCAAACTGGTGACGGCCTGCTGATCAAAAAGTTCCTTCGGAATCACCGTGATCGTCTGCGGCGTGTCGATCAACGGGACGTTGAACTTCGGCGTAGCCAAAGAGCTTTCCTTACTGTCCTTAACCTCGACCTGAGGGAGGACAGTGGGCTCTTCCTTTTCCACCACGTAATCCTTCGCGAAGAGCGAAGAGGCTCCGCCGGAGACCAACAATGCGGTCAAGGCGGCGGCGCGGGCAGCGGTGGCACGATTCAAATCGTTATGCGAAAGACGAGCTGTGCTATTCATTGATAAATTGAGAACAGGTCTCAGCAAGAACGGACAGAACTCGTCTGTCAATTTATTTTGAGAAGTAATCTCAATCTCAATAATGAAGCCAGTTGACGTTTCTGAAGGTCAAAGTGTTAAGTCAGGGCATGGCCGACACTCTGGTGGTGAATCTCAATGAACGGAGCTACGAAATCAGCTTTGCTGAGGAGCAAAGCGCCGCTCTGCGTGAGATCGTGACGCGATTGGGCTCCGCCGGCCGCAAAGTCGTGGTCATCACCGATGCCAATTTGGCGAAGCATCAGCCTGATTTTCTGGAGCAGGCGGCGGGAAATACGCCGCGCTTGGTTTTCGATGCGGGCGAGTCCACCAAGTCGCTCGAATCGCTCGGCCGCGCGTGGGATTTTCTAGCCGCGCAAAAGCTGGATCGCAGCGGCGTGGTAATTGCCATCGGCGGCGGCGTGATTGGCGACTTGGCCGGATTTGTGGCGGCGTCGTGGTTGCGCGGCGTGGAGTTCTATCAAGTCCCCACGACTTTACTGGCGATGGTGGACAGCTCCGTTGGCGGCAAAACCGGCATCAATATCGCCGCGGGCAAAAACCTGGTCGGTGCATTTCATCAACCGCGCGGTGTTTTCATCGCGACTGGATTGCTGCGCACACTGCCGCCGCGTGAATTCGCCGCCGGCATGGCCGAGGTGATCAAATACGGTTTGCTCGGAGATGCGGCGTTGTTCGAACGATTGGAAAAATCACCGCTCACGGTGAACAGCGCCGATTTGCCGCAAGTCATCAAGCGCTGCTGCGCGATCAAGGCGCAGATTGTGCAGGCCGACGAACGCGAAACCGCGAAGGAAGGCGGCCGCGCGCTGCTCAATCTTGGGCATACCTTTGGCCACGCGATCGAACAAGTCTCGGGCTATGGCGTTTATTTGCATGGCGAGGCCGTGGCGATCGGCCTCGCGGCGGCGGCACGGCTTTCGGAAAAACTCGGCCACATTTCTTCGGCTGATGTGGCGCGCATCGACGCAGTGTTGAAAGCGCATCAACTGCCGGTGCGGTTGCGTGAACCGCTGCGCGTCGAGGACCTCATGGCGGCGGCGGCGCGTGATAAGAAAGTGCGCGCCGGGCTGCCGCGGTTTGTAATCATGGAGTCACTCGGCACGGCGGTGACGCGCGACGGGATCGAACCGGCGTTGGCGCGAGAATGCTTCACGGCGATCGGCGCCGTGGATTGAAGTGACATCCGACCAAACTTCCCGCTAACTTTTAATCCATGGCTGCCATCGACGAAGGCATCGTTCGCGAGTATTTCGAGCAGAATGGTTTTTTGGTGCGCCAGATGCGCAAATATCAGGTGCAAGCGCGCCGCAAAACCAGTGACGAAGAAATCGATCTCTTGGTTTACAACCCGGCGTGGCGCCGCGGTTCGCGCAAACCTGACTTCTTCCTGTTCTCGACGGAGCTGCCCTTCATTCACCGTGCGGTTGTCGCGGTGAAACCCTGGCACACCGACGTGTTTTCGCCCGGCATGCTCAAGAGCAGTCCGGAGATTTTTCGATTCCTTGAAGAAAACGTGCTCAAGGAAGCGACGCGTTTTTTTCCGCCTGATTCCGACAATGACGAAGGCGGCGAATTGACGAAAATTCTCGTGCTACCCGGCTTGCCTACAGCCGAACCTTTCCGGTCGCAAAGTGTCGAAGTGCTGAAAGAGCGCGGCGTAGATGGGATTATTTCCTTCCGCTCCATGCTGCTCGATCTGATCGAGAAAGTTGAAGTCAACCGCAGCTACCGCAAAAGCGACACCCTCCAAGTCATCCGCATTTTGAAGAACTACGATCTCATCAAAGACGCGCAGCTAGACATGTTTCCGGACCGCCCCGCGTCGGTGCGTCGTAACAAAGCCTGATCATGGCGACGACCATTCATCCCACCGCGATCGTGGAACCGGGCGCGCAGCTCGGCACCGATTGCCAAATCATGGCGCATGCCATCGTAACGAAACATTGTGTGCTAGGCGACGGTGTCGTGGTGCATCCATTCGCCGTGGTGGGCGGCGATCCGCAATATTTGAAATTTGATCCGGCGATGCCGTCGCAGGTGCGGATCGGCGCAGGCACGGTGATTCGCGAGCACGTGACGGTGAATCGCTCGATTCGTGAAAATCAGGCGACGGTCATCGGCGAAAAATGTTTTCTCATGGCGACGAGTCATGTCGCGCACGATTGCGTGCTGGGTGACAACGTCGTGCTCGCCAACGCGGCGTTGCTGGCGGGACACGTTTCAGTCGGCGCGTTCACCTTTATGGGCGGTGGATCCGCGGTGCATCAATTTTGCCGCATAGGCGAAAGCGTGATGGTGGCGGGGCACGCTTCGATTACGCGGGACGTGCCACACTATCTCATGGTGGCGGAACGCGACGACGTGATCGCGTTCAACGTTGTGGGTTTGCGCCGCCGTGGGTTTACCGGTCAGGTGATGGTCGAATTGAAACGCGCGTTTGAGGAAGTGTTTTTCACGCCGGGAAATATTCGTCAGGTCGCAGCGACGCTATTGGCGGAAAAATCCTTGGAGACGACAGAGGCGCGCCGGTTTTTGGAATTCTTTGCCGAGGGCAAACGCAGCTTCGCCCGGGCGCGTCGCCGGCGGAACGAAGATCAAGGCGATGAAGCCTAAGCTCGCGATTACCTGCGGCGATCCCGCCGGAGTGGGACCTGAAATCATCGCGTCATGGCTGCGCGAACAGGCCGCCGTAGAAGACGTCGTGGTGATCGGCCCGGCGTCGTGGCTGCGTCAACTTCCCGCCGGCGTGGAAACGATCGCGGTCGGTTTGGAGGAGTTTTCCGTGGAGCCCGGCCGTCCTACCGGGGAGGGCGCTTTAGTGGCACTGGCGGCGATGGAATTGGCCGCGCGCGGATGTCGCGAAGGCAAATTTTCCGGCGTGGTCACGGGTCCCGTGAGCAAATCTGAGCTGGCTAAGATCGGTTATCCCTTTCCGGGCCAGACCGAGTTTTTTGCGAATCGCTGGGGCGGTGACCCCGTCATGGCTTTTAGCGGCGGAAAGCTGCGCGTGGCGTTGGTGACTTGGCATGTGCCGCTTTGCGAAGTGCCGCAATTGTTGGGGCCGCAGATGCTGCACCGCACGATTGCGGCGGCGGATGAATTGGCGCGCAGTGAAGGCGTGGAGCAGCCGCGTATCGCGGTGTGCGGATTGAATCCGCATGCGGGCGAAGGCGGTTTATTGGGCGAGGAAGAGCGCGATTTCATCAACCCGACATTGGTGAAGCTGCAGGCGGAATTTCCCGGCTTGGTGACGAGTTGTCAGCCGGGCGATACGGTTTTTGCGCGGCAGTTGCGCGGCGAATTCGATGCGGTGGTGGCGCTTTACCACGACCAAGGCCTCGCGCCGCTGAAAACGGTGGATTTCGACGAGTCGGTGAATATCACGCTCGGCCTGCCGTTTGTGCGCACGAGTCCGGATCACGGCACGGCTTTCGGCATCGCAGGGCAGGGGAAGGCGAAGATCACGAGCTTCGCGAACGCGGTTAACTTGGCCCGGCGCTTGATTCAACGGCGCAAGCTGGGTTAAGGTAGCAGCATGACTGTTTCCACCACCGAACCTATCCGGATCGCTGCGCCGACTGTGCGCGAAGGCGACGAGCGTTTGGTGCGTTTGACCGAGGCGGCCGGTGCGAAAGTGCAGACTCTGATTGCCCGTGAACAACAAGGCGACTTTCTGCGCATCGCCATCACCGGCGGCGGTTGCAACGGCCTGAGCTACAAGCTCCGTTTTGTGCGCGAGCCGAAAAGCGGCGACATTCGCGTGCGTTCCGCCGGGGTCGAGGTCTTGGTGGACAGCAAAACCGCGCTCTATCTGCGCGGCACGGTCTTGGACTACTCGAACAAGCTCATCGCGGGTGGATTTAAATTCACCAATCCCAATGCCAAGGCCAGCTGCTCATGCGGCGAAAGCTTCAGCGTATGAGCATTCCCTCCGGTCTCCTTCAAATAGGTGTTGTCAACCGCGCGGCGAACCGTGAGAACCGCAGCGTCTGATTTATCGTATTAATATTTCTTGATGGCCAATTCGTTTCCTCCCGCCGGCGGCGGCCGCCCCGGTAACTATAACCGGCGCACCAATAATAATCCCTTTGCGGCCATTCGTCGCAATAATCGCATCCGCGTTCCAGAGGTTCGCGTGATTTCTCCCGAGGGCAAGCAGCTGGGCATCATGCCCACGCAAACCGCGATCAACCTCGCGCTCGAAGTCGGTCTCGAACTGGTCGAAGTGGCTCCCAATGCCCGTCCGCCGGTGTGCCGCATCATGGACTTCGGCAAATACGTTTACGAAGAATCCAAGAAGACGTCTCACGCCAAGGCGACTGCGAGCAAGATCAAGGAGATCGAATTCACGCCGCGTATCGAAGAGAACGACTTCATGACCAAACTTCGCCGTGCCGAGGAATTCCTCTCTCACGGTGCTAAGGTGAAGCTGCGCCTAAAATTCCGCGGCCGTGAAATGGCGCACACCGAAATTGGTTTCGAGGTGATGAAGCGTGCCATTGCGGAACTCGCTGGCATGGGCCACGCCGACTCCGAACCGAAGTTGATCGGGCGCAATATCAACGTTATGCTCACCGCGCTTCCGGCGAACAAACGTAAGCCGAAGTTTCACGTGGACGAGCATCGTCACTCGGAAGGCAAGTCGCACCACGAGGAAGCTGACGACGACCACGGGTCCGACGATTGAGACCGCACGTGGGCAGGAACTGGCAGGCTGGATTGTCACGCCTGACCAATCCGCTGCTGTGGCTTGGTATCGTTCTCGTTTTTACCGCCACTTCGGTTCGAGCCAAGGAAACGTCCGTTCGTTTGGGCGGCGTGACCTATACTTCGGCCCAGGAATTTAGCGCCCGGTTTGGACTGAAAGCCCAAACCGAAAAATCCGGTCGGGCCCTGACTTTAAAAAGCGCTTGGTCGACCTTGGAACTCGAGGCTGACAGCCGCGAATGTCGCATCAATGGCCTGCGCGTTTTCTTGGGCAACGCGCCTCGCCTGTATCGCGGCGCTTTGCACATCAGCCAGCTTGATGCCGAAAAACTATTCACGCCGATTTTGTTGGCTGGCTTGAACCAGAAAAAAGTTCCGGCGCTGCGCACGATAGTGATCGACCCCGGACATGGCGGTCGTGATCCCGGCATGGAAAACCGTCGTCTAAATGTGAACGAGAAGACGATGGCCCTCGACACGGCGATCCGCTTGCAACGCATCTTGGAAAGTCTCGGCTATCGCGTGATTCTCACGCGCACCAACGATCGGCATCTCGGCGAGGACAAGATGTCTGATCTGCTGCAGCGCAATCTCATCGCGAAGCAAGCGGGTGCGGATCTTTTCATCAGTCTGCATTACAATGCGGTCAGCAGTGACGCACAGCGCGTCACCGGCGTGGAGGTTTATACGCTTACGCCGCAGCATCAGTATTCCACGTCCGATTCTGGACAAAATGACGATAAAGGCGCGGCGGAGTTAAACGCCGGCAATGCGCATGATCACTGGAACATGTTGATCGGGTATCATGTGCACCGCCGGATGATTGAAGAGCTGGGCGCAGGAGATCGCGGTTTGAAACGCGCGCGCTGGGCGGTGCTGCGCCACGCGGAGTGCCCGGGAATTTTGATCGAGGCGGGATTTTTGTCCAACGATGCGGAGACCCGCAAAATCATGACGCCGGCCTACCGGCAGAAAATCGCCGAGGCGATTGCGCACGGCGTGCAAGCTTACGGCGCGGTTTTGGCTGGAGTGACGAAGCAACGCGGCGGACAATAAAGTCCTCTCGCTATGAAACTCATGCAACGACTCGCGCTGGTCGCGCTGTTGTCCGTCGTGCCCGCCGCCCAGGCTTGGGATTACGAAGGGCACCGCATCGTCAATCAACTGGCTCTAGCAGCATTGCCGCCGGAATTCCCCGCCTTTGTGCATCAGCCCGAGAACGCGGAGCGCATCGCATTTCTGGCCGGAGAACCGGATCGCTGGCGCAACAATCCCGATTTTCCGATCAAGCAATTCAACGTGCTCGATCACTACCTCGACTTCGAGCAGCTGGAGTGGGCCGGACTTGATTCGAAGACCGTGTCGGATCTGCGCTATGTGTTTGTCGTGGATTTTGCGAAAGGCCGCGCGGCCAATACGGACAAGTTTCCGTCCATCAATCCGGCGAGAAACAAAGATCACACGCGGGAGTGGCCGGGCTTTCTCCCTTGGGCAGTCACGGAGTATTACGGCAAATTGAAGTCGGCGTTTTCTTACCTGAAGGCCTACGAAACTTTCGGGGGCACGCCGGAAGAAATCGCGAACGCTCAAGCCAACATCGTGTATATGATGGGCGTGATGGGGCACTATGTCGGCGACGGCGCGCAACCGTTGCACACGACGGTTCATCACAACGGTTGGGAAGGCGAAAATCCGCACGACTATACCAAGTGGCGCGGGATTCACGCGTGGATCGACGGCGGGTTTATCGGCCAAACCGGCATTAACGCCGAGTCGTTGCGTTCGCGAGTAACCGAAGTGGTGCCCTTGAATATGTCATCGCGCGCGGATGGCCGCGACCCGGTCTTTGTGGCGACGATGGATTATGTCGCGGAGCAAAACGCGCAGGTGGAACCGCTTTACGTTTTGGATAAAGAACACGGCTTCAAATTGGACGATGCGAGCGAGGCCGCCCAAGGACAGGCTTTCATCAAGAAGCAGTTGATCAGAGGCGGAGAAATGCTGGCGGCCATTTGGCTGACCGCGTGGCGCAATACCACGGAGGACAAATACCTGACGGATCAACTGACCAAACGCACGGAAGCTCAGTTCGGAAATTAAATCATCAAGCGAGCGGGGCGCGTTGCACCAAGCCCGCTGCGGCGTGTCCCAACCAAACGCCCACGAGGCAGATCAGCACCGAGCCGAGAATGTAGGCTATGGCCATTGGCCAGTCGCCGTCTTTCATCAAGGCCAGGGTCTGGAGGCTGAACGCAGAAAACGTGGTGAAGCCGCCGCAAAAACCGGTCATCAGGAACAAGCGAAACTGTGCACTGCTGAGAAAGCGGTCTCCGAGATCGAGATTGGCGAGAAAGCCGATGATCACGGAGCCGATGACGTTCACGGTGAGCGTGCCCCACGGAAAAGCGCTTTCCGCGCGCGTATCGATCACGGTGGATAACCAATAACGCAACACGCTGCCGGCGGCTCCGCCCAAGGCGATGAGAAGATAGATCATGGATGGCTAAGATTTAATCGCAGGCGTGATCGGCCCTCGGTGGGGCGGCGCAATTTCTTCGATGCAAGCATTTGCCTGTGGATTGGCAAGGCGCGGAAACCGTCTGGTCAAGTCGGAGCGGATTTGCATGTTGAACGGCGTGCGTCGCCTGTTGTTCATGTTCATGCTTTGTCTCGCGGTGGCGGCACGTCTGTCCGCGGGCTTGGCCGACAACCTGATCATCCTCGCCAACTCGCAGGATGGGGATTCGATGCGGATCGCGCGTTACTACGCGGAAAAACGCGGGGTGCCCGAGGCGAACATCATCGCGCTGCCCATGCCGACGGTGGAGACGATCAACTGGCGCGATTTCGTGATCACGATCTGGCAGCCCCTGCAGGATGAGTTGATGCAACGCGGGGCGATCGATGCGATCCCGTTTAAACTTTTCGACGATGCCGGCCGGCGCAAAATCGCGGCGTCGGGCCACAATATTTCCTATCTGGTGATTTGTCGCGGAGTGCCGTTGCGCATCAATCACCAGGCCGAGCTGTTGACACCGGCAAGTGATGGACGGGAGGAGCGTGCGGAGTTGCGCACGAATCGAGCCTCGGTGGACGCCGAGCTGAGCCTGCTGGCTTATGGTCCCTACAATATTAACGGTTTCGTGACGAATCCGCTGTTTCGCGCTCAAGAGCCTTCGCTGCTGGCGGAACAGTTGATCGTGAAAGTTTCGCGGCTCGATGGACCGCAATACGAGGACGTGATCGGATTGATCAACGGCACGTTGGAAGCAGAAAAAAATGGTCTCATCGGTCGAGGTTACGTGGATGTGCGCGGTCCTCATCGTCAGGGAAACCAATGGATGGAGCTGATCGCCACCAAGCTGCAGGATTTGTATTTCGGGCCTGAAGTGAATCGCGAGTCCGGCACGTTTCCCACCGGCGCGCGATTCGATCTGCCCGCGTTGTATTTCGGATGGTATGCCACGAAAGCCAATGGGCCGTTTTTGTTGCCCGGGTTTCGCTTCGCACCCGGCGCGATTGCAGTGCACATTCACAGTTTCTCCGCGGCGACGTTGCGCTCGGATAGTTCCGGATGGTGCGGACCGTTGATTGCGCGCGGAGCAGCGGTCACGACCGGCGCGGTATTCGAACCGTATCTGCAGTTCATGCATTATCCGCACCTCATGCTGGAAGCCTTGGCTAAGGGGAAAAATGTGGGCGATGCCGCCTATTATGCGCTTCCAAGTTTGAGTTGGCAGAACGTGCTGGTCGGCGACCCGTTGTATCAACCATTCCTGCGTGGCTTGGATGAGCAATGGGTGCAGCGGGCGCAACTGTCGCCACGGCAACGCTCATATGTGGCACTGCGCGAAATGCAGCGGTTGTCCGAAGCCGGTTTGCATGACGAAGCGCTTGCTTTGGTGCGGGAAGAGCAAGCGGCTCATCCGAGTCTCGTCATGGGCGTGGAACTCGCGGGTAAATTGTTGGAGCGGGAAGATGCACCGGGCGCGGTGGAGGCATTGGGCTTTGCGTCGCACTTAAAACAAGTGCCCGCGAATGATTGGGCCTTGCTGCAAAGCGCAGGTGATTTGCTTGAAACTGCCGGTGATGAAGCCGCGGCGATGCGCGTGTATGCCAACTTGATCGATCTGCGCGGCGTGCCTGATAAGCTGCGGGTGGATTGGCTGCGGCGCGGCGTGCGATTGGCTAGCGCCTCGGGTGATTTGAAGCAGGCGATGGCGTGGGAGCAGGAGGCCAACCGGCTGATCGCGAATACTGAGACAAAAAAATAGAGCGGACCTGATGGTCCGCTCCACGATTGCTGGCCGTTGATGATGGCTCAGGCTTTTTCGACGATCTTGTCGGCCAGACCGTATTCGATGGCTTCCTGCGCGTTGAGGTAGAAGTCGCGATCGGTGTCACGGGTGATGCGCTCAAGCGGTTGGCCTGATGCATTGGCCAGAATCTGATTCAGTTCGGCGCGAAGCTTTTCCATCTCCTGCGCTTGAATGTTGATATCGGTCGCAGGACCGATGAAGCGACCGGAAATCAACGGCTGGTGAATGAGCACGCGGGAGTGCGGATAAAGCAGGCGGCGACCTTTCTTCGCGCCGCTGAGCAGGATCGAACCCATTGACGCGGCCATGCCGGTCACGACGACGGTGACGGGCGAGGTGATCAATTGCATGGTGTCATAGACTGCCATGCCGGCCGTGATGGAACCGCCGGGGGTGTTGATGTAAAACGTGATCTCCTTGCCAGGGGCGGTCGCTTCGAGAAACAGCAGTTTCTCCGTAATGTCCTTGGCGGTCTCATCGGTGACTGCGCCCCAGAGGAAAATTTTCCGCTGTTGAAGAAACTTCTTCTGAATTTGCGCAGCGATGGGCATCGGGTTTTTGGCGGAGACGTTTTCCTCGTCGTCCTCGTCATCGTCGGCGCGGGGCAGGGGAGCCTGCAGGCCGGGCTGGAGATTGGCAAAGTGCATAGGGTTCAAAAAGTGCGAGTGGAGCGGCTTTTGGCAAGCCGCGGACGCGATTACTGTGCGGCGGCGATTTGCAACCGCTGGCGCAAGTCAGGCGGGAGATTGAGGTTATCCTGCACCTGCCAGATGCGGGCAAGTAGCTCGACGGGCTTGGGCTTGAGATTAAGCAGGGCGGGCAGGTTGGTGCGCACTTCGTCCCATGCTTGCTGTTCAACATCGGCGCTCACCAGCGCGGATAGAAAAGCGACTTCACCGGGATTGCGTTGCACCAAAGCTTGGCGAATTCGGCGGGTCTCCGCTTTCAATCCCAGTTGCTCTAATTGTGCGGCCAAGAGCGCGGCGTTTCGGGTAAAGGCAGGGCCTTGTTGCGTGAGCAATTGGTTCAACCAAGCCTGTCCTTCCGTGGGTTGGTTAAGACCAAAGCTGGCCCATGCACGCATGGCGCCGAGAGTGATTTGGATTGGGTCGCCCAGCGCGGGGTAATCGTTAAGCAGCGCCGCGGTTTGCAGCGCTTGCTCATATTCGCCGGCCGAGCACTGCGCCTGCAGGTGCGCCAGCATCAGCACTGGGTTCTTGCGTCCTGATTCATCAACCGGCGCGTATTTGAGAATCAACCGCGTCAGTTCCGGATCGTTGTTTTGGCGGGCGGAAGCGGCCAAAAGCGCCAAGGCGCGTTCATCTTCTTTGAAGCGGCGGAGGAAATCGTCTCGCTCGCGCCGGTAGGCGTCTTGGTCGCCGGCTTGATAATACAACGTGATCAAATCCACGTGTGCTCCCGGACTCTCAGGGCGCAACAGCACCCGGCTGACCGCGACACGTCGGGCGTCATCCGTGCGCCCATCCGCACGATAAAGCCGCACGAGCATAATGCCGGCTGCTTCGTTGGCGGGTTGCAGTGCGAGGAGGCGTTCGAGGCGTTGAATCCCGGTTTGGAGATTACCGGAAGCAACATCGATATCCACCAGCATGAGCTGGCCCG
>JGI12383J13903_1000586_pt1 | contig 24571 bp, 21 predicted proteins | sample Passage237B_FD_13903 | JGI IMG/M metagenome (IMG submission 13903)
GCTAGAAGGCCTCGCCCGCCGCGCGCGAGGCCAGCAGGCGACGGATCGAGTCGAGCTTGACCTCGCGGCCGGCGTCGCCGTGCGCCCACGCGTCGAGCTCGCAGCCGTCCCCCGCGCTCAGGTGCAGGCAGCCGCGCGGGCAGTGGACCGCCGCATAGTCGGCCACATCGGGGAAGGCCAGCAGGAAGTGCTCCGGGTCCACGTGCGCCAGCCCGAAGGACCGCACGCCAGGGGTGTCGATGATCCACCCGCCGCTGGGCACCTCGAGCATCACGGACGACGTCGACGTGTGCCGACCCCGGCCCGTCACCTCGTTGACGTGGCCCGTGGCGCGCCCGGCATCGGGCACGAGGGCGTTGACGAGCGTCGACTTGCCCACGCCGGACGGCCCCACGAACACGGTGCGCCTGTCGCGCAGGAGCTCGCGCAGGCGGCCGATGCCGGGGTCCGCCTCCGGCCCGCCGTCGCGCAGCACGGAGGTCTCGACGACGGTCACGCCCAGCGGCTCGTACAGCGCGCGCACAGGCTCGGCGTCCGCGAGGTCCGCCTTGGTGAGGACGAGCACCTCGGCGAGCCCGGCGTCGAAGCCCGCCACCAGGCAGCGGTCGATGATGCGCGGGTTGGGCTCAGGGTTGGCGAGCGAGGCCACGATCGCGAGCTGGTCCGCGTTGGCGACGATGACGCGCTCGGCAGGGTCGGCGTCGTCGGCGGTGCGACGCAGCGCCGACGCCCGCTCCTGCCGCTTGACGATGCGAGCGAGGGTGTCGGGCCGGCCCGACACGTCGCCCACGAGCCCCACGGCGTCGCCCACGACGATGCCGCGCCGCCCCAGCTCGCGCGCCTTCACGGCGACCACGGTGGCATCGGCCGTGCGCACGGTGTAGCGCCCGCGGTCGACGGCGATGACGGTCCCGTCCACCGCGTCGTCGTGCGAGGGTCGGATCTTGGAGCGCGGCCGCGACCCTCGGCCCGGGCGCACCTTCGCGTCGGACTCGTCGTAGCGGCTCCAGTCGCTCACGCGGAGGCGCCTCCGATGCTCGGGCCGTCGCCGGCCGCGGCGTCGCCCGCGAGCATGCGCCTCCACATCTGCGGGAAGTCCGGCACGGTCTTGGAGGTCGTGCCCACGTTGAGGATCCGGATGCCCGGCACGCGCAGGCCCAGCACGGCGGCGAACGTCGCCATGCGGTGGTCGTGGTACGTCTCCATGACCGCGCCGTGCAGGCCGGAGGCAGGCTCGCCGTCGAAGCGCAGCGAGTCGTCGCCCGCGAGGCAGCGCCCGCCCACGCGCTCCACCTCGGCCGCGATCGCCGCAAGGCGGTCCGTCTCATGCCCGCGCAGGTGCCCGATGCCGGTCAGCTCGCTCGCGCCCGATGCCAGGGCGCACAGCGCGGCGATGGTCGGCGTGATCTCGCCGGCAGGGGACAGATCGGCGGAGATGCCGTCGACGCGGCCCGTGCCGTGGACATGCATGACGTCGCCGACGAGCTCGCAGCGCCCGCCCATGCGCTCCAGCAGCTCCGGGAAGAACGCCCCCGGCTGGGTGGTCTTCCCGGGCCAGCCGGGGATGCGGACCGTCCCGCCGGCCACGAGCGCGGCCGCCATGAAGGGTCCGGCGTTGGACAGGTCGGGCTCGACGCGCACCTGGGGAAGGCGGATCGCCCCTGGGTGGACCACCCACGTGCGCTCATCGGGCTGGTCCACGCGGATGCCGGCCTCCCGCAGCGACTCGCACGTCATGTCGATGTGCGGCAGGCTCGGCAGGTGCTCGCCCTCGTGGCGCACCGTCAGCCCGCCGGGCAGGCGCGGCGCCACGAGCAGCAGCGCCGTGACGAACTGCGAGGACTTGCTCGCGTCGATCGTCACCTCCGATGGGACCGACGTGGGCGGCGTGAGGGTGAACGGCATGGTGCCGCGTCCCTCGTCCTCGACGGCAGCGCCCAGGGCGCGCAGCGCGTCGATGAGCGGGCCCATGGGGCGCACGCGCGCACCCTCGTCGCCGTCGAAGGTCACGGGGCGTGCGTCGCCCGCAAGGCCGGCGAGCAGGACGAGCGGCGGCACGAAGCGCATGACCGTGCCCGCGAGGCCGCAGAACACGTCCACGCCGCCGCGGATGGGTCCGGGCGTCACCGTCCACTCGTCGCCCGAGTCGTCGATGTCCGTGCCCAGCGAGCGCAGCGCCGCGATCATGAGGTCCGAGTCGCGCGAGCGCAGCGCGCCCCGCAGGCGCACCGGACCGTCGGCGAGCGCCGCGAGCACCAGGTAGCGGTTGGTCAGCGACTTGGAGCCGGGCACCTCCACGGTCGCGTCGAGCGGGCCGTCGGCCAGGGGCGCCGCCCACACCTCGCCCGGACCCGTGCCCAGCGGGTAGTCCGTGCGGGGCGGCTCGACCGCGCTCACCACCTGCGCGACGAGGCCGATGCGGCCTTGGCCTTGGCGCGACGGGCCTTCTTGCGGCGCGTGTGGCCGGCCGCGTGGCCCACGGAGGCGGCCAGCATGGCGCCGCCCAGAAGGGCGCCGTGCCTGATGAAGTCCTCGATGGCTGCGTCCCGCTCCGGACCGGCCGGCATCTCCCACGGCCGCGTGGTCGCGGCGAGCTGGACGGCGGCGAGCGTGGCGAGCGCAAGGCCGGCGGTGCGCGGCGTGCGCGACGTCGCGAGCACCACGGCGGCGCCCACGGTCGCGATCGCGTGCGCGCGCACCAGCGTCGAGGCGGGAGGGGCGTCGTGGACGTCGAGAAGCTCGTACACGGGCGCGAGAGCGTGCTCGGCCTCCTGCGCCCGGGTCTCGGGCGCGAGCGCGGCGCCCAGGCCGTCGTAGATGAACCACGACGCCAGCAGAGGTCGGGCTAGAGCTCGGAACATGCCTCCAGCCTAGTCAGCGCCCGCACAACGGGCGAGCGGCGGGAATGCCTGCCCGCGTGAAGCCGTTCTCCACCGCATGAGCTCCACGCTGTGTCCCTCGCGCTCCGACGCCTCGGCCGGGCCCGACCGGACCGCCCCTGCCGCCGCATCGGCGCCGGCAGGACTGACGCCCGACGAGCAAGGGGAGTGGATGCGGCTATCCTCCGAGGTGATGACTGAAATGGATCAGGGCCTCGACTTCGAGGTCGAGGCGCTGTCGTACATGGACCAGCTCTACGCGGCTGCGCTCCGTATGACACGCAACCCCGCGGACGCGGAAGACCTGGTCCAGGAGACCTACGCCAAGGCGTTCAAGGCCCAGGACAAGTTCACCCCGGGCACCAACCTCAAGGCGTGGCTGTACCGCATTCAGACCAACGCCTTCATCAACACGTACCGGAAGAAGCAGCGCGAGCCCAAGCTGTCCGATGCCGAGACGGTCGCGGACTGGCAGCTCGCCTCTGCGGCGGCGCACCAGTCGACCGGTCTCACGTCGGCCGAGGACGCCGCGCTCGACGCGCTGGGCGACGACGACGTCAAGCGCGCGCTGTCCGAGCTCTCGGACGACTTCCGCATGGCCGTCTACCTCTCCGACGTCGAGGGCTTTGCATACAAGGAGATCGCCGAGATCATGGACACACCGGTCGGCACCGTGATGTCGCGGCTGCACCGCGGGCGCAGGATGCTCCGCGAGAAGCTGCGCGACTACGCCGCCGAGCGGGGCTTCTATGAGCGCCCGAAGGACGCGAAGGCTGAGGAGGTGAGCCGTGGCGAAGAAGCAGTGTGAGGAGGCGCTGGAGAAGCTCTTCGAGTTCATCGACCACGAGCTTCCCGATGACGAGCTGACCCGCATCGGCGAGCACCTGCAGGACTGCCCGCCGTGCGAGGCCGAGCGGCGGATCAACGAGAAGATCAAGAACCTCGCCTCGCAGTGCGGCGGCGAGTGCGCGCCGGACGACCTGCGCGCCCGCATCCTCCAGACCATCCAGCAGGTGCGCGAGGGGGCCTAGCGGCCGCTCCCGCAACGCGCCCGGCCGGCGGCATCGGCCGTCTCGGGCCGCGAACGCCCTGGAAAAGCAGACAAGCCCGCAACGGACGATGCGGGCTTGATCATGCCGCCCCCGAAGGGGCTCGGCTCACGCGTTGGGGCGCTTGCCGTGGTTGGCGCCGGACTTCGCGCGCGCCTTGCGCTTGCGACCCTTCTTGCTCACGGTCCACCTCTTTCTGGAGACGACATCACGATCACGTGACGGACCAGTGTCCCACACCTGGGGACTACCCTTCTCAAGGAAGCCCTCGTGCATGCCGATGGAGGAACCGTGAGCGACGAGCCCGTGTCAGTCATCCCGCTTCTGCACGCTCTCGCGTCCACGGGCGGATCCGACCTGCACTGCAAGGTCGGCTCGCCGCCGCGCATTCGCGTGGACGGGCGCCTGCGCAAGCTGCAGATGCCGCCGCTGCGCGCCGAGGACACGCGCAACATGGTGGCCCAGGTGCTCCCCGAGGACCTCGTCGCCCAGTTCCGCGACACTCACGAGGCGGACTTCGCGTTCTCCCTCGCCGGCGTGGGCCGCTTCCGTGTCAACGCGTACGTCGCGCGCGGCACCGAGGCGCTCGTGTTCCGACGCGTCGCCGTGGGCGCCCAGCCGATGCACGAGCTCGGCATTCCCGACGTCGTCTCCGACCTCGCGCTCGAGCCGCGCGGCCTGGTCCTGGTGACCGGCCCCACGGGCTCGGGCAAGACCACCACCCTCGCGTCGATGGTGGACCTCATCAACTCGACCCGCGAGGTCAACATCATCACGATCGAGGACCCCATCGAGGTCCTGCACCACGACAAGAAGGCCATCATCAGCCAGCGGGAGGTGCGCTCCGACACGCTCGACTTCCCGTCCGCGCTGCGCGGTGCGATGCGTCAGGACCCCGACGTCATCCTCATCGGCGAGATGCGCGACATCGAGACCGTGCGCGCGGCCCTCACCGCCGCGGAGACCGGTCACCTCGTGCTCGCCACGCTGCACACGGTGGACGCGCAGGACTCGATCAACCGCATCGTCGACTTCTTCACCCCGCACGAGCAGGCGCAGGTGCGCGCGACCCTCGCGCAGACGCTGCGCGGCATCGTGTCCCAGCGCCTGGTGCGCGCCGCCGACGGCAAGGGCCGCCACCTGGTCGCCGAGGTCCTCGTGGTCAACGGCCGCGTGGCGGAGGCGATCGTGGACCCCATGAGCCAGCCTCCCATCATCGACCTCATCACCGAGGGCGAGTTCTACAAGATGCAGACCTTCGACCAGCACCTGTTCCAGCTGGTCTCGCAGGGCGCCGTCACGTACGAGGACGCCATCGCGATCGCCTCGCGCCCGCACGACCTCGCGGTCACGCTGCGCAACGCGGGAGTCATCGCCAGCTAGGCGCCGGCGCAGGAGGCATGCGGGAGAGGCGTGCGCACCGGGAGCCCGGTCAGCCCGTGAGCTCGGGGTTCTCGACCTCGAGCCAGTCGTACCACGCGGAGTGCAGCACGAGCCATGCCATGAGGCCGTAGCCGGCCTGCAGGGGCAGCGCCTCGCGGCCCGCGGCCATGTCCGCGGCCCACTGGTCGTGGCGCACGAGCGGCCCGTAGAGGTCCACGTACGGCACCGCACGACGCGATGCGGCCTCCTCGGCCACGGCGGCGAGCTCCGCGATCGCCTGGTTCTCCGACTCGAGCCCAGGCGGCGGGCCCGCGAGCATCGTGCGGAAGCCCAGCGCCTTGGCGCGGTCGAGCGCGTTCGCGATGTTGAGACGCGTCATGGTGGGGGACACGCCGCGGCGCACGTCGTGGCGGCCCACGGCGAAGATCACCGCGTTGCTCGTGCCCGCGACGCCCTGGGGGCCGAGTCGGCGCAGCGCCTCGTCGTCCCAGCGGGCCGTCATCTCCGCCGTCGTCTCGCCGGGCACCGCGAGCGTGTGGAAGCGCAGGTCGGGCTTGAGCGGGAGGGTGCGCGCCGCGACGCGGCCGGTCCAGCCGAGCGCCTTGGGATCACCGTGGCCGGCGACGAGCTCGTCGCCCACGAAGAAGACGTTCGTCACCGTGCGAACGCCCTCGCCACGACCTCAGCCTGCTCGGCCTGGTGACGCGACGCGAGGCCCGACGCCGGCGACGCCGAGGCGGGACGCGACACGACCGAGATGGTCTTGCCGACCACCTGCGGCATCGACAGCGAGATGCGCGACCAGGCGCCCTGGTTCTCCGGCTCCTCCTGGACCCACACGAGCTCGGCGCCGTCGAACGGGGCCAGTGCCTCGCGGATGCGCTCGACGTGCAGCGGGTAGAGCTGCTCGAGCCGCACGATGGCCGTGGTGTTGTCGCCCGCCTTCTCACGAGCCGCGAGCAGGTCGTAGTAGACCTTGCCCGCGCACAGGAGCACGCGCGTGACCTGGCCCGGGTCCACCGTCGTGTCGCCGATGACCTCGCGGAACGTGCCCGTCGTGAAGTCCTCGAGCGACGAGCTGGCGGCCTTGAGGCGCAGCATCGACTTGGGCGTGAACACGATGAGCGGCCGACGCGGGCGGTCATAGGCCTGGCGGCGCAGCAGGTGGAAGTACGACGCCGGAGTCGAGGGCATGGCGATCGTCATGTTGTCCTCGGCCGCGAGCTGGAGGAAGCGCTCGACGCGCGCGGAGGAGTGGTCAGGTCCCTGGCCCTCGTAGCCGTGGGGCAGGAGCACGCACACCGACGACGACTGGCCCCACTTCTGCTCGGCAGCAGAGATGAACTCGTCGATGATCGTCTGTGCGCCGTTGACGAAGTCGCCGAACTGCGCCTCCCACAGCGTGAGGGCGTCGGGCCGCTCCACCGAGTAGCCGTACTCGAAGCCCAGGCACGCGTACTCGCTCAGCGAGGAGTCGTAGATGTGGAGCTTGGCCTGGTCCGTCGTGAGGTGCTGCAGCGGGGTCCACTCCGCGCCGGTGTTGCGGTCGTGGAGCACCGCGTGACGCTGCACGAACGTGCCGCGGCGGGCGTCCTGGCCGGCGAGGCGGACGGGCACGCCCTCCTGGAGCAGCGTGCCGAACGCGAGCAGCTCGCCGAAGCCCCAGTCGATGCCGCCCTCGCGCGTCATGGCCTCGCGCCGCTCCAGCAGCTGCTGGAGCTTGGGGTGCACGGTGAAGCCCTCCGGCGGACGCACGTGGGCGCGGCCGATGCGCTGGATCTGCTCGAGCGGCGCGGCCGTCTTCCAGCCCACCATGACTCCCGCATCGGACGACTGGGAGGCCGGCAGCTCGAGGCCGCGGATGGACTCGGTGTCGGGCGAGGGCTTGTAGCCCTCGCGCGTCTCGAGGAACACGCGCTCGAGCTGCGCGAGGTAGTCCTGCGAGACCTGCTCGGCCTCCTCCGTGGTGATGTCGCCACGGCGGATGAGCGCCTCCGTGTAGAGGTGGCGCACGGAGCGCTTGGCCTCGATGAGGTCGTACATGCGCGGCTGGGTCATCGACGGGTCGTCGCCCTCGTTGTGGCCGCGGCGGCGGTAGCAGATCATGTCGATCACCACGTCGCGCCCGAACGCCTCGCGGTAGTCGAACGCGAGGCGGGCCGCGCGCACGCAGGCCTCGGGGTCGTCGCCGTTCACGTGGAAGATCGGGACCTGGTAGCCCTTGGCGATGTCGGTCGCGTACCGCGTCGAGCGCGAGTCCTGCGGGCCCGTCGTGAAGCCCACCTGGTTGTTGATGATCACGTGGATCGTGCCGCCCGTCTTGTAGCCGCGCAGCTGGCTGAGGTTGAGCGTCTCCTGGACGATGCCCTGGCCGGCGAAGGCCGCGTCGCCGTGGACGAGCACGGGCAGGACGGGGTAGCCGTCGGTGGTCGGGTCGGCGCCCAGGGCGTCGAGCTTGGCGCGCACGATGCCCTCGAGGACGGGGTTCACGGCCTCCAGGTGCGAGGGGTTCGCGGCGAGGTAGACCTGGGTGGTCTCGCCCGTCTCCGCGGTGAAGGTGCCCTCGGTGCCGAGGTGGTACTTCACGTCGCCGGAGCCCTGGACCGAGCCGGGCACCACCGTGCCGTCGAACTCGGAGAAGATCTGGCTGTACGACTTGCCCGCGAGGTTCGCGAGCACGTTGAGGCGGCCGCGGTGCGCCATGCCGATGCAGACCTCGTGGATGCCCGCGACGGCCGCGGACGTCAGGACGGCGTCGAGCAGCGGTATGAGCGACTCGCCGCCCTCGAGCGAGAAGCGCTTCTGGCCCACGTACTTGGTCTGGAGGAAGGCCTCGAAGGCCTCCGCCGCGTTGAGGCGGCGCAGGATGCGCAGGTGCTCCTCGCGGCTGGGGCGGGTGTAGCCCGACTCGAGGCGCTCCTGCAGCCACACGCGCTGGGCGCGGTCGGCGATGTGCATGTACTCGACGCCGATGGTGCGGCAGTACGCGTCGCGCAGGCGTCCGAGGACGTCGCGCATCTTCCATCGCTCCTTGCCGGCGAAGCCGCCGGTCGCGTAGACGCGGTCGAGGTCCCACAGCGTGAGGCCGTGCGTCTGCACGTCGAGGTCGGGGTGCTTGCGCGGGCGAGCGCTCAGCGGGTCCACGTCGGCCATGAGGTGGCCGCGCGAGCGGTACGCGTGGATGAGCCCCGCAATGCGGGCGGGCTTGGCCTCCTCGGCCTCCGGGTTGGTGGAGGAGTCCTGGACCCAGCGGACGGGCTCGTACGGCACGCGCAGGGCGACGAAGATGCGGTCGTAGAAGCCGTCCAGGCCCAGCAGCTTCTTGTGCACGATGCCCAGGAACTCGCCGGACTGCGCGCCCTGGATGACGCGGTGGTCGTAGGTCGACGTGAGCGTCATCACCTTGGAGATGCCCAGGCGGGCGATGGTCTCCTCGGACGCGCCCTGGTACTCGGCGGGGTAGTCCATCGCACCCACGCCGATGATCGTGCCCTGGCCCTGCATGAGGCGCGGGACCGAGTGGACCGTGCCGAGCGTGCCCGGGTTGGTCAGCGTGATGGTGGTGCCGGCGAAGTCGTCGGCCTGCAGCGTGCCCGCGCGGGCCTTCTTGACGATGTCCTCGTAGGCCGTCCAGAACTGGAAGAAGTCCATCTCGTCGGCGGCCTTGATGTTCGGCACGAGCAGCTGGCGGCTGCCGTCCTCCTTGGCGAGGTCGATCGCGAGGCCGAAGTTGACGTGTTCCGGGGTGTAGACCGCGGGCTTGCCGTCCTCGGTCGTGTAGGCGACGTTCATCGCGGGGAACTCGGCGAGGGCCTCCACGATCGCGTAGCCGATCATGTGGGTGAAGCTGATCTTGCCGCCGCGGGTGCGCGCCAGGTGGTTGTTGACCACCACGCGGTTGTCCATGAGGAGCTTCGCCGGGATCGTGCGCACGGACGTGGCCGTGGGGACCTCGAGGCTCGCCTCCATGTTGGTGACGACGCGGGCGGCCGGGCCGCGCAGGCGCTCGACGCCGTGGCGGACGTCGGCGTGCGTGGCCTCCGGGTGCTCGGGGCGCTGCAGGTAGGCGGCGCTGGGCGCGACGGCCGTGGCGATGGGCTGCGTGGGCAGCTGCTCGACGACGTTGGGGTCGAGCGGGGCGGTCGCCGACGCGTCGGCCGGAACGGGCGCGGGCTGGCTCGGGGTCGGCGCCGGCGCGGCGGGTGCGGTCGATGCCGGGGCGGGCGGCGCGGCCGATGCTGGCGCGTGCGGCGCCACGGGCTGAGCGGGCGTCACGGGCTGAGCGGGCGGCGAGGCCGCGGGCTGGCTGGGGGCCTGTGCAGTGGCCGGCGCTGCGGGCTCGGCGGTCTGCGGGGCGGCATCGCCTCCGCCTCCGAGCACGAGGGAGGCCACCGACGGCGCGGTGGGGGCGACCTCTACGGTCGGGCGATCGGGGTTCGGCGCGCTGGCGTCAGTGGACAACGGTCTGCCGCTCGCTTTCTCTGTGGCGACATGGTGGGACGGTTCAATGCTCCAGGGTAAACGTTCGAACATGAAGTCCTGTGCCCCTGTTTTGCCGAACCGTTATTCAGAGGTCTAGGTGAGGTCCTTGCGGAACGTCGTGAGCCAGCCGATGACCGCGGTGATCGCGGCGTAGGCCAGCAGCACTCCGAAGCCGCCCCACGGTGCCAGCAGGTCGGACGCGCCCGCTACAGCGTAGAAGCTCGTGCCCGCCATCGCCTCTCCGGCGGCGCCCGGAAGGTATGCCGCGTAGGACGTCAGCGACGGGACGAAGCCGCCCGCGAAGCGCAGAATCGGCTCCACGAACTGGGTGAACGCGAGCAGGATGACGACGGCGGCGACCTGGTTCGTCACGGCGGTGCCGAAGCCCACGCCGACGATCGCCCACGTCGTGAGCGCGAGGACGCCCATGCCGAGAGACGTCAGCACCTCCGCGTCGCCCAGCATGAGGGGCTCGCCGGCGATGGCGAAGGCGAGCGCGCCGATCGCGAGGCCGGTGAGGACGGAGGCGACCGCGTAGAGCAGCGCGAACGGGATGATCGCGATGAACTTGCCCAGGATGATCCGGCTGCGGCGCGCCTCGAGGAGGATCGACGTGGCCAGCGTGCGGTGTCGCACCTCGCTCGTCACCGAGAGCGTGCCGAGGATGACGGGGAAGACGTAGCCGAACGACACCCCGATCGTGTAGACGAGCTGGGCGCGCTGGACGTCGGGAAGCAGCATCTGCTCGCCCTCGAAGTCGGTCGCCGCCTCGGGCGAGAACACCAGGGCGAAGCCGATGACGGCGGCGAAGAACGCGACGAGGATCACCTCGCACACGAGCAGGACCCACCACATGCGGGTGGAGCGGATCTTGCGCAGCTCGGACAGGATGACGGCGCTCACGCGGCCACCTCCTCGGAGGTCGACTCGGCCTGGACCGCGGTCAGGCGCAGGAACACGTCCTCGAGCGAGTCGCCGCTCGTGGACAGCTCGTGGAGCTCGAGGCCGTCGGCGAAGGCGGCCGATCCGACCTCGGCGGCCGACACGCCGACGATGTGCGCCTCGCCCGCGGAGACGATGCGGTGGGACTGGGGGAAGCGGGTCGCGGCGAAGTCCGCGAGGCGGTCGCCGTGAGGGCTGCGCACCACGACGTAGTCGTTGACCTGCGAGCGCAGCTCGGCGAGCGAGGACTGGTGGCGCAGGCGGCCCTGGCTGATGATGACCACGTCGTCGACGGTCTGCTCCACCTCGGACAGGACGTGCGAGCTCAGCAGCACCGTGCCGCCCTCGGCGGCGAAGCCGCGCAGGAAGTCGCGCAGCCACTTGATGCCGGCGGGGTCGAGGCCGTTGGCCGCCTCGTCGAGGATGAGGACGCTCGGGGCGCCCAGCAGCGCGGTGGCCAGGCCCAGGCGCTGGCGCATGCCGAGCGAGTAGCCGCCCACGCGACGGTCAGCGGCATCGGCGAGGTCCACGCGGGCCAGCGCCTCGTCGCAGCGGGCGTCGTCGACGCCCACGAGCGGGGCGAGGGCGCGCAGGTGCTCACGGCCCGTGCGACCGGGATGGAAGGCGGCCTCGAGGTGGACGCCCACCTGCGTCGCGGGCCGCACGAGCTGGTGGTATGCGCGGCCGCCGATGAGGGCGGTGCCGGCGGTGGGGCGCACCAGGCCGACGAGGGCGCGCAGCGTCGTGGACTTGCCGGCGCCGTTGGGTCCCAGGAAGCCCGTGACGCGGCCCGGCTCCGCGCGGAAGGTCAGGTCGGTCACGGCATCCACGGTGCCGAAGCTCTTGCTCAGGTCCGTGACCGCGATGTCGAGGCCTGTCATGGGCGTCCTTTCACCTGTCGACGTCCACATGACGCTAGCAGGCGCGGCACATACACTGGGCGCACTATGGACGGCGATAGGCGCACGCCTTGCTAGACCTGTGGCTGATGGTCGGGCTGGGCGTGGTGCTCACTCTCGGGACGGCCCTCTTCGTGGCGGCAGAGTTCTCGCTCGTGGCCGTGGATCCCGCCCACGTGGATGACTCCGACGCCGGGGGCAGGCGCGTCCGCCGCGCCCTGTCGAGCCTGTCGACGCAGCTGTCCGGCGCGCAGGTGGGCATCACCGTGACGACGATCCTGCTGGGCTATACCGCCCAGCCGGCGATCACCGAGCTGCTGGGAGTCTCGCTCGAGAGCACGACCCTGAGCCGCGCCGCCGTCGGAGCCGTCGCGGGCACGGCGTCGCTCGTCATCGTCAACGCGTTCTCGATGATCATCGGCGAGCTCGTGCCCAAGAACGCAGCGATCGCCGACCCCGTCGTGACGGCGCGCCGCGTGACCCCGCTCATGCTGGGCTTCACTGTCGCGCTGCGCCCTCTCATCACCGTGCTCAACGGCGCGGCCAACGCCATCCTGCGCCTCATGGGCATCGAGCCCAAGGAGGAGCTGTCGGGCGGACGCTCGCGGCAGGAGCTCGCCGCGCTCGTGCGCCGCTCCGCCGAGGCGGGCACCCTCGCGCCCTCCACGGCGCTGCTGCTGAAGAACACGATCGAGCTCGACGACCTCACGGCCATCGACGTCATGACCGACCGCACCCGCATGCAGACGGTCTCGATCGACGCCACGGCGGCCGACGTCATCGCCCTGGCCCGCGGCACGGGCCACACGCGCTTCCCGGTCCTGGGCGACGGCCCCGACGACGTGCTGGGCCTCGTCCACCTGCGCCAGGTCATCGGCATCCCCGCGCACGAGCGCGCGAGCACCCCCGTGAGCAAGCTCATGGTGGAGGCGCCGCGCATCCCGGAGACGATGCAGATGCGCCCGCTGCTGCTGGAGCTGCGGGACCTGGGCTACCAGTGCGCGATCGTGGTCGACGAGTACGGCGGCACGGCGGGCCTGGTCACGCTCGAGGACGTGGTCGAGGAGCTCGTGGGAGAGGTCGCCGACGAGCACGACCGCCGCCGTGCGCAGACCTTCCGCACGGCGGGCGGCGCCTGGATGCTTCCCGGCCTGCTGCGCCCGGACGAGGTGACCGAGCGCACCGAGCTGCGCGTCCCCGAGTCGCCCGCCTATGAGACGCTCGGCGGCTTCGTGATGGCGCGCCTGGGTCGCCTCCCCGCCGTGGGCGACGTGGTCGAGGAGGCTGGCATCCGCTACACGGTCGAGCGCATGGACGGTCGACGCGTCGAGCTCGTCCGCGTGGAGCCGCTCGCCGAGCCCGGCGGGAACGAGGGGGGCGAGTCGTGAGCGCCGGGCTTGTGGCGGGCGTCATCGCCCTGCTGCTCGCCAACGCCTTCTTCGTGGGCGCGGAGTTCGCCGTCATCTCTGCGCGACGCTCCCAGATCGAGCCGCGAGCGGAGGAGGGCTCCCGCGCCGCCCGCACGGTGCTGTGGGCGATGGAGAACGTCTCCCTCATGCTCGCCACGGCGCAGCTGGGCATCACGGTGTGCTCGGTGTCGCTCGGCGTCATCGCGGAGCCCGCGATCGCGCATGCGTTGGAGGGGCCGTTCCGCGACTGGGGGCTGAGCGAGGCCTGGGCTCACGGCGTCGCGGTCGCGATCGCGCTGCTCGTCGTCGTGGGGCTGCACGTGGTCATCGGCGAGATGGTGCCCAAGAACGCGGCCGTCTCGAGCCCTGACCGCGCGGCCCTCGTCTTCGGGCCGCCGCTCGTGCTCATCGCGCGCGTGGCCAGGCCCGTCATCGCCTTCCTCAACTGGATCGCCAACGGGATCCTGCGCCTGGTGGGCGTGGAGCCGCGCGACGAGGTGACGTCGGCCTTCACCGCCGACGAGGTGCACTCGATCGTCGAGCGCTCCTTCGAGGAGGGCACGCTGCAGGACGCCGCGGGTCTCCTCACGGGAGCGATCGAGTTCTCCGATCGGCTGGCGCGCGACGTGATGGTCCCCATCGGCGAGGTCGTCACCGTCGATCACGGGGTCTCCGCGGAGGGTCTCGAGCAGGTCGCGGCCCGCACCGGCTACTCGCGCTTCCCCGTCCTGCGGGACGGTGACATCGTGGGCTATCTCCACATCAAGGACACGCTGTTCGTGCGCCCGGGGGAGAGGGAGGAGCCGTTGCCCACGTGGCGCGTGCGCGACCTCGCCACCGTTCCGGCCGATGCGGAGGTGGAGGCGGTGCTGGGCGACATGCGCCGCCGCGGCTCGCACGTCGCTCTCGTGGTGGAGGGCGGAGCTCCTGCCGGCGTGGTCTTCCTCGAGGACATCATTGAGGAGCTCGTGGGCGAGGTGCGCGACTCGATCGCCCGCGAGAACCGGGCCTGAGCGCGTCCGAGCCGAGGCTCGTCGGCTCCGTCCGTGCTCCTGACTTGTGGTGCCCCTACAACTGCCGCCCCGCGCCATGGGTTATTTTGGCGTTGTGTCCGTTTAGTCCTGTCTTGTGGGACCTAAGGGCTGGTGCCGTTGGTAACGAAATGGTTACCATGGAGCGTTCCCACGGCCTTGGTCGTTGGTGCACGAGTGACAGGCGTGAACTGGTGTGGAGGCCTGAGTGACAGCTGAGACGACCCTCTCTGCTCGTCCCGGTGACCCCACCGGCCCGGGTCCTGAGGGCATCACCGCTGGTACCGGCGCCCATCCCGCAGCCGACGCGCGGCCCGCCGTCCTGCCCCCCATGAACTCCAACGGCAATCCCCTCAGCGGGGAGGTCGCCGTCGCGCCGCCGTCGAACGGTGTTCACATCTCGCGGCGCATCAAGCGCATCACCGAGACCCAAGAGATCCAGATCCGGACCACCCACCGCCGCCGCAAGCTCCTCACGCGCAGCGGCGTGCTCGCCGGATTCGGCCTCGCGATGTTCGTCTACCCCGTCATGGGCAACGTGGTGTCGTACCAGGACGCCATCGAGCACGTGCCCGGCGTCGTCGTCGGCGAGGCTCCCACGACGGGCCACGCTCTCCTGGGCAACGGCCCCACACTCATCCCGTCTCGCCTCCCGCTGCCCTCCGTCGACGACCAGGCGCACTTCATGGCGACGAGCGAGAAGTACCAGGTGAGTTCGATCCTGCCCGACTGCCTCCCGCACGCGGAGTATCCCGGCGAGAACGGCAAGCTCGACCCCTCGCTCCTGTGCACGCTGTGGGACGGCAACGTCCTGCGCGCGGACGCCGCCCTCGCGCTCGCGCAGCTCAACGAGCAGTTCAAGTCGTACTTCGGCCGCAACCTCTGCATCTATCAGGGCTACCGCACCTACGAGGAGCAGGTGGCGACCAAGCGATTGCGCGGCTACCTCGCGGCCACGCCGGGCAAGTCCGTCCACGGCTGGGGCCTCGCGTTCGACCTGTGTGACGGCGACGACCGCGGCGCCCCCAAGGCGTGGCTCGACGCGAACGCGGCCACGTATGGCTTCGAGAACCCGGACTGGGCCAAGTGGCGCAAGTACGAGCCGTGGCACTGGGAGTACATGCCCGGCACCCAGGCCCTCGGCGTGTACGGAGCCGCCTACTGGGAAGGCGACGGCGGTCTGGGCGACGGCGCAGAGCCGCCGACCTCGACTGGCGGCAGCACCGCACCCGCACCGGACCAGACGGAGCCCCCTGCCGACCAGCGGCCCAGCCCCACGCCCGAGCCCGTCCCCGGCGCCAACTAGGCCGCCGTCGGCCCGGCACCGGGCCGCCCCGCGCCCCCGAGCCCGCGCACGCGCTCGACGGCGCGCGTGGCGAACGCCACATCCCCGTCCGCCTCGTGGTCTGTCCTCGCCGACCCCTCCTGATGCACCATGGACCCTGAGAGGTCCACACCGGCGTGCGCCACCCCTGCGCTCCGGTCTGTGAGGAGGCACACCATGCTCGTGACCGTTCCGCGGGAGACCAAGCCGGGCGAGACCCGGGTGGCCCTGACACCCGACGGCGTGCGCGCCTTGCGCGACGCCGGCCACGAGGTGTGGGTCCAGCGCGGAGCGGGAGCGGCGAGCCACTATCCCGATGCGGAGTACGCCGCCGCGGGCGCGCGCCTGGTGCGCAAGGCCGCGGCGTGGAAGGGCGAGCTCGTCCTCAAGGTGAAGGAGCCCACGCCCGCGGAACACGAGCTCCTGACCGATCAGGTCCTCTTCGCCTACCTGCACCTCGCCGCCAATCCGACGCTTGCCGCGGCACTCGCCGACGCCGGCACGCTCGGCATCTCCTACGACACCGTGCGGGGAGCCGACGGCTCGCTGCCGCTGCTGGCGCCCATGAGCCGCATCGCGGGAAGGCTCGCGGTGATCGAGGGCGCCCACCACCTCCTGGCCCAGCAGGGCGGCAGGGGAGTGCTGCTGTCCGGGCTCGACGGCGTCCACGGTGCCGACGTCGTGGTGCTGGGGGCCGGCGTGGCCGGCTCGGAGGCGACGCTCCTGGCCTCCGCCATGGGCGCGAACGTCACCGTCCTCGACCTCAACCCCGAGCGCCTCAAGGCCGTCGCCGCGCACCCCCTGCGATCGGTCACCACCGTCGAGTCGACGCCGGAGACCGTCGCGCAGGCCGTGACGAACGCCGACCTCGTCATCGGCGCGGTGCTCGTTCCCGGCCGCCGCGCGCCCAAGGTCGTGACCCACGAGATGGTGACGCGAATGCGCCGCGGCTCGGTGCTCATCGACATCGCGATCGACCAGGGCGGCTGCTTCGAGGACTCGCGGCCCACCACGCACGGCCGGCCCACGTTTCGCGTCGGCGCGTCGACGTTCTACTGCGTCGCGAACATGCCCGGCGCCGCCGGGGCGACCGCGACCCGAGCCCTCACCGATGCGACGCTGCCGTACGTCCTGGCCCTCGCGTCGGGAGTGGAGGAGGCGCTCGCGGCCGATGCCGGGCTCGCCGCGGGAGTGAACACGCGCGACGGCGCCGTGGTGCACCCCGACGTGATCGCGGGGCTCGCCCAGGGCTAGACCGCCCCGGGGTCAGCGGCGCTTGGCCGCCGCAGGGCGCGGGTTGACCACGGGATAGTCGCGCAGCGCGCGCTCGGCCGCCTCGCGGCCCAGGCGCACGAGGCCGGGCAGGTCCCGCACGCGCCACTGCGAGCGTCGGCCCAGGCGCGGGTAGACCATCGTCACCCGGCGGTCGATCTCCCATTCGTGCACCGTGATGCCGGTCCGCGGGACGAAGCCCACGTCCCACTCGGGAGCGAGGCGCACGCCGATCGCGTGCTCCGCGCCCATCTCGAACACCGTCTCGAGCGGCAGGTTCTGCAGCACGCCGCCGTCCACGAGCATGCGGCCGTCCACGACCGTGGGCAGGAAGATGCCGGGCACCGACATGGAGGCGCGGACGGCGGTGATGAGCGAGCCCGAGCGCAGCACCACGAGCTCGCGCGTGCGCGGATCGGCCGCGACCGCCGCGAAGGGCATGGGCAGGTCCTCGATCTCCTCGTCCGTGCCGCCGATGCGCGCGACGGTCTCCTGCAGCTGGGACGAGTCGGCGAGGCCCAGGCCGGGGCGCTTGGGAAGGCGGCCGAAGTCCTTCCACGAGGCGCTCGTGACGAGCGTCTCGAGCTCATAGGGGTCGCGACCCGTGACATAGGCGGCGCCGATGATGGCCCCGGCGGACGTCCCCGCGACGATCGTCGGGCGAATGCCGCGCTCGTGCAGCACCTGGAGCACGCCCACATGGGCGGCGCCGAGCGCCCCGCCGCCTCCCAGGGCGAGGCCCAGGTTGGGCGCGGTGCGCAGATCGGCCATGGCCTCATGCTAGGCGCGAGGAGCACGCGGGGGCCGGGAATGCGAGGGACAATGCGGGTGTTGCCCGCGAGACTCGACGAGGAGAGCCATGACGAACACCGCACGCACCCGCCGCATCGGCGACGTGGAGGTCTCGGCGATCGGACTCGGCGGCATGCCGATGTCCATCGAGGGACGCCCCGACCGCGACCGCTCCATCCGCACCATCCACGCCGCGTTGGACGCGGGCATCACGTTCATCGACACCGCGGACGCGTACAACCGCGACGCGAACGAGACCGGCCACAACGAGGAGCTCATCGCCGAGGCGCTGCGCACGTACGGCGCGGACACGTCGCACGTGCTCGTGGCGACGAAGGGCGGTCTCATCCGCCCCGGCGACGGCACCTGGCGGCGCAACGGCGACCCGGCGCACCTCAAGGAGGCGGCCAAGGCATCGGCCAAGCGTCTGGGGGTGGAGGCGATCGGCCTGTACCAGTTCCACCGGGCCGACCCCAAGGTCGCCTACGCGGACTCCGTGGGAGCCCTCGCGGAGCTGCTCGACGAGGGCGTGATCCGCATGGCGGGCATCTCCAACGCGGAGACCGTCATGATCGACACGGCGCAAGAGGTGCTGGGCGGCCGCCTCGTGTCCGTGCAGAACCAGTTCTCGCCGCGTCACGCGACGTCGGTGGCCTACAACGAGCTCAAGCACACCGTGAGGCAAGGCCTGGCCTTCCTGCCGTGGAGCCCGCTGGGCGGCATCTCCTCTGCGGCGGCGCTCGGCTCGCGGCACGCCGCGTTCCAGGAGATCGCCGACGCCCACGGAGTCAGCCCGCAACGCGTCACGCTCGCGTGGCTGCTCGCGCTCGACGAGCACATCATCCCCATCCCGGGCGCCTCGCGTCCCGAGACGATCACGGACTCCGCGGGCGCGATGGAGCTCGACCTGAGCGCGGACGAGATGCAGCGGCTGAGCGCCGCGGCGGGCATCGCCTGAGGCGTGCGCGGTGGGGACAAGGAGCGCCCCCGACAGGAATCGAACCTGCGACCTACGGTACCGGAAACCGGCGCTCTATCCGCTGAGCTACGGGGGCAGTGCGGGGTGACCCGCGGCTGTCGAGACTACCAGCCGCGGCGCACCTGACGCCGCCTCGGGGCATCGTCCTCCGGGCATCGTGCCGGGTGGAGGCGTAGCGTGGATCCATGGACGCTCGCCTCGTCTCGCGCGCGCTCGCGGCCGCCGTGGCGCTGGTCGCGGTGGCCGCCTGCGCGCCGGCGGTGTCGTTCCCCGGGCGCGAGCCCGACGCCGTGGGCACCGTCACGGACGTCGTCGCGAGCCGAGACGCCGTGACCTTCACCCTTACGGGAGACGACGAGGCGGAGTACTTCTGGCACGCGGCCATCACCGTGGGCCTGCACACGACGGTCGGCGACGACCAGGGACGGCCCGTGGCGCTCGACTCCATCGCATCGGGCAGCCATGTGTCCGTCTGGGTGGGCGAGTGCGCCGAGTCCTACCCGGTGCAGTGCACGGCTGAGGCGCTGCGGATCGACGGCGAGGGCTCGGACCTGCCCTAGGGCCCGAGCGACGCCGACGGTGACCCCCGAGCGACGCTGACGGTGACCCCGGAGCGCCGCGACCCGCTCCCGGCGACTAGTCCTCCGCGAGCACGATGACGAGGTCGCCCTCCCGGTACTCGCGGCGCTCCCTCTTGGCGGGGTTGAGGTGGATGACCGCCTCCGAGTCGCTCTTGCCCGGGGGAGTCGCCTCGCGGTAGCCGATGGCCGTCTCGTTGCGACGCGCGGCGCCAGCGGCGACGGTGTAGAAGTCCACCGGCCTGCCGAGCTCGACATACCACTGCGCCGGATGGAGGTACACCTCCGAGCCCTCCGCGGCGAAGAGGTCCGAGTAGACCTGGTTCAGCTGAGGGTTCTCCGAGACCTGGGCCATGAGGCGGCTGATGATGTTGTCGCTGACGATGAAGTCGTCGGCGCGGGTGATCTCCGCGAGGCGGCGGTTCCGGTCGTCGATCATCTCCGTCACGATGTTGAGGCTGGCGTCCGAGCGCGCCGCGATCTCGCGCAGGTGGAGCAGCGTGATGAGCGTGCGGGAGTCGGCCGCCTCCGCATCCAGGTGGTCACGGTAGGCGAGCACGAGGATGTGATCGAACTCCTCCGGGTGCAGCGAGTCGAGCACCTCACGGCTGGAGGTGTCGCCGCGCTTGACCGTGACGGCGAGGTTCTCGTACGCATCGAGCTCGGGCAGCACGCGGTCGGACACGATCGTCACGGTCGAGCCGGGCGCCGCATACTCGTTGAGCTCGGACAAGATGAGCGGAAGCTGGTCGTTCGATCCCAGGATGAGCGTCGCCTCGGGCGCGCCGTCTTGAGCCGGGACGCCGCTGACGACGGACGCATCGGGAGTGCCGGGGGCGCCGATGGCCACGGTCGAGTCGTCCTCGGCGATGACGATGAGCTGCTCGCCCTCCCGGTAGACGGTGTCGGGCAGCGGGTTGAGGACGGGCCCGTCCGCGGTGACGAAGCCCACGACGCTGCACTCGGGGAAGTGCATCTGGCACTCGAGGTAGGTCTTGCCCACGAGCGTCGGCTGCTCGGTGAAGTACAGCTCGTCGCCCTCGAACTGGATGAGGTCCGAGTAGACGCGCGACAGCCCGGCCTGGCGGCACGTCTGGACGGTGAGCTTCGCGATCGTCTCGAGCGGCAGGATCCACTGCGCCTCGTCCTTGCCCACCAGCTGGGCCACGGTGAGGTTGTCGGGGTCGTGGATCTCGCCCACGATCGAGATCTCTCCCTCGGGCCGATGCGGGTTGTTGGTCAGCGCGAGAGTCGTCTTGATGGTCGCGGCGTCGGCGTCCTCGCCCTCCGTCGAGAGCACGATGATCGACTTGGCGGCATAGGGGTTGGCGCGCAGCAGCTCGTCCTGGTCGAGCGGGTTGCCGGAGCGGCAGATGACACGCGTGTTCTTGGTGTCCGGCACGCGCTCGCGCAGCTCCTCCTCCATGTCGACGCGGTCGCGGTCGGCGAGGATGACGATCGCGGGCTTGCGCTCTGACTCGTTGGCGATGACGAGCTCCGAGACGATGGTGAAGACCTTGGCGTTCCAGCCCAGGATGACGGTGTGGCCCGACTCGATGACGGCGGACTTGCCCTTGCGCAGCGCGGCGATCTGGTCGTCGAAGGCGGCGGAGACGACACCGATGAGGCTCGCGACCACGAGGACTCCGAAGAGCGTCGTCAGCAGCGACAGGAAGCGCCAGCCCGGACCGATGTCGCCGGAGAAGGTGCCCGGGTCGAGCGTGAAGGTCAGCTGGCGCCAGGTGGCCTCCAGATAGCTGTACTCCTCGTCCTCGGGGAAGATGTCGAAGACGTACGCCACGAGGCCGGCGAGGATCACCCACGCCAGGCTCACGAGGCCGAGGAGGCCGATGACCGCCGCGTTGCCACGAGCCATGAGGTTGTCGAAGCGGTAGCGCAGGCGAGCGCTCAGGCTGGGCTTGTCCATTGGAGTCCGTTCTCGCAAAGGGCCTGTTGTGGAGCCGAGAATAGCGGTTCGGACAGCCCGAGGTCCCTTGGTCCCCACGGGAGGTCCCGGTCGCGCCGTTAGACTCGCTCCGTGACGCCAGAGGAACTCGGACAGGCCATCTATTTCGCGATCCAGGACGGCATCGCCGCTGGGGAGTTCACCCTCGCCCTGGAGGACCTGGGGGAGATCCGCGTCGAGCGACCCCGCCAGCGCGAGCACGGCGACTGGGCGACCAACATCGCCATGCAGGCCGCGAAGAAGGCCGGCATGGCCCCGCGCGAATTCGCGGAGAGGCTCGCGGCGCGGCTCGCGCAGGCTGATGGCGTCGCATCGGCGGAGGTTGCGGGACCCGGCTTCATCAACGTGCGCGTGGAGGCCGCCGCGGCCGGCCAGCTCGCCAAGTTCATCGTGGAGCAGGGCGACGCGTACGGCTCGTCCGACACCCTCGCGGGCACGACCGTCAACCTCGAGTTCGTCTCCGCGAACCCCACGGGCCCCATCCACCTGGGCGGCACTCGCTGGGCCGCCGTGGGCGACTCCCTTGCGCGCCTGCTCGAGTTCCACTCCGCGAAGGTCATCCGCGAGTACTACTTCAACGACCACGGCGCGCAGATCGACCGCTTTGCGCGCTCCCTGCTGGCCGTGATCAAGGGCGAGGAGCCGCCGGAGGACGGCTACGGCGGCGAGTACATCCGCGAGATCGCGAACGAGGTGATGGTCGAGGCGATGGCCGCCGGCGACCCCGACCCGCTCGAGATGAGCGAGGAGGACGCCCTCGAGTTCTTCCGCGAGCGCGGGACCTTCCTCATGTTCGAGCAGATCAAGCAGCAGCTGCGGGACTTCGGCGTCGAGTTCGACGTGTACTTCCACGAGAACTCGCTGCACGAGGAGGGCAAGGTCGCGGCCGCGCTCGACGAGCTCAAGTCCAAGGGCACGCTGTACGAGGCCGAGGGCGCCTGGTGGCTGCGCTCGAGCGAGTTCGGCGACGAGAAGGACCGCGTCGTCATCAAGTCGGACGGCAACGCCGCGTACATCGCCGGCGACATCGCCTACATCCGCGACAAGCGCGAGCGCGGTGCAGACCTGTGCATCTACCTTCTCGGCGCCGACCACCACGGCTACATCGCGCGCCTCAAGGCCGCCGCCGCGGCGTTGGGCTACGACCCCGACTCGGTCGAGGTCATCATCGGCCAGATGGTCAACCTCGTGAAGGACGGCATGCCGGTGCGCATGTCCAAGCGCGCGGGCACGGTGGTGACGATCGAGGACCTCGTCGACGCCGTGGGCGTGGACGCCGCGAGGTACGCCCTCGCGCGCTCCAGCGCGGACTCGTCGATCGACATCGATCTGGACCTCCTCGCATCGGCCACGAACGCGAACCCCGTCTTCTACGTGCAGTACGCGCACGCCCGCACCGCAGGTGTGGCCCGCAACGCCGAGGAGTACGGCATCCGCCGCGTGGACGGCTTCGACGGCTCGCTCCTGATCCACGAGACCGAGACGGAGCTGCTCGGCGTGCTGGGCGAGTTCCCCAGCGTCGTCGCGCAGGCCGTCCAGTTCCGCGAGCCTCACCGCGTCGCGCGCTACCTCGAGCAGCTCGCCGCGGCGTTCAACCAGTGGTACGACCGCACGCGCGTGACTCCGCAGGGGGACGAGGAGGTCACGGACCTCCACCGCACCCGCCTGTGGCTCAACGACGCCACCGGGCAGGTGCTCCGCACGGGCCTGCGCCTGCTGGGCGTCAGCGCTCCCGAGAGGATGTAGCCATGGTGTTCTCCCGCACCGCGACCCGCAACGACGAGGGCGCGATCGTGGTCGGCGGCATCGACGTGCGGGATCTCGCGGCCCAGTTCGGGACCCCGCTGTATGTCGTCGACGAGGCCGACATGCGAGCGCGGGCCGGCGAGTTCCGCGACCACTTCACGGCGGCCTTCGGTCGTCACCACGCCAAGGTGGACGTGTACTACGCGTCCAAGGCGCTCCTGAGCTCGCGCATCGCCGCGTGGATGTACGCAGAGGACCTGTGCCTTGACGTCGCATCGGGCGGGGAGCTGGAGATCGCGCTGCGCGGCGGCATGCCCGCCGAGCGCATCGGCCTGCACGGCAACAACAAGTCCGATGCCGAGCTCGCTCGTGCGCTCGAGGTGGGCGTGGGGCGCATCATCGTGGACTCCTTCACGGAGATCGAGGTCCTCGACGCGATGGCGCGCGAGCGAGGTGTGGTCGCCCCCGTCATGGTGCGCGTGACGACCGGCGTCCACGCGGGCGGCCACGAGTACATCGCCACCGCCCACGAGGACCAGAAGTTCGGCTTCTCGCTGTCGACGGGCGCGGCCATGAAGGCGCTGCACGCGTGCCATGAGGCGGAGGGGCTCCGCCTGCTGGGCATCCACACGCACATCGGCAGCCAGATCCTGGGACTCGACGCGTTCCGCGAGTCCGCCGAGCGGATGCTCACCCTGCGCGCGGACTTCGCCGCGCAGACCGGCGTGGAGCTTCCCGAGGTGGACCTGGGCGGCGGCTATGCCATCAAGTACGTCGAGAGCGGCGACGAGATCGACATCAGGCACGCGGCCTTCACCGTCGCCGACGCCGTGGCCGCCGCGCTGGACAAGACCGGCGGCTCCTGGCCGCGGATCTCGATCGAGCCCGGGCGAGCCATCGCCGGCCCTGCTGGCATGACGCTGTACACAGTGGGCGTGACCAAGAGCGTCCCGCTCGAGGACGGCGCGAGCAGGCTGTACGTCGCCGTCGACGGCGGCATGAGCGACAACATGCGCACCATCACGTACGGCGCCGAGTACACCGCGAGCATCGCATCGCGGCTGTCGCGCGCGACGGCCGTCCCCTCGCGCGTGGTGGGCAAGCACTGCGAGTCCGGCGACATCGTGGTGCGCGACGTCATGCTGCCCATGGACATCGAGCGTGGCGACCTGCTCGCCGTGCCCGCGACGGGAGCATATGGCCGCGTGATGGCGAACAACTACAACGCGGCGCTGCGTCCTGCCGTGGTGTCGGTGCGCGACGGCGAGGCGACGCTGCTGATCCGGCGAGACACCATCGAGGATCTGCTCAGCTGGGACGTCGCGCCCTAGCCTGGGCCGTGCCCCGGCTCCGCGCAGCGTTGTCCCGACTCCGCGCAGCGTTGTCCCGGCTCCGCGCAGCGTTGTCCCGGCTCCGCGCAGCGTTGTCCCGGCTCCGCGCAGCCTCCCCGACATCGGCCGCCCGCTCCCGTGAGGAGTCCCGCCGCCGGCATCGTGCCTGGCACATGGCCGTGAGGGAACGTATCGGACGCCCTTCCCGTTGCCGAAGTGACGGCCGTGCGCCGTCCTGACACGGAAGGCGGTCCGATCATGGACAAGTCCGAGCAGGAGATCCACGAAGGCACGGAGTACCTCAAGCAGCTCGCCGAGGAGGTCGAGCGCGAGCGTCGGGAGCGCGGTCGCGCGGTCCACGACGTCAACGTCTCGCCTGATGAGGAAGAGCCCACCGACGCGGGAGACGTCACCCCAGGGGCGACGGGGTTCGCGCGCATCGACACCCAGAACTCGCCCCGCTGATCACAAGAAGCTGATCACAAGAACTCGCAGATCGCGCGGCTCGC
>JGI12383J13903_1000587_pt1 | contig 24566 bp, 15 predicted proteins | sample Passage237B_FD_13903 | JGI IMG/M metagenome (IMG submission 13903)
GGGCGCGGCGGGCCGCGAGGAGAGCTTCGCACCGACGACGGTTGTGGAGGATGCTATTCACCCACCCGTCGGCGATGACCGGGGTTGTCATCTCCTCTCGGTAGAGACGTGCTGCGTCGCCTGCCGACCATGACCAACCAAGAAGACCCCGCTCTGCTCACCCCGACGCTCTGCCAGCCGCATAGCGTCGATCAGAGATATCATCTCTCTGCACGGAGCCGCAGCGCAGAGATCAAATCGCTCATCGGAGCGCGCCTTCGCTCTCTCGGAGCCGTCACCGCCGCCTTCTCCTTGCGGCCCAGCTTCAACGACACCTTGGCCGATCATCATTCACTTTGCTGCGAACTGTAGAATGTCAGCCGTAGCATCTTCCGGTAGGTGCGGGATGCTGGCTGCGTCCAACGCCTGCCGAACACGATCATACGCCCGCCCATGCACGCTGTTGCTGTTGTCCGGACCGCGCAAAATGAAGAGCAGTTCGTCCGGCGCGGTCCCGAATTCGCGAAGACGTGCGACCACCCCCGCCCAGTCATCGGCATGACGAATGATCTCGGTCGGATCTTTCCGGTCCAAATGAAGCGCCTTGATCGCTTGAAGCGGACGCGCGTTCTCTTCCGTTCGCTTTACGAACGGAAATCTCACCGCATAAACATCGTCGCCCACCTTCTCATTGAGCTTGTAGCGCTGAAGCACGTCAGCCTCGCGGAAAACGGCCTCCAGCCGACGGCACATCACTCTTTCCTGATACTCGGGGACATTGGCGAAGCGTCTCTCCACGTAGGCACCGAACACCTCATCGAGCGTCGCCACAGGATCGTGACTCAGGATGACCCGTGGCTCGCTGTAAAAGAGGATCGATTCGCGGGGACGCACGAGCGTCTTGAACACTTCGCGCTGACGTTGCTGGTCGGCGTCATGGAATAGCTGCCCGTCAGTCGGCACGCGGCAGAATGGCTTGATCGAATCTTCCCAGGCAAACATCGCCGCCGAGTAGATATTGGCGTCGAGCTCCGGGAAAAATTTCCCCACGCGGCCGCGGCGGCGCAGATCGGCTCGCTTGTAGTCAAGATAGCCGATCGCCGCACAAGACAGCACCACCCCGACGTTCACAAACTCGTCGGTCTCAGGATAAGGCGCAAAACGCAGGACGGAGTAATGAGAGGCAAAGGGCTTAGTCATGGTTCCTCCATTCTCGATGTGATGCGTCGTTCGGGCTTTGGCTCAACTGGCGAACGAACCAATCTAAGCCGTCGAGGCGGGCTGTCCATGCCGAAGGCAATTCGCCAAGGACGGGCATGGGCAACAGCCGCGAAGCCGCTGCAGTGAACTCCGCGGCGAGATCCGGCGGCAACCAAGCCGCTTCCGGTGGTGCCAAGGCCCTGAACAGGTGGGTGCCCCAGAATATGCCAGCACCGTTCGGATGCCCGGCTTGGTCATGATCGATAACATGGAGCTGATGCGTTTCGGCGCTCCAAAGCAGATTGGGGTTTTTCTCCCCTCGGTCGTGGTTGCGAATCCACCAATCGAAAGCCAGCACCCGCCGCCGCAGCTCTTCTGGAATGGAATCGCCTAGCGAGACCTCGAATTCCATCACGCTGGAAACCTGTTGGGAGCCAAAACCGACTCCCGGTTCGATTTTGCGTTCGCTGAACGCATTCCACTCTTCAGCCAGTTCCTCCGAAACCGCGATCAGTCGATAGTTGGGAATCGGCAGGCCAACGGCCCGGCCCAAGCGGGCACACATCCACTCCAGCGCCAGTGGCCACGTTTGATCAGACGAGAACGGCTTAAAAATATAGTGCGCGCCATCGTTCGCCCGGCAGAGCAGCGGCTTCATCGCTCCACGGTTGGTCAGTCGCTTCAACTCGACGGCTTCGGTGGTGCCAAATTCCTGCTCGGGCGACGGAGTCATCGTTAATGGGGGACTATCGTCGTTGGTGTTTCAGCCAGAAGACGTGCTCCGTGATCGCAGAGCACGCTCCGCTTTTTCGTATCCTCCCAGATGTGCCCGCATCAGGGCCTTCCAGAGCTTGCCATGATTCGGGACGGAGAAGTGCAGCAACTCGTGGACAATGACGTAATCGCCGAGTTCGCGGTCCATCCCGAGCAACTCGTCATTAAAACTCAGCGTCCCTGCGGTCGAACAGGAGGCCCACTTGCGACGCATCGGGCGAACATAGATGGCGGTCGCGGGCACATCCAGTTTCTCCGCCCACTCGCGCACCCGGGCGTGGAATTCATCACGACTGCGCCAACGTTTCACGATCTCTCCTTTCGGTCCAGCACTCTGAACAGGGCGTCCACGATGGCGATGACTTTGGCCATGTCGTCCTCCTCGGCGAAGATCGCAAAGGTGACCTTCTTCCTCAACTCGCGCAGGGAATGCTCGCTGCGCCGCCAGTTGGGATACTCTTTGAAAGCCGCTGCGATGTTCTGGGAAACCAGATCCGCGTGCTGGATGCCGGCGTCGGCAAGTTGGCGGAAGACGAAATAGGTGAGGTCGTCCAGCCCGCGCTCGGCCTGCTCCTTCTTGCGCGCTTCGTTTCGCTCCAATTCGGCCAGCAGCTCAGCCAGCGCGTCCGCCGTGGTGGCTTGGCGGTTCTCAAACTTCTCTTGCACGGCGCGGGCACGCTCGGCCAACGCGATCAGGAACGGGTCGCCGCTGTTCTCCTCCGCTGACTTCTCGATGGTCTTGATGAGATTGATGACCTTGGTCGCATCACCCGCGTGCCTGGCCTTGATCGCTTCGACCGTCTCAACGTTCAGCTCCACTTTGTCGGTCACCGGGTCTTCCATCACCGTCCCGATGTGCTCCCGAACCAGTTCGTTGGTTTTCTTCTGAAAATCCCGGTCCACCATCACGCGCTTGGTGTAGGCTTTGCGGACTACGTCGTAGATCGCGCTCAGGGTCGTGTAGTCCTCGATGAACGGCCGTAGGAATGCGTCGGGTGAGATGATTTCGTAGAGCATCTCGATCTCCTTGTATTCCTTAAAAAACGCCTTCCGTCGCTCGGGGTCGCGGAAGTGCTCGATCAGCCCGTCCACGTCTTTGTCGTCAAAGTTACGTTGCAGCAGCGCCAGATACTCCGGCGCCTTGCTCTCCATCTTGGATTTGAAGAGCACTTTTAGCAGCTTCAGGTCTTTGACGATGGCGTTGATCTCGTCGCTGTCGAAAGCCAGCGCCTTCTCCAACTTGTCGAAGATGCCCACGAAATCCAAAACGAAGCCGTGGGGCTTCACCATCTCCTGCGCCTCGTTCTCGTAGGGGCGGTTCACCCGGGCGATGGCCTGTAGCAGCGTGTGATCGCGCATCGGCTTGTCCAGATACATGGCGTAGAGCACGGGCGCATCGAAGCCGGTGAGCAGTTTTTCGGTGACGATCAGAATCTTCGGAAACTGATCGAGCTTGCCGAAGCTCTTGCGGATCTGCCGCTCCTTCTTCGGGTCGAGGTGAAATTCCTTCAGCAGCTCCGAGTCGTTGTTGTTTCCCGTGTAAACGACTTCGGAATACTCGGGCGGCAGGATTCGATCGAGCGCGTGCTTGTAGTGCGCGCAGGCTTCGCGATCGACGCCGACGAGGAATGCCTTGTAGCCGAGCGGCTCGACGTTCTCCACGTAGTGCCTGGCGACAAACCGCGCGACTTTCTCGATGCGCTCCTTCCCCTTGAGGAAGTTCTTCAGGTTCACCGCCCGCTCGAGGATCTTGTTCAGCTCCTCGATGTCGGCTACGCCCTCCGCTTCGGCGAGGGAGAGGAATTCTTTGTCGAGTGTCTCGTGCGGCACGAGCATCTCATTTGGCGCGAGCTGATAATAGAGCGGCAGCGTGGTGCCGTCCTCGATGCTGTCCGCGATGGAATACTTGTGGAGGTAACCTTTGTCGTCCTCGCAGCCGAAGGTCTTGAAGGTGCCCTTGCCGTATGCGGTCTTGTCCACCGGCGTGCCGGTAAAGCCGATGAACGTGGCGTTCGGCAGACCGGCCATGAGGAAATTGCCGAGGTCGCCGCCGGTGGTGCGGTGCGCTTCGTCGATGAGGACGTAGATGTTCTTCCGCCCATTCAGGTTCGCCGGCATGTCGCGGAACTTGTGGATCATCGTCACGATGATCCCGCGGTAGTCGTCCCGCAGAAGTTGATTGAGACGGGCGATGCTGCTCGCGTGCTCCAGATTGCCGAGACCGAGCGCGGCGAGATTCTTGAGCATCTGGTCTTCCAGCTCGTTGCGGTCGATCATCAGCAGCACGGTCGGCTTGTCCGCCGCCGGTTCGCGGAAGAGCCGCTCCGCCGCCTTGATCATCGTGAAGGTCTTGCCGCTGCCCTGCGTGTGCCAGACGAGGCCGCGTGTGCGCTGGGGATCGAGCGCGCGGCTGACGGTCGCGTCCACCGCGCCGGTCTGGTGCTGGCGCAGGATGTATTTGTTCAGCTCCTCGTCCTTTTCGGCGAAGACGATGTAGTCCTTGAGGAAGGCGAGCACCTGCGGGATGGCGCAGAAACTCTTCACCTTGGTCTCCAGTTTGCCGACCTCGGTGTCTTTCCAGTTAAAGATATTTCGGCGCACCGTGTTCCACGTCACGCCGTAGGAGAAACCGATGGCATCGGTCGCGGTGAAGAGCTGCTGCGGAACAAACAGCTCGGGCGTCTCGCGGTGGTAGCGGCGGATCTGATCGATGCCCAGGGCGATCGCCTCGTCCTTGTTCGCGTTCTTGCACTCGATCACCAGCACCGGGATGCCGTTGATGAGAAACACCACATCCTCCCGCGTGCCGTAGTGGCCGTTGTGAAACGCGAACTCCTCGGTGACTTCGTAAACGTTGCGCCTCCGAGCCGGAGTGGCATTGAGATCGTCGTAATCGATCAGGATCAGGTCGCGTTCCCGCTTCTCCTCGTGATCGTAGAATTTGCCGCGATTGCGCAGGTGCTCGATGAATTCGCGGTTGCCGTAGATGTCGGTGTGGAGATGGCGAAACCGCCCGAGCAGTGCGCCCTCGGCCTCGGTGTAACGTGGATTAAATCCCCGCACCTTGGCGTCGAGCAGGTCGTCGAAGAAGACGGAGCGGTTCTTCGCGCGATCGGCCGGCGGCACCGCCGGATCAAACCCACGCCGCCGCTCGGCTTCCTCCCGAGACACAAACGTCCAACCGATGGCCTCGGCATATTCGAGGATCCGGGCTTGGACAGTTTTGTGTTCTCCAGGAGTGGGCATGAATTCTATCGCTCGTAGGGCTCAGTTCCTGTCAGCCACGCATCGAACACAACGTAACAAGTGGCGCTCCACCGAACCCAGAGTTTCTCCTCTCCTTTGTCGCTTCGCTGCTGAGTGATGTATGGGTAAATACCCAAATACTCTTGGCCCTTGTAGTTGTCCGCCCTGATGTCTTGAACAGGAAGAATGGCTGCGCGGTTGCTCTGGCCGTCCTTAAAGCCCAATTCCCACGGCATCCATCGCGAGCCGCTCGTGTTGTCAGTGGTGGCGAAGAATAAACATTTCGCATTTCTCATTCGCTCTCGCAGTTTTAACGCCGTAGACCGATTGACGTTTTTACGGTCCAGAGCAGGATCATCTCGCCAGTCCAGATAGACTGTATATCCGAGATCTTCGAGGGTCAGAGCCACACCAAGGATCAATTCCTTGTCGTCAAATGCGTGAGAAAGAAAGATGTCATGCCCGGCCACGGCAGTCTGCTTTTGCATCCGTTCGGTGAGGACGCTTGCAGCGCTAAAGTTGTATGGTATGCCCTGTCTCGCGCGCGCCCGGACTGCTGTTGTTGTTATGAGGGACATTAGGAAATCCAGGTGCTGAAATTGTTGTATCCGTCGTTATGAATCCAATCGTAGGTGCGATACCACTTGGACAGCTGAAAGTGTTTGCCTCGATTCTCGACTGATTGCTGTCGCGCAAGCGTCCATCCGTCATGTTCGGCGTAGTTCACCCACCTGCCGTCGCGATACTCTGTTGGAAAAGCCTGAGTGCCATCGTTGCTTATCGTCACACCCAGATAATCAAACGGATTTGGCCCGGCAGCTTTCGTCAGCTGATCCTTACCTTTGATCGAATTGATATGAATCCCGAGAAGGGCATTGCCGCGAGCGAGGCTACGAAAGATCTCATACCTTACCCACGGTCGTTCGTATGTGAATGAGCCAATCAACACCGCCGTCACCGATGTTCCCTCCAACTCTGAATTGATCAGACGCTTTAGAGCAATGGGGTTGGTCTTCTTTGCGTCTTCCCAGATTGAATGGTCGTAATAGCCAGCAGCTTCTACCCCTTCGGTGAAGTTGTGCTTCCTGACGACGTTCGCTCGAAAGTCGATCACGTCTTGATAGTGGAATGCGAAGTAGACTCTTTTCGCCATGGTCAGTCTTTCTGCAGGTGTTGAATGATTTTCAGGATTTCGTCCCTCAGCTTCGAGGGTGCCGCGGGGGGGGCACCAATTGCCTTGAAACTCTTCCGCAGCGACGCGTTCGCTTTCGGGAAGAAGTGAGCGAAGTGCCCATCAACCTCTTTCCAAAGAGTCTCGGCCATGAAGCCGGTTGCGCCGATCGGGATCGGCACGACGCCCGACGCGACGCACAGATCAAATTCCTCCCTCATGCCGTCTGATTCGACCATCTTTCCGGAGCCGTCCCTCTTGTTTCCGAAGGCGAAGAGCGCGATTCCCGCATGTTCGATCATGGCCTTCCGGTAGCTGGTCCAGCGGCCTTTCGACGCTGGCCTACCTGACGCGGTGTGCGGGAATGGCCGCATCATCAGACGTTCTTCCGATATTGCGACCCCCTCTCTGTCGAGCTGATCAAGCACGCCATTTATGACAGAGCCGCCAATTCCCTTTCCCGATCCGGTGATGATTCGATTGTTCCCTTCCGCAAGAGAGGCGCTTAAATCGTAGAGAAATGTCTCGGCGTCACTCTGGTTCCACCTGCCATACTCGTCGGCGGCGCCAGACACGAAGACGGACGAGCGCTTGAATCGCGTCGCCACCTTCTCCAGGAGGATGGGAATGTCCTCGTAGTTATCGACTTCGACGGTATGAATGCCCTTCCGAGCGAGATCGCGGATGAAATAATCCTGCTTTAGTTGGCGATACTCGAAATCTTTCTTCGCCTCGCCCGTCTTCCGCGTGATCTTCTTTTGAATGCAGTAGTGCTGACGCTGTTTGTCATCAAGCACAGCTCGAACTCGGCTCAAAATGAAATCAATGTTCGGATCGGTAAAGCTGAACCCAAGGAAGAGAAACGTCTTCTGCATGAGATCGCCTTTCAGAAGGGACGAGAACTGGCCCATTTTAAGGGGGTAGCGCTCATAATCATCTTTGCAGATTACGGCGTTCTTCGAGTCTCCTACGTCCCCGTGCATTTTGTAGACGACTGCGTCACGGTTTGGCCAAGTGGTCGAAAGATGATCAATTGTGAATTTGACATCCGGAATCTTCTTCGCGTCTTCCAGGCTCTTCTCGATGAGTCGGTCGTAATTCGTGGTCCAGAAAGTGTAGATCGGCAGGTTCGCAAGAATGCGGTGGCCCTTAGTCGGCTCTTTCGCGACCCCCATGTTTTCGAGGATCGTGCGTGATAACGCATCCTTGTTGCCTCCGGCTTTGTTGACGTAATACTGGGCCACACTAACGAGGTCGTGTTCCAGCTTTGGATCGAGCCGAAGGTCTATAAAGACCGTTTCAAGGAGCCTCTCCCAGTCCACGTATCCAGAAGATATCGAAAAGCCTGCTCCGATGAATGCAGCCGCATTCCGGTTGCGAAGCTCTTTGGTGAATTCGCGGAGAAACTGTTCTTCTGAGATGGCTTCGGTGCTCATGTGGTGATCTCCAGTTTGTGAACGCGGGTCTTCGCGGTCATCAGTTCGTGAAGGAGGGTGCGGAAGAGGCCTTGAAGCGCGGTCAACTTTGCTTGGTGAAGCGCGATCTTGGAATCGAACGCGGCTGCGCGCCTCACGATCTCCGCTTGGTCGTTCACGTTCGGGAGCGGGATTGGAAATCCCTTCAACCGGGTTGCGCTGATGTTGCTTTGGCTGACAGCGCGCGTGGCGATGGATTTCAGGCGCACCTGCGTCTCGTCTCGATTGAAGTCGAGATTCAGGAAGAAGGGATTCAGTCGCTCCGTGTTCGTTCGGAGGCGGATCAGATACGAGGCAAAGACGTAGTCGCCTTCGATGTCGTGGATCGCGGTCCGCCCTACCAATTCCAAGCTGTTGGTTCGATTGAAGAGGATGTCGCCCCGATCGACTTTGAACCTCCGGAAGTCCGAATCGGTGATTTCGACGAACTGGAGATTGTTGGCGACGATTCGACCGTTCACCTGGTTGGTCATGCGGAGGATCGGGTAGTTGCCCTCCGGGTTGCCTTTCACCGACATTCCGTATTGAGCGACTGAAATCAATTCGCCCAACTCCACCACCTCCCAGCTTTCGGGGATGGGGCCGATTTCGGTTTGTTTTTGGGGTTCGCCGCGCAGCCCTTCGGTGAAGAGCTTGTGCATGAGGGCCTTTTTCAGCTCGGTGGTGGTCTGAATGATCCGCTCCTGCGCTTCGATCGCCCGCTGCACCGTCGAAAGGATGTGCGCGATCTTCTTCTGCTCGGGGAGAGGGGGGAGCGGGATCAGGCGGTCCCCAAGAACCGTCTTGCTCAGACGCTGTCTGCCGGTGCTGCCCTCCATTTTTCCTGCAAGATCAGAACGCACCTCTGGGTGAAGAAGGTAAAAGAAGAGAAAGAGTGTATCCGACTCTCCTTTCTTGCCACGTATAGGAATGACCTCGGTCGTTGCATAAGCGAAGTCAGACGCAATATCGACAATCGCCTGTTTCCCGTTCTCGAACGACGGCGTGATCTTGGCGACCATGAGGTCGCCCTTCTCGACGTAGGTGCCACTTCCGAGTTTGGCCAATGGCTTAGGCGTAAACTGAGATACGTAAATTCTCCCTAACGGAATCTGGTCCATTGGGAAAAACGGGATCTCGTCGCCGTTTTTCGAGAGGTCGAGTCCTCGCGGTTTGCTGGTAAAATCGAACGAGTCGGAAATGGGGCCGACCTTCCAGTCCTTGGGTAAATGGAGCTGTTCGAGCTTCATACTCCGATCTTCCTTAGGATCTCCTTCAGCGCCCTGTCCGTCTCCCGGAAAGGAGCGCGCCCCGCCATCGCGGGACAACCCGCGTTTGGGTTTTGATTCGCGGACAGGAATGTTCGCGCTCCGTTGGGTGCGCTTCGCGCTCATGCCTTGCCCCCTTTCCGTTTCAGGTCCTTTTCCAGATTCTCGATGGCTTTCAAATCCTCGACATCCGCCTCCAGCGCCTCCTGCTGCCGCCGCCTCGCATCAAAGTCGTAGTTTTTGCCGTCGGCGGCAGTGGTCCGGAAATTCCGGACAACTGAGTTGGGGTCGAGTTCGCCCTCCAAAAAAAGGTTCTGTAGGTGCTCGCTGATGGTTTTCTTGGATCGATCGAACAGCTCACCCATGAGGGCTTGCGACAACCAGACGGTCTCGTCCACCAACCGGCACTCGATCCGTGCCCGGCCGTCTTCGGTCTGGTAGATGACCAGATTCCCTGTGGATTCGTCGCTCATATCCCGAGTTGTTTGAGGATCTTGCCGAGAGCCTTGTCCGTCTCGCGCGCCTCGGCTTCGATGGCCTTCAACTCCTCCACGATCTCCGCGATGGGCCGGTAGGTTTCGGCATCGCTGGTGTGAATATAGCGGCTGGGGGAGATGTTATAGTCGTTCTTCTTCAGCTCGGCGTGATCGACGATGCGGCTGAGTTTTTCCTCTTCCTTCCAGCCGATGAGGGTGTCGGCGATGCGCTGGATGCCGGCGTCGGGGATGAAGTTCTTGGGATCGCCCTTTTCGAAGACCTGGCTCGCGTTGACGAGGAAGACCTTGCCCTGGCGCTCCTTCGGCTTGGTCCGGTTGAGGAAGAGGACGATGCCCGGGGCGGTGGTGTTGTAGAAAAGATTTTCGGGCAGGTAGAGGACGCTCTCGATGAGATCGTGGTCGACGAACCATTGGCGGACCGTCTTTTCCTTGTTGGTGCCGGCATTGCCCGAACCACGGGAAGCGGCGCCGGTGTCGAGGACGATGGCGGCGCGGCCTTTGTCATTGAGGCTGGCGTGGATGTGCTGGACCCAGCCCCAGTCGGCGGAGGATTTCCCGGGGAAGCCGGCTCCGGCGGGGAAGCGGCCGAGTTCGTCGGCATCGTAGTCGGCCTCGGTGAACCAGTCCTGGTTCCACATGGGATTGGCGACGACGCGGTCGAAGGTGCGGAGCTTGCCGCGCTTGTCCCTGAACTTGGGGTTCTTGAACGTGTCGCCGATCTCGATCTGACCCTCCATGTCGTGGATGATCATGTTCATGTTGGCCATCGCCCAGGTCTCGGGGGTGTATTCCTGACCGAAGAGTTTGAGCGGAGCGACGGTGCGCTTCTTGCCTTTCGCCGCCTCCTCCATGGCGATCTCGCATTTGACGAGGAGACCGCCGGAGCCGCAGGTGGGATCGTAGATCTCCATGCCGGGCTCGGGCTGGAGCACGCGCGACATGATGGCGCCGACCTCGGGCGGAGTGTAGAACTCGCCGGCACTCTGACCGCCGCCTTCGGCGAACTTGCGGATCAGGTATTCGTAGCTCTTGCCGATGATGTCGGCCTCAACGTCGTCGAGCCCGAGGCGCTTGGTGCTGATCGCCTCGATGAGGTTGGAGAGGCGGTCGTCGGCAAGGTCGCGCTGGCCGTGCGTGGTGGCGTTGAAGTCCACGCGGTCGATGATGCCCTGCAGGAGCGGGTTTTCCCGCGCGATGGCCCGCAGGTGGTTGGTGACGCCCTCGCCGATCTTGTCGGAGAGCTTGCGAATGACGGACCAGACGGGCTCCTCGGGATCGTCCGGCACGAGCGGGAGGTAGAAGCGCACGAGCTTGCGGTCGGCCTTCACGAGCTGGAAGGCCTTCTTGCGCGAGCCGACCTCCTTCGCGATGCGGTTCAGCTCATCGTCGAAGACATCGCAGAGGCGCTTCGTGAAGATGAGCGGCAGGATGTAGTCCTTGTATTTCGGGGCGTCCTTGGCTCCGCGAATGGAGCAGGCGGCGTCCCAGATCCATGATTCGAGGGATTTGGACTTATCGGGTGCGGTAACGGGCATGTGGACGTAAGGGGGGCGGGAATGGTCGGCGAGTTTCAGAGCTTCTTGTCGAGATCGTCGAGGAAGGCTTGTTCGGCGGAAGATGTTTGTTTGGTCACGTTAAAACGAGAGTGGACGATCAGGCCCTTTGGGAGACGAGAGCCGAGTGCGCAGAGCGAAAGTGCGCTGGATCCGTTGGAATGCCTAAGCCAGCCAGATCACGAGCGGAACGGGCTTGGACAAAACGGTCGGAGGGGAACGCTAGGAGGCAGCCGAAGCGACGCAGGCGCATCACAAGAAGCAGGAGGCCCGCGGTTATGCGGTGCAGCCGCGTAGGTGCAATCCCATTACGCCGCTCCCAACGAAAGTTGGTGGGCCGACAGGGATTGGTGGCCTTCGGCCATCGCTTCGCGACCGCGCTTCCCGCATCCCATCTCCGCTTCGCGGTAATGGGCCGACAGGGATTGGCGAGCTTCGCTCGGGCCGTTGGCCTCAGCGCGTTGCGCTGCCCCATCTCCGCTGCGCTTCGTCAAACCTATGGTTCAAATCCCAGTAGGATAAAACAAAAATTCACCAGTTCGCGGTTTGGTGGGCCCACTGGGATTCGAACCCAGAACCAAAGGATTATGAGTCCTCTGCTCTGACCGTTGAGCTATAGGCCCGTAAACGCGCGTAGCTTTCTCAGGTGTTCGCACGCGTCCAGTCTAATGGCGCCACGAGCAGGCGCCGCCTCTGCTTCCGAACAGCATGCCCTCTTCTTTTCGCCCCTTTCGCGTCTTCAGCGGGCAACCAAAACCTTCCGTGTCATCCGTGTATTCCGTGGGCCAACCAAATCCGTGTTCATCCGCGTCCATCCATGGTTCGCGCTCTGGTTCAGAGTTCAAAGTTCAGCTCCGGACTTGAGCTCTCGGCTCTAGGCCCGCAGCTCTCAGCTCCTTTTTCTCTTTCGCCCCTTTCGCGTGTTTCGCAGGCCACCTCAGCCCCCCTCTCCGCTTCTCCAAAATCAACCGCGTCTTCAACTCGAACAACCCCGGCTCCAACCCCACCGGATACTCATGCGGGTTCAGCAGCCGTTTCGTTCCGCTGTAGAGCCGCCCCAACTGCTCGCGCGCCCGCGCTCGAATCTCCTCCAACGTCGGCTCCGCATACACGCACTCGCCCGCGCGAAACACCGGCACGAGCAACTCCTCCGTCGCCGCGTCCGCCGGCATCGCTTTGCGCCGCGTCACGTCCGCCGGATCCACGATCATCCGCTCGTTCTCGATCGGCGCCGCTTCGTTGAAAATCATGTCGCCGATAAACTCCCCGCCTTTCGCGAACCGCCGCACCTGCAGCGCACCCGGGTTCGTGATCTTCGCCACCTGCTCCGACAGCTTCAGCTTGAACTCCCACTCGCCGCCGCGCTCGCGCACCGCCGACAATTTATACACTCCGCCCAGCGCCGGCTGATCAAACGCCGTCACGAGCTTCGTCCCCACGCCCCACATCCCGATCTTCGCCCCCTGCTGTTTCAGGCTCGCGATGATGTGCTCGTCGAGATCGTTGCTCGCCATGATCGCCGCATGGGGAAACCCGCCTTGATCGAGAATCTTCCGCGCCTCGATGCTCAGATACGCGAGATCGCCCGAGTCCAACCGTATGCCGACCATCTCGTGCCCGCGCTCGCGCAACCACCGCCCCGCCGCCACCGCGCGTCGCACGCCTTCCAACGAGTCGTAGGTGTCCACGAGGAACACGCTGTTGTTCGGCATCGCCTCCGCATACGCCTGAAACGCCTCCGCTTCGTCGTCGAACGACATCACCCAACTGTGCGCGTGCGTCCCTTTCACCGGGATCCCGAAGATCTGCCCCGCCAGCACATTCGAGGTCGCCGCGCACCCGCCGATATACGCCGCGCGACTGGCCGACAGCGCGCCGTCCACGCCTTGCGCGCGCCTGAGCCCAAACTCCAACACCGGCTCGCCCTGCGCCGCCCCGCACACCCGCGCCGCCTTCGTCGCGATCAACGTCTGAAAATTGATGAAGTTCAGCAGCGCCGTCTCCACGAGCTGCCCTTCCATGATCGGCCCTTTCACGCGCAACAACGGCTCGTTCGGAAACACCACCGTGCCCTCCGGCGCCGCATCGACGTCGCACGAAAACCGAAACCCGCGCAGATGCTCCAAGAATCCCGCCTCGAACAGCGGCTTGCCATCGTTCCCCACCAGCCCCGCGAGATACGTCAGATCGTCCTCTTCAAACCGCAGCCCTTTCAACCACGCGATCGCATCCGCCAATCCCGCCGCGATCGTGTATCCGCTCCGAAACGGCGCGCGCCGAAACGTGAGATGAAACACCGCCTCCTTCGTCGCCGTTCCGGTCTTCCAATAACCATACGCCATCGTGAGCTGATAAAGATCGGTGAGCAGCGGCGACGCGCGGGAGCGGAGGCGGGGTGCGGGCATCATGGGCGTGATTTGCACACGGTTCTCATCCCGCGCCCGCTGGCAACTCCCGCGCACTCGCCGGCCCGCTCAGGCGTTCCGCTACGAGGCATCCGCCGAATCGTCCCCCGGCAACATCTTCGCCAACACCGCCGTCAGCTTGTTCACATCGACCGGCTTCGTGATGTGCGCCTCGAATCCCGCCGCGCGCCCGCGCTCGATGTCGTCCTCCATCCCGTAACCCGTCAGCGCCACGCCGCGCAGCCCGTAACCTTCGCGCAGCCGCTTCATCAAGGTGTAGCCGTCCGCATCCGGGAGACCGATGTCCGACAACACGAGCGCATATCGATTCTCCGCCGCGAGTCGCAGCGCCTCCGCCGAATTCGGCGCCAGATCCACGCGATAACCTCGGCGTCCCAGCAAGCGCCCGATCGCCACGCGCGTCGCGTCGTGATCTTCGACGAGCAGGATCCGTTCGCCGCGCCCCACCGGCGTTTCGCCTTGGCTATCCTTCGCCTGACCCGCGCGCGGCGCCTCGGCGTCGTTGTCCGCCGCTTTCAGCGCCGGCAGTCGCACCGTAAATGTCGCCCCCTGCCCGCGCCCGCGACTCCGCACCACGATTGTCCCCGAGTGCAGCTCCGCGAGCATCCGTGAAATCGCGAGCCCCAGCCCCAGCCCGCCGAAGCGATGCGCGCTGCCGCTCGTCGCGTGGTCGCCTTGCGAGAACGACTTGAAGAGCCGTCCGATTTCCTCGGCGGTCAGCCCGATGCCCGTGTCCGACACTTCGATCTCCACGCAACCGTCCGCCGCGATGCGCGTGCCGACGCTTACCCGCCCGTGCGTCGGCGTGAACTTCACCGCGTTCTTCAACAGATTCCAAAACACCTGCTGCAACCGCGTCGGATCGCCGCGCACCAACGGCGTCTTCGCCTCGAGCGCGAGCTCCAGCGATTGATACTTCTGCGCCGCATCCGCGCGCACCGTCTCGATCGCCTCGCGCAACACGTCGTGCACGTCCACCGTCCGCAGATCGAGCGACAGCTTTCCTTCCGTGATTCGCGTCAGGTCCAGCAGGTCGTCGATCAACCGCGCCTCGAGCGACACGTTTTTCGCGATCATCGCAAACGCCTCCCGCGCCGCCGGCGGAAACTCCCCGCGCTGCGCGCCATCGCTCGCCACCAACAACACCGGATTCAACGGCGTCCGCAGCTCATGCGACAGCGCCGCGAGAAATTCATCTTTCGCCCGCGCCGCCGCGAGCGCCACGTCGCGCGTGCGCGCGATCTCCGTTTCCGCCGCTTTCCGCTCCGTCACATCCACGCACGCCGCCGCCACCGCGTCGTCGTTCGGCGCCCCGCTCGCGCGCCCGCGCCCGCTCAACCAGCGCACCGCCCCATCCGGCCGCACCACGCGAAACTCGCTCGCAAACTCGTCCGTGCCTTGCGCGCCGCGCTCGATCGATTCACGCACCCGCGCCTGGTCCTCCGGATGCACCAGCGCCAGAAAATCGTCCAGCGTCCGCAACGGCCGCTCCGGCCCCACGCCGAGTAAGACATTGAAACCTTCGTCCGACTGAAACGCCCCCGAGCGCGGATGCCACACGATGGTCCCCGTGCCCGACGCCCGCAGCGCCGCATCGAGCCGATTCTGTTTTTCCCGCAACTCCCGCGCCGTCGCGCTCAACGCCAGATTCGCCTGCAACAAATCCGTCTCGCGCGCCGCCAGCTTCGCCGAACTTTCCTGCAACGCACGGAACACCGTATCGGTTTCCGCGATACCGGTTTCGCCCGCGATCAGCACGCGCCCCTGCCCCACCGCCTCCGTGCCCGCCACGAGCGACTGCACCGCCACCACCACCCCGCGACCCGCCCACCACGCGACCAGCGACGCCACGCCGCCCAGCAACAACGCCACCGCCAGCGTCACCAGCAGCAGGCGCTCCGCCGACGCAAACACCTGCTCCGCCGGCGCCGCCACGATCACCGTCCAGCCCGTCGTGCCCGAGCGCGCAAAGCTCGTGATGCTCTTCACACCGTCGAGCGTCACGCTTTCGACCACCCCCGATTGCCGCGAGGCAATCAGCCGGATCATCTCCTCGCTCCCCTTCCGGCCCACGAGTTCCGCCGCGTTGCGCGTCCTCGCTCCGATCGTGCCTTCGCGATCGACCAGGCTCACCAGCCACGACTTCTCCGCGCCGCCGCGATACAACACCGGCGCAAACACCTCCGGCTCCATCGCGAAATTCAGCGTGTAGCGCAGCTCCGCATCGCGAAAAATCGGGATCGCCACGAACAGCACCGGCTTCCCCACCGCCGGCCCGCGCGTGACATTCGACACATACGTCAGCCCTTTCTCCGCCGTCGTCTTGAACTCCGGGCGAAACGAAATCCGCGGCAGCGGCGCGTTCGGCGGCAGCGCCGTGTTCATCAACTGCTGTCCTTCCGCGTCGATCAGCACGATCCACTCGTTCGGGCCCGGCACCACCAGCTCCGCCTGCGTGCGAAATGAAGCCACTTCGTCCCGTTGCAAACGGCCCGACGTCGCCAGGCCCTGCAACAGCGCCCGCCGCTCCGCCACATGCGCATCCACCAGCAGCGAGGTCGCCTGCGCCGCCCCCAGCAGGTGTCGCTCGAGCGTATGTCGTTCGTTCCGGTAACTTTGGTGGATCAACCAGCCCACCAGCACCGCCGCCGGCAGCAACACCGCCGCCACCAGCAAGCTAAGCCGCCCTCTGACCGAACGCGTAAGTTGGGAGAAGAGCCGCGCCACGAAAACGCCATCGAGGCACCGCCCCCCACCGAGTCAAGCGCGAGCCCCGCGCGCCGTCCCCGTGTCCAAAGTTCAAATACAACGGATTGCGTCACCCGGCCCGCGCCGCGACGTGATCGCCCGCCGGCTCGCTTCCGCCGCCTCCGGCCGGCCGGCCGGGCCCCTGCTGCCAGATTTCCGCCTCCGCCTGCTGCCATAACTCCCGGTCCGGCCGCGCCCCGCGCGTCAGCCGCCACAACTCCTCCGCCCGTTTCGCCACCCGCAGCTCGAGCTGCGTCAGCTCGTCCAACCGGTCGGGTCCAAAAGTGATTTCGGCAAAATGCATGGGGCTATCCGCGCGGCGACGCTGTGCCAGTTGCGTCGATGGGGTCGCGCACCGTGCCGCCCGCGTCACGAAAAGCAAATGCACATCGCTACCGGAATCGCCCTAATATCCGATCCGGAATCGCCGCCGGTGATTGCACGCCGCTCCCCCGCGCCAACTGTCTTCGATCCGCCACACAGCAAACGCGCGAATTTGTTCCGTAGCCTTCTGCTGTCGCGCTCGTCATAGCCGCCGATGTCCGATCGTCCCAGTCAATTTTCCCGCGCCCGCCGCTGGTTCCTGTATGCCGCCGTCGCGTGCGCGCTTGCCGCCGCCACCTGGCATTTCGGGTTCCGCTCGAAACCTCAGCGTCCGCGCTACCCGCAGCCCGCCTGGGCCGGCACCGAATTCCCCCTCAAGGTTCCGGTCCGCACCGTCGCCGCCCGCCGCGAAGACCTTCCCGTCCACCTCAAGGCCATCGGCAGCGTCACGCCGCTCAACACCGTCACCGTCAAACCGCAGGTCGACGGCCAGCTCCTCCGCGTCGCCTTCGAGGAAGGCCAGCGCGTCGAGCAGGGCGCCGTCCTCGCCGAAATCGATCCCGCGCCCTACCGCATCCGGCTCGCGCAGGTCGAGGGACAACTCCGCCAGAATCTCGCCCGCCTCGAAAGCGCCCGCAGCGATCTCGAGCGTATCCGAAATCTTTACACGCAAAACCTCGTCACCCAGCAGCAGCTCGACATCCAGCAGGCGCTCGTCGCCGAACGCGAGGGCGCCGTCGCCGCCGACCAGGCCGAGGTCGACAACGCCCGCCTCCAGCTCGCCTACACCCGCGTCGAGGCCCCCATCTCCGGCCGCGCCGGCCTCCGCCGCGTCGACGCCGGCAACCTCGTTCGCCAATCCGACGCCAACGGCATCGTCGTCATCACGCAGACGCGCCCGATCTCCGTCACCTTCACCATCCCCGAGGTCGATCTCGCGTCCGTCCTCGAGCCCTACCAAGCCGGCGAAACCATGGTCGTCGAAGCTTGGAATCGCAACGAGACGGCCATCCTCGCGACCGGTCTGCTCAAAACCCTCGACAACCAAATCGACCCCGCCACCGGCACGCTCCGGCTCAAGGCCGAGTTCGCCAACGACGACGAACGCCTTTTCCCCAACCAGTTCGTCAACGTCCGCATGCGCGTTCGCACCCTCGAAAACGCCATCGTGATCCCGTCCGCCGCCGTCCAGTTCGGCTCCCGCGGCACCTACGTCTATATCGTCGACGAAAACAACAAGGCCGCGATCCGCGACGTCGTCCTCGGCCCGCTCAGCGGCACGCTGCAGGCGATCACCCAGGGCCTCAATCCCGGCGATGCCGTCGTCCTCGAAGGCCTCGATCGCCTCCGCGAGGGCAGCAACGTCGTCATTTCCAACGAGCCCGCGCCATCCTCCGCCGCGCCCACCGCCGCCATCCCCGCCGCCGCGCCGTAAATGAACCCGACATCCGGTCGGGCTCTTTCCGCCGCGCATCCATTCACCTCCTGCCTGTCACCTTCACGTTTGTCATCCTGAGCGAAGCGAAGAATCCAGGGCGACGCCCGCCCGCCATTCGCGCGAACAATCCGAGCTCTTTTCGCGCTCTTCGCCTTCCCCGTATTCGATGAATCTCTCCCGTCCTTTCATCCAGCGCCCCGTCGCGACCACCTTGTTGATGATCGCGCTGCTCCTCTCCGGCATCATGGCCTATCGCCTCCTGCCGGTCGCCGCGCTTCCGCAAGTCGACTTCCCGACGATCCAAGTCTTCACGTTCTACCCGGGCGCCAGCCCCGCCGTCACCGCCAGCGCCATCACCGCTCCGCTCGAGCGCCGCTTCGGCCAGATCCCCGGCCTCTCGCAAATGTCGTCGTCCAGCTCCGGCGGCGCATCCGTAATTACACTACAATTCTCGCTCGAGATCTCCATGAGCGTCGCCGAGCAGGAGGTCCAGGCCGCCATCGCCGCCGCCGACAACCTCCTCCCCAACGACCTCCCCGCGCCACCCGTTTACCGCAAGGTCAACCCCGCCGACACCCCCATCCTCACCCTCGCCGTCACCTCCGCCACCATGCCGCTCCCGCGCGTGCATGATTTGGTGGACACGCGCATCGCCCAGAAACTCGCGCAAATCCCCGGCGTCGGCATGGTCAGCCTCGCCGGCGGTCAACGCCCCGCCGTCCGCGTCCAGGTCAACCCCGCCGAACTCGCCGCGCGCGGTCTCAACCTCTCCGACATCCGCGCCGCCATTTCCTCCGCAAGCGTCAACCAGCCGAAGGGCAGCTTCGACGGTCCGGTTCGCAGCATCCTCATGGACGCGAACGACCAGCTTCGTTCGCCCGAGGAATACCGCGATCTCATCATCGCCTGGCAGGACGGCGCCCCGCTCCGCCTCGGCGACGTCGCCACCATCACCAACGCCGCCGAAGACCGCCGTCTCGCCGCGTGGGCCGACACCCTTCCCGCCGTCCTCATCAACGTCCAACGCCAGCCCGGCGCCAACGTCATCGAGGTCGTCGATCGCGTGCAGGCCATGCTGCCGCAGCTCTCCGCGAGCCTCCCCGCGTCCGTTCAACTCACCGTCCTCAGCGACCGCACCCAGAGCATCCGCGCCTCCGTCCGTTCCGTTCAACACGAGCTCGTCTTCGCCGTCGGCCTCGTCGTTCTCGTCACCTTCCTCTTCCTGAAGGATTTCTCCGCCACGATCATCCCCAGCATCGCCGTCCCGCTCTCGCTCATCGGCACGTTCGGCGTGATGTATCTCGCCGGCTACTCGCTCAACATCCTCACGCTCATGGCGCTCACCATCGCCACCGGCTTCGTCGTCGACGACGCGATCGTGATGATGGAGAACATCGCCCGGTATCGGGAAGAAGGATACTCCACCCTCGAGGCCGCGCTCAAGGGCGCCTCGCAGATCGGCTTCACGCTCGTCTCGCTCACGCTCTCGCTCATCGCCGTTCTCATCCCGCTGCTCTTCATGGGCGACGTCGTCGGCCGGCTCTTCCACGAGTTCGCGATCACGCTCTCCGTCTCGATCCTCATCTCGCTCGTCGTCTCGCTCACGCTCACGCCGATGATGTGCGCGCGCATGCTCAAGCACACGCACGCGCACTCGCCCGACCAACCCGGCTTCCTCGACCGGGTCATCGAACGCTACGGCGTCTGGCTCGACTGGGTGCTCGCCCACCAGCGCCTCGCGCTCCTCGCCACCGTCGCCACCCTCGCCGTCACCGCGCTGCTCTACTTCGCCGTCCCGAAGGGCTTCTTCCCCGTTCAGGACAACGCCGCCATCCAGGCCGTCACCGAGGCGCCGCAGTCGATTTCGTTCTCCGCCATGGCCGAGCGCCAGCACGCGCTCGGCGCCAAGATCCTCGAGGATCCCGTGGTCCGCAGCCTTTCGTCCTTCATCGGCGTCGACGGCACCAACGCCACCCTCAACAGCGGCCGCATGCTCATCAACCTGCTCCCGCACGACGAGCGCAGCGAATCCGCCACCGAAATCATCGAGCGTCTCCGCGAGCGCGCCCGCGAGGTCCCCGGCATCACGCTCTACATGCAGCCGGTGCAGGAGCTCACGATCGAGGACCGCGTCAGCCGCACCCAATTCCAGTTCATGCTCACGACGCCCGACGAGGACCTGCTCCACGAATGGGTGCCGCGCTTCGTCGATCACCTCCGCCAAAACCCCGCGCTCAGCGACGTCGCCGGCGATCTCCAGAATCGCGGTCTCCAGGCGTTCTTCGAAATCAACCGCGACGCCGCCAGCCGACTCGGTATCAGCGTCGCGGATATCGACGACGCGCTCTACAGCGCCTTCGGCCAGCGCCAGATCTCCACGCTCTTCACCCAGGCCTCGCAATACCGCGTCATCCTCGAAGTCGACCCGCGCCTCGTCGACGGCCCCGAATCGCTCGAACGCATTTTCGTCAACCCCGCCCGCGGCGCGCCCGTTCCCCTCGCCAGCGTCGGCCAGGTCGTCGAACGCCGCGCGCCGCTCCTTCTCAATCGCGTCGGCCAATTCCCCGCCGCCACCATTTCCTTCAATCTCGGCGAGGGCGCGTCGCTCGGCGAAGCCGTCGCCGCCATCGAACAGGCCGCGCGCGATCTCGAACTGCCGCCGTCGATCGAACTCCGTTTCCAAGGCGCCGCGCACGCGTTCCGCTCATCGCTCTCGAGCACGCTCTGGCTGATTCTCGCCGCGGTCATCACGATGTATATCGTGCTCGGCGTCCTCTACGAGAGCGCGATCCATCCGATCACGATTCTCTCCACGCTCCCCTCCGCCGCCGTCGGCGCGTTGCTCGCGCTGTGGGTCACCGACCAGCCTTTGGACATGATCGCCGTCATTGGCATCATCCTCCTCATCGGTCTCGTGAAGAAAAACGGCATCATGATGATCGACTTCGCCCTCGAAGCCGAACGCCGCGAAAAACTCTCTCCCGTCGCCGCCATCCGCCAAGCCGCGCTTCTTCGCTTCCGTCCGATTCTCATGACGACGCTCGCCGCCCTCTTCGGCGCGCTCCCGCTCATGTTGTCCACCGGCTCGGGCGCCGAACTCCGTCAACCGCTCGGCCTCGTCATGGTCGGCGGCCTGCTCGTGAGCCAGGTTCTCACGCTCTTCACCACGCCCGTCGTTTATCTCTTCTTCGATCGCCTCGGCCGCCGCCGCCCGCGCCCCACCGACGAAAAGCGCGCCGTCCCCGCCGACCCCCAACCCGCACTCGCGCGATGAAGACGCCCGTCGCCCGCCCGCGGCACTGCGCCCGCCCCGCAGCCGAAGTCCCCTCCACCAGAGGGGTGCCCGACAGGGCGGGGAGTGTTCAACCACCCCGCACTCACCCAGCCCCGCGCCGATGAACCTCTCCCGCCCCTTCATCCGCCGCCCCATCGCCAGCGCGCTCATCGCGATCGCGATCGTTCTCCTCGGCGCGCTTTCCTACACGCTGCTGCCCGTCGCGCCGCTTCCGCAGGTCGATTTTCCGACGATCCAGGTTTACGCGAACCTGCCCGGCGCCAGCCCCGAAACGATGGCATCGAGCGTCGCCACGCCGCTCGAACGCGCCCTTGGCAGCATCGCCGGCATCACCGGCATCCGCTCCAACAGCAGCCAAGGCTCCTGCAACATCACCCTCGAATTCGATTTCGATCGCGACATCGACGACGCCGCGCGCGACGTCCAGGCCGCGCTCAACGCCGCCCGCGGACAACTCCCGTCCGGCATGCCGCGCAACCCGAGTTACCGCAAAATCAACCCTTCGCAGGCGCCCATCCTCGGCCTCGCGCTCAGCTCGCCCAACCTCGCCCCCGGCGCACTCTACGACCTCGCCTCCACCATCCTCGCCCAGAAACTTTCCCAAGTTAACGGCGTCGGCGAAGTCCAGGTTTGGGGTAGCTCGCTCCCCGCCGTTCGCATTCAACTCAACCCCAACGCCCTCGCGCACCACGGCATCGCGCTCGACGAGGTCCGCCGCGCCATCAACCAAACCAACTCGCTCCGCCCGCGCGGCATGATCGAGGCCGGCGAACGCCACTGGCAGGTCCAGACCAGCGACCAGCTCCGTCGCGCCGCCGAATACCGTCCGCTCATCATCCGTTACAAGGACGGCGCACCCGTCCGCCTGAGCGACGTCGCCACCGTCACCGACTCCGTCGAAAACCGCTACGCGAGCGGCTTCCACAACCACCGCCCCGCCGTTCTCCTCATGGTGCTGCGCCAGCCCGGCGCCAACATCGTCGCCACGATCGACAACATCAAGGACCAGCTCCCCGGCCTCCGCGCGCTCCTGCCCGGCGACGCCCACCTCGAGGTCATCATGGACCGCTCGCCCGGCATTCGCGCCACGCTCCACGAAGCGCGTTTCACCCTCATCCTCGCCGCCGGGCTCGTGATGCTCGTCGTCCTCCTCTTCCTCGGCAACGCCCGCGCCGCGCTCATCCCTTCGCTCGCGATCCCCGTGTCGCTCATCGGCACGTTCGCGATCATGTATCTCTACGGGTTCTCGCTGAACAATCTCTCGCTCATGGCGCTCATCGTCGCCGCGGGCCTCGTGGTCGACGACGCCATCGTCGTCCTGGAAAACATCTCGCGCCACATCGAAGACGGCATGTCGCCGCTTCGCGCCGCCCTCCGCGGCGCCGGCGAAGTCGGGTTCACGCTTCTCGCGATGAACCTGTCCCTCGTCACCGTCTTCATCTCGATCCTCTTCATGGGCGGCCTCGTCGAACGGCTCTTCCGCGAGTTCTCCATCACGCTCGCCGCCGCGATGCTCGTCTCGCTCGCCGTCTCCCTCACCCTCACCCCCAGTCTCTGCTCCCGCTGGCTGAAATCAAAACGACCTGTGGCGGAAGGCGTGGGCCTCTCGTCGCCCCAGCCATCCTACCCCCGCTACGGCCTCCGCAATCTCAGCGAGCGCTCCTTCGAAGCCGTCCGCAAAATCTACTCTCGCTCGCTCACGTGGACCCTCCGCCACCCCACGCTGATGCTCCTCATTTTCTTCGGCACCATCGCGCTCAACATCGCGATGTATATCACCATCCCGAAAGGCTTCCTGCCCGAGCAGGACACCGGTCAGCTCAATGGCTGGGTTCGCGGCGACGACGGTTTCTCGTTTCAAATCATGCAGCCGAAGATCGAGGCCTACCGCCAGATCCTCCTGCAAGATCCCGCCATCGCCGATGTCGCCGGCATGAGCGGCGGCGGCGGCGGCCTCAGCAACGCGTGGATGATGATTCGCCTCAAACCGCTCAGCGAGCGCGGCGTCTCCGCCACCGAGGTCGTTCACCGCATCCGCCGCAACCTCCCGCCCGTCCCCGGCGGCAATCTCTGGCTCAGCGTCTCGCAGGACATCCAGATGCCGCGCGCCGGCAACTCCGGCTCCTACGACTTCACGCTCCTCTCCGACGACCTCCGCCTCCTCCGCGAATGGGCGCCCAAGGTCGCCACCAAACTCCAGACGCTCCCCGAGCTCACCGACGTCGACGGCCCGTCCGACGAGGGCGCGAAACAGGTCACGCTCACCATCGACCGCGAAGCCGCGCGCCGTCTCGGCGTCGACATGCAGATGATCACGCAGGTCCTGAACAACTCCTTCAGCCAGCGCCAAATCTCCACGATCTACAATCCGCTCAACCAATACCGCGTCGTGATGGAGCTCACGCCGGAATACACGCAGGATCCCGTCGTCCTCGACCAGGTCCAGGTGATCGGCCGCGACGGCGAGCGCATCCCGCTCTCCGCCTTCACGCGTTACGACTTCTCCCTCGTCAACGACCGCGTGAACCACCGCAGCCAGTTCGCCTCCGAAAACGTCGGCTTCTCCCTCGCGCCCGGCGTCTCGCTCGAACAAGCCCTCGCCGCCATCGACCGCGCCATGGCCGAAATCATGTTGCCCACCCAGATCCAGGGCACGCTCGGCGGCACCGCGCAGACGTTTCAACAAAGCCTCCAAAAACAACCGCTGCTCATCCTCGTCGTCCTCGTCGCCGTCTATCTCGTCCTCGGCATCCTCTACGAAAGCACCGTCCACCCGCTCACGATCCTTTCGACGCTGCCGTCCGCCGGCCTCGGCGCACTCCTCGCGCTCCGGCTCACCGACACCGAGTTCACGCTCATCGCGCTCCTCGGCCTCTTCCTCCTCATCGGTATCGTCATGAAAAATGCGATACTCATGATCGACTTCGCCCTCGCCACCGAGCGCGCTCACGGCCGCTCGCCCCGCGAAGCCATCTACGAAGCCGCGCTCCTCCGTCTGCGTCCGATCCTGATGACCAACATCGCCGCGCTCCTCGGCGCGCTCCCGCTCGTCCTCGCCACCGGCGAAGGCGTCGAAATGCGCCGCCCGCTCGGCCTCGCGATCGTCGGCGGCCTCTTCGTCAGCCAGCTCCTTACGCTCTACACGGTTCCTGTCGTTTACCTCTGGCTCGACCGCGCCCGCCTCCGCCTCCGC
>JGI12383J13903_1000593_pt1 | contig 24348 bp, 23 predicted proteins | sample Passage237B_FD_13903 | JGI IMG/M metagenome (IMG submission 13903)
GAAAGCCGCCCCCACGTCCGATTTTGCCACGCTTCGCGCAACGGCGGCCAGCCGAGAAACAGCATCGGCGCGATCAACACGACCGCATTCGGCCGCGACAGCCCCGCCAGCACGCCCAACCCGATCGCCCACGCCCACCGCCCGCTGCGCATCGCCAGGATCAATCCGAGCGTCAGCGCCAGAAACAGCGATTCCGTGTATCCAATGGAAAACCACCCGAGCCCCGGACTGAACGCCAGCAACGCCGTCGCATGTTGCGCCAGCGGCCTTCGTCCGAACTCGCCGTGCACGAATCGAAAGAAGAGCAGCAGCGCCACGAAAAAGCAGACATTGGCGATCGCCGCACCCGCCACGACCGGATGCACGCCGCACGCGATCACCCCGCGCATCAAGAGCGGAAACAACGGGAAAAATGCGACGTTGCCCTTCCCCGCTTCCGCATCGAAGCGATAACCCTCGGTCGCGATCTGGATATACCACCCCGTGTCCCACCGGGTCGCATATTCCAGCCAACCGATGTCGGTCGCGCGGCCTTTGTAATAATTTCCCGGCGAGAACAGCAGCGTCGCCAGCAACGCCACGATGACGATGAACGCCTTCGACGCCAGAAACAGCGCCAGCACGTGGCCGACATCCCGCCATCCGCCGGCACCCGCGTCGCGTGCCTCTTCCCGTTCGGCCGGCTCAGCGGGTGCGTTCATGCGTCACGCCACCGCTGCGTTTCCCGACCCGATCGCACTCGTGCGCCGCGCCTTCGCCGACCGGTTGTATTCAAACACCAGCACTCCGATGCACACCAGCGCCAGCGCGATGTAGAGCAGGGACGCTATTCTTGCTCGTGAATTCATGGAGAACGATGCGTTCGCCGCCTCGCTTCGCTCAGACCTCCACCAGATCCTTCTCCACCTTCAGATTCCCGATGATGAACTCCTGCCGCTCCGGTGTATTCTTGCCCATGAAAAAGCTCAACAGCTCCTCGCTGTCATGCAGGTGCGCCAGCGTCACGGGCTCGAGTCGGATGTTCTCGCCGATGAAATCCTTGAACTCGTTCGCCGAAATTTCGCCGAGGCCTTTGAAGCGCGTGATTTCGTGACTCGCGCCGAGCTTCTTCACCGCCGCCTGCTTCTCTTCTTCGGTGTAGCAGTAGATCGTCTCCTTCTTGTTCCGCACCCGGAAGAGCGGCGTTTCCAGAATGAAGACGTGACCGTTGCGGATCAGGTCCGGGAAGAACTGCAGGAAGAACGAAATCAACAGCAGCCGGATGTGCATGCCGTCCACATCCGCGTCCGTCGCGATCACGATCTTGTTGTAGCGCAGGCCGTCCATCCCGTCCTCGACGTTCAACGCCGACTGCAACAGATGAAACTCCTCGTTCTCGTAGATGACCTTCTTCGAGAGTCCGTAGGTGTTGAGCGGTTTTCCTTTCAACGCGAACACCGCCTGCGTCTGCACGTCACGCGTCGCCGTCAGCGAGCCCGCCGCCGAATCGCCTTCGACGATGAACAGCGTGCTTTCCTCCGCGCGCGCGTTGCGGTCGCCGAGATGCAGCCGGCAGTCGCGCAGCTTGCGGTTGTGCAGCGACGCCTTCTTCGCGCGTTCGCGCGCGAGATTGCGGATGCCCGCCAGTTCCTTCCGCTCGCGTTCGTTCTCCTCGATCTTCGATTTGATCCGCTCCGCCGTCTCCTTGTTCTTGTGCAGGTAAACGTCGAGCGACTGCTGCATGAACTTGCCGACGAATTCCTTCAACGTCGGCCCGTTCGGCCCCACGCTCGTCGAGCCCAGCTTCGTCTTCGTCTGCGATTCGAACACCGGCTCCATCACGCGCACCGCGATCGCCGCGTCGATCGACTGCCGCACGTCCGCCGCGTCGTAGTCGCGTTTGAAGAAGTTGCGGATCGTATCCACCAAAGCCTCGCGAAACGCGCTCAGGTGCGTGCCACCCATCGTCGTGTGCTGGCCGTTCACGAAGGAGAAATATTCCTCGCCGTAGTGCGCGCCGTGCGTGAACGCCACCTCGATGTCCTCGCCTTCGAGATGGATGATCGGATACAGCGGCTCGCCGCTCAGGTTTTTCTGCAAGAGGTCGCGCAAGCCGTGCTCCGATTTGAACGGCTTTCCGTTGAACGTCAGCGTCAGCCCGCGATTCAGAAACGCGTAGTTCCACAGCATGTCCTCGATGAACTCCGTGCGGAACTTGAAATCCTTGCCGAACAACTCCTCGTCCGGCGTGAACTCGATGAGCGTGCCGTTGCGCTCGTCCGTTTTCGCGATCTTCGAATCTTTCTTCAGCTTTCCTTTTTCGAACTCGACCAGCTTCGTCTGCCCGTCGCGAAACGCCTGCGCGCGATAATTCAACGCCAGCGCGTTCACCGCCTTCTGGCCGACGCCGTTCAAGCCGACCGATTTCTGAAACGTCTCGCTGTCGTATTTCGCACCCGTGTTGATGATCGACACGCAGTCGATCAGCTTCCCCAGCGGAATGCCGCGCCCGTAGTCGCGCACGCGCAACGTCCGTTCGTTGAGCTCGATCTCGATCTTCCGGCCATAGCCCATCGTGAACTCGTCGATCGAGTTATCGATGGTCTCTTTCAACAACACGTAGATGCCGTCCTCGGCGTGCGCCCCATTGCCGAGCCGGCCAATATACATGCCGGGCCGAAGCCGGATGTGTTCGAGGGACGACAGGGTTTTGATCGACGCTTCGGTGTAAGCTTTGGCCATGGAGAAAAGTTGCGCTGAAAACACGTGCCGCCGCCTGCGCTGACAAGCGCATTTCCGCCCCGGCGCCCGCCGTCGCTTTCTCTCCGCGATGTAGGAGCCTGCTTGCAGGCGACCTGGACGTGAACAAGGTTCCTCTGTCGCCGCGTCCAAGCCCACCACTTCACCCCGCCATGAAAAAATTCCTCCTCACCCTCGTCATCGGCCTGCTCGCCCTGGTGATCGTCGGCTACATCGCCGCCCATTTCTTCCTCGGCTCGATCGTGAAGACAGGCGTCAACAACGTCGCCCCGCGCGTCACGCAGACCAACGTCCAGCTCGCCGACGCCTCGCTCTCGCCCACCGGCTCCGGCACGCTCACCGGCCTCGCCGTCGCCAACCCCACGGGCTGGACCGACACCAACGCGCTCTATCTCGGGAAAATCCAGTTCGACGTCGCACCGACCTCCGTCCTCAGCGACACGATCGTCATCAACTCCCTCATCGTCGAGCAGCCCGAGCTCACCTACGAAACGCGCCTCGTTAACAGCAACATCGCCGATCTCCTCAAAAACATCGAAGCGAGCCTCGGTCCCTCCGCACCAAAACCCGAGGATCCCAACGCGGCCCCGAAAAAATTCATCGTGAAACATTTTCGGCTCACCGACGGCAAGGTCACCATCGGCGTCGGTCCCGCCGCCCTGCCCGTTCCGCTTCCTTCGCTCGAACTCAACGACCTCGGCGTGAAAGAAGGCGGCCTCACCGCCGGCCAGCTCTCCGTCGCCGTGCTCCGCCAGGTGCTCGGCAACGTCGTCACCGCCACCACCGGCGCCGCCTTGAAATCGGGTGGCACCCTCGGCGCCGGCGCCACCGAGCAACTCAAGAAAACCGGAGAGGGCCTGAAAAAGCTCTTCAGCGGCGAAAAGAAGTAGCCCATCGCGCGCACGCCGCGCGGATCCCGGCGCGTTCCCGCCGGAAGTGAAGCGACCTAAGTGTGTCACACGGCCGTGCACGCCGGGTTTTCAGTTGTGCACTTGAATTGCGGGTGCAACAAATCCCGCCGCGCGCACGCCGCCGGCCATGCCCTTCCCTGCTTCGATCTTTCCGCTGGGGATTCTCTTGCTGACCGCGGCCTGGGCCGCCGCCGCGCCGGCCGAAACCGTCGCCATCCCCGCCTCCCTGCACGTCGATCGCGGCCGCCTGCAACTGCAGTGGGCCAATCCCTCCGCCGAGGAAACGCTCGTGCAGCTCTACGGCGATGCCGATCTCGCCGCGCTTTTCCGCGAGCGCGTTCTCGCCGAAATCAACGCCACGCTCGCCGCATTGCGCCCGATCGTCGACTGGCGGCCGCCGTTCGGCCACGAGCCCGAACAGCACGTCGGCGAATGGATCAAAGATCCCGCCGAGCGCGCCGTCGCCGCGGAATTCAGCGGCCCTTTGCACGACTGGCTCGTCCGCTTTGCCCGAGCCGAGCGGGGAAGGTTCGTGCACTGGCTCCCCACGTCGCGCGATCCCGCCGCCGCGGAGGAGACCGACTCCGATGCCGACCGCTCCGAAAATCTCGAACCGCTCGCCAGCTTCCTGCCGTTCGCAACCACGAGCCTGATCGGCCACCTGCACCGTGGCGAACTCGAGGAGCTGAGCCGTTTCGACGGCCCCGTCGTGCGCGTGCATTTCCACCGTCCCGCGCCGCTGCTGGCGGTCAAAATCGTTGGCATGGATTTCCCCGACAGCACCGCGCGCTCGGACGCGGAGCGGCGCGAATTCGCGCGCTATCGCGAGGAGCGCGCCCGCCTCGAGGCGCAACTCAACCGTTGGAGCTCACGCGTCCAACTCGCCTGGAACGACGATCTCGCCGTCCAACGCATGATGGCGGTTTTTCGCGCGCACGGTTTCTGGGACGGCTTTGCCCGCGCCCCGAAAGGCGCCCCGCGCCAGGTTCACTGGCTCAGCATCGATCCCGCTTCGCCGACCGAGGCCGCGGTGCATCTGCCGCATCTTTGTTTCCTGATCTTCGAACCCGGCGCAGACGACAACTGCACCCTCCTCGCCGTCGCCGAAAAACTTCTCCGCCCCGCCGAACAGGAGGTCATCGCTCAGTCACTCGCCTTGTGGGACAAGTTCCCCCGCTTCGAAGACACGCCCGCCGCTCAGAAACGCCTGCAAGCCGTCATTCGGCGTCAGCAGCCGGAAGGCCGCCGCTTCGTCGATCTGTTCGCACTGAGCAGCTACCTCGCCTCCAACACCGCCGGCCCGCGCGAGCGCTACTCACCGCTCCCCGTGCGCCAGGAGTGGCTCGCCGCGCGTTTCGCCGAGATCGAAACGCTCGGCAAACTCGTCGCCGCCGTCCCCAGCGCGACCGACGAGAACCGCCCCGTGCCTTCGCGCGGCCGTCCGCGCAAGGCCTTCGAACGCGGCGGCATCGACGTATGGATTTCGCCCGCCGATGCCGCACCTGCTTCCGACTCCACCGATGAATCGGCCCCGACGCTCGCCGCCTGGCTCAAGCGCCACAAGCTGCGCGCCGAGTTCGGCCTCTCCTATCAGGATTCCCAACCGACAACCTTCATCGCGCGCCTCTCGACCATCGACGACGTCGCGCTCGGCAAGCTCGGTTTCGAACTGCGCTACCAGGAGCGTTTCTCCGGAGAGCTCGAATGGAAACCGCTCGCCGACAGCGAGCGTGACACGAAGTTGCTGCCCTCGACCGTCAGCATTTTCCGCGACGCTTCAACACCCCGAAAAGTCGACGGCCGCGAGATCTCGCTCGAACACGACGGCATTCGCATCTCCAAACGTCATCCGTTGCAGGGTCCCACCGGACTCGCCGTCGGCCGGCGCGCGCTGGAGTTATCCGCGCAGATCGCGCACGTCCGCGATCTCACCGCTGCCAGCGCTCCCACCGAAAACGAATTCTCCGCGTCCCTCGGTTTCACCGCCGGCACCTCGGAGAATCCCTGGGACGCCCGCAACTACGCCGGTCTCCGCCTGCGCGCCACCGGCATCGCGCGCGGACGAAGCGACGTCGATTTTTGGACGGTGCTCGAAGCCGGCGGCCAGCTCCAGAAACCCGCGGGCGATTGGAGCTACTTCGCAAGTTTCGACGCCCGCACCGCGCTCGGCTCCCCCGCGCCCGACGCCCTGCCCTGGGTCGGCGGCACGGACGGCGTGCGCGGCATCCGTCCTTTCGCCGCGCCCGCACGCACGCGCATCGTCGTTCGCCAGGAATTGTGGATGCCCGTCCCCTGGCTCGATCGGGATGTGGGCAGCGAACAAAACTGGTTCGGCGCCGTGTATGAAACGATCAAGCCCGCGCTCTTCTTCGACGCCGCCTGGGCCTCGTCTCTTCACGAAGCGCAACCCGCCCGCCCTTGGTTCTTCAGCCCCGGGGTCGGCGTGCGGCTCCTGCTCGGCCCCGCTCATCTGAGCGTCGACTACGCCTACGGTTTCGCCCGCCCGGCCCGCCTCGGCCGCCACCGTTTTTCCCTCGGAATCAATGCACGCTACTAACCCATACCACCCATGAGCATCGCGTTCACCAAAGACGGCAAAAACTACACCCTGAACATGGACGGCACCGTCAAAGCCGACGGCACCGCCTACGGCACTTGGACCACCGACGAGGACAACGCCCTCGAAATCACCGCCAAAAAAGACGGCAGCGTCTTCCGCCAGCCGGCACGCTGGAGCACGACATCCAACCGCCTCTCCGTCACACCCGAAGGCGGCGAGCCGACCGAATTTCTCGACGCGACCAAAGGCGACCTTCAGTTCCGCATCGTCAACAACCGCCTCGTCGTCGATCCCCTGCCGAGCGACGACAAATTCTCGTTCGTGCTGACCGGCGACTGGTCGCTCGCCGACGATCTCTCCGCGCTCGTTCTCGAAACCGAGGGGCAGGACACGCTCACCTTTGTCGGCGGACTCCACGACTCGGAGTCCCGCTTCGTCTGGGCCTTCGACGCCGAAAACGACGACATCAAAAAGCGCTTCAATCTCCGCTTCGACGGCACCTGGAAAATCAAGAAGCGCGACGACGGCCCCGGCGTCACCGCGGTTTTCGCGTTCAACTACGTCGTCAAGGGTTCGACCACCAAGGACAGCTTCGAACTCCCGGTCGAGGTCACGGCCGACAGCGCCAACGACAACCGCCTCCTCTTCACCTACAAACGCGACGGCAGCGCCACGCGCTGGGGCGTCGCGTTCGCCGGCCATTTCTCCACGAAGCGCGGCCGCATCATCGGCTACTCCGCCGAGCTCTACGACGATGCCGGCAAGATCAGCTCGCGGTTCACGTTCGATTTCAAAGGCCGCATCAAGGACGGCTCCGAAGCCACGCGCAACTCGATGAAGTTCGAGCTCACGATCGCCGGCCAGACGATCGAGGCCACTCTCTCGGGCCGCTTCGAACTCAAGAAGTCGACTCTCACCTTCTCCTTCAAACTCAACACGTCCTCGCGCACCGGCGCCGCTGTCACCATCTCGTTCGGAATCAAATCCACCGCCACCGATCGCAGGCGCGTGGATCTCACCCTCGACATCGAAGGCGACAAAGTCACGATCTCCCTCAAGGTCGGCGCCGACATCAAACTCGGCGGCAGCCGCAAGGGCAGCGCCTACGCTACCCTCGACATGATCGTCGACGGCGAGATCGTCGGCATCGACGCGATGATCGGCGTCACGCTGAACTGAAGCGGACAACAAGTCCGTTAGCCTGTATCCGCATTCCGGCCGGCCCGTTGTATCGGGCCCGGCCGTCTGGCCCGTTGACGCATTTCCCCGCCCCGCTTCGCTGCCGCTCGTGAAAATCACTTATTACCTCGAAGTCCTTTCCTCCTGGTGCACGTGGGTCGAACCAGTCTGGGCCGAGTTGAAGAATCGCTACGCCGGTCGCGCCGAATTCCACTGGAAGATCGCGCTCATGAACCCGCAGGACTTCCCGGTCTCCCGCGAGCAATGCGACTGGTTCTACCGCCGCAGCGGCGCCACCGTCATGCGTTCGCCGTTCATGCTCAACTCCGGTTGGTTCGAACCCGAACGCAAAGGCGACTACACCGCGCCCAACCTCGTCGCCGAAGCCGGCAAGGACTTCGGCTTCACCGGCGACGAACTTCGCCTCGCCATCGCCCATGCCGCCCTCCGCCAAGGCCACCAGGTCGGCGATATCGCCGTCGCGGTCGCGGCCGCCGCCGACGCCTGCAAGGTCGATGCCGCACAACTCCGCGCCCGCGCCGAATCGCCCGAAATCCGCGCGCGCGTCGACGCCAGCACCAAGGAATTCTTCGCCCACCAAATCAATCAGCGCCCGTCGTTCGTCCTCGAAGATGCGATCGGCGACAAAGCCGTCTTCTCCGGCCTCGTCCGCCTCGAACCGCTCGTCGCCACGATCGACGCCATGCTCGCCGACACCGCCGCTTACGCATCCCACGCCGCCCACTACGGCAAACCCCCGCAGTAAAAAGGAGCGCGGGCTTCAGCCCGCACCTCGCGGCACGGTCTCGTGGACGGCGCGGCTCCGTCAGCGCCTCCTCCGCCGCCAAACCACCACCCCCGCGCACAATCCCGCTCCGATCCACGCATACGTCGCCGGCTCCGGCACTGGCGTAATCGTGTAGGCATCGAAACGCATCACCAGCGACTGCTCCCCGATCAAGTGCAGCAGTTGCACGCTGTTCTCCGCCGGATCGCTCACAAACGGCATCGAAAACGCCAGCACCACCAGCCCGGTCTGCGACGTTTTCACTCCATCCCGAAATTCCTCGCTCAACATCACCGACGCACTCGGACCTTCCGCCGGCGACGCACCCGGCGACGGCACCGTGGTGCTTCCGATCAATCGCCCGGTCGCAAGCGCTCGATCTATCCCCTCCGGGTCGAGCAATCCTCCCGCCACCTCCTCCTGCAGCAATGACCGCCGCACCTCGATCTCCAGCGGGATATACCAACTCTGTGTAAATCCGATTTCCGTGATCTCCCATTCGAGCTCCTTCACATCGACCCGGAATTCCGACACATCCGGCCGATCCCACGGCGGGATGTTCATCTGCTCCGACGTCACCGGCCCCGTCACCACGGGCAGCGCGAAGATCGCATACGCTGTGTAGGAAGTATACAGCGACGCCTCCTCCCGCAGCCCGAAAATCGCCTCGTCGAGGCGTTCGATCTCCCCCGCCCAAGGCCGCACGTAAGCTCCCGTTGCCACCGGCGCGAAGCTCACATAACCATCGCCAAACAACATCATCTGAGCAGTGGCAGTGGAAGGCGCCAAAGAGGCGACCAACACCCCGGCCAGCCTGCACGCTGGAGGAAACGAAGGGGGTTTCATGATCATCCACGAAACGCCGCTCACCTTGCCGAAAAAGCCGTCCCACGCGTTCTTTGCCACAATCCGTTTTCACCTGACTCCCTCCAGCGGCCGCCGCCGGACACCTCCCGCGGTAATAACGCTCCCGTAGCAAATCGATGGAACCGCACCTCTCCCACCGTCGTCTTCAACCCATACCCAGCCATGAACGCCCTCCGCCTCGCTCTCACGGTCGCGCTTTTTTCGTCCTCCTTCGCCTTCGTCCGCGCCGCCGACGCCGACCTTCGCTTTTCCAAAACCCTCGCGCCCGCCGAACTTTCCGCCACCGGCCTCGATCAACTCTCCTCCGATCAACTCGCGATTCTCGATGCCCTGATCCGCCGCGACATCTCCCAATCGCGTTTCGTTTCCAAAGATCCCCGGCCCGACCGCTTCTCCGCCCGCCTCACCGATTCGGAGCGTGAACAATCCGGTCTCGCGCAACTCGCCGAACCCCACCTCGCGGCACTCGATGCCCACGTCGCCCCCCTCGCCGCACCTCCCGCGTCCGCCAGCGGCGTCCGCTTCACGCCCAACAGCCGCTACGCCCCCGTTCCCTCCGTCAAAATCGATCGCGGCCCGCGTATCCACGGCGAACTTACACTCATGGTCGCCGCCGGCAGCGACGGCTACAGCGCCTACGGCGGTGGCGTCGCGGTCACCCTCGACGACCCCGCCGGCAAGATGGCCCTCACGGTCGCCTACTCCGAAGTCCGCAGCAAAGGCGGACATCCCTGGCGTTACTGCGGCGATTACTACTACCCCCGCCGCCACGACCTCCTCTCACCCCTCTACTAATTCTCTCGACTCCCCCGATCTCCGCTGGAGGCGCGGTGCCCTCACCGCGCCTTTTTCACGTCCGCCTCACTCGCGATCCCCGCGATAATCCTTCTCCCCCGCCCGCACCGCGATCTCCATGCGGTTCTCCTTCGGCGGTAGCGGGCACGTCGCAAAGGGCGTGAACGCGCACGGCGGGTTGATCGCCTCGTTGAAATCCAGCATCACCTTCCCGCCCATGGGCGGCTCCGCATAAACGAATCGCGCCGCCGCATACGTTTCCTCGCCGCTCGTCAGATCCGAAATCACGAACATCATCGGTTGGTCCCCTCCTTCGATCAGCGGCAGCAGCTCGAACGTCTTTCCGTCCCGTTCGAACACCGCCATTCCCGGCACCAACGCGCGCATCTCCTGCCCCAGGATGTTCTTGATCGTCACCTCCCGCGACCGATCGAACCACACCCAATCCGCCTCGATCCGCCAGCTCGGATCGATCGGGAAATATTCGATTCCCGCAAACTTCGCCCGTCGCTCCGACGCCGTGTCGCGCACCCGCAGCGCCTTCTTCCCTCCGCGATCGATCACGAAAAAACTCACCGTCCCCGCCGTCACGCGCGTCGCCGGCATCGCGCCCGCTTCCCGCAACGTCGCCGTCAACACCTGCTCCCCGTCCACGCGCACGTCTTCCGCGGGATTCAACGTGATCGCCACGACCCCTCGTTCGTTCAACACGATCGTCCCCAAATGCGCCGGCACATTCTTTAAAACAATGGCATTGTCCGGCGCCGAACCCACCGAATTCGACCCCGGCGCGAGAAAATGCAGCCCCACCAACGTCAGCCAGCCTTCGTCCCGCAACAACCGCTCCACCCGCGCCGCCCGGCCTTTCTCGATCTGAGCCACATACGCCGCGTCCGGCTCCGCCGCCCCCGCCAAACCCCAGATCGCCAGCCACACCGCTAATCCGCGCATCATTCCACCAGCGTGCCGGCCCCCTTTTTCGAACTCAAGCCGGCCCTCGCGCCTGTCATTGCCGCCGCTTGTCGTAAACTTTCGACGAAATTGGCCGAACACTCGAACGTGCCAGACTCCCTCGCCACGCGCACGTTCGACCGCGCCGCCGCCGCCATGCGCCGGCAGGCCCTGGCTTGCCTGCCCGAAATCGTGCGGCTCATGCGCACGCTCGCCTCGCGTTCGTCCGATGTATCCGTCCCCGAACTCGCCGACATCGTCCAGAAAGACCCCGTCATCCTCACCAAGGTCCTCGCCGCCGCCAACACCCTCGGCTACAACCCCGCCGCCGTCTCGGTCACGAGCGTCACCCAGGCCATTCACGTCATCGGCTACGAGCGCATCCGCTCCCTCGCCATGTCGCTCCTTCTCGTCGAGCAATCCAGCCGCGGCCGCTCCGCCGAGGAACAGCGCGAGATCGCCGCGCTCGCCCTCACCACCGGCTGCATCGCCCAAGCTGCCGCCGAATCCCGCACGCTCCTCAACCCCGAGGAAGCCTTCGTGTGCGGCTCCCTCCGCCATTTCGGCCGCGTCGTCATGGTCACCTGCATGCTCGACGACTACCGGGCCGCCCAGGATCTCGCCCAGGAACACTCCGGCGACGACGCCTTCCGCCAGATTTTCGGCCTCACCCCCCTCGAACTCGGTCATCGCCTGCTCGAAGCCAGCGAACTTCCCGAAGAACTTCTGGCGCCTCTCCGCGCCGTCAGCCCCGAAACCCTCGCCGCGCTGAAAACCGACCCTGGCGCCCAGATGCTCGCGCTCACCGACTTCGCCGCGCAGCTCGCCGAGATGACCCTCAACTCCGACCTCACCGCCGCCGCTTTCGAACAAGCCTCCAAATCCCTCGCGCAACGCTACGCCAACGTCCTCCCCGGACTCGCCGACCAGACGTCCACGTTCATCGATTCCGCGTCGCAGCAACTCAACCACTTCGTCCGCACGTTTCAGATCAAAAGCCTCCCGCCTCGCATGCTCGGCCGGCTCCGCAACCGCGCCGCCGCCATCGATCCCGCCGGCAGCATCGTCGCGGTCCCGGTCTCACAACCGTCTCCCGCCGCGCCTCCCCTCACTTCGTCGCCGCCCCCGGAATCCATCCGCCTCACCGCACCGCTTCCGTTTTCCTGGCCCACCGAACTCGAACGCGTCTCCGCGCTCGCCGCATCGGACCGTGCCTCCCCATCCGCCCTTCTCGACGCCGCGCTCGAATCGCTTCTGCGCGGACTCAACGCCTCCGAGGGCCTTTTCTTCGCCCGACAGCCTTCCGGCGATTTCGAGCTCACGCGCGGTCGTGGCCAGAGTTTCCACTCCGTGCGCAAACGCCCCCTGATTCAACCCGCCGAACGCACCGCCTTCGGCGTCTGCATCGCGCGCGCGGAAAACGTCCTCATCCACCGCGCCGCCGATCCCAAGCTTTCTCCCTACCTCCCCGCGTGGCTTCCGCCCACCGACATCCTCGGCGCCTTCGTGCTCTTTCCCATCGTCGTCGAAGGACTCACCCGCGCCCTCGCGCTCGCCGGCTGGTCCACGCCCCGCCAGATCACTCTCGCCGCCGACGACGTCCGCCTCATCCGGCAACTCCTCGCCACCGCCGCCAATCCGGCTGCTCGCGTCGCCGCCTGACCTGACAAACGCCGCCTCGACGCGGTGCCTCCGTGCTCGTCACACCGGCGGCTTACCGCGAAACGCCCCGATAAGTGCCGCGATCACCAGCAGCACCAGGAACACGAAGAACAAAATCTTCGCGATGTCCGCCGACGCCCCCGCGACCCCCGTGAAGCCCAATACTCCCGCCACGATCGCGATGATGAAAAAGATCAGCGCCCACTTCAGCATGGTTCCTCCAAGTTGAGTTGAGAGTCACGCGCGTCCCCCCGCTCAACTGTCCTCCAGCTTCACGTTCTGCTTCCGCAAAAACGGCACCAGCTCATCGACGCCGAAATCCGCCAAAATCTCCCCGCGCCAGTCCAGCGTCGGCGCCTTCGACTGTCCCGATTTCCTCACCATCTCGCTCATCGCATTCGCATCCTCGCTCACGTTCTGCTCACGATAGCTCACGCCTTTCTCGCGCAGAAACTCGACCACTTCGTGGCACCACGGGCAGCCCGGCTTGATGTAGAGAATGGGTAGATCTTCGCCAGCCATGCCGCGATGGTCCCGTCCGGTCGCGGGTTGTTCCTCCCGCCCATTCCGGTCGCGCGTTTTTCGGGACTTCACCCGATGTCTCACCTCCCCGCCATCGCGTTCAAAACCAATACAAAGGATCGCAAGCCCTTTCCACTCTCTCACGCGTCAACGCCTGCACATCCCTCAACCCCGCCATGCGCTCCTCCCTGCTCCACCTCCTCGCGCTCTCGACCCTGCTCGCCTCCGCCGGCCCAATCCTGCGCGCCGCCGATCTCGGTCTCTTCACCGACCACACCGATATCGGCGTCGTCAAAAAACCCGGCACCGTCCGCTACGATCCCGCCCGGCGCAGCTACACCATCGGCGGCGGCGACGCCAACATGTGGTTCGCCCAAGACGAATTTCACTTCGTCTGGAAAAAAGTTTCCGGCGACACCGCCCTCGCCGCCACCATCGCTTTCACCGGCTCCGGCACCGACGCCCACCGCAAGGCCGTCCTCATGATCCGCGAGTCGCTCGCCACCGACGCCGCCTACGTCGACGCCGCCCTCCACGCCGACGGCCTCACCTCCCTCCAATTCCGCGAAACCGCCGGCGCCAACACCGCCGAAGTGCAGGCACCCCTCAATGGCCCCCGCCGCCTCCGCCTCGAAAAAATCGGGGATTGGGCCTACCTCTTCGCCGGCCCCGCCGACGGTCCGCTCACGCCCACCGGCGCCTCCGTCCGCCTTCCACTTTCCGGCGAATACTACCTCGGCCTCGGCGTGTGCGCCCACGACGCCGACGAATTCGAAACCATTACGTTCACCGACGTGGAAATCGCCAAACCCTCCGGCGCCGCCACCGCGATCCGCAGCATCCTCGAAATTCTTCCCAACCCCTCCGGCGACCGCCGCGCCCTCTATCCCGCCACCGAACACATCGAGGCGATCGCCTGGACCGCCCCCAACGTCATCGTGGTTCAAACGCGCGCAGGCCGCTTCCGCCTTCCGCTCGCGCCCCTCGCCGACGGCAAACTCGCCCCCGCCGGCGCCCCCACGCCCGACGCCTCTCGCCTCACTTCGCTTCCCGCCGACGCCCAACGCGTCCCTTCCCCCGACGGCAAATGGATCGCCTACCTCCGCCACCAGCCTCCAGCGAAGTAGGAGAGGCTTAACCCCACAGAATTCTTCTCAACTCCTCCACCGACGTCGCCGGCGCCTGGCACGCGTAGTCCTCACACACATACGCCGCCGCCCGTCCGTCCACCGGCTTCATCGCCGCCACCCACGCCGCCTCCTTCGCGATCGCTTCCGTCGCCGCCGCCATCACCACCCGCCGCGGCCCGAGCCGTTCATTCACCACGTCCGCCAGCGCGCGAAATTCCGCCGACGCCGGATCGCCCGCGATCACCACATGCCGCGGCGCATCGAGCGCCAGCTCCAACGCGCAAAGCATCTGCGGCAACGCCTGCGGCGCCCGCTCCCATTGCGCGCGAAACGCCAGCAGACCCCGCACCGCCCGCTCGCGATACGCCGCACCGCTCTCGCCCAACATCGCCGCGAACCGCAGCAGATTCATCGCCGCCACCGAACTCGCCGCCGGCTCCGCCCCGTCGTAGTCCTCCTTCAACCGCAGCACGATCGCCGCGTCGCCCGCCTGCGAGTTGAAATACCCGCCGTTCGCATCGTCCCAAAACTTCTCATCCATCGTCCCCTGCAGTCGCCGTGCCCATGTGAACCAGCGCTCCTCGAATCCCGCCTCATACAAATCGAGCAATCCCTGCACGAGAAACGCATAGTCCTCCGCAAACCCCTCCGCCGCCCCGCGCCCGTCGCGCCAGTTTCGATACAGCACGCCGCGCTCCGCATCATACAATTCCCGTTCCAAAAACTCCGCCGTCTTCCGCGCCGCCGCCAACAATCGTTCTCTTTCGTCGTTCTCGTCCTCTTTCTCCTCCGGCGCCTCCCGCAACACCTGCGCCCCTTTCGCCAGCGCCGAAATCATCAACCCGTTCCACGCCGTGATGATCTTGTCATCCCGCAACGGCCGCGGCCTCTGCTTCCTTCGCGCCCGCAACTTCTCCAGCGCCGCCAGCACCCGATCGTTCGCCTCCACCACATCGAGCCCAAACGCCTTCGCCGTCCGCACGATCGACTGCCGCTGCATCAACACGTTCTTCCCCTTCAACTCCCCCTGTGGATCCAGTTCCGCTGGCACATTGCCATTTTCCGTCACTCCATAATGCGCCGCGAACAACGGCGCATCCGCGCCTAACACCTCCGCGAGCTCGGCCTGCGTCCAAACATAGAACGCCCCCTCCACCGCATGCGCCTCCGCCTTCTGGTGGCTTGTCACTTGATCCTTCCCGCTTCCTGCCGCTTCGGGCGGCAGGCTATCGGCATCCTCGGCCGAGTAAAACCCGCCCGCCGGATGCGCCAGATCGCGTAACACGTATTCGAATACATCCCGCGCCATCCACGCATACCGCTCGTCGCCCGTCGCCTGTTTCGCCTCGAGCGCGTTGAGCGCGATCTGCGCCTGATCGTAGAGCATTTTCTCGAAGTGCGGCACGAACCACCGCTCATCGACCGAATACCGGTGATACCCGCCGCCCACGTGATCGTGCATCCCGCCGCGCGCCATCGCCTGCAACGTCGCCGTCGCCAGCTTCACCGCCTCCCGCCCCGACTCGCTTCCGAGGCCCTGCAACGCCGCCGCCCGAAACAAAAAACTCGGAATGCTCGCCCGCGGAAATTTCGGCGCCCCGCCAAACCCGCCGAAATTCGGATCGAACGCCTCGTAAAAATACTGGAAGCACTTCTCGAACGCCGCCGAGCCGCTTTCGAGAAGCCGAGAGCTGAGAGCTGAGAGTCCGGAGCCCGAGCCTTCGTCGCTCTGGGCTCTCGGCTCCGGGCTCTCAGCTTTCGATTCCAAATGCTCCCTCAACGTCCCGATCACCCGCTCCCCTTCCGCCACCAATTTCTCCCGCTCCTCCGCCCAGCCTTTCGCGATCGCCCGCAAAATCGACACGAACCCCGCCCGCCCGCCGCGATCCTCCGGCGGAAAATACGTCCCGCCAAAAAACGGCTTCAGCTCCGGCGTCAGCCACGCGCTCAACGGCCACCCGCCGTGTCCCGTCATCGCTTGCACGTAGGTCATGTAAACCTTGTCCACATCCGGCCGCTCTTCGCGATCCACCTTGATCGACACGAACGACGCATTCAGCACCGCCGCCACGTCCTCGTTCTCGAACGACTCGTGCGCCATCACATGACACCAATGGCAGGTCGCGTAACCGATGCTCAAAAAAATCGGCTTCTGCTCCGCCCGCGCCCGCGCAAACGCCGCCTCGCCCCACGGCATCCACTCCACCGGATTTCCCGCATGCTGCAGCAGATAAGGCGACTTTTCGTTCACGAGCGCGTTCGGCATCGACCCAACCAACATCACCTCCGCCCGCAATGCCAGCCGCGTCCCCAAACACCCGTTCCTTTCCGGCCCCGCCGCGTTGCAACTGTTTAGTGACAAATCCCGTCATGCTTTACTAGCCTCCGGCCCCGTGCCGGTCCTTGGAATCAAAAGGTTCAGCCAGGCTTGCCACGCCCTCTACGCCCCGGGATTGCACACCGGCAATTTCGCCGCGCGCGCCTTCGCCTTCCTGCGCACGCTGGTCCCCGCGGAGTTCATCGCCTGCGGCGTCCTCGAACCCCGCCGGCAACGGCTCACGATCGGCTTCGACACACCCCACCCCGGCTTCGCCTCCGCGATGGAGACCTTCGGCTCCCTGATGGGCAACTACACGCTCTACAACTGGAACCCCGCCACCAACGACGGACGCCCCTTCTGCCGCTCTCACTTCTATACCGCGCGCGAATTCCGCAACCTCGATATCTACCGCGAAGTCTACCGTCCGCTCGGCATCGACAATCACTGCGCCGTCCATGTCCCCGCCGGTCCGCACGAGATCATGTTCTTCGGTATCGAACGCGCCCGCGGCCCCGATTTCTCCTCCGACGAGCTCGCCTCGCTCGAACTCGCACAAATGCATCTCGCCGACGCCCACGCCCTCTGCCGCGCTCAAGCCGAGCAGGTCAGCGCTCCCATCGCCCCCGCGCTGCTGGTTCTGGCCGGCCTCACGCCTCGCGAAGCCGACACGCTTTTCTGGCTCACCGAGGGCAAGAGCAACCAGGAGATCGCCCTCCTCCTCCGCATCGGCGTCCACACGGTGAAGGCCCACCTCGCTTCCATCTTCAACAAGATCGGCGTCGGTAATCGCGTCGCCGCGATCCTCTGGGCCCGCCGACTCGCGCACACCACCACCGCCCCCGCCGGCTTCATCGATGTTACCGCCCGGCTCAACCTCTGATCCCCCTCCGAAGTAGAATATACGACGCTTCCCTTGCTCGACTACACTGCGTGCCATGCACGCCCCCCGTTCTTTCCGCTTCCAAACCGCTCAAGCTCCTCGCCCTCGTTCTCTTCTCGTTCGGCTCCGCCACGATCGCCGCAGCCACCACGATCCAGATCGATTTCGCCAACTCCACAACCGCTCCCGGCGGCAACTGGGTGACCATCACACAGGGCCTGATCAATCAGGCGCACTCCTCGCTCATCGATTTCGAAACCGGCGAGGCCACGTCCATTTCCGTCCAAGGATCCGGCTTTTTCGGCCATGGCACGAGCGGCTGGCAGGGCGGCAATGTCGGTTGGATCGATGCCAACGCCGCCGCCGACTACGTAGGCGGCGATTCCTCCTCCACCTTCACCTTCAGCAATCTCTCCATCGGAAAATTTTCGCTCGAACTGATCTCGTCCTCCTCCGGCGGCGGTTCGCCTTTCACCAGCATCTATGTGAACGGCATGCTGGCCGACCGAACCGGACTGGGTTCCGGCGACAGCTACAAATGGAACTACCAGACCGCCTACGCCGATTCCAATTGGCTCATCTGGGACGAGATCACCCCGATCAACGATCAAATCCAGATCACCTTCTTCGGCGCCGGCGACGCCATCCTCAATGCCGTGCGGCTCTCGTCCGTCTCCGCCATTCCTGAACCCTCCACCTACGCCGCGTTCGCCGGTGCCGCCGTCCTCGCCTTTGCCGCGTTCCGCCGGAAGAACGGTGCAGCCCGGCGTCCCCGTCAGGCTCGTTAAACCTCGACACGCCCCGCCTTCGCGCGCCGCCCGGCGCGCAACTTTCCCTCGGTCCCGTCGACAACCTTGGGCATCACCCCATGCCCAAGAAACGCATCCTCGTCACCGGCGGCTCCGGCAAAGTCGGCCACTGGCTCATCCAGCACCTCCTCGAATCCGGCTACGAAGTCGTCAACGTCGACGCCCGCCGCCCCGCCGTCGCGCAATGCCGCACCATCGTCGCCGACCTCACCCAGCTCGGCCAGGTCGTCACCGCCTTTTCGCCCTTCGGCACCGCCGACCGCACGCCCTACGTCGGCGTCATCCACATGGCCGCCATCCCGCGCGCCCACGAATCGCCCAACGACGAAATCTTCCGCGTCAACGCCCTCGGCACCTACAACGTCCTCGAAGCCGCCGCTCTCCTCGGCATCAAGAAAGCCGCCATCGCCTCGAGCGAATCCTCCTACGGCCTCTGCTTCGCTTCCGATTTCTTTCCGCCCAAATATCTCCCCGTCGACGAAGCCCACCCGCAACTTCCCGAAGACACCTACGGCCTGAGCAAAGTCGTCAACGAGGTCACCGCCGACGCCTTTCATCGCCGCACCGGCATGCAGATCGTCTCGCTCCGCATCGGCAACGTCCTCAGCCCCGAAGACCACGCGCCCGTCCGCGCCACGTATCCAAATCCTGAACACCGCCTCCGCAACCTCTGGTCCTACATCGACGCCCGCGATCTCGCCGTCATCTGCCGCCTCTGCATCGAAAAAGACAACCTCGGCTGCCAGCCGCTCATCGCCAGCGCCGACGACACCTCCTCCGATCAGCCCACCCTCGACCTGATCAAGAAATATCTCCCCACCGTCACCGACCTCCGCCGCCCCCTCGAAGGCCGCGCCCCCCTCCTCGCCAACGACCGCTGCAAACACCTCCTCGGCTGGAAGCAACAATACTTCCTGTAGGTCTCGGCCTCGCGCATGATGTCGCACACCATGAGCTGATGGCACACATCCGCCGCGATCTGCGCCTCGAACAGGTGTTTGCACACGTCGGATTTCTCATCAAAGCCGGCTGCAGTTAGCTCCTGCATCGCGATGTTGAGCGCACAGATGGCACGGCGAGATTGGTCGAGAGTCATATGCCTGAAAGATACAGGGCTATGGATTACACGTTAGCACCAGCCGCCTGTGGTAATAGCTCTTCCGATTTTGCGACAAAACGCCGCGCCGCATCGTCGATCGCGCGATCGACGCGTTCAGAGCCGAACACCATCAGCAATTCCTCTGCTTGCGCGTAACCGAGCACGCGATTGATCGCTGACGGGAGCTCATCCGGCAGGGCCGGAATGGCGACGTTCGCAAGTTCCTCGGAGATGAAGCGATGCTCCATTGTTCCGAAGCGGAAGAGGTAGTCATGCTCTTCGCACCGCACGAAACGCGACTTGTCGAGCCACGGGCGGAGGAGCACGCCGCGGGTGGTGGCACGGATACCATCGAACGGCAGCCACGCTCCCGGCAGATGAGAGTTTATGCCGGTTGAGCGGCAGAACGCCTGGCGAATTCCGCCAACCACGACCAACACCATGTCACGACCAAAACAGCGTCCCAAGTAGGTGATCCTGAGGAGGCGGCCGAAATGAGAAATCTGCTGCAGGTCCATGCCCGACAGCTACGTGAACGAGAAGCGGACCAACGGTGATCGATCTTCGAGAGAAGAGGCGTCACGCCGCCTGCGCGACTTCGACGAGAGCAGCGTCGCCTAGGGACCGAGAATGCGATACCTCACTGGTAACCGAAGGCCCACCCGCGCGGCGAGAGCGGTCTCCTCCCCATCGGGAACCATGATGTCCTCATGCGTCAGATGCGTGATCCTCACGCCGCGATCAGTGGCGCCGGCGTAAAGGGCAACGACTTCGGCGGCGGTGAGTTCCTGGTCGACGGTCGCTCCGGTGGTCATGCCGGAAAGGCTATGGAAGCGGGCGAACGGGCGGGTCAAATACTGCGAGTATATCGAGAAGGCGAGCTGGGCAGCCCGCCGGCAATTTCGAGGAGCGCGTCAAGCGCGGGCGCGATCTGAACGAATGCGATTTGACGAAGATCCGATCGATTAGGTGTTTCCGCCGAAGCTCGGTTATCTGACGGCATGCCCGACGAACCTAGGGACGGGCATGCACAGGTCGGACATCATGCATTTGAGGGCACGCGTGATCGCGAATTAGGTGGGAAAGGTCGCGCGCGACCAATTTGGCGGAGGCTCGGCTGCGAGCGGAAGGGTTTTCCAGATTTCGAAACAGACGACGCGCGGTTCGGCGGACGAAGCCATCAGGCGGCTCAGCAGCGTGCTGACTTCGAGCATCGAGCACGAATTGAATGCGCCGGAGCGGATGCCGGAGTCGTCCAAACAAGTTGTTCGACGAGATCGGGTGTGTCTACGGCGTCCTGCAGAACAGCCACTTGCTCGGTTCGAGTGAGGCGACGACCTCCTTTCGCTGTTGCGGCCGGGCACGGTCTTGAAGGTTTCCCCGAGGAGAATCTCACGAAGATCGACCGGCTCTTCATCGAGGCGCAGCAGCACGCGCGGAAAGGAAAATTCGTGCGGGGACCACGCGACCTCGTTCGGGCGGGTCGGCTCCGGCCGAGTTTGCGACTTTTCCGCAGCCCAAATTCACCTGACTAGACCTTACCTCCAACCGCCCTCTTTTATGGAAACTGAAACCGCCAACATCTTCGCCGCCTGCCTTGGTGTGGGCGTGATTTTCTTCCTGATGGAACTCGGAAAGTCCGTCGGCCTCGCGATCCGGCGCGACAGCAAACCCGCGCTCGATCAAATCCTGAAACTCATTGCGCGAGCAGGGTTATTCATCCGGACGGGATTCGCACGGGTTCCGAAGAAGGGTGTCCCACGTCCGCTGAAAAAGAGTGCGAAGCCGAAGTCCGCGAGACGCCGGAAGACGGATCAGATTAGTGCAAAACGAGATTGAACAAAGTCGCTGAAATGAAGCCCCAGCGAAGGCATAGTCAGGGGATTCCGTGATCCACACGATCCGGCACATCTAAGCTGTCGGAGGAACGAAGCCCCTTCGAAGGCGTAGTTAGGCCGCGTCATCCAGATCCTCTGCCGTCGCACGAAGCAGTCGGAGGAACAAAGCCCTTCGAAGGCGTAGCTAGAGCGTTTCAAATAAAACTATAGCCGAAACGAAGAGATTGTGATAGGCTTGGGGGATGAGAAAGACGCTGTCGGTGGACCTGCGGGAGAGAATCGTGGCGGCTTACGATGCGAAGGAGGGAACGAGAGAAGAGGTGGCGAAGCGCTTCAAAGTATCGGTGGGCATGGTGAAGAAGCTGCTGAGCCAGCGAGCAAAAACCGGGGACCTGAGGCCGCGGCATCGGTTTTCTGGGCGGAAGGCGAGACTGCTGCCGGACCATGGAGCGAAGCTGAAGCAGCTCATCGCCCGGGAACCGGACCTGACGCTGGCGGAAATGAAGAGCCGCTTGGAACTGGATTGCACGGTGGCGGCGATTCACTGGGCGGTGAGCCGGCTGGGACTGACATATAAAAAAAGACGCTCCATGCGGCCGAACAAAACCGGCCGGACGTGGCACGGGCCCGACGCCGCTGGCAGCGGCGCCAAGGCGGGCTCGACCCGGCGAGGCTGGTCTTCATCGACGAGTCGGCGGCCAAAACCAATCTGACGCGGCTACGTGGTCGTGCGCCCAAGGGCCAGCGACTGATCTGCCATGCTCCCCACGGCCACTGGCGAACCATCACCATGATCTCCTCGGTGCGCTTGGACGGGACCAGCGCCTGCATGACCATCGAGGGAGCGACCGACACCGAGGTGTTCCAAGCCTACGTGCGCGAAGTGCTGGTGCCTGCGCTCAGAACCGGAGACATCGTCATCATGGACAACCTCGGCGCCCACAAAAACGACCGCACGCTGGCACTGATTGCCGAAGCCGGGGCCGAGGTCCGCTTCCTGCCCGCTTACTCCCCCGATTTGAACCCCATCGAAATGATGTGGAGCAAGGTGAAGTCCCTCCTCCGCCAAGCCGAGGCCCGCACCCATGCCGAACTCCTTCTGGCGATTGCCGCCGCCTTGCGCGCGGTGACCGCCCAGGACGCCCGCGGCTGGTTTGCCGCTTGTGGCTATAGTTTTATTTGAAACGCTCTAGACCGCGCAGCAGCAAAGCTTAAAGCGGCAGCGCCGGTAGGGCGCGCTCTCCGAGCGCGCCGCTCCGAAACTTCAAAACTCGGAACCCGGAACTCCGGGAACCCGAAACCAATAAACCGCCCGCCGCTTACTGCCCGAGCACCCAGGCAAAAATCAACGGCGCACAAATCGTCGCATCGCTCTCCACGATGAACTTCGGCGTGCTCGCCTGCAGCTTGCCCCAGGTGATCTTCTCGTTCGGCACCGCGCCCGAATACGAGCCATAGCTCGTCGTCGAATCGCTGATCTGACAGAAATAGCCCCACAGCGGCACACCCGTGCGCTCCAGATCCTGGTGCAGCATCGGCACCACGCAGATCGGGAAATCGCCCGCGATACCGCCGCCGATCTGGAAGAAGCCGATCGAGCCCTCCTTGTTGCGCAGCAGCTTCGCGTTCTTCGTGTAGTAGTCCGCGAGCCACGTCATGTATTCGATGCCCGTGCGCACCGTGTGCACGTTCTTCACGTCGCCGCGAATGACCGCCGCCGCATACATGTTGCCCAGGGTCGCGTCTTCCCAACCCGGCACCACGATCGGCAGGTTCTTCTCGCACGCCGCCAGCATCCACGAGTTCTTCGGATCGATCTGATAGCTCTTCTTCAGCTTACCGCTGCGAAGAAGCTTATACATGAACTCGTGCGGGAAATAACGCTCGCCCGCCTTGTCCGCCGCGACCCATTCCTCGAGCACCGCCGCCTCGATCCGGCGCATCGCTTCCATTTCGGGGATGCACGTGTCCGTCACGCGGTTCATGTGCCGGTCCAACAACGCTTCCTCGTCCTCGCCGGTCAGGTGACGATAATTCGGCACGCGCTCGTAGTAATCGTGCGCCACCAAATTGAAGATATCCTCTTCGAGATTCGCGCCGGTGCAGACGATCGCGTGCACCTTGTCCTTCCGGATCATCTCCGCGAGCGAGATGCCCAACTCCGCCGTCGACATCGCGCCGGCCAGCGTGACGAGCATTTTTCCACCCGCCGCAAGATGCGCTTCATAGCCCTTCGCCGCGTCCAGCAAGGCCGCCGCGTTGAAGTGCCGGTAGTTTTTTGCGATGAACTTCGACACCGGCCCCTTCGATTTCGCGAGGTCGGCATTGATGTCTTCCGGACGTTTCTTGGCGCGTTTGGCTTTCATGAATGCGCGAAACTACGCTCATGTTTCGCACACAAAAAAGCCCAAAATGAACAAATCGGGCCCCTGACGGGGGAAGCTGCCCCACCCCACGAATTCGCCCCACTCTTTAACTCCTGCCGCTCCATCAACCTTCTTGCGCCTTCAGCGCCTTTTTGCGGCCAATCTCGGTCGCATCCCTCTCCCCGTCCGCATGCTCGGCGCCTTCCTCACCACGATCTGCTTCTCGCTGTCCGCGATCTTCGCGAACCGGAGCATCCGCGCCGTCGGACTCACCCGGGCCAATCTCGGCCGCCTCATCTTCGCCCTCCTCGTCCTCGGTCTCTACGCGCACACCTTCGGCCAGGGTCTCTCCGGCGCCGGCCTCGAGTGGTTCCTTCTCAGCGGCGTCATCGGCATGGGCCTCGGCGATCTCGCCTTGTTCTACGCGCTCCCGCTCCTCGGCTCCCGTCTTTCGATCCTCATCACGCAATGCCTCGCCGCTCCCATCGCGATCCTCGCGGAACGCCTCTGGCTCGGCACCACGCTTACCCTCCCTCAACTCACCTGGGGCTTCGTCACCCTCGTCGGCGTCGCCGTCGCCCTCATGCCCTCGCGCGCCCATCCGCCGCGCGTTCCGATCCGTGCCGCCGGTTTCGTCTTCGGCCTCCTCAGCGCGCTCGGCCAGGGTCTTGGCGCCGTCCTCACCCGCAAAGCCAACGCCCTCGCCACTCTCGCCGGCGAAAATATCGACGGCATCACCGCGGCCTACCAACGCATCGCCGGTGGCCTTCTCATCACCGTCCTTTACTTCGCCGCCCGCGCGCTTTTCCAACGCAACGCCGCTCCCGAAGTCGCCCACCCTATCCCGTTTCGTTCCTGGCTCTGGGTTCCCGCCAACGCCTTCTGCGGCGCCGTCCTCGGCGTCAGCGCCTATCAATGGGCGCTCGCCACCAC
>JGI12383J13903_1000602_pt1 | contig 24175 bp, 12 predicted proteins | sample Passage237B_FD_13903 | JGI IMG/M metagenome (IMG submission 13903)
GATTTGACAGTTTTTGGGATTATTTAATTGAGTAGTTTCTTTAAAGTTAATCCCAAACTGTCAGATCATATTGTAGCTATTTCACATTAACCTGCTCAGGGTGCTCACTGATCGTGGCACTGAATATTGCGTAGCCAGGGAGCATCATGAGTACGAACTCTACCTGGCTTTGGAAGATATCGATCACTCCAAAACCAAGCCAAATCACCTCAAACAAACGGTATTTGTGAAAGATTCCACCGCACCATGCAGGACGAGTTCTATGNAATTACATTCAGAAAGAAAATCTACAACACACTTGATGAATTGCAAGCCGACCTGGACTTGTGGTTAGATGAGTACAACAACCAACGAACGCACTCAGGTAAATACTGCTTTGGCAGAACGCCAATGCAAACATTATTAGAAACCCTACCTTCTTACTCCCGCAGCATAAAAAATATCCTGACCCTATAAAACTAAAATCTCAAACTGTCGGATCAAATACTATTCAGAATAAATTAATCTACTATATTCACTATTATGGGTCCGTTGAAGTCAAGGTGTTCTTTAGAGAACTTTTTTTGATTACAGGGTGAGGACTGTCAATCAATTTCGGGTTTTCCATAATTAAACCAAAATTACACACGTACCAAATTAAGCAAAGGCTCAAAAGAGTATAGCGCCGCTTTTCTTCCTGAAGGAGGTGACTGTTGAATTATGATTTCTTCATCTACCAATTTTCTTAAAAATTGCGCTGCTGTATTCTTGGGTATATCTGTTTGTGTATATAAAGTGGATCCTCGAAATTTCGGATTAGTGAACAAGAAATCGCATACCTGCATTGACCATTTCGAGGAAAGAATTTCGGCTATTTTGATTTTCATTCCTTCATATAGGTAACGTATACGTTCCGCTATCAGACAGTTCGACTTTGCTTGCTCTGCAACTGCCTTTAGAAAAAACGATGCCCACTCTGTCCACTTGTTTTCCGCGCTTACCGCTCGCATGGCCGTTATGTATTCGTCTTTATTTTCTTCGAAGAATGCACTTATATAAAAGTGCGGCGAACTAATCATGCCCGCTTGCCACAAGTAGAGTGTTATCAGCATTCGCCCAATGCGTCCGTTACCATCCTGAAATGGATGCAGTGCCTCAAACTCCAGGTGCATAAAAGCCGTTTTTAATAACTCTGGATGTTCCTTATTACTTTTCAGATATTCAAAAAGATTGTCCAAGCTTTGGGGTAGGGCATCGGGGCTTATTGGAATAAACTTTATATTCCTATTTCCTCGATCTCCAAGATAATTTTGCTCTGTTTTATATTGACCTGGGCTTTTATGCGAACCTCGGCCGGCACTTAGTAGTTGTTGATGCATCTGGCGTATGAGGAAATGGGAGATGGAGTAGCCTTCTTCTAAATTTTTTTGGGCGGTTTTTAAGGTTCTCTGGTAAAGTAGAGTCTCTACTATGTCGCTGCGGGATTCTTGATCAAAGTCTCCCTCTATTGCACATTGCGCTTCTAATTCTAGAATCTCATCAATTGTGCTAATGGTTCCTTCTATGCGGCTGGATATCACTGCCTCCTGACTCCGCAATGGAGCAAGTAATAATTCCTGGTTGTGCAATGTCTGAAGTAGCTGGTCATAGCGAGCCAACATTTCTGTTGCCTCCAATAAGTCTTTGATTATTAAGGGATATTGGATGTCCTTGGGCGGAAATTGGTTATAATGGTATTTTATTGCTTGACTGATATTATACATTAGCTCGTAAATTTGTGACTCAAATTACCCCAAAAAAAGTACACAACCTGATTTGTGTACTAAAATATGATAAAAATGGTTCTCAAAGTGTATTTTGTACTCTATTTGGTACACAAACTTCAAAAAGAATCCTTATAAAACGACATAGGATAATTGTCTTTTGGACGTTGGCTCAATGATATTTCCTAATAAAAATATATTGCGCAAAAAAGTAATTCATTGCCGTATTACTTAGCCTGGGATAAATATTAGGAATAAGGTAATAGTGAAGAGGGGTATTTATTAAAAAAATACCGGAACCACAGCTTAAATAGTATGCCTTGGTATTTGTGAAGAAATCTTGAATATGCGACTCAGATAGGGATTACTCGTACCTGTACTGAATCAGTTCTCCTTGTCCTAAAGCAGTTCCAAAACAGAGTTGTTAAGCCACAATACTCGCGCTGTAGAGTTTGTCATATTCGGGATACGAGACTCGTGAGTTTATCTCTTGCCTAATAGCCATGCACTTCAGAGTTATAATAAATGGAAATCTCGTATGTTAAAAATTGGAAGATTGCTGCTGTCAGAAACCAGCCATCAATCACTTCAACGTTAATGACTATCTCAATAGCGCACACGAAGAAAGAGAGTTCAGCTTCAAAAAATGCACCTCGGGCAAAAAACATTATTTTCCGTTTTTCCACCCATCAACTACCGTGAAAAATACCGCAAAACATCCGTTTTTTTATCAATTTTTTAAACCCCTTTCGCACACGATCCTCAATCCAAATGCCCAACACCTTTATATTTTTTCTCTTAGCCTGTGTGTCTCGCCATTTGCATTCCTCCCCCTAAAAAAAATCCCACCCCCCCCTAAACCTCTCCTCCCCCAATCTGTTACTCATTATTCAAACCATCGTTACTCTCTGCCATGAAATCACTTGTCAACAAGTTAGCCATTACTGTCTTCCTCATATCCTGGGCCACCAAATCCCACGCACAAACCGATTCCGCCACAGAAAAAATCTACCATGTCAACATCAAATGGGAACTCCCCGCCGCCACAGCCGGATTAGTCTTTTTCTCAGCAGTAGGCCTGCCGAAAATAATCGAACACGCTACCCTCAGCGAGGCCGATCTCGCGAAGCTCGACCCCTATAAAGTGAACCGGTTCGACAGACCCGTCATTTTCAACCAGAAGGCAAGAAGCAATGCCATCAGCAGCTCAGATATTTTCCTGAATTCATCAATCGTCAGCCCCATACTGCTCGCGCTCGATAAGCAAATTCGGAAAGACTGGTTTCCGCTCCTGGGCATGTATCTCGTCACACACGCTGTAAACAATACCATATTCCTTGGCGCGGTGTCAACGGTGCGCCGGGTGAGGCCGCTTGCGTATAATGCGGAACTGCCTGTTGAAGAACGCTCCGGCGAAGGCAGAACCAATTCCTTCTACAGCGGGCATGTGTCCAACGCAGCCGCTTCCACGTTTTTTATTGCCAAAGTTTTTACCGATTACCATCACATCCGCGGCTGGAAGCGCATCGGCATTTATACCATCGCGGCTGTTCCGCCCATCATGGTGGGACATTTTCGGTTGCAGGCAGGTCGCCATTTCCGGAGCGACGTGATCGTGGGATTCCTGGTAGGCGCCACCACAGGCATTGTGGTGCCGGAATTGCATCGGGTTAAAAAGAAGGCAAATCTCACGATGTCGCCGGTGTATTCAAGTGATGGTTTGGGGGTGGCGGTGAGGTATAAGTTTTAGTGTCGCGTGTCGGGTGACCGGTCGGCCAACTCCGAGGGTGAGTCACCCTAAGCTCCTAAAACAATTTTCCTTTCGGTTCCTGCTTCCCAAATAGCCACTTATTCGCCTTATGCATCAGCCAGGCGCTGCCTGCACCGATTACCGCTCCGGCCAGCACGTCACTAGGATAATGCACGCCCAAATACATTCGGCTATAACCCACCGTAGCGGCCCAGGTATAAGCCGGCACGGCTACATACCATTTGGGAAACGCAATAGTAAGCGAAGTGGCCGCAGAAAACGCTGCCGAGGTATGTCCCGAAGGAAAGGAAGGACTGCTACTGCCACCACCCACCGGCACAATGCCGGGATGCTTTATATAAGGCCGCCGTCGGTCGAAACTTTGTTTCAAGGCCTGGGTAATGAGGCAGGATGGCTACGGAGGCTGTCATGTAAAGGCCTTTTACCAATATGGGTTTGTCGTTGCTCACCAGCCCGGCTGCTACTACCGATACCGGTATCAGCGCGGTCACCAGGTGGGTGGAGTTGGAGACTCCTTTGAAAAACCTTTCGCCGCCTGGCGTGCGGTTTTCCATGATGCTGATCAGTATGCGCTGATCGAGATTTAGTCTTTGAGCACGAACTGCGGGTTGAAAAAAAGTAAAGCAAATAACAAATAGTAAGAGGCTTTTCGCAGGAGTCGGATTCGCTGCTTTCAGTGAGGTTTTGAAGGTCTTAAACACAGGCCGCTATTTTCAGGTACACAAGGAAAATTGGCAAACGGCAATGCCCTGAGTTTATTGCACGGGGCTTATATGCTTAACATTTTGTTGGGTAAATGCTGACCTTCGACAATTTTTCCACGGGCTGTTGGCGCGTTATGTTGAAATTGACAATATAGCACCCTAAACAACCGCATGACGCAACCTCGGAACCGTTACCAAATCATCGACAACATCACCGATGTACAGCTGATTCTTCCCGTACGCAGAAAATCTTTGCCCGTCCTGGTTTTTGGCCTCTGGCTGATATTGTACACTGCGATTTCGGTGTGGCTGTATGTTGACGGCAGATGGCGGCCCGATTTCGGAAAATCAAGTCTCTATTTCATCAACCGGATATAAAACAGCCTCGCGGTGCGCTTGCCGTCCCTGGCAACGAACTTTACTTCTATTTTCTCACTTGTGAGGTCGTCGGGTAATGGGTAATCGATATCAAACAAATCATCGCCCTTTTTATCAGCAAGTATTTCGTTTTTCAGCAAGCGGTCGTTAACCAGTATATCGAAATCAACATTTCTGTCAGAGGCGGAAAAAGTAATGCGTAACTTTTTTCCTTCTTTGTTTTTATTGTTCAACTCATAACTAAACCATCCGGCCGCATTTCTCCAACGGTAATCTTTGTACGTGCCAGATTCGGTTCTTTCGCCTTTGAAGTTGTGTTCCACTTCCGGCTGCTGCTCGCCCGGAGCTACCTGGTCAACAGTTTTTTCTTCGAGGGCGAGTTTGGCTTGTTCTGCTACGGTTAGTTCCTGCACTATTTTGGGAAGTTCTTCCTTATCGGTCACGCGCCAGTAGATGATGTAGCGCGCGTCGTGAATTTTGTAAAAAGGCTCTAATACCAGGTTGCGGTCGGGGTAGGTATAACTGCCTGCGAAAAAGGCGATGGAATTGTCATTAACTGGTTTCAGTTGTAATTCCTGGTTTTGGTTGGGCAATACCAGCAGCGGGGCGCTGTTTACCGGGTACAATTTTCCCGCAGCCACGTGTCCCATGCGACTATCATCGGCCCTGATGCCTTTCAGATTAGTGGTGTCAGTTTTAGCTGCCAGTACAATAGGACCATATAGCAGCGATGCCCAGGACGAGCCATCGGGCAGGTACTCCATTTTTAATTGCATGGGCAGTTCGATGGAGATCTTATCGCCGTTTTGCCAGGTGCGATTGAGCACTACATAGCCCGATGCATTTTTTGAAGCATTGACTGATTTTCCATTCACCCTTAGTCTTAATGTTCCGTCTTTTACCCACGAAGGATAGCGAATATAAATACCAAACGAAGCCGGTTTGTCTAAACTGAGTTGAATGGTTGAATTGCTTTTATTGGGAAAATCAGTTTGCTGCTCCACCACCAGTCCTTTCTCTTTCCACTGCAGCCTGGAGGCTATGAACAAGTTTATAAAAAGATCATTGTTATTGTGCGCATAGATCATCTCGCCATACTTGCCATGATTTTCCAGTCCCGAGCCCACGCAACACCAGAAACTTTCCTGCGCCTGCGAATACACGCGGTAATGCTGCGGGCGCATGGGAGTGAAGTAGACAAAGCCACCCTGCGGATGTTGCGAGCTGAGGATATGGTTATAGGTGGCGCGTTCGTAGTAGTCGATATACTTGCTATTGGGCTGGTGTAAAAACAAATACGCCGACAATCGCAGCATGTTATACGTATTACAGGTCTCTGGTCCCTGCACATCGTATATCATCGAAGAAAAATCATTGGTGCTGTGAAAATGCTCGCGCACGCTGTTGCCGCCTATGGAAACCGAACGGCGATGCACCACTTCGTTCCAGAAAAATTCAGCGGCGCGCGACCAGGCAGTATCGCCGGTAATTTGCGCGATGCGCTCAAAGCCGATCACTTTGGGAATTTGCGTGTTGGCGTGCAAGCCCGTGAGTGAATCCTGGTTTTGCAAGAGTGGCTGCAGTATGCGACGGTGAGATAGCTTAATGGCAGTTTCCAAATATTTTTTATCGCCGGTAATAATGGTAGCGTCGGCAAATACTTCGTTCATGCCGCCGTGTTCGCTGCGAAGCATGTCTTGTAGCTGATCATCGCTTAAGCCAGAAATGGTTTGCAAAAACCAGTCGCATAGTTTGATGAAAATATTTTTCGCTTTCTGGTTGCCGCCCACTACGTACGCATCGCGCAGACCGGCAAAGGTCTTGTGAATATTGTACAGCGGCACCCAGCGGTTGTTCAATGAAAAACTCGCCGCGTTGATTTTGCCTGATGATATTTCGCTCCACAATTCCTGGCTGCGCGGTACACCGCCCACAAAGCCATCACCACGTTGGCGCTGGCAACTGTCCAGCCAGGCGATCATATAATCCAGTCTTTGCCTGATCACTTCATTGCCGGTAGAAGCATACATATATGCCAGCGCAGATAAATAATGCCCGCCTATATGCCCATCGAGACCGGTATTTTCCCAGTTGCCATAACTCGGGGCTTTCGGCGAAATGCCCGCTTCGCGCAGGAAAGGTGCCAGCAAGCGGTCGGGATCGAGGGAGAGGATATATCGCAAATCGGTTTCCTGCGCCTCCTTAAAGGGGCCGTCGAGCAGGCGAACCGATGATAGGGGAAAGGCCTGCAGTGTGGTTTGAGTGAATCCAGGCGTGGTGGCAACAAAAAAGCAAATAAACGTAACAAGCTTCTTCATGAGATAAATATAACTCGTTTAATCTTAACCCGGATAAACCGGGTTCATCATGCTAATCAGGCAGCGCAAACGCTATATACCCGCCTTTAAAATTATTTCGTTGCTCACCATTCACTGATACTACCACGTATTGCTTGCCACCCACAGCATAGGTAGAAGGAATGGAACTGGCCATGCCCGGCAGTTGATATTCCCACAAAATCTTTCCCGTGCGCTGATCAAAGGCGCGGAACATATTATCGCCCGTGGCGCCGATGAAAATTAGTCCGCTCGCCGTGGCAATACAACCGCCTCGGTTAAACATGCCTGAGTTATTAATCCCCATCTTTTTGAATTTGGGATCTTCACCCAGCGGCACTTGCCACACGATGTTACCAGTATTCAGATCAATGGCGGTTAAAGTGCCAAAGGGCGGCGCAATAGCGGGGTCGCCTTCGGGATCGAGGTAAAAGCTGTAGCCGTTGAATCCATAGGGCTCGTCGTTTTGCGGAATTTCGGGCGTTTCAAAAGACTGCTGCACTTGCGCGTCTTTGATATATGCTACTATCGCCGCAATCTGCTCCTGCGACAAGAAATTGAACGAGGGCATGGGCGGCGCTCCTTTCTGCACAATGCTGGCGATTTGATCGTTGCGGTAATTTTTTACGCGGCCGGTCAAATTAGGACCCAGGCCTGTTCCTTTTTTATCGGCACCATGACAATTCGAGCAATATGTGCGGAATAAAATTTCCGGGTTAAGCTGATTGGCTGCGCGTATCTTTTTCAGATCGGTCAGCTTTAAGATCATCGGTATGTCGGTGCTGTTCACGAAAAGCAGGTTCAGATTCGGGTTTACGGCAGCGCCGCCCCAGTTGCTGCCGCCATGCGCCGTGGGCAGCATGATGATGCCTTCCATAGATGGCGGTTGATATACGCCGGTTTTGTATTTGTTTTTCTCTACTTCCTGCCTGATCCATTCCGCGGAGCGGCCATAATATTCTTCCTTGTATCCTTGTCTTGCAAAAGGCGGGTTGACTGGTATCGGCTGGGTAGGCCAGGGCTTTTCACCGGGCATGCTGCTTACGGTATCAACCGGCACCTCATTTATTTCAAATATGGGTTCGCCTGTCTCGCGGTTGAAAACAAAAAGGTAACCCATCTTAGTAACTAATGCTACTGCATCAATTTCTCTTCCATCACGTTTTACCGTAACCAGGTTTGGCGGAGAACCATTATCGCGATCCCAGAGATCGTGGTGTGTGGTTTGAAAATGCCATATGCGTTTGCCGGTTTTGGCATCGAGCGCAAGCAAACAATTCGCAAACAGGTTTTGTCCCGGACGATCAGCGCCATAAAAATCGAAAGAAGGAGAGGCGGTGGGAACATACACAATGCCTCGCTTTTCATCGAGGGCCATGCCGCCCCAGCAGTTGGCGCCGCCATTGCGTTGGCGCGCATTCGGGCCCCAGGTGTCCGCGCCGAATTCACCGGGTTTTGGTATTACGTGAAAAATCCATTCCAGTTTGCCCGTGTTGATATTGAATGCGCGGATATCTCCCGATGTGGACGGCAGTTCATCAGGTACTTTACAGCCGATGATCAGCTTATCTTCATACACCACACCCGGCGCATTGCTCGATACCGGCACACGCGCGCGCATGGAGTCGGGCACTTCCAGCCCTGTATAAAAATCAACGCGGCCATTATCGCCAAAATCAGGCATTACCTTTCCCGTCCCGGCATTGATAGCATACAGCGTGCCGCCCGAAACCAGGAATATGCGATCAGGGTTGCCGCGATGATAGGTCATGCCCTTCGACCAGTTGGAGATATAGGAAGTATCAGGTACAAACTCCCAGAGCAGTTTACCCGTAGCGGCATCCAACGCAACGAGCCGGTTTGATGGCATCAGTCCGATCACACGGTTGTTGACCATTACGGGGTTGAAATATACGCCGCCGCCTTCGGTAGTATCTTCAAAACGCCATACTTCCCGCAGTTGGGAAACGTTGGAACTATCAATTTGAGTGAGAGCAGAAAATTTATTATTGCTGGCATCATGGCCAAAAGTGGGCCATAATGAATTATCAGTTTCTATATGAGAAGAACAAGCGGCCAACAGCACCAGTAAGAGGCAAACAGGCAGACGTTTCATAGTTGTATCGCAAATGCCAAATATAGCGATTTAACAAGGAACGCTTGCGTACGTGTTATCTTGAAAATCCTACTTATTTCAATTGCACATCCAGGTAAACGGAGTGTCTTCCGTATGTGGCATAAAATGGTTTGAACATGATATCATCGATGGTGAACTCCAGTTTATCCGGGTCGCCTTTGATGGATCTGCTGATATCATTTTTATCTAATGTAATTTGTCGCCAGTCATTTCGTGCTTCTTTTTCCTGTGCTGCCAGCAACACCGGTCCATAAAACAGGCTTGCGATATTGGGCTGGTCCATCACCGGGTCGAGGCGGAAACTGAAAGGCATTTTCACTTCTACCACATCACCGTTCTTCCATTTGCGGCTCAGCTTAACATAAGTGCCGGGAGTTGCCTCCAGTTTTTGCTCTTGTCCATTGATCTTTACAAAAAATCCGCTGGTGGCCCAGCCCGGCACCCGCAGATGCAGATCGAATTTGCCACTGCCTTTGATGGTAAGACGTGTTTCATCTTTGTATGGAAAGGCGGTGGACTGATCGAGCGAAATTTTGCGTTCACTCCATTCAACGGTAGAAGGCACGAAGAGATTTACATAGAGCGCTTTGTTGTTACTGCTTTTGAAATAAATATTGCTGTGCAGTTTGGTGTTACTTTCTAAAGCGGTGCCATTGCAACAGGTAAAGCCAGTCATATTCGGGTTGCCGAATTGTTTTTGAGAACCGGGTCGCAAGGGCACGTGATACGTATTGGCCGGCGTGTTCTCTGCCACTGATGCAAGAATATGATTGTATAGTCCGCGCTCATAATAATCCATCAAATCTGCCCTCGGCTCAAAGAGGAAAAGACCGGTGGTTAATTTCAGCATATTGTACGTGGCGCAGGTTTCGTTTTGTCCGCCTGCGGCAAAACCATTTTCATACAATGTGCCGGGTTGTGCCGTAAAACATTCCGCATTATTCGGGTTGCGCGCACCGGCCACGCCGCCGATGCTGTACATATAATCATGCACAACAGTGAACCAGAAATTATCGGCAATTTGATAGTATTCGGGATTATTGGTAGCGCGATAAGTTTCTATACTGCCCACAATCTGCGGAATATGCTGGTTGGCGTGCAGACCGCGGAAAAGATCTACATTCTTTGCCAGCCCATGAGTGTGCGTTGTATCGCCGAAGAACACACGAATATTATCAAACAGCTTTGCGGTCCTGAGGTGGTTGGGGTTTTTCGTGATGCGATACAAATGCGCCATTGCTTCATTCATACCGCCAAACTCTCCGGCGATATAGGTGTTCCACATTTTAATAAGCGTATCAGTGGGCAGTTTGCTCAATCGCGCATATACCCAGTCGGCCATGCCTGATGCTATGGTGAGTGCTTTCTTGTTACCACTTACTTCATAGACGTCGATCAGGCCGGTGAGAATTTTGTGCAGTGTATAATAGGGCGCCCAAATGTGATTTTTTTGTGTACCATACTTCGCGCCATGCTCCAGCATTATAAACTGATCGGGCGGGTAGGCGCTGATGAATCCTTTTCCCCAGTTCCAGTAATCGTTGCGAATAGCAGAGTCACTCAGGTCGGAATCGTAACTCGTCTTTCCCGGTCCTGGCGGCACTTTGGTGGGATCGGAAACATGCGGACCGCCGGGATCTTTCGGTTTGCCGGAGAGCTGGGATAGTTCATACAACACATCCACCATATACTCCATCTTACGCGCAAAATTTGCCCGCAGATTTATATCATATCCCGTGCTGGCATAGGCCTGCGCTATGGCGGTAAGGTAATGCCCCGTAGCATGACCTCTCAACTTGGTATCGCGGCTATCCCACACACCCAGCGGTTTGGCACCTTCAGGTTGAGACTGGCCGAAGGCATGACGAAACATATAGAGAAATGAGTTGGGGTCTGTTTTCGCGAGCGTATTGATAAACTTATCGCGGTTGAGCATGAACTGCGTCTCGCGGCCGTGTGCATCGGGTTTCAGCGTTACTTTTCCCAGGCTGAACATATCAAGTTTCAGCGAAGGCGCTTTAGTTTGTGTAGCCGGTTTTACCGTCACAATTGCTTTTGGCTGCAGATTAGTACCCGCCACGCGGCCGGTAATGGTATAGGTACCCACATTTTGCACTTCGCTGTTATCGGTGGGAGAAGGCCAGAGCACACGTACCCTCGGACCTTTCACTCCATCCTTATAGGCGCCATCTACATATCTCGGTAATCGCGGCAGTATGCCTTGCTGTGTTTCCACATGTACATCGGCCACGCTCACGAGGTAAGCGTTGTAGAGTTGTGGTTGATCGGCTGGGTATGTTGGCAGACTGTCGCGCACCTCGTTGCGTTGTGCATGCGCGCAAGTAAATAATTGAAAGAAAATAATTATCAGAAAGCTGCAACGCCAAATATGTCTATCCGATATGCAATTCATAATTTCTGGCCTTAGGTAAACAAATGCCAGTTGTAAAACTATGAATGATTGCGCTTGTGGCAACTGCCGATCTTAACTAATCATTGTTTAAAATTAGCAAGATACTAGTTCCCCGTTCCGGCCCTGTCAATTTCCTCGGCAGCGCCACCCTGCGAACGAATAATCGGCTTCATGGCCTTGCCAAAGCGCCAGTTGAAACTCAGTCGCACCACGCGCGAATCCCATTTCACTTCAAAGGGCTCGTAGGAGTTTTCGAACGTGGAGTAGCCTGAATAATTCTGGTAGTACGTGATATCGCGCACGTTGAGCCGGAGCGTGCCTTTGCCTTTCATGATTTGTTTTGATACGCCGAGATTCAATTCACCCATCGGCTTCAGCCACTCCTGCAGATCGATCTGGCTCTTGGTCTGGTAAAAGCCGCTGATCTCGAAAGCCCAGCCTTTTTTCAAACTAAACTGGTTGTTCAGGCTTACGTTTAGCTGCGAGATATGTGCTTCCAGCGGCGCCCATACCACACCTTTGATCACTTTGTGATTGTACACCGCTACGGCCGTAAGGTTCCACCAGTTGGTGATGGCTTGCTGGAACGTCTCGGAAATGCCGAAGTTTTTGAACGAACCCACATTGCCGCGCGTGTAAATGATGATATTGTTATTGACATTGCTGCTGCTCTTGTCGATGATAAATATCTGCGAGAAATAGTCACTGAGTGTGCTGAACGATACTTCAGTGGTCAGCATTTGCTTGTAGCTGTGCATCAGCTGGAAGTTCCAGGTAAACTGTGGCTGAATAAATGGATTGCCCGCTTCGTAGGTGTATTTGTTCATCGTGACGATGAAGGGGTTCAGCCATTGAAAGGGCGGACGGTCAATTCTNCTGCCGAGGCGGAACGAGAATACATTGTTGCTATCGGCCTGGTAAGAAACAAAAGCAGTNGGGAAGAGGCTGCCATAATTTCTTTTGAAAAGAGAATCTTTCACCACGCTGTTTCCGAGCTGGTTTGCTTCGTACGAGGTCATTTCATAACGCAAGCCCGTTTGCCAATGCCATTTGCCTTTCTCCATGTCAACGCTGGCATAGGCCGCGCTGATGCGTTCATCGTATAAGAAATGGTTGCTGCGGCTGAGATCGGGAATCCAGTTTCCATTTTGCAGATAGTAATAATCGGCCAGGTTATCGGTTTTGTTGATGGCGGCTTTGGCACCGGCCTCCAGTACAAAATATTTGAAGCGGCGGGTATAATCGGCTTTTACAGTTACAATCTCCAGTTTCGAGGGTATATCGCCTTTGGTAGCGTGCATTTCGCTTCCCACTTCGTCCAGTTGTGTCTGGAAATTCTGATCGGCCCTGTTGCGGAACCAAACATAGTCCAGGTCGGCGCTGATTTCGCTGTGCTCGTCAATTTTATGACGGCCGTTTAAGTTAATACCGTTTCGCCTGAAGAGCGAATTATTTTGTCCCCAGGTATGAATGGTGGAATCAATGTTAAATGCGGGGTCCAGCCAGTCAACAGAAGCGATGGTATTGGCTTTTCTTGAAAAATAACCCCCGGTGTAAAATACGCCCAGGGTAGTCTTGCTGCTCGCAAAAAAATCGATACCCACTTTGAGATTTTGCGCATGCTGCCTGCTTCGGTTCACATTGGGCTGTTCCAGCAGGGCAGAGTCCTGGTGGTTTTGGTCAAAATATTTTCGTAATGTATGCAGGTACATTCTCTCCTTGCTCAGTCGCATACCATAGTTGAGGAAGTAATTGAACTTGCCGTTGCGGTAATTCAGGTTGAGAGAATTATTGGTCTTGGGATACATGCCCTGACCAACGCCCAGGTTCATGTTGCCGTTGAAACCTTTCTGCCTGTTCGATTTCATTTTGATGTTGATGATGCCTGCATTGCCCGCAGCGTCGTATTTCGCGCCAGGGTTTTCGATCAGTTCAATCGCCTCCACCTGCGAGGCGGCAATACCGGAAAGATATGCCTGCAGGTCGGCGCCGCTCAGTTGAGTAGGTTTGCCATCAATGAGCACGGTCACCGCTGGTTTACCTTTCATGATCAGGCCGCCATCCCTGCCCACTGTTATTCCCGGCGATTTCTCGAGCACGTCCATCAGGCTGGCGCCTGCATTGGTAATGGAAGCTTCGGGATTGATGACCGTTCTGTCGGGGAGAAATTGTACCGGCGGTTTCTTACCCACCACGGTGATGCCCGTAAGCATACTGCTTTTTGGAAGAAGGGTGATGGTGATGTTTTGGGAAAAATTTTTATCGAGATCAACCCATCCACTCCAGCCTGTTTCATAACCTGCCTGGCTGGCCTGCACGCGATAGGAACCGGGATCGAGTTCGGTGAATTCGATAATGCCGAGATTGTCGGCGGCTCCCTGTTTTACAACAACAGAATCTTTATTGAAAAGCGATACGGTAGAAGAAGGAAGTGGACTCTTCTTTTCATCCGTCACAAGAACCCTGAGGATACGCTTCGGTTGCTCCTGGGCATGGGAAATGCAATACCCAAACACCACTATGAGCAGTAAGGTCAATTTTCTCATATACTTCAGCCCCCAAAATATTCAATCGTCACAACCTGAAAAAATGTTTTATTTCAATGGTAACACTGCTGATACGGGATTTCGGATTTTTACCTGAAAAGAGACCTGTACATTTCCATTTCTGGGCGTAAAGTCTTGAATTTGGCCATCCGGCGACAGCTGCGCCAGGGCCACACTAACGGTTGGCCAGTTTTATCACGCGCTTCGATTTCATCCCAAACTCCGTAACTACCTGCAATATGTAGGTGCCGGCAGGTAGTGAGCCAAGATTGTCCATCACAACTTTGTTCAAACCTCTCGTCATTGAATGGCGCATATACTTCACCCTGCGGCCATGCTGGTCACTGAGAATAATGGTGGCCTGTGTGGCCTGGGGCATGCTTACATCAAGACTGAGTTTGTTATGGAACGGGTTAACAGCAGACAGAATTTCGTATGGCACATCGGTTACACTCAGCAATCTTACCGGGCTGATCTTTTGTCCGCCGGGCTCAGAAATCACAATTCGATAATAGGCATAAGAGTGCAGTTCATCCGGGTCGGTGAATGTATAGGTGCTGGTCGGCTGGTCCAATGCCTCCACTGTTGCAATGGTGAAGAAATTAATACCGTCGCTGCTGCGTTGCACATCGTACCTGGTATAGGATTCTTCGCCGTTTGTTTTCCAGGTAAGCACGGCATGCCTGTTTTTCAGCACCGCATCAAAGGATATAAGATTTGCGTTCAGTATCCATTCACAATTGTTCACCATTACGATAATGTTCACACCATTGTAGAACGAGCAGCCGCCATACAGATTTGCCGGATCGGTAGCCACGCGAATGCGGTATTGCACGCGGTGCTGGCTCGAATCAGCAATGAATGAAGGGAAAGCCGCATTGTACACGTAGTTGCCGCTTTCATATACTGGCGTACCCACGCCCATGGAGAGTGTGTCGTTAAATGTGGCGCCATTATCGTGGCTCACCTGCCATTGATAGTAGGTGTAGTTATCGAAGTAGCTCACCACATCGGCGCTTATATCAAGCTGTTGGTTGATACAGATATTCGAGTTGCCCACCGGCACCAAATTCAGGTTAGGTGTACAGGTTGCCAGGCGAATATCATCCAGTGCCCAGTCGTTGCCACCGCCACCAGGCGCGTTGTTGGCAATTGCAAACACTATGTCAGTTTGCCCGGGTTCTGTCTTAAACACAAATCCTTTCTGCACCCATTGACCGGTATAGGTCATGTTGCCGGTGGTATAATGGTTCACACCATTGATGGAAAAACTGAGGTTGGGATATACGCCCGAACTATCGCCAGGAGCTGTTGGTATATATCCATCCGGCACCGTAACGCCTGAAGCGCCGCGGCCCAGCGAGTCCATACCACAACGCGAACACACGTTGCGCACCCAGAAGGAAATTTCGTAATAGGTATTAGGACAAAGACCGGAAATAGGATAAACAAACACGGTATCGAGGGTATAGGCAGCATTTACCAGCAGCATATATCCGCCCTGGCCGCCATTGGTAGTGTCGGCCGCCGGGTTACCAGCCAGCGGATCGGCAGCGTTCGTATGGTCGCCAATCACATCCCACACACCGAATATGCGATGCACCGCAGGCGACTCTGGCTTGGGCCAGTTATTTGAGGTTGAATAACCCGCGGCATTGTTACTCATGTTGTTGGTAACAGTATAGGTAAAGTCGCCGGGACGGCTGCCTGTCTGCGTTACGTATTCATAACCGGATCCCACGTTGGGTGAGGGTACGCGGTTAATGGTATTGCCCTGTCCAAAAGTGCCGCTGAAGTCGCCGGCCAGTCCTGCGTCCAGCACGTTCACACCGGTAGCATTTGGACAAAGTCCCGTATTCGTATATACTTTTACGTTGTTATTGTTGAAGTTATGGGTTTGTACGTTGGTGATATCGGTCAGCAGTGAGTAAGTGAATGTGCCACCGCCAAGATTGATAATAGTATTGAGCGGGGCCGTCACCTGCACGCGATACGAAACCAGTATCACGTGCGAGCCGCCGACGGTGGGGATATTTCCGCTTTTTAACCGGCCGCGGCGGAAGGGCGTTGCCGGATTATCGCTCTGGTTAAAGCCCAGGTTGATGCGTATAACGCCACCGGATATATAACCCTCATCATCATTAGGCGCGTCGGTAAATGATTTATACACTTTGCCCTCGTTGGTCAATATGGCCAGTGAGCCAGGGACATAATCTACACCTGCGGGAATATTGTCGGTAAATGAGCAGCTATCCAGCACAGTGGTAGGTCTGAGTGTGATGGCAGCGCGCACTTCCAGAATATCGCCGGTTTCAACGGTACCACCGCCATTACCTTTCGTGATATTGATAAAGCTTTTTCCAAAAAATACGGTCGGCGGACTGGCTGTAAAAGGATTGGTAGTAGGAGGGTTGGTAATACAGATTCTGAAATTGGCTGCTGTTACCAGGCGAACGTTATTAGAGCTATATACGCGAACGAAATAAGTATTGCCAACGGTGAGACTGTTGACATATGCCACCCAGTTATTACCCGTTGCTGCTCCACCGCAATACATGGAGGCAAAGGTACCGGAGCAGGTACCGTCGCTTGAAGAAAATACTTCTATAACGGGTGTACCACCGAGGCCTGAACCACTAGCGGCGATATTAGCCTGGAGATTGCTCAGCGTGATGATATGGCTTACGTATTGAGCCGTGAAGGAATACCATACATCATCATCGGCCGCTGCCCCGCAGGCGCTTGCTATTCCTGAATTGCCAGCGTTGATCAGGGTACCATCATGCGCGCTTCCTCCCGAACCGGTGGTGCAATTGGTGGCCGGTGTAAGCGAAATGGCCCCGGAACAATTATCGTTGGCGGGCGGATTGGTTACGCAAATGTTGAAATTGGCATTGCTGGTGAGTGCCACCGTGGTGGTGCTGAAAACCCGTACGAAGTAAGTGTTGCCGGGAACAAATGCTCCATAGGTAGCAGTCATAGTGTTGGTACCGGTGGCCTGGGCGCATGTAAGACTGGTAAGCGTGCCAGTGGGGGTATTGTCGCTGCTGATGAATACTTCCATCTGTGCGCTGCCACCTGCTCCTGCGCCTGTAGTAACAATGCTGCTACCAAGGCCGTTGAGGCTTATCATATGCGATGAGCTTTGGGCCACAAATCTGTACCATACATCGTTGTCGGGTGTGCCCGTGCAACTGCCTACAATGCCCGAATTGGTGGCGCCCACGAGGTTACCGCCAACCTGGCCGGTACCGCAGGTGGCAGACGGCGTAAGCGAAGTGGCACCGGTGGGTTCATCGTTGGCAGGAGGGTTACCCCTGGTAAGACATATGTCAAATGCGCCTGCGCCGGTTCCATTACCGGCGCTGTATACACGAATATAGTAGGTGTTGCCTGGAGTAAGAAAGGGGATAGCGCCCGTTTCAGAATTTCCACTCGAAGTATTTCGGCAGAGTATGCTGGTAAGACTGCCGCAGGTGCCACTGAATACTTCGAAAGCCGGGTTATTCAGATTGCCTGCTCCGCCACCACCATTCACTGTTACCGTAACAGGTCCGCCGGCCGGGGCTACAAACCGGAACCACACATCATCGTCGGCTGTGGAAGAACCATTGCAGGAAGGCATTGATTGAGTAGCGCCAATAGTAGTACCTGATGTAGCGCCACCACAAGTGCCGAGATACACAGAGAGATTGGTCACCACGCCGCTGCACTCATCGGGTTGTGCACTGGCTGTGTGGTAGAATGCTGCTGTTAAAAGGGTGGCGCTTAACAGCAAAAGCTTACTGGATAAGCGTTTAAATGAATTCATAGCATACCGGGTTGAGGTGGTTTCCCAGGGCATCGGCATTATTATAAACCGTGTGATCCGATAAATATTGTCAATAAGGGAAAATATTTATTTTTCGGCATACTGGATTTACATTCAAAATAACCTTTACCCTTACCTTATTTAAATGTTTTCGTCCAATACCCATAATTTTTCGATTAATGCCAGCGTTAGATGTCGCTAGTGTAGCGGTCCGTGCCCACGAATTAATAAAATCCAATATCTATGGCACTCAAACCCTGCCGAGTTCTTTTCGTATTATCCTTCCTCACTTGTCTGCAAAGTCACTTATTGGCACAGGCACCCAATAATACTTGCGCCAACGCAACTACTTTAACTGTAAGTGGTGATTGCACGCCCATACAAGGTGATCTTTTTAATGCCAGTTCCACCAACGTTGGATGCGGAAACAGGCGGGACGTGTGGTACCGGTTTGTGCTTCCATCAAACAGCACATTTGTAACGGTGACGATTACCCCAATTGCTCCTACAAACATCAACCCGAACAATGTGTATGTAGAAATGTTCAACACGCGCAACTGCACGTTGAGTGGCACAGCATTTGGCGGATGCCAGAATATAACCCAGTCCCGCACCTATACCGGCCTCATGCCTGATAGTGTTTACTATTTCCGTATCAATACCACACAGAATACCTCAAGCGGAGTGAACTCGTGGAAATTCAATGTCTGCCTTACTTCAAACGATACCATTTCAAATGCCACCACTATAGTGCCTGGCAATACTGTTGACGGTAACTTGTTTGGCGTTTCTGCTGATCCTTCCATTCCCCTGGGCTGCGGATGGGGCGATCCTGATGATGATGTGTGGTATAAGTTTACTGCGGCGTACCATTATGCCACCATTACGTTGAGTAATATTGGCGACACGCTGCTGAAGTATGGTCCCATGTTGCAGTTATATTCGGGTGCACCCGGCGCGTTGACTCCTGTGTCATGCGGCCAGGGTATTATCAACCAGGCTTCCGGCCTTATACCCGGTGATACCTACTATGTGCGGGTATACTCGGCTGTAAGTGGACAGGCCGGATTTTCGCTGGGAACGGCCGGATTCAGGATTGCTGTTTCTCCCTCCGCACCTACGATGGTGACGGCAGGACGCATGCGCGAAGTGTATAAGCAAACCATTCTGTCAACGGTGAATACCCTCGCCGATCCCTGGGAAATCACCCTTGGTCCCGATAATAAATTATGGATTACCGAATCGAAGGGCTACAGGTTATACCGAATGGACCCCTTAACCGGAGCAAGAGACACCGCGCTGGATATTTCACGAAACAGCACATTCCTGCTGCCGGGGGATACATCATTTAATTGCCAGTTTACTGTGGCGGGTGTTGCCAACCCGCAGGGCGGATTTGCCGGTATGGCGCTTCATCCGCAATTCCTCGATCCCGTGTCGCCGAAAAACTATGTGTATGTTTCTTATGTGCGTTCCTTCGTTTCGCAAAACGACCCCTATGGCCGCATCTTCATAAACCGCCTGGCGCGTTTCACTTTCGATCCGGTGACGGGCAAATTGCATTCACCCGTTTCTTTATGCGATACGCTGCCCGGAAGTAATGACCATAATTCGCAACGCATGATCATTGCGCCGGTGGATGGTACCTACTACCTGTTTTATGCATCGGGCGATATGGGAGCGGGACAATTTTCGAACAGGTTGCGTCCCAATCGCGCGCAGGATAGCTTGTCGTATGAAGGAAAAATCCTTCGCTTCAACCTGGAGAGCGACGGGGAAGGAGGCCTTGATGGCTGGATACCCAATGATAATCCTTATAATTCCGGCAGCTTTCAAAGCGCGGTTTGGGCGATAGGCATTCGCAATAACCAGGGCTTCGCGTACGACAGCACGCTTGACATTCTGTATGGTTCTTCACATGGCCCTTACAGTGATGATGAAATCAATATTATTGAAAGAAGAAAGAACTATGGTCATCCTATAGTGATTGGGTATGCCGCCGATAACAATTATAATGGCACTACCGCGGGTGCGCCGCTTACCGACAATGGAGGTGTGTCAAGTTGCCCGGAAATCACCAATGAGCAAGGCGAAGCGTCCCTGATCTATAACTATAAAGATCCCTTGTTTTCCGCCTATGCCGCACCGGAAGCGCAGATAACCAATATATGGCAGACCAATCCCGGCAATGGCGGCTGGCCCTCGGAGGGCTGGTCTGGTCTTGATTTGTACCAACACACTTTAATTCCCGGCTGGCACAAATCGCTGGTGGCGGCTTCCCTGAAATGGGGCAGGCTGGTGCGGCTGCGTTTGTATGCAGGCGGCGACAGTATTGCAAAGATCGGTGCCGCCGATACGGCAAGTTATTTTGGCAGCACCAACCGCTTCCGCGACCTGGCACTAACTGCCGATGGCAAGGATATCTACGTCATTATGGACCGCTCAGCCACTACTTCAGGACCAAGCTTTGCTAATCCCGTTATACCTGCCTGCGGTGGCTGCGTGCAGAAATATTCTTTTATTGGCTATGCTGATGTTGGGGGAAAGAGTAATATTCCTCCCACGATCAATATCAGCGCGGGAATCGACAACAGTGTAGCTCCGGCTACTACTGTAACCATCGATTCAGAGAACAGCCACTACTGGGTGCCGATTACGGGTCCTGACGGCGATATTGTGGCGGAGATCTATGCCAATGGTCAAACGCTGGGAAAAGTGACTACCGCATTTTACAAAAACAGTATCAACAAAGAACTGCGCCGACGAGGTTATACACGTTATCTCGATCGAAACATCACTATCAACGCGGAGTTTCCTCCTTCGTCGCCTGTTAAGGTGAGATTTTACATTACAAAAGAAGAATACGATCGGCTTGCCGCCGAGGAGTTAAGTCATATCAACTCACTGAGTGATCTCATGATTCACCAGAACAATGATACCTGCCAGTCGGCGATTAGCGGCATCACCACCATGATTGGTCCTGACTTCCGCGACGCGCATGACACATTGGGCTTTGTGCTGCAGGTAAATAATATTACTTCGCTCTCTTCATTCTATTTCGGAGCAGATAATATTACGTTGCCTGTGAATTTGCTCACATTTACCGGCCAGTATAAAAATGGTGCATCGCATTTGAAATGGGAGACGAGCAGCGAAGTGAATACAGATTATTTCGTGGTGGAGCGCAGCTTGCCGGGTGGAAATTTTGGAGAAACAGGAAAGGTAGTTGCAAAGGGTAGTAGTAATCAAAAGGCCCGGTATAATTATGTTGATGAAAATATTGCGAGCCTTGGTGCGCCGTATTTGCTGTACAGATTAAAAATGGTGGATAAGGATGGCATGTATTCATATTCGCAGATCGTGCAGATTCATTTGCCGGAAATATTGACTACGATCGTAAACATATTCCCCAATCCTGCTAATCACACTACCACGTTATCAATTACTTCACCCAGGGATCAGCGCGTAACCTGGCAGGTGGTAGATAATACGGGCAGGACAGTGCTGAGTAGCCGGGAACAGGTGCGCAAAGGAAATACGCGGATAATCATCGATCTGAGTGCTGTACCTGCCGGCAATTACTTCCTGAGAGTGAATGGGCAGTATGTGAATAGTGTTCAAAAATTGCAGAAGCTATAAGAAATCGTTTCACTCAAAAAATCCTGGTGCCAGGCTGCCCCGGCACCAGGTGGATCACTCGATAACAAGACTATTTCTTCAGGTCAAACCTGTCGAGGTTCATCACTTTTACCCAGGCAGCTACGAAGTCTTTTACAAACTTCTCTTGCCCATCTGAGGCGCCATATACTTCGGCAATAGCCCGAAGCTCGGCATTGGAGCCAAACACGAGGTCGGCGCGGGTAGCAGTCCAGCGTACTCTGCCGGTGCTGCGGTCGCTGCCTTCGTAGAGCTCTTTATCCGGAGTGGCTGCTTTCCATACTGTGCGCATGTCGAGCAGGTTCACAAAGAAGTCGGTGCTCAGCACGCCGGGACGGTCGGTGAACACACCGTGTTTGGAACCATTCCAGTTGGCATCCAGCACGCGCAAACCGCCGACCAGCACGGTCATTTCGGGAGCGGTGAGGGTGAGCAACTGCGCTTTGTCGACCAGCAACGATTCGGTAGAAACATTGCTTTTTGCTTTGCGGTAGTTGCGGAAGCCGTCGGCAAAGGGTTCCAGGAAGCCGATCGAATGCTCATCGGTCATTTCCTGTGTAGCATCCATGCGGCCGGGTGCAAAAGGCACTGCAATGGGAACACCCGCATCCTGCGCGGCTTTTTCAACAGCAGCACTGCCAGCCAGCACAATGATATCGGCAATCGAAATCTTCTTGCCGTCTTTTTGCGCGTTGTTAAAATCCTGTGCAATCGCTTCCAGTTTGCTTAGTACTCTCTGCAATTGCGTGGGATTATTCACTTCCCAGTTCTTCATCGGCGACAGGCGAATGCGTGCACCATTGGCGCCACCGCGTTTGTCGGAGCCGCGGAAAGTTGACGCAGAAGCCCAGGCAACAGAAACCAGTTCGGAAACGCTGAGACCAGATTGCAGAATTTTGGCTTTCAACGCAGCAATATCATTCTTGTCCACCAGCGGATGATCTACCTCCGGAATAGGATCTTGCCAGATCAACACTTCTTTCGGAACATCCGGGCCGAGGTAGCGTGCTCGCGGACCCATATCGCGGTGAGTGAGTTTGAACCACGCGCGCGCAAATGCATCCGCAAATTCTTCGGGGTGCTCCAGGAAGCGGCGCGAAATTTTTTCATATATGGGGTCAAAGCGCAGCGATAAGTCGGTAGTGAGCATAGTGGGCTTGCGCTTCTTATTAGGATCGAAAGGATCGGGGATGATCTCCGGCGCATCTTTGGCTACCCACTGGTGAGCGCCTGCAGGACTCTTGGTGAGCTCCCATTCGAAATTGAAAAGATTCTCAAAGAAATTATTGCTCCACCTGGTAGGAGTTGTTGTCCAGGTAACTTCCAGACCGCTGGTGATGGTGTCAGGACCTTTGCCAGTGCCATAGCTGTTAGCCCAGCCAAGACCTTGCATTTCGAGATCGGCGGCTTCGGGCTCGGGACCAACATGCGTTGCGGGCGCAGCGCCGTGGGTTTTACCAAAACTATGACCGCCTGCGATCAGCGCAACAGTCTCTTCATCGTTCATCGCCATGCGGCCAAATGTCTCACGAATATCTTTTGCTGCAGCAATCGGGTCGGGATTGCCATCAGGTCCTTCGGGGTTTACATATATCAGACCCATCTGCACAGCGGCGAGGGGTTTTTCGAGATTGCGGGGTTTGCTGTGTTGCTGGCCATCGGCATCATCATCTGAAGAAAGCACGCCGCCTTCTTTTTCCACGCCTTCCGAACCATCAGCATAGCGCACATCACCACCCAGCCAGGTACGCTCCGAGCCCCAGTAAACATCTTCATCGGCTTCCCAGGCGTCGACGCGGCCGCCGGCAAAACCAAATGTTTTGAAACCCATCGACTCCAGCGCTACATTACCGGCCAGTATCATGAGGTCGGCCCAGGAAATCTTGCGGCCATATTTTTGTTTGATAGGCCACAGCAACCTGCGCGCCTTGTCGAGACTTACGTTATCGGGCCAGCTGTTGAGCGGGGCAAAACGTTGTTGACCCGTTCCCGCGCCACCACGTCCATCATGCACGCGATATGTTCCGGCGCTGTGCCAGGCCATGCGGATGAAGAGAGGACCATAGTGACCAAAATCGGCAGGCCACCAGTCCTGCGAGTCGGTCATCAAAGCATGAAGATCTTTCTTCACCGCTTCGAGATCGAGGCTCTGAAATTCCTTTGCATAATCAAAATCCTTGTCCATCGGGTTCGACAGCGAAGAATGCTGGCGAAGCACGTTCAATCTCAGCTGGTCGGGCCACCAATCACGGTTCCTCGTACCCCCACCGGCCACATTCTGTTTCAAACTGCCGTTGTGAAAGGGGCATTTGCTGATGTCTGTTGATTCTTTTCCCATAGTTATTCAATTTGCTTTATTACAGCGCCGTAAAGGTATTGGTTTAGGGTAATAATCGTAATTGATTAATTCTATTTTTAGATAGACAAAATCTATCTACGTCCGCGTTTGATCTCCGGGACAGAATCACTGGTATATTAGGCTACGCATGATCGTTCGCCTCGTCATCATATCGTGGTTTTCGATTGGCGCTATTGCTGTCAATGCGCACGAAAATCACTCTTGCCAGCAGGCAAGACCACGGCGAGAAGATCACTCCTCCCAAATACAAAAAGGATGTGCAATTTTTTAGTCGAGCGTTTCTTACTGCACGCCCTTTACCTTCATTCGCAGAGTGTATAC
>JGI12383J13903_1000606_pt1 | contig 24075 bp, 17 predicted proteins | sample Passage237B_FD_13903 | JGI IMG/M metagenome (IMG submission 13903)
TCGGCCTCGAGCGGCGCGACCTTCCGCGGCTGAACGCACCGGCGCGCGCGATGCTGGAGGCCATCGACCTGCTCGACGCGACGCATGTGCGGACGCTCGCCTTCTGCACCCCCGACGACTTCAGCCTGTCTGTCGCGCTCGACATGGTCGTCGAACGGCGGGTTCCTGACGAGTGGGTGTTCGTGTACCGAGCGGCCGCCTCGGCGATGCGCACCCGCATGATCTCGATGCGTCAGCCGGGCGTGATGAACTTCACGGCCGCGATCGATGCCGTCTCGGCGGCGATCGTCGCCCTGCAGCACGAGGACTGCTTCCTGGCCGACGAGTTCGCCTACATCACCAGCGCGGCTCGCACGATCGAGTGGCCGGTGCCGATCGAGTTCGGCACTCTGGCGCGGAACAAGAGGACCCGTGTCAGGAAGTGACGTCGTCGCGGCGCGTCGCATCGAGCCTGCCTACAAGGGCGGGTTCTACGCGCACGCCGTCGCCTTCCCGTCGCTGACCGTCGCGTCTGTCGGCGCGGTGGTCTACAAGGCCATGGAGCCGCCTGCGGCGCACACGTTCCGACTTTGGTTCCTGACGCTGTGGGCGCTCGCCACGATCGCGTGGGGTGTGCTGGCATGGCGGATTTGGCGTGAGGACCGCAAGCGCCTGAGCAGGGAGAGGGGCCGCTGAGGCTCGCAGCGTCGGCGCGCTAGGTCTGCGAGCCGGGCTGGATACTGTCGCGGCATGACACACCATCCCAAGTGCACCGCCACTGTCACCGGCCAGCACCGCTCAGAGCGCGCCCGAGCACTGTGCCCCGCGTGCTCGCCGCTGCCGCAGCCGCCCTTGAGGAGCGTGGCGACGGTGGCGGCCGCGCCGCCCCAGGCGCAGCCGTGGCCGGTCCAGAGGCTGCGCGCCCGTCGAGGCCATGACTTCTACCCTCCTGCCGACTCGGTGCCGCCTCTGGACTCCACGGCGGACACCCCTCTTGAAGACACCGTGATCGTGGCCCACTACTTCGTCGGCGGGTCCGACTGGTGGATCGTGGAGGCCGACCCGGCCACGGGCGTGGCGTTCGGCTACGCGCGCTTGGGTGTAGCCGACACGGATGCGGAGCGGGGCTACATCATTGGCGCGGATTGGGGCTACATCTCGTTGACCGAACTCGAAGGCCTCCAGGTGGGGCCGATGAACATGGTCGTCGAGCGTGATCTCGACTGGACGCCCAGGACGGTGAAGGAGGCTGATCTGCCGAGGGTCTAGCCCAGAAACGCAGGAAGGCCTCGGGTCATCACTCCCAAGGCCTTCCAGTCGCTCCTAGAGGCGTCACTTTAGGTGCGGACAGCATCAACTTCGTGGGGACTCGGTTGTTGCCGTATCCAATCTACAGCGCTTCGGGTTGCTACGCAAAGCGTTTCGCGCGTGTCCGAAAAGTTCTTGATTGTCTGCAACGCGAGGCATGCTCACTCAGAGACACCCCACAATGGGGGGCAGCGGGCCCGAGACGAGGTGCTGTAGTATCCGTCGCCGCGATTGGCGACACCCAAGAGGTCTTCCCCTCGGGCATCAATGAGGTGTGGTAGGCTTGCCGCACGTTCAGCAACAAGCATCGCAAAGGGGACTGGCATGACCCACCGCACGGGTGCCGGGGCGACCATCAACCCGGACAACATCAAGATGTTCTACGCCACGTCGGTCGGCGTGGGTCTGGTGTTCATCGCCTCTGTCGTCATCAGTTTCTTCGGCCTGTACGCGGTCGGCCTCGCCCAGGGTCTTCCACCGCACCTTGCGTGGTTCACCCCCGTCATGATCGACGTCTCCATCCTGGTCTTCACCATGGCGGCGCTCATCCAAAAGCGTCGCGGCAACCGCTTCGCGCGCTTCTTCGCCTCGGCAGGGGTGGCGCTGGCGACCATCCTGTCGGTGGCGCTGAACTTCTCGCACTCGTACTACGCGATCGGCATCCACGACATCAAGTCCGCCACTGGCACCATCGTCAACGCGATCGCGCCGGTGTTCATCTGGGTGACGACTGAGATGCTCGTCGCGCTGGTCACCAAGCAGCCGCCCGCGCCGCGCGACCCGTCGTCCGCCCGCAAGAAGGCCCCTGCGTCCAAGCGCGGTGCGTCCAAGGCTCGCGCTCAGCGCGCCCAGGCCGCACCGGCCGCTGTCGAGCCGTCGCTCCCTGCGCCGCTGTCTCCGCCGCGCTCGCCGGATCCGGTGCCGCTGAACTCGTCGCCGTTCCGCGCCCCCGCGGAACGAGTGCCTGAGAGGGTTTAGGCATCACGCAGCCCTCCGAGGGCATCTGGATACTGTCCCGCCCAAGACAGGTCTGGATGCCTTCGGAGGGCTTCATCGTGCAACGCTTCGCGTGCAACAACCCGGACTGCGGCAACGTGGACAAGGGGCTTCACCGCACTCAGTCTGCGGCTCATGCGTGCGGTGTCTCGGTGCGAGCGCAGACCCCTGTGCGCCGTCAGCCCGCGCTCGTCGGGGAACTGGCTTCGCACCATGGGTCGGCTGCCGCGATCTGGCACCACCTGCGCGGCGACGGACGTCTGGTGTCCGTGGAGGACCTGCGTGACGTGCCGGCGTTCCGCGACGCCCCTGACGACGTCCTCGAGCGCGTCGCGGACTTCATGGTGTTCCGTCCCGACGACGACCTGCTGGACGACCCTGAGACGGCGCTTGATTTCATCACGGCGGCGTACACCGGCTACGACGACCTGGGCGAGTGGGCGCGCGATGACCTGGACTCTTCGGGCGACGCCGACGTGACCCCGGCCATGCACGTCGAGATGGCCCTGATCGACGACATCTGGCTGTTGCCGTCTCGTCATGGCGATGGCGTCCACTGGGTGATGAGGAGAGACTGATGAGCGTCCCGTCCGTCCCCGCACGCCAGCGCGTGGCGTGTCTGGCTCCTTCCGTGTGTCGTGCGCGGTGGCACTGGTCTGACTCCAGCCCGGCCTGTTACGTCTCGGCTGGCAAGGAGCGCCGCCCCGTCGACTCGCTCATCGCTGCCCCTCAGACTCTCGTCCCTCCTCGCCTTGATGTGCCGGTGCCCCCGGGAACGCCGCTGCGCCTGGATCTGGACGACCAGGCGTGGCAGAAACTGTGCGAGGCCTCGTCGTCGGTGCACGGCATGCACGTCAACAGGCATGCGCTCGTGAGCGTGGTCGAGGGCATCACTTCGGGCACGATGACAGCCGCCGAGGCGCTGTCGACGCCCGAGACAGCGCTGGCGTACGAGGTGCTGTGCCTGGACGAGCAGGTGCGCACCGAGGTGGCCAAGGCGGCGCTTGGCTCGCCGCTGAGCAGCGACGACGCGCTGGTGTCTGCCCATGCCGAGTCGTTGGAGTATGTGCTGGCCCAGTCGCACTCGACGGACCACTCCAACGAGGGCAACCTCACGCTCGATGCCTTCCCGTACACCAAGGCCCGCATCGCCGGCGTGCTGGACGCCGCCTTCGAGGCGCAAAAGCGCCGTCACGCCTACGACGCGATGGTCGACGACGTGACGCGCACGATGTATGAGATGTTCCCCGACCGCATCGGCGGCAAGTGGGTCGTCACCGACGAGGGTGTGGTCGACGGCGAGGAGGTCGCCCAGCCTCGCGCCGGTCAGATCTACGTCACGATGGGCACACGCCAGGGGGCGTTCGATCCGTCCGCGGCCCAGGCTGAGTTGGGTCCCGAGATGTGGGGCCGGGCGAAGGCCATGACCGCGCTGTCTGACGTGCCGGTGTCGGTGGAGGAACTCAGGGCAGAGGCCAAGGCGCGAGAGATCGCGATGGAGCCGTTCCTGCGCGAGAGCACCACCGAGGTCAAGATCATGGTGCGCCAGGTGGAGTCGGTGGAGTTCTCGGACGGCACCGTCCAGGCTGAGACCATCGACGCCACAACCAAGAGGGCTGGCGTCGCCGAGTACAAGCGCGGCAAGACCATCAACGGCTCCCATTTCTACGTGCCTGACGTCAGCCAGATGGAGCCTGACAGGGCCTTCGCGACCCTGGCGCGCGCACGCGCCCGTGCTGCGATGCGTCGCGAGGAGGCGGCCGAGATCGCCGAGGTGCTGCACTCCACCATCCGCCGAGTCGAGGCGTTGGCGGTGAACACCACGCTCGTGTGTGAGGACTCTCGTCGCGAGTTCGTCTTCCAGGCCAACACCAAGAAGGTCTTCGACCGGGAGGCGTTCGAGGCCGCTCACCCGGACGTGGTGGACGCCATCCGTTCCGCCAAGCGGGACAGCGGCAAGCACTTGCCGTCGAAGGCCGCCATCGAGCAGGTGGCGCATGAGGTCTTCGGTGCGGCAGGCTCAGACAAGATGGGCTCCTGGCGCAAGCCCGCCAGCAGCACCCCGATCGTCATGGTCACCCAGGTCAAAGACGGCAAGGCGTCGAAGGTGTACGCGTCGGCGGTGGGCAAGGAGTCCGCCCGCAGCAAGATCGCTCGCGGTCACGCCTTGAACGGACGCATTCTCACCGAGCACTTCAGCGACCTCGCCGACTAGGGCCGCGAGAGGAAACCCCTGCCCAAACGTGTGGTAGGGTTTCCCCGTTGTTGAGCGAACGGCGGTGAAGATGAGCGCAGAGGAGGCTGTGGGGCTCGACCCCGATCAGATCCCCCAACTCGAGCCCGTCGTTGCGCCCAATCCGCTGCTTGCGGGCATCGACCTGAGCGCCATCGAAGAGGCGGCCGCCGTCTACCAGCCAGCGGCGGTGCGTGCGCGCTCCATCTTGGGCGATGACGAGGCGCTGGTCCCTGTCGTCCCCCAGGTCGACCCCACTGTGGTGGATCGCGTCGCCGCAGACACCCGCGTGTACAAGCCTGGCTCACGCTCTGCGCCGCCTCCCGTCGAGGAGCCGGCACCGAGCGCCCGCGACGACTTCGCGGTGTTCGGGGAGCATGACGCGCCGCCGTTGATCCCGATCGCTTCCGTCGTCGACAACAAGCCGCCCATGCGCCGGACGGCCAACCGCGCGGCCGCGCAGCCTGCCGGCCCCGTGGTGGAGGTGCGCGACTTCGGCGAGACAGGCCTTGCCATCGAGACGGCCAGGACCAAGCACGACAAGAAGGCTGAGCGGGAGCGTCGTCGTCGTGAGGAGCAGGAGCGTCGGGAGCAGGAGCGCCGGGAGCGCGAGGAGCGCGCGCGTGAGCAGCGTGAGGCCGAGGAGCGTCGTCGTCGTGAGGTCGAGATGGCCAAGGAAGAGGCGCGTCGGGCTCGTGAGGAGGCTGCGGAGCGTCGTCGTCGTGAGGAGCAGGAGCGTCGCGACGCCGAGGAGCGCCAGCGTGTGCTGCGTGAGAACGCCGAGGCGAACAGGCGTCTGGCTCAGCGTCAGCACCAGGAGCGCATGCGCGAGGAGGCCAAAGCCGCCAAGGCCCAGACCGCTGCCCAGCGGCGCGCCGTTCGCCAGGAGCAGCGCGCCGCCAAGCGTGAGGCCCGTCTTGCCGCCAAGGCCGCTCGTGTCGCGCAACGGCAAGCCAGGAAGGAAAGCAAGAGCGCAGCGAAGAGCGCCGAGCGGCAGTTCCGCCCGCCGTTGCCGCCGCTGACTTCGCCGCCTGTCGATGCCATGCCGGCGGCGGGTGCGAGCACGAGCGCCCCTGCTGGTCCCGCAGTGCAGGTGGTGTGGGCTCCGGTGAATGCGACACCAGCGCCCATCCCAGTGCAACGTGAGACGGCGTCGTCGCTTCCGCGCGAGGTCAAGACGCAGGTGCGTGCGCACGCGCGCCGCGATCGGGCGATGGTCAGACGTCGCGCGAAGGCGGACCGCGTGCGGGTGCGCTCGGCTGTGCGGTTGGCACGCAAGGCGGGCACGGCGCAGCGGCTCGATGCGCGCATCCGGGCCTCGAAGGAGTCGGCATGAGCGTGATCGACCCGTTCGACGTCTCGGGAGCCTCGGCGCTCCCGGACCAGACGCCGTCCCGTGCGGCGCGTGAGCCGCGTCGGCCTCGGCGTCGTCGCCGTGTCGCGGTGCTGGTCGTCGTGCTGGTCGTCGTGCTTGCCGGCGGCGTCGCCGTGGCGGCTCTCAGCGGCGCGCTGTCGAGCCTGTTCCCCTCGCCGCCTGAGCAGACCGTGCCCGTCGTGACCGAGGAGGCCCTCGATCCTCAGGTGATGGTGCTGCCTGACGGCTCGGTCGTCCGTCTTGATGCCGCATGGGTGCACGACGGCTGCGGGGTCGCTGTGTCGCTGGCGGTGTTGGGGCCGGTGGGGCAGGACCCGCTCGATCTGTCCGGGCTGACCTACGAGGTGAACGGCGCTGCTGCGGTGCCGGATGTGACGGGTGAGGCGTGCGCATGGAACCGGGAGGCGACGCCGAGGACTGCTGGCTTCTACCTGGTGCTCTTGGACGCGGACGTCTCCTGGGTCGAGTCGGTGGCGGTGCGCTCTGGCGAGCAGGCGCTCGAGTGGGCTGTCGCGCCCACGCAGACACAGCCCAGCCCTACCATCCTCGACCCGCTTCCCAGCCCCGCCTCCTGAGCACAAAAACCGCCCTGTTCGCGCGCCTAGAATGGCGCAAAGGCTTCCACAGGAAAGGCGGTTGAGCGTGGCGCGTCGCAACAGTCCGCAGTTGGATGGCGAGGTGACGGACGCCTTCATCCAGACGGCTCGTCCCAACACCCCGATTCGTCGCAAGCGGCTTCGCGCGCGCGCGATCGCGAACCTGATGATCGTCGCTGTCGTCGTCGTCGTCGTCCTCAACGGCTACGCCGCGCTGCAGAACTACCGCACCGCGGTGCACATGCGTGCGACAGAGAACTCCATCGCCAGCCCGGCGTTCAAGTCCCGCTACGACATCCTCGGCGCACAAGTCGTCGAGTCGTGGCTGTCGGGCGGCCAGCCGCCGGTGGACATGGTGGACGGCATCAAGTGGCCCTCGAGCACCGACCGGGGCTTCGTGGGCATCGACGTCGTCTCGATCGGCTACCTCGGCGGCACCACCGTGCCACTCGAGGGCACCAGCGACTTCCACGAGTCGCTGACGTACTCGGTCATCGCCGCCGACGGCTCGCAGTACCTCGTGACCATCGATATGGGCATCGTGCGCGACGCCTCCGGCAAGGCTCGCCCCATTCTGTTCGGGGCCGCGCTCGTGGAGCCGCGCAACTCGGTGTCGGTGGTCACCGGCACCGGCAAGCCGGCATGGCCGACGTTCGCGGTCTCGGAAGGCTCGGCTGTGGCCGGTCGGGTGAACGAGTGGGTGGACGCATGGACCTCGAACAACACCGGCGCGCTCAAGGCGCTCACCGGGGACCCGTCTCCTGCGACGTACACCGGCATGCAGAGCGCTCAGACGTGGGAGGTCGTGCCCAAGTCGGTGCACGTGCTGTGGGCGGTGGTGCGTCCTGACGACGGGAACGTGGTGCTGCGCGTCACATGGGACATCCAGACTCCCGAAGTGACGACACCGTCATCGCCGTCGCTGCCTGGCGGGTCTGTGCTCGGCGAGGTCGCCGATGATGACGCTGCGGTGCTCGAGCCGGTGTCCAAGCGCATCCGCCAGAGCGCTGACCTGCTCATCGGTGATGCCGCCACCGGCTTGCCGCGCGTCCTCGCCTGGGGTGCGCCCGGCGCATCGCTGACCGAGTACCAGAACTCCTCGACGGCGAAGGGCTAGAACATGGGGAAGGTCATCGACGCTCTTCTGGATCGCCGCGGCGACGCCGGCCACGGCCCGTGGTCTGAGGCGCAGGGGGCCTGGGTGGATGCCAAGCCTTACGTGTCTCACTGGGCGCAGGGCCTGTTCGAGGGTTACGACGGGTCTGCGTGGCTGTACTTCGAGGTGCCAGAGGATGTGCGCATCGAGTGGCTGCCCAAGGCTGAGGATGCGCTGGTGAACCAGAGTTTCTTCGTTGCCCTGTGTCAGGACATGGCGAAGATCCTGGGAGGGGAGACCTCGGCCAAGAACGACGTGCGTCGCGAGTTCCACATGGTCGCCAGCCAGCAGCCTGCCGGGCCGCTGCAGCCGTACGAGGGGTGCACTCCAGCGCATGCGGACTACCTGCGGCGCATGTCGGACCAGTACCGCAACGCCAAGCCGCAGTGGCGGGGATTCTTCGGCGTGAAACTGATCGAGTCCCACATCTTCCACGAGGCGTACGGCATGCGCGCCAAGGTGCGTCGATACATGGACGCGCTGCGCAACCCCGGCTCGGTGCGGTGGCTGCTTCTCAAGCAGGACCTCGACGACGTGGAGACCATCATGGCTCGCCACGGCTTCCGTCCGCTGGACTTCACCAACGACCAGGATGCCTTGGAGCGTCTGACGGCCTGGTATGGCGTGCCTGACGACATGTACTCGCGGCCTACCCAGTTGCAGACCCAGCGCCTGCAGGAGCCGGTGCATGGGCGTTCCATCATCACGCCGCGTTTCGGCGAGATGTCCTTCTACGCGTTGACACCCGAGGACGGGGTGGACCTGCGGGACCCTCTGTCGCGCACCGCGCGGTGGGGGGAGGCGCTGTACCACCCGGACGCCGATGTCGCGGTGGTGTCCATCCGCGGCCAGATCCGCTCTGTCGGCGCGACGGACAACCTGTTGGACATCAAGGCCATCAAGAACGCCCGTGGCGACTCCGGCGGCACCGGCACACACGCCGCATCCATTGCCGACCTCATCGCCATGTCGCGTGAGCAGGTCGTCGAGAATCACATGCCGATGATCGACAACGTCGAGATCGTCGTCGGCTCTGTCGTGGCCAGGCGTGAGCAGGCTGAGCAGTCTGTCGTGCGCACCGTGCGCGACATGGGCATGCGTGCATCCGTGCTCGTGGGTCGCCAGCCTCTGGCGCTGCTGTCCACGCTGCCGGCCTACCCCCGCCATGTGTCTCGCGTGCCGACTCGGAACTCCAAGCGACCGGCGCTGACCAATGTGATGATGCCTGGCGTGCTGGCCTTCTCGGGCATTTTCCGCGCCAACAAGCCCGCCGGGCAGCGCGGCATCCTGGTGGGGTTGGGGGACGTCGGCTTCCAGTATCCCGAGATCTTCATCGAGCCCGACGGTGCGGCCCGGGAGAACAAGTCGCCGACGATGCTCGTCACCGGCCGTCCTGGCGCGGGCAAGACGATGCAGTTGACGCAGATGGCCGCACAGGCGGCGTACATGGGGCTTCCGGTGGTGTTCCTCAACCCCAAGAGCACCGGCACGCTCAAGCCCTACTTCGACCACATCGGCGGGCAGACGGTCTCGATGAGCATGCGCTACCTCGAGGACAACCCGGGCCTGTTGGACCCCGTCTTCTTCCTGCCTGACCGTGATCAGGTGGCCGCAGTGCTGTCCGAGGCGATCGTGACGGCGATGCGCATGCAGGAGGACACCGGCTCGTACGGCTCCCAACGGCGCACCATCCTTGTCGCCGAGATTCGCGAGCGCGCGCTGGACTCTCGCAACGTCACCTCTGCGCACATCATCTTCGGCAACCCTCAGGCAGGCACCACTCCCATCTCCGACCAGGAGGTGCTGTCTTTCGTGCGGCACAAGATGCAGTCCAGCCCTTTCTGGCGTGCGCTCATCGCTCAGGGTGCGCAGTCCGGCCTGACGCGCACGCTGCGTGAGGCCAACGCGCTGCTGGTGGAGTGGGGCGGCGGCATGGAGTTGCCTGACGCTGACGACACCCCCAACGACGCTCAGGTGGACACCGTGCTGTCGGTGACGACGGTCTTCCGGTATGCCACCGCGCGTGTGCAAGGCACAGGCGGCATGCTCATCATCGACGAGTCGTGGATCCTGCGGGAGTCCCGCGAGTCTCGCGCTTTGCTTGAGCGTGCAGGTCGCGAGTGGCGTCAGGCGAACATCATGCTGGTGCTCGGCTCTCAGCGCATTCGTGACTGGGCGGTGACAGGCTCCAGCGGCCAGACCGCTGACCTCACCTCGTTCATCTCGCGCTTCCTGTTCATGGCCATCGCCGAGAACGACGAGACCGAGATGCAGGCCTTCTTCCGTCTCACCGGGCTGGAGGACACCCCCGAGAATCGCCGCTACATCGAGCACGCCGCGCCTGAGCGTCGACCTGACGGCTCAGTGCGGCCGGCCCGCGGCTACCTCATCGACACGGTGCACCACTGGTCGGGTGGTCTCATCTGCGGTCCGTGGCCGCAGGAGGAACTCAGCGTCGGCCGCACGGACGCCGATTCGCGCAGCGCCCAGACGATGCTGGCCGCCCGTCAGGCGATGTTCGCCGACGGACATGACGCCGCCACCGATAGCCCGTGGTAGGCGAGCGTTTCGTCGTGCGCCGCACAGGGTGGCGTCTACCTGGGCTTTTGGTCCGCAAAAGGCGTGGTAGGCGTGACAGGAAAAGTGTCCTGTCCGGGACCGTACGATGAGGGGCGAAAGGCGGTAGCAGAATGAGTGCTCACAGCATCAGCAGGGTGGTCTTCTACCCGGTGTCTCCCGACGCGGGCGTCGGGCTCCTCGCGGCTGCGCAGGCCCTTCACCCCGACCTGACCGAGAGCGACGTGCTGGTCACCACCGACATCGTCGACATGACGCGCTTCGTCGTGCGTCCGACCCCCGGCACCGAACTGTCTGGCGCGGGGGCGCTGGTGGTGTTCGACACCGAGGCCAACGCGCACGAGCGTGCCGACGAGGTCATCACGCGGCTCGAGACGCTCGGGGCGCAGATCCGTCGTGCCGCGTCCTTCGAGGCCGCCCGCACGGGGGCTGACCTCACTGCGTGGGTGAGCACAGGGCAGTGGCCTGACGCTTCCGCTCCTGCCGCCGAGCCAGCACCAGACGGCGATGCCGTGCTGTCGGCCATCCTCGGCACCGGCGACGTGCCGATCCCGGCTCCGCCGCCCATTCCCGGCGACGACGCCCCCGCGCCCACGCCCACGCTGACTGAGGAGGCTCCCGCACCGGCCCCAGCGGTGCCCGAGCCGGCCCCGGCGGTACCCGAGCCGGTCCCTGTCGTGCAGCCTGAGGCTGTCGTGCCTGCGCCTGCTCAGCCTGCTGCCGCACCTGCTCAGCAGGCTTCCACGGCAGACGTGTGGGACGACATCGTCGACAGCGGTGCCGGCGGGACGCCTGCGGCCTCGGACACGTCCTGGCTGGAGGACGTGCTGCCTGTCGCTGACGAGGTGGGAGTGCTCGGCGATGCGCCAGCGTCCGCACCTGCGCCTGCTCAGCCTGCTGCCGCGCCTGCGCCGCCGGCCCCGGCGGTGCCCGAGCCGGTGACGCCTCCGGCACCGCAGCCGCAGGAGGCCGCCTTCTCTCTCGACGACATCGCTCCGATGCCGCCGGTGGCTGCGCCGCCGGTGCCTGAGCCGTCGACCGTGGTGCCGCTGGACGAGGTGCCACCGCTGCGGCCCGAGCGCCCGGCCCATTCGATCACCGAGCCGACGGTGGCGCTCGAGGAGTGGGCGTCCCAGGCTGCGGTCGGACAGGGTGCCTCTGCGGACACCACGGGTGTGGACTTGTCGGTGTTCGGCGATGCCGATCGTCCCACGCAGGTGCAGCCTCCTGTCGAGGTCACTGAGCCTGCTCCTGCGCCGCCGGCACCCGCTTCGCCTGCTGTGAATGTGGCGGGAGAGCGGGAGTACGCGATGAAGGCGGGCACGGCCAGCCTGGCGATGCCGGGCGGACGCAAGGGCATCTCGGTCCATGTCACCGGCTCCCATGGCGGCTCCGGCAAGACGACGATCGCGTACCTGATGCCTTATGTCATGGGGCATGTCATGAAGGGCTTCGGCAAGCCGGTGTACCTCATCGAGGCCGACTACTCGAACCCGAAGTTGGCTCAGCGTCTGGGTCTTCGTCCTGACCAGAACTCGGGCAAGTTCGCCGCGTTCGTGCGCGAGTTGTCCTCGGGTGCAGTGGCGTCGATGACGCCAGAGCAGGTGCAGGAGCGCACCCGGCAGGTCATCAACGAGATCACGTACGAGCGGGACGGCATGCGCATCATCGCCTGCCCGTACGACACCACGGCGCGCGAGACCGAGGCGCTGCGTGATGCCATTCAGAAACTGGTCAACGGCCTGGTGACTCGTGAGGAGTGCATCGTCTTCATCGACGGCCAGACTTTCGCCAAGGACGACGCTCTCGACGCCACGATCGCCTCGACTGCTGACGCTGTGGTCCTCGTCGGCAACCATCGTCACGTGGAGGACGCCCAGGCGTTCCGCCACATGCTGACCACGCCTGCCGCCAGCGGTGGCGCAGGCGTGTCCCAGCAGCGCATCAGCATCTTCCTGAACGAGACCTCCGAAGAGCGGGCCAAGGAGTTGGCGCACGACTTCCTGCCGTCGCAGGTCGTGGGCTATCTGCCGCATTTGGAGCCCATCGACGATGCCAGCGATCGCCGCACGACGGCGTGGGTTGGCACGGAACTCCGGGACGAGGACCTCACCGACGCCGTCACGCTCATCGCGGGCGCGCTGCGTCGCTTCATGCCGATCACCGACAAGGAGGTGCAGTTGGTGCTCAGCAGGCTCGCTGACCGCCCTCTGGTCTCCGGTGCGGCGGGCAGGAAGAGCGCCGGCGGCGGTCGTCGTCGAGGGGTCTTTGGGCGTCGCCACAAGTAGTCCTTGCGGCGTCAAGCACAACTGAACAGAGAGATGCCGAAATCGCTTTTTGCCCCCCTGGATACTATGCAGCCAGCCGGCCAGGGAGCCGGGGTCTCGCACAGCGACAAGGGAGGTGACGGTGGCCGTCGAGCGTAGGCGTGGGCGCGGGTCAAACCAGTACCAGGACCGCCTCGTCGACGTCACCGTCGAGGAGCGTGAACGGGAGCGCCAAGAGCATCAGCGCGCACTGGATGGACGTGTCGCTCCCGCTGAGGCCGCTGGCACAGGGGCGACATCCCTCAACCCGGGGACGTTGCCGTTCGGCGAGGTCCTGGTCAGCCATCGTCAGGCGGTGGTGGACCACCTGGACTACCTGCTGGACCCTGACAGCGCCAAGGATGAGGCAGGCGTGCGCGCCGGCATGCAGAGGATCGCCGCGTTCGAGGACGACATTCTGCACCGCCAGCCCAACCTGTACGGTCACGCGCTCATCCAGGCGAACCGAGTGGTGGCCCGTCTGGCTCACGACCCCGTGTTCCGTCTGGCGTACGAGGCTGGTGACGAGTCCGCCACTCGTGTGGTGAAGGCAGCCCACGACCTGGTGAACGACGCGGATCGGCCGCACCTGGGCTTGGAAGGCATCTCTCTCGCGATTGTCGAACTGGAGGGAGGTGGAGAGTGGCTCGTGACGGACGACCCGACGAGTTCCGTGGCGGATTCGCAGGAGGATCTGCTCATGGCGGCACGTTCGGCCGCGTTGCGCGTCGAGTCCTCTCGTACCTCCGACCCGGACGAGCGGGAGCGGCTGCAGCAGGAGTTGGAGGCAACTCAGCAGCAGTGGCGTCAGACCCGTTTGCGGGCATTGGGCTGAACGGACAGGAAGATCACACCAAGGGGACTCATGATGCGGGGACAGGGGAGGGCAGCAGCGCGGCAGAGCGCCGTCTGTCGCGTGATGTCGCTGCCCTCCTGTCCCTGCAATCGCGTGCTGGAGCAGCGTTGCGGGCACGCGAGCGAGGATGGGATTGGGATGTGGCAGCCTTGCCAGAAAATATCGCCGATCCAACACGTACCATCGACAAGGAGATCGCCGACAAGGAGGCCCAAGTCGCGATCGCCGAGATGGTCAAGTTGTCTCGTGCAATCCAGGCGAGACACAGGAAGAACCGAGCCTGATCGGAAGGGGTCATGATGTTCGGACAGACGGCACTGCTGGCGAGCGGCGCAATCCTGCCGCTCGACGCCCCGAAGTTGTCGATCGCGGTGTCTCCCGAGTTGCAGACCCTGCTGCGCGGCATCGCTGTGGCACTGGTGGCCTTCGTGGTCATCATGGCGCTGATCAAGAACATGAACTTCGGCCGCGGCGGCATGGGCGGCGGACGCATGAGGCCCATCACCATCATCGTGAGCCTTCTGGTGGCGGCGATGCTCATGGACATCGAACTGTTCCAGACCATCGTGAACTGGGCAGTCGCGGCGCTGTACGAGGTCGGGCAGTGGGTCACCGACTGGCTCAAGTCCACCTCGGGCGAGGGCGGCGGCGGGTCCGTCGTCATCGAGTAGCCCCTCTAAGTGTGGGCGACTGCCACCGCCTAGTCGCCTGCTGCCGCCAACGCCCTCATCTGCTCCCGCAAGAGCCGGTGGGGGCGTTGGCTTGCACCCCGCACATGAACCAGAAAGTTGAGGCAGGTTTGTGTGGCAGGCTTGTTCGAGGGCATGGCCTGAGACCCGTACGGACCACGTTCCAGGGAGGTGGAGATGAATGACGTCGCCCGCGTCTCCAACGCCGCCGCCTACGGGTACATCTGGCTCAACCGCATCTTCGTCAAGCGCGGTGACCACTTCCGGCTGTGGAAGACCTCCGACATCCGCCTGTCACGTTTCGACGCCTTCGTCATCTTGCTGACGATGCTGCTGTTCATGCTGCTGTCGGTGCCTGTCATCGCGCTGCTGATGCGCTGGTCGGTGGTGGCCGACAACGTCAACCTCTGGCCGCTGATCTTCCTGGCGCTGGCTGGCGGATGGTGGGTGGGTCGCATGCTGGCCAAGATGTCCCCATACTCGCGCTACACCGGCGAGAACATCATCGACTGGGCGATGGTCGCCGCAGATCGACGCGACGTGCTGTTGGCGCGCCTTGGCGGACACCGCTTCGCCGTCACCGAGGTCATCTCGTGGGTCAACGGCAAGCCTCAGCCGGTGGAGGCTGTCGAGTGGATCGGCTCGGCCCGGGCCCCGGACGCGCCGCCGCGCACCGCCGAGATGTCTGACGACGACCTCATCGACGTGTACCTGGTGCCGCTCGTGGAACCGACCGACTGGGTGGCTGAGGTGCGTCAGGCTGAGCGTGAGCGTGTCCTGATGGGGGCGACCAGCACAGCGATGCCCGTGCGCACAGGGGAGCACCTGACGTTCCCCGACGTGTCCGAGCCGGTGCCGCCGCCACAGGCGAGCACGCCGACGGTGGCGACGCATGCGCATGTCGAGCAGTCCCCTGTCGCGACGCAGGCTCCGACGCTTGCGCCCGTGCTGGCAGAGCCCGTGGCGCAGGGGGCGTTCATCGGCGCTGTCGTGGACCCCGACGAGGTGGCGGCTCGTGTCCGTGAGGCCGACAGTGGCAAGTCGTGGCTCGAGCGTCGTCGCGCCAGGGCGAAGGAACGGGAGATGGGCTTCTGATGACACGTCTGCGGCATGCATCGACCGCGTGGGGCGAGATGGCTCCCTGGCAGCGCATTGGGCTGCGATTGGTGCTGCTGGTCTTCATCGTGATGGCCGCGTACCTGTTCGCCGCCCCGCCGACCATGGCTGGTGATGTCTCCACGGCCTCTGTGCGGCCGGTGGTGGGCGGCAGCGTGGACGGCGAGGTCGTCGAGGGCTGGAGCGACGACCCGTCCAACTACCTCATCGTGCACCGTTGGCAGCCGGTGACCTTCTCACCTTCGGGCTTCCTGGGGCTGGGGTCGGTGACGTCGTGGGGGCCGCACACGCTGTCGGGTCTGCTGCTGTCGTTCGTCGTGTTCGCGGTCCGTCTGTTCATGATGGTGGTGTCGCTGACCTCAGGCGGTGATCTCGTCACGGCGTCGGCGACCACCATCGACACGGTGTTCGCCAAGATCGGCAACGCCCTCATGGGCACCGCCGACGACGGCACCACAGTGACCGTGCAGGGATTCATCACCATCGGTGTGCTGGCGGTGCTGCTCATGATGCTGTCGGTGTGGCGAACGTTCCGCGGCGGCTTCCGCGCGGCGGGGCGCACCTTCATCGGCGGCATGGGTGCCGTCGCGGCGCTCGTGATCATGACCTCTGGCGCTCAGGCCAACGTCGCCAACGGCAACTCGGACTCGCCGACTGTCGCCTCGCCCGCGTGGGTCATCACCAGCGGCAACCGGGTGGCGGCATGGGTCGGCGACCTGGTGCAGCAGTCCTTCTCCGCGATGACCAACACGCTCGACCAGCGTCCAGGCGAGTCTCAGGACGAGTGCGAGCGCTACATCAACGCGATCCACCACAGGTATGCCGAGTTGTCCAACGACACCAACGCCTCGGGTGTGCTGATCGCGATGGACTCTCTGATGGTGGCGACGCTGTGGGACAACGTGCGCGTGTCATCGATGGGTGGCGACACCGAGTCGACGAGGGCGTCGTGGTGTCGCTTCTCCGAGATGGAGGCGAACGTCCCGCTGGTGGACCAGGTGCAGATGTCTCGCATCGCCGGGCTGTACTCCGACATCGTCGGCTACTCCTCGGCGGTGGCTCTCGAGCCTGGCGGCAGCCCGGCAGCCAGCCCCACGGCGGTCACCAACAGCGGCGAGTGGATCAACAAGACGCTGGCGGCAGAGATCTTCGGCCCCTCGTTCGCGCGAGGCGACCACTCCTCGCGCGCGATGTACTTCTGGGCCGCTTGCCAGTGGGACCACCCGGGCGCGAGCGTCAGCCTGAACCCGGCGTGGTCTCAGGTGCAGGCATCTTCGGCGGCCAACGACGCCTGGTTTGAGTCGCTGCAGAACTCGCCTCTGTCGCTGACCCCGGTGGGGGTGGGTCTGACCCGTGTGGCCGAGTTGTTCGGCGCGACCGGCCACCCTGGTGTGCTGACCGACGACATGTGCCGCAACGTCGTCCAGCACGGCCTGTCCGACGATGCCCACAACGACGGCGCTCGCGCATTCCAGTATGGCGAGTCGTACTCGCTCATCGGCACGTTGCGTGCCTGGAACGTCTCCGGCATCGACCAGTTCAACGACGCGCTGCGAGACGGCGATGTGGAGGCGTACAACTTCTACCGCGCCACACAGGGACTGGACTCGTCTGACACCGCACTGGGCGTCGTCGCGGCCACGGTCTCGTCGGGGCTGTTCCTGTATTTCGCGCTGCCCATCACGATCGGGCTGCTGGCGGCGCAGATCGTCGGCATCATCGCCTGGATGCTGTTGCCTTTGGCACTTGCGGCGCTGGTGGTGCCCGTCTATCAGACCAAGCGGCTGGCGACGATGGCGGGGCGCACCGTCGTCTTTTCGCTGTTCGCGTCGGTGCTGTTCCAGTTGATCATGCAGTTCGCGCTGTTCGTGTACTCCCTGGTGGGGGTGCTGCTGGTCCCAAGCGACGGGCTGGGGCGCTGGGCGGTGTCGCTCATCGGCGCTGTGCTGGGCTTCTACATCGTGCGCCGCTTGGCCAAGATGGTCTTCTTGAACGACCCCACCTCGATTCGTGGCGCGCTGCGCATGGCGACGCAGGTGGCTGCACGCCCCGTGGTGTCCGAGCGCGGCGACCTCGACCCCGACATGGGATTCCGCCGACCGGGCTGGCTCTCGCGCGCCTCGTCGCACGCTGCCGGCGCTGCCGTCAGCGAGGGTCGCCGCACCGCGCTGGGGCTGCTCAGCCGTAAGGGTGCGGGCGCTGGCGGGCCTGCCGACGCGCTGGGCAAGACGGGCGAGACCGCGGCGGGTGCAGGAGCCGCCGCGGTCGGTGCGGGAGCGGCAGCGAAGAGCGCAGCGCCGGCGGCGCAGCCTACCTGGAGGACGGCTGCCAACGCTGCCGCGGCTGGTGCGGCAGGCTCCGCAGGCATCAAGCCCACCGGCCCGCAGGTGCGTGGCCAGTACGTGCTCGACCCGAAGGCCGGCACCTTCTCTATCGCGAAGGACTCCGTCATCTCGGCGGCTGCGGCGTTCCCTGCCGAGGCCGACCTCATGCGCAACGCGGTGAGTCCTGCGCAGTACCGCTCGATGTCGCCACGCGATCGCGCCGCGTACATCTTCGACCCGGTGTCGGGCCAGTTCGTGCCGAAGTTGGCTGCCGCGGGCGGAATCAGCGGTGGCGGCCTGTCGGCGTCTGTGTCGGCCCCGCTGTCGGCGCTGACCAGTCAGGCCGCTCCGCCAGGGGTGAGCCAGGAGGACTGGGACAAGACCGCGCAGATGCGTGCAGCCATCGCGCAGAACGGCTTCTTGGGCGCGACGACTCCGCAGCGCATGTCGGTGCTGGCTGGCTCTGCCGAAGGCGCTCGCGCCGTGGCGCAGGCCGCTGGCGTCACCTTGCCCGATGCTCCCGACTCGGCCACTCTCGCTCAGCAGGGTCCGGGTGTCCTCAGCGCCGAGAACGCGCCGCGCGCTGTCGCGCTGTCGCACTGGCCGAACGGCCAGGTGCGTGAGGGTCGCTTCGAGAACCGTCATGACGGCCTGCGGTCGGTGTCCTACAACGAGGACGGCACCATCGCCGCCAAGGTGTACGAGCGCGATGGTGTGAACGTTGCCCGCCGCTTCGACCCGTCTGGGGCGATGGTGTCTGAGGCGTGGATGTACGAGGGGGCGGCGCACCGCGTCGACGGGCCCGCGTCTATCGCGTTCGACCCTGCCACCGGCGCGGTGCTGGGGGAGCAGTACGCCTTGGGCGGCAAGGCGATGCCGCCAGAGGTGCATGCTCGCGTGGTGGCTGCCGCCCGCGAGGCTGTCGCGGCGCAGGTCGCGGCCGTGTCGCGTTCGGGTGTGAGCGACATCGACATCCAGGCGATCGTGAACGGTGCCCTGTCGAGTTCGCAGGTGCGCCAGGTGCAGTCCGCTCTGGGAGACGCTGTGCCAGCGGTCGGCGTCGAGGCGGCTGTGACCACCATCGCGCAGACTGCTGTCGCGCATGCCATGGCGGCGCGCATGGTGGGTCCCACGGCGCTCACCGACCCGGCGGCGCGCACCGAGCAGGCGATGCAGGCGCTCGCCACGCTTGACCGGGCGCACCTGGATGAGATCGCACGTGTCGCTGCCGCTGAGGTCCAGCGTGAGGTGGATCGTTACGCGGGGCTGACCAACGCCGACCCGGCGAAGGTGCAGTCGGCTGCTCGGCGCATTCTGTCGGGTGCGCAGGTGAGCGAGGAGGCGGCCCGCCGTATGGTGCGTCTGGTCCTCGACAACAGCGAGGGGATGGCGGCTGCCGGCATCCACGACACGCTCGTCGAGCGCGCGCTCATGGCCGCCAACGAGCAGGTGGTCATGGCGCAGACGCTCGCTCAGGCTCAGCATGCCGCTGTCATCCAGGCGGCCGCGCAGGCGGCGGCGGCGAACCCGGAGCGCTACGCCAAGCCTTTGGGCTTGTCGGCGGCGGACCTGTCCAGCGGTGTCGTGCCGTACGAGAGGCAGGGTGCGTTGCTGGATGCGGTGCTCAGGCGACAACACCGCTGAGGCGGTGCGGGTGCGGGCGCTGATGGAGGCCTCGGAGCCGTCTTCGGGCGCTTTCGCTGCGATGAACCGCCACCTCGATGACACCATCGCGACGGTCGGACAGATTGCCGGCCAGTACGGCTCGGAGCGTGTGGTGGCCATCAAGGCTCGCCTCGAGCGTGAACTGGATGCTCTGCGTCAGCAAGCCGCTGAGCGCGCGAAGGCGAACGCTCAGGCGCTGTTCCAGCAGATCGAGCAGGTCGACGCGGCCTCGTTCGGGACCGTGGACGCGTATGCGAGCCACATCGCTCAGATGCAGCGTGCGGCGGCCGCCGAGCAGGCTCGTGCTGAGGAGGAACTGGCCGCACAGATGGGTCGGCTCATCGACGCCGCAGGCATCGAGTTGTCGAGTGCGTCGGTGGCTGATGACTGGCTGGCCCCGTTGCGTCAGATCCGTTCGCGTGCGGCAGAGGACTTCCGGCGTGTGGTCGACGTGCGCCGGTGGTTTGCGCATTAGCCGACCCTCCTCCCCTCTCGCAAACGTGTGGTAGGCTTGCCTTCCCGGCGGTGGAGGAGCAGCAGTGGATCACAACGTCCTGTACAACGCGGCGAGGCCGCGCAAGTTCGCGGATGTGGTGGGGCAAGGCCAGGTCATCGACACCATCACGTCCACCATCGTGAGCGACACGCTGCCGCCGTCGATCCTGCTGTCAGGCCACTATGGCTGCGGCAAGACGACCACGGCGCGCCTGATCGCTGCTGCAGTGAACTGCGAGTATCGCGAGGAAGGCTCGCCCGAGCCGTGTGGCGGCTCGAACCCCGAGTGCATGACCTGTGAGGGCACCCTCACCGGCGGTGCCACGATGGGCGCGGTCACCGAACTCGATGCCGCCTCCAGTCGCTCGATCGACACCATCCGCGAACTCATCGAGTCCATGACTGTCCAGGTCGCCGCGCGCAAGCGCGTGTACATCATCGACGAGGCGCACCAACTGTCCAAGGATGCGGTCTCGGCGCTGCTCAAGACACTCGAGGAGCCGCCGCCGAACGTGGTCATCATCATGGCCACCACGGACCCTGACCGCCTGCCGGACACCATCCGGTCGCGCATGACTCACTTCCCGCTGTCGGCGATGTCAGACGAGGGTCTGCGCACGGTGGTCACCGAGGCGGCGAGCGCGGCGGGCATCGAGTTGGATGAGGCCACCGTCGCCTCCATCGTGGCGCGTTCCAACAACTCGGCCCGCGATGCGCTGAACCTGGTGGAGCACTACCGCAACGGCACCCCCGTCGACGCGCCCTCCATGGTCGACTTCGCCAGCCAGGTGGTGACGGCAGTGGGACAGGACGACCCGGCTGGCGTCATCGTCTCCATCAACACGCAGATCGCCGCGGGGGCGCGTGCTGCGGCGCTGCTGAGCACGGTGACGCAGTTCGTGCGCCATGCGGTCGCGGTGCGTCAGGCTCCTGACTTCGTGCCTGAGGTGTGGCGCGAGGCCGCCGCCGAGGTCGCCGAGACGCTGGGTGCGCGCCTGCTGTCCGAGTTGATGTCCGCTCTGCTGCAGGCGCACCGCTCATCCGTGTCCGACGCCCGTCTCGGGCTGGAGTCGGCGCTGCTGGATGTGGTGATGCGCAACCGGCTGGCTCGTGAGAGCGCCGTGGGGGCGACGGTGGATGTCGATGCGGTGGCTGATGCGGTGGTTGAGCGTCTGCGGCCGCTGCTGGCTGGCCTTGCCGCCGCCGCGGACCCGACGGTGTCTGATGCGCGCCGTGCGGGACGAGACAAGGTCGACGAGACCGTTTCGGTGCGTGAGGCTGTCGACGAGGACGACGACTTGGATGCTGGCGAGGTCGCGGCCGCCATCGTGTCCGTCGAGGCCGACGCGATCGAGCCCAAGGGCAGGGGCGAGGATGGCGAGCGTGACGACGACGCACAGTCGTCCGCCACGATCAGGGAGGTGTCGCTGGACGACATCTTCCAGGAGATGTGCGAGGACGTGTCGCGTCGTGGTCGGCTGATCCTTGATGATGAGGACGCCAGGCTGTCGCGTGATGACGGGGACTCGAAGATCCTGGTGCTCCAGGTGCCGCGCGGGCTGGCGGACGAGGACTGGCACCGTGTGGTGGGTGTCGCGCGCTCGTATGGCTTCGAGATCGAGGAAGAGGTCTTGGCGCGGCGGTAGGCGCTCGCAGGAAAACCGCAGGGCGCGACTGGATACCCTGACGGCATGGCTGGCAAGACGTGCGCGCATGCCGGGTGTCGCAACCCCATTCGCGCGACGGAGACGTACTGCTACCGCCACGGCGGTGCTTCGGCTGCGGAACTCGATGCCGGTCGAGTCGGTCGCTCCATCGAGCAGTTCACGCTGGGGGAGTTGGAGGAACTCCGGGAGCGCAGGCGTGTGGCTCAACAGCAGCCGCTGTGGCGCAAGTACATGTCGACGCCGCCGCGGCCCCCGGTGTCGTACGACGTGGTGGAGCGCGTCGCTGATGCCTACGCCCGTCACCTGAGCATCACTCCTGAGACCGCACGGGCGGTGCTGGATGCGATCCGGGACGAGTTGGGCACCTTCGATGTCGCGGTGCCTCGTCGTGCCGCACATGCTCGCGGGCGGGTGGATGCGATCGCGGCGCGCCTGGCCGAGCGCTTGGGGGCTGACCGGGTGGCTTTGATGGATGTGCAGGGGCTGGTGCGCAAGACGGCGCGACGCCCTCGCTTTCTCAGTCGCACCGTGACCCATCGCGTGATCGTGCTGGACCCCGGCACCGAGCAGGAGACGGTGGTGGACCCGTTCGTGGCCGCGCTTGCTCCGGTCAGGACCGAGGTTGGCGAGCGGCACGTCCTGGAGTCGGGCTTGGAGCGTGTGGCCGTCTCGCCGTATGCGGACCGGCCGTGGATGGGTCCGATGGAGGACTACCTGTACAACGGGCACTTCGAGTGGGAGCGGCGGCTGCTGCAGCGATTGAGTCCTGCTTCCTGACGCGGCGCGCGGCGGCGGATGGCCTCTGNCGNCGGCTCAGAAANNGTNGNAGCCATCCTCCAAAACTGTGGTAGGCTTGTCGGCATGATGGCACGACAGCACGTCACCTTCGCCGTCGGCGTCGCCGGCACCGCGTTGGCCACCACGGCCTACTTCAGCGACGCCGTCGAGACGTGGGTGACCGAGCACTGGCCCAACGCGCTGCTCATGCTCCTGCTCATCGCCGGCGGCGCGCTCGTGCCCGACATCGACCACCACAGCAGCACCATCACCAAGCGTCTCGGGTGGCTCGGAGCCATCCTGCACGGCTTCATCCGCCTGTTCGGCATCCGCCACCGCGGCTTCTTCCACTCCATCTTCTTCGCCGCGCTGTCCGGCCTGACCTTCTGGGGCATCACCGCACTGCTCAACGTCACACAGTGGGCCGCCATCTTCCTGGGTCTGCTGTTCCTGTTCTATGCGTCGGTGACCTTCGCGTTCCTGTTCGGCTCCGTCGGACGCAACCCGGTGCTCATCCTTGCGCTGGCGGTGGCGCTGTTCTTCGGCGTCGAGCGCGGCGTCATCACCGCTGACGGCAACTGGCTCGCGATCGGCGCGTTCGCCGGTCCGCTCCTGCACTCGGCGGGAGACATGCTCACCCGCGGCAAGGTGACCTTCTTCGCGCCGTTCTCCACTCGCGGCATGGCCGCGCCGCTGGGCTTCGCCACTGGCGGCATCCTCGAGTCGGTGGTGCTGCGCGTGGTGTTCTTCGTCTGGTCGCTGGCGATGATCGCGTGGGTGGTGCTCATGGGCACCGGGAGACTCGCTCCTGTGGACTTCACCGCCGACCAGTGGTGGTCACAGGCGATGCCGTACCTGCTGTGGCGTTTGGCCTAGAGCGCTGAGCCGACGGCGTGGCCGGCGTCTTGCTCGCTTCCCAAGAGCCAGGAAACCAGAGCCCTTCTGGCCGCTAGCCTCGAAGAGTGGCGGTGGAGGGCTTTCCGTGGGACCGCGTGCACGCGGCACGCTCGTACCTGCTTGCCTTGAAACCGTGGCTGGCACCGCTGGTGAACACCCTGACGCTCGTCCCGGTGGACCGCCCGCCGGTGTCCCACAGCGCCGGATGGGTGCGCGCCCCTCGCTCCGACCGTGAGGGCCGGGTGTACCTGGACCGCTCGTACTGTCTGAGCGAGCCGGTGCATGTCCTGGCAGGCACCCTCGAGCACGAGGCCGCTAAGTTCAGTCGCAACATGTTCTCTCGCCTGGCCTGGGTGAGCGAGGACGACTGGGCTGACATCGCCGTGCCTGCCATGCAGATGGAGATCGTCGACGCGATGGAGCGGGAGCGGGAGCGGTACACCCTCATGCTCATCGAGCAGCGTGTGTCGAAGTCGCACCAGTTCACCGTCTACGACATGGAGCGCTGGGGCATCACCGACGCCCCCACCGTGGTGCCTGCCGGCGCGTTCCGACCCGAGGCTCTGCACCTGCCGCCCCAACGCAGTGCCGAGACGTATGCGACCTTGCTCCTGCGTGCCCGCCACCTGGCTGAGTTCGTCGAGGACACGCGCGACGATGCCGGCTCGTCCTCTTCGGGGGCCGGTGGCGACGCCGACGCAGGCGACGATGATCGGGATGCCGGCTCGTCGGACCCGGACGACCTGCAGAGCGCCCCGGCAGGGGGCCAGCCAGGCGCAGAGGCTGAGCCGGGCGCAGAGGCTGATGGTGACGGTGACGCCGTCGCTGACGGGTCGCCGCTTGCCGAGCCCACGATCGACGAGATCCTCGGCGAGGTGGGGGCGCACCGGGTCGATCAGGCTCGACGCGAGCGCCTCGCGTCGGCCGAAGGCATGTCGTGGTCACAGTCGATGCCGCATCCGGCGGACACGCTGGCCGCGAGCCGCCCCGACGCCCGTGAGGAGCGTCCGCCTGCCCCGTCGGCCTCACAGATGGATGCCGCGCTCTTGGAGACCTCGCTGCT
>JGI12383J13903_1000614_pt1 | contig 23957 bp, 19 predicted proteins | sample Passage237B_FD_13903 | JGI IMG/M metagenome (IMG submission 13903)
GTCGCGGCCGTCACGGTCTGAGCCGAGCCAGGCCTGCTGAGCACTGCCGACGGGCGGGCGGGATCCACTCCCCCGCCCGTCGGCGTCTGTGCAGGCCCTGGGCCTCTCGGCGCTCCTGACGGTCTCGGCGGCGCCTGTCGGTCTGGGCGGCGCCCGTCGGTCTGGGCGGCGCCCGATCCTCTCGGCGCTCCTCACAGTCTCGGCGGCGGCCTCCCCGCCTCGCCCCTCTCGCATCGGCCACCCCCCATCCACCAGGCACGTTGCCGTTCCCCGCGCGCTTTCCCGCCGAGCAGGAGAGGATGAGCATGGAAGAAGCACCTCCTGTCCGATCCGTTCGGGAGTGACCGAACCAGGAGCAGACATGAGAATCGGCATGCTGGTGAGCCCTATGGCGTCCTTGCGCGCCACCAGGCAGCTCGCCTCCGCGTTCCATCGCTACGTGCCGGCGGAGGTGACGCTCGTGGAACTGCCGCTCGCCCAGGTGCCCATCCAGCCCCCGTACGACGACGCCCCTCTGCCCCAGGCGGGCACCGCGTGGAAGGCGCAGTTCGGACAGTTCGACGCGCTCGTCGTCCTGGTGCGGGCGCGAACCCGCTCCGTCCCCGGCCACCTCAAGATCGGCATCGACTGGGCATCCCAGCCCGAGCAGGCGAACGCCTTGCGCGACATGCCGTGCGTCGTGGTCGCCGTGGGCGAGGGCCGACGCCCGAGCTTCCTCGCCCTTCAGCACGCGCGCACCGTCCTGTCCGATGCCGGGGCCAACGTCATGCGTCGCCCCGACTTCGCGCTCGTCATCCACCCCGAGTCCTTCGGGCCCGAGGGTGTCGTGACGGACCCTGAGCTCGCGGAGGGCATCACGGATGTGCTCCACTCGGCGGCCGGGTTCAGCGCGCACCACCGTCGCGCCGAGAGCCTCGAGCTTCCCGAGCTTCCGCCCGCGCCCTCTGCGCTCGTGCCGAACGCCCAGCGCACGCACGGCCCGGTGCTGTGACGCGGACCGGCGGCTCGCCTGTCGGTCGGCAGGCGCTCGGCGGTGAGCAGGCGCTCGGCGGTGAGCAGGCGCTCGGCGGTGAGCAGGCGCACGGCGGTGAGCAGGCGCACGGCGGTCAGTAGTCCGCCTGCGACCCCGGACCGACCGCGACGATGTTCACACCCTCGCCGCCCGACCGCAGCGATTCCACCTGACGCTTGACCAGATCGGTGTAGCGCCGGTTCGTCAGCACCTCGAAGCCGGCCACATGCGGCACGACGATGACGCCAGGGGCGCTCCACAGCGGATGCCCGTCGGGCAGCGGCTCGGGGTCGGTCACGTCGAGCGCCGCGAGCAGTCGACCGCCCTGCACCTCGGCCAGCAGGGCGTCGGTGTCCACGACCCGCCCTCTGCCCACGTTGACCAGCAGCGCCCCGTCCTTCATCGCCGCGAGGAAGCGGGCATCGGCGAGCTTGTCCGTCGTCTCGTCATGAGGCGTGACGAGCACCACCACGTCGAAGCTGCCCAGGATGTCCGGCAGGTCCGACGTCGCGTGGACCACCGTGCCGTCGGGCGCGGTGCGGGCCGTCCGCGCCACGCCCTCGACGATCGCCTCGCACGCCCGCATGCGCGCGCCGATGGCCGAGCCGATGGAGCCGTAACCCACGACCAGGACCTTCTTGTCCGCGAGCGACGGCGCGTAATAGAAGGGGTCCCACGTCTGACGACGCTGCGCGTCGAAAAAGCGCGGCAGCTGGCGCAGCCCCCCGCCATCTCCGCCGTGCGGGTGTCGTGGACTCCGCGCGCATTGGCGAGCCGCACGCCGGCAGGCACGAAGGGAACGGCGTGCTCGTAGCCCGCGCTGGGGATCTGGATGACGCGCAGATGAGGGCACGTCGCGAGCCGACCGTAGACGCGCCGGCCGCCGGTCTTGTGCTCGATGCACGCCAGGGTCACGCGGTCGCGCACCTCGGGTGCGGGGTCCTCCAGGTGGGGGTCCCACACGACGACCTCGACGTCCTCGCCAAGGTCCCCGAGCGCCCGCGCCGCCTCGATGGAGGGAACGGAGACGGTGATCACGTCGCCAGTCTCGCACGGCGCGCACGGGCGCTCGGCTCACCCTGGACACCGGCGGGCGACGGCGCGCCCGATGCTCAGACGTCGGCCGGGAGGGTGAAGCGCCAGCCCTGGGCGAGCCGCTCGCTCACGACCGTCTCGACCGCCTCGACGCTGCCCGCACGGTCGCCGCCGCCGTCGTGCACCAGGACGATGTCGCCGGGCACCATGACCTCCCGCAGGCGCTCCACGAGCGTCGGCACGTCCTGGGTGATCCAGTCGCCGATGGCGCTGCGGACGGACAGCGGCTTCATGCCGAGCTCGCGCGCGACCTCCACGGTCACGCCCCAGCTGCCGTTGGGCGCACGCCAGTACGGGATCTCGACGTCGCCCACCACCGAGCGGATGATCTCGTTGTTGCGGACGAGGTCCGCGCGCACGCGATCCGCAGCCCAGTCGCCCATGTCGGCAAAGGAGGTGGAGTGATTGCACAGGACGTGCCCCTCCGCCACGATGCGGCGCAGGACGTCCGCGCCGGAGGGCCCACGCTCGCTCGCCGGGGCCTCGATGCACTCCCCCACCACGCAGAACACGGCGGGCAGGCGGTGCTCGGCAAGGAAGTCGAGCAGGCGCATCGTGTCGCGGCCGTTCGGGCCGTCGTCGAACGTGAGGGCGCTGACGAGGCCCTCGCCCTGGGCGCGGAAGATGTGGTCGCTCTCGTCGACGTCCATGTCGACCTCTCTATGACAGGTGCCGGGATGGAGATGCCGGCCGGGGACGGGGGTGTGGCGCCGAGAGCCGGTGCAACGCGTGCGGGCGGGGCCTTCGGCAGGGGGCTGCTCGGCAGGGGCTTATGTGGGCGGCGCGCCCGTGCTCGCGCGGACCACGAGCTCGGTGCGCATGCGGAGGTGCTGCTCGCGATCGCGCCCGGCGAGCAGGTCGAGCAGCATCGCCATCGCCTCGCGGCCCATCTCGCCCAGCGGCTGGCGCACGGTCGTGAGCGGCGGGTCGTTGAGCGAGGCCTCGGGGATGTCGTCGAAGCCGACGACGGACACGTCGCCCGGGACGTCGAGCCCCAGCTCGTGTGCCACGCGCGTGGTGCGCATGGCCGTCACGTCGTTGGCGCAGAAGATCGCGGTGGGACGGTCCTGGCGCTCGAGCAGCTCGCGGGCGCGCTGGGCCGCGATGTCGGGGTCGTAGCGCGACTCCGTCACGAGCGACTCGTCGACGTCCACGCCCGCGGCGGCCATGGCGTCGCGGAAGCCCTTCTCGCGCTCCCGGGAGGAGTCGAGCTCCTGACGACCGCCCATGAAGGCGATGCGTCGGTGGCCCAGGCCGAGAAGATGCTCCACGGCGGAGACGGCGCCTCCGTAGGAGTCGGCGTCGATGGTCGGCACGTAGTTGGGGCCGTAGTGGGGGTCGATCGCCACGACGGGGACCACATTGTTGGGATCCATGACCGTGGGCGTGACCACCACCGCGCCGTCGATGAGCGTGCCGCCCATGCGCGCGATGGAGCGCCGCTCCCATCCCTGGGTCTCGCCGCCCGCGTGCGCGAGGAGCTCGTACTCGGTGGTGCGCGTCGCCAGGGCGCAGCCCTTGATGAGCTCTGCGGAGTACGGCTCGAAGCTCGCGACGAGGATTCCCAGGACGTTCGTCTTGTGCGAGCGCAGGCTCGAGGCGGAAAGATTGCCGACGTAGCCGAGCTCCTCGATCACCTGGTTGACCAGGTCGATCGTCTCCTTGGCGACGCCGTAACGGCCGTTGACGACCTTGGAGACGGTCGCGACGGACACGCCGGCGCGCGCAGCGACGTCCGACATCTTCACTCGCACACCCATCTCCATGGTTGGTCATGCTAGCGCCAAAGGGTCCGTTGCGAAAACGTTATCGATAACGATTGACGCGCGGCGGCCTGCAGTGCAAAACTCTCGCTGTTCGGCAAGGTCAACGACGACTGAAAGGACAGCCCATGGCGAACATGCGACGCGCCTCCGCATTTGCGGCGGCCGCAGCAACCTCGGCGCTGCTTCTTGCTGCGTGCAGCAACAGCACCGCTGAGACCCCTGCCACCTCCGGTGGCAACGGTGGCGACACCCCGGAGCCCGTCACCATCACGTGGTGGCACAACTCCGTCGCCGGCGACAACGGCGAGAACCCCCTCGGTGACCTGTGGCAGAGCGTGGCGGACGAGTACATGGCCGCCAACCCTCACGTCACGATCGAGATCGAGGCCATCCAGAACGAGGACCTGCAGCGCACCCGCATCCCCACCGCGCTTCAGTCCGGTGACGCCCCCGACCTGTTCCAGCAGTGGGGTGGCGGTGAGCTCGCGGCTCAGGTCGAGGCCGGTTACCTCATGGACCTGAGCGACGTCCTCTCCGCTGACATCGCCCGCCTCGGCGGTGGTGTGGCTCCGTGGCAGCACCAGGGCAAGACCTACGGTCTCCCCTTCCAGTTCGGCGTTGAGGGCATCTGGTACCGCAAGTCGCTCTTCGAGCAGGCTGGCATCACCGAGGAGCCCTCGACGATGGACGAGCTCAACGCCGCCGTCCAGAAGCTGAAGGACGCTGGCATCGTGCCGATCGCGGTCGGCGCCGGTGACAAGTGGCCTGCCGCCCACTGGTGGTACAACTTCGCTCTCCGCTCCTGCTCGAAGGACGTGATGCAGGCGGCCGGCACGACGTTCGACTTCTCGGACCCGTGCTGGATCGACGCCGGTGAGCAGCTCGAGGCGTTCCTCGCCACCGAGCCCTTCCAGCCGAACTTCACCTCGACGGCCGCCCAGCAGGGTGCGACGTCGTCGGCGGGCATGCTCGCCACCGGCGCCGCGGCCATGGAGCTCATGGGCCACTGGAACATCTTCGTCCTCGAGGGCTTCGCTGCTGACGACGCCGCCAAGGCTGAGCTGAAGGCCGACCTCGGTTGGTTCCCGATGCCTGCCACCAACGGCGGTGCTGGTGACCCGACCGCTGCCCTGGGTGGTGGCGACGGCTTCTCCTGCTACGTCGACGCTCCGAAGGAGTGCGCTGACTTCCTCGCCTACATCGTGAGCGACGAGGTTCAGAAGCGCTTCGCGGTCGAGGTCGGCGGTCTGCCGGTTGCTCCGGGCGCCGCTTCCTCGGTGACCAACGAGAACCTGCAGGAGCTCGCTGCCGTCGCCGGTGCTGCCGGCTATGTCCAGCTGTGGCTCGACACCACGTTCGGCCCGAACGTCGGTGGCGCGATGAACGACGGCATCGTCGCCATCTTCGCCGGCACCGGCAACGCCAAGGGCGTGGTCGACCTCATGGTCGCGGCTGCGGCCACTGAGTAATCCTCAGCAGCAACGAGACACCAAGAAAGCGAGGCTCCACGCGTGACCACGATGGAGACCTCGGGCAAGAAGGGGGGCCCCGTCGGCGGCGACACGTCGTCGGCGGGGCCCCGCCTTTCGGGCCCGGAGCAGATTCAGCATCACAAGAGCGACACCGTACGCAAGTGGGGTGAGGTCGGTCTCTTCGTAGGCCCGGCTCTCGTACTGTTCCTCACCTTCGTCGTGTTCCCGGTAGCCTCGGCCGCCCGGTACTCCCTGTACAAGTGGAACGGCATCAAGCAGTTCTCCGAGGCTGAGTTCATCGGCTTCGAGAACTACGCCCGCGCCCTGTGGGGCGGCAACGACCCGGCGACCAAGGACGCGTTCCTCACCGCCTACACCGAGCCCTTCTGGCAGGCGCTCAGCCACAACTTCGCGATCATCGCCCTGTCGATGGCGATCCAGCTGCCCCTGGCGCTGATCGTCGCTCTGACGCTCAACCGTCAGTTCCCGGGCCGCAGCCTCGTGCGCGTCATCATCTTCGCGCCCTACGTGCTGTCCGAGGTCATCGCGGGTGTGATGTGGCTCATCATCTTCGACCCGAACGGATTCGCCACTGCTGTGGTGCAGAAGATCGGGCTCAGCATGCCCTCCGGAGGCTGGTTCGAGGACCAGACCTGGGGCTTCTGGACGGTGTTCTTCATCGTCACCTGGAAGTACCTGGGCCTTGCGATCATCCTCTTCCTCGCCGGCCTGGCGGGCGTGCCCCAGGAGCTTCAGGAGGCCGCCTCGATCGACGGCGCGAGCTGGTGGCAGGTGCAGTGGCGCATCAACGTGCCGCTCATCGGCCCCACGATCCGCGTCTGGGCGTTCCTGTCGATCATCGGCTCCATCCAGCTCTTCGACATGGTCTGGGTGCTCAACCGCGGTGGCACCACGGGCCAGTACGCGACCATCGCGAGCTTCATGATGCAGGTCGGCTACTTCCGCAAGGATGTCGGCTTCGGCTCCGCGGTCGCCGTCATCATGTTCCTCATCTCTCTGGGCATCGCGCTCGCCTACATGGCGTTCGTGCTGCGCCGTGACAACGCCGCTGCCGGCGAGAAGGGCCGATGATCACGATGGCAACCGTTGACACCGTCGCCACCGGCGAGACTCGCACTTCCACCAAGCTTCGCAAGCCCGTCCAGCTCGACGCGGGCACCTGGCTGTCGATCGTGGTCGCCGTCGTGGCGGTCGCGCTCACGCTGGGCCCGATCCTCTACCTCATCCTGGGCGGCTTCAAGACGCAGCAGCAGCTCACGGCAGACCCCGTGGGCCTTCCCAGCCCCTGGGTGCTCCAGAACTACGGCGACATCGTGTCGCAGCCGGTGTTCTGGAAGCAGCTGCTCAACTCGACGTTCGTCGCGGTCGCGACCACGGCCGGCGTCGTCCTGTTCGGCACCATGGCCGCCTACCCGCTCGCCCGCTACCGCTTCCGCGGTCGCGACGCGATCTTCGTGGTGTTCACCACCGGCCTGATGTTCCCGCTGACCGTGGCGATCCTGCCCCTGTACCTGCTCATCCGCGACTTCGGCCTGGTGGGCAACCTCTGGGGTCTGGTCATCCCGCAGATCGCCTTCGGCCTCGCGCTGACGATCATCATCATGCGGCCGTTCCTGCAGTCCATCCCCAAGGAGCTCGAGGAGGCCGCCTTCGTGGACGGCATCACCCGCGTCGGCTTCTTCTGGCGGATCCTGCTGCCGCTGGCCCGCCCGGGCATGGTGACCGTGGGCGTGCTCGCCTTCATCGGCTCGTGGAACGCCTACCTGCTGCCCCTGCTCCTGCTGACCGGCAAGGCGGACGGCATGACGCTGCCGCTCGGCGTCACGCAGTTCCAGGGACAGTACGCGTCCGCGACCACGTCGATCATGGCGTACACGTCGCTGTCGATGATCCCCGCCCTGGTGTTCTTCCTCCTCCTGGAGCGTCGCATCGTCGACGGCCTCACCGGCGCAGTCAAGGGCTAGGCGATACGCGTGACCTTGGAAGAGGTGCGCGAGGGCTCGCGCGTGCGCGACATCGTCGCGAACATGACGCTCGACGAGAAGCTGGCGCAGATCGTCGGGTTCTGGCAGGACGAGGCAGGAGACGTGGTCGCCCCGCTGCAAGGGCAGCAGGCGCAGACGTCTCGCCTCGAGGAGGCGATCGCCAACGGCCTGGGGCACATCACCCGGGTCTACGGAACCAACCCCGTGGACCCGGTGGAGCGTGCCTCGTGGCTGTGGGCGACGCAGCGGCAGATCATCCAGAACTCCCGCTTCCGCATTCCTGCCTTGGTGCACGAGGAGTGCCTCACCGGCCTCGCCATCTGGAAGGCGGCGACGTTCCCCACGCCCACCGCGTGGGGAGCCGCCTTCTCCCCCGAGCTCGTGGAGCAGATGGCAGCCGCCATCGGCGGCTCCATGCGCGAGCTGGGGATCCATCAGGGTCTTGCGCCTGTCCTCGACGTCATCCGCGACCCGCGCTGGGGCCGCGTCGACGAGTGCATCTCCGAGGACCCGTACCTCGTGGGCACCGTCGGCACCTCGTTCGTCAAGGGCCTCCAGGGCGCGGGCGTCCACGCGACGCTCAAGCACTTTGTGGGCTACTCGGGCTCGCAGTCCGGCCGCAACTTCGGCCCGGTCCACGCCGGTCCGCGCGAGCTGGCGGACGTCTTCCTCCCGCCGTTCGAGATGGCGATCAAGGACGGCGGCGTGCGCTCGGTCATGCACTCCTACGCGGAGGTGGACGGCGTCCCGGTCGCGAGCGACCCGCGCATCCTGACCGACCTCCTGCGCGACCAGTGGGGCTTCGACGGCACCGTGGTCGCCGACTACTTCGGCGTCGCGTTCCTGCACGTCCTGCACGACATCGCCGCCGACCTCGGGGAGGCCGCCGCGCTCGCCCTCGAGGCGGGCGTCGACATCGAGCTGCCCTCGGGCGACGCGTACCTCCAGCCGCTCAAGGCCGCCATCGAGGCCGGCAAGGTCCCCGTCGAGCTCGTCGACCGCGCGGTGGAGCGCGCCCTGCGCCAGAAGGAGGAGCTGGGCCTGCTTGACATGGACTTCACCGACGAGCCCCCGTCCTCCGTCGACCTCGACTCCCCCGAGCATCGGCGCATCGCACGCGAGCTCGCGGAGCGCTCGGTCATCCTGCTGGAGAACAAGGGCGTGCTGCCGCTGGCGGCATCGGGCAAGGTGGCCCTCATCGGCCCCAACGCCGACCGCCCTGCGGCGCTGTTCGGCTGCTACTCCTTCACGAACCACGTGCTCGCCAAGCGTCCCGGCTTCCCCATGGGCTTCGAGGCGCCGTCGGTGCGCGAGGCCGTCGAGGCGGAGTTCGGCGCCGATGCCGTGACGTACGTCGAGGGCTGCGGCGTGGACGAGCCCGACACCTCGGGCTTCGAGGAGGCCGTGGCCGCTGCCAAGGCCGCCGACGTCGCGGTCATCGTGGCGGGCGACCGCGCGGGCCTGTTCGGCCGCGGCACCGTGGGCGAGGGCTGCGACGTGGAGACCCTCGACCTGCCGGGCGTGCAGCGCGAGCTCGTCGAAGCCGTCGTCGCCACCGGCACCCCCGTGGTGCTGGTGCTCATGACCGGACGCCCTTACGCCATCGGCTGGGCGCTCGAGTCGTGCGCGGCGGTCCTGCAGACCTTCTTCCCCGGCGAGGAGGGCGCGAGCGCGATAGCGGGCATCCTGTCGGGTCGCGTGAACCCGTCGGGCCACCTGCCCGTGACGATGCCGCGCTCCACCGGCGCGCAGCCGTACACGTACCTGCACCCCAAGCTGGGCGGAAACGGCGACGTCACGAACGTGCCGGTCACGCCTGCCCGGCCGTTCGGCTTCGGCCTGAGCTACACGACGTTCGACTACGCCGACCTGACCGCCGATGCCGCGGCGCCGACCGACGGCGTCGTCAGGGTGAGCGTGACCGTGAAGAACACGGGCGAGCGCGCAGGCGAGGACGTCGTCCAGCTGTACGGCCGTGACGTGCACGCGAGCGTGACCCGTCCCGTGGCGCAGCTGCTGGGCTACCAGCGCATCGCGCTCGAGCCGGGCCAGTCCGTGACGGTGAGCTTCGCAGTCCCGACGACCCGCCTGTCCTTCACCAACCGCGACCTCGTGCGCGTGGTGGAGCCGGGCGACGTCGAGCTGTGGGTGGGGGACGCTGAGACCAGGGGGCTTGAGACCAAGGTCGAGCTTGTGGGCTCTGTGTACGAGGTGCCGGGCGACGCCCCTCGTGTGACCGCCGCTACCGTCGCCTAGGAGTGCTCATGTCTGGCGCATCGCCGCGTTCGCGCGGGGATCTTGCTCACCGCACCCTCACCCGGAAGGTCGTCGTCGCCGACGCCTCTGGCGCTCCCCTGGCGGGCGTGCCCGTCACCGTGGAGCAGGTGCGTCACGCCTTCGGGTTCGGCAACATCGGCTTCGACTTCGTGGGCCTCGCCAACGGCGAGACCGGCGAGAACCGCTCGATGTTCGGCGGCGCGTCCGTGGAGACCGCCCAGCGCATCGCGGACCTGTGGTTCGAGCTGTACAACCAGGTCACGCTGCCGTTCTACTGGCGCGGGTTCGAGCCCGAGCGCGGCAAGCCCGACACGGTCCGCCTCCAGAACACGGCCCGCTGGTTCCAGGAGCGCGGCGTCGCGATCAAGGGCCACCCGCTCGTGTGGCACACGCTCGCGCCGCAGTGGCTCCTGCCCCTGAGCGACGACGCGGTCGAGAGGCTCATCGTCGAGCGCGTGACGCGCGACGTCACCGACTTCCGCGGGCTTGTCGACCACTGGGACGCGCTCAACGAGGCGGTCATCCTCCCCCGCTTCGTGGCCGAGGAGAACGCCGTCACCCGCCTGGCGCAGAAGCTGGGCCGCGCGGGCATCGGGCACCTCGCGTTCGACACCGCGCGGGCGGCGAACCCGGACGTCAAGCTCGTGCTCAACGACTTCATCCTGGACGACGAGTACGTCCGCGTGATCGAGGAGTTTCTCGAGGCCGGCATCCGGATCGACGCGATCGGCCTGCAGACCCACATGCACCAGGGCTTCCGCGGCGAGGACGAGCTGGGCGAGATCCTGGAGCGCTTCGAGGTGTTCGGGCTGCCGCTGCAGTTCACCGAGACGACGCTCGTGTCCGGCCACCTCATGCCCGAGCACATCGTGGACCTCAACGACTACCAGATCCCCGACTGGCCCACCACGCCCGAGGGCGAGGAACGCCAGGCTGACGAGATGGTGCGCCACTACCGCACGGTCGCCGCGCATCCGCTCGTCGAGTCCGTGACGTACTGGGGCATCGCCGACGAGGGCTCCTGGCTGGGCGCTCCGGCGGGCCTCATCCGCCGCGACGGCACTCCCAAGCCGTCCTTCTACGCGCTGCGCGACCTCATCAAGGGCGAGTGGTGGGTCTCCCCCACCGAGCTCGTCACCGACGACGACGGCGCGGTGGAGATCTCCGGCTGGGCGGGCGCGTACGCGGTGAGCGCCCGCGGCTCGCGGGCCGAGTTCGAGGTCTCGGCGAGCGCCGACGCCCCGGCTACGGTGGTGCTGTGACGACCGCCACCGCGACTCTCCACCCGGCCTTCCGCATCGGCCGCGTGAACCGCCGCCTGTTCGGCTCGTTCGTGGAGCACCTGGGCCGCTGCGTCTACACCGGCATCTACGAGCCCGGACACCCCACGGCCACGCCCGAGGGCTTTCGCGGCGACGTGCTGCAGCTGGTGCGAGAGCTGGGCGTGACCACCATCCGCTACCCCGGCGGCAACTTCGTGTCGTCGTACCGCTGGGAGGACGGCGTCGGGCCCAAGGAGCAGCGCCCGCGCCGCCTGGACCTCGCGTGGCACTCGACGGAGACCAACGAGTTCGGACTCAACGAGTTCATGGCCTGGTGCCGCCTCGCGAATGTGGAGCCGATGATGGCGGTCAACATCGGCACGCGCGGCACCCAGGAGGCTGTGGAGCTGCTCGAGTACTGCAACATCCGCTCCGGCACCGCGCTGAGCGATCTGCGCCGCTCCCACGGCGTCGAGGAGCCGCACAACGTCCGCATGTGGTGCCTGGGCAACGAGATGGACGGACCGTGGCAGGTGGGCCAGATGACCCCCGAGGGCTACGCCCGCTCCGCGCCCGTGGCAGGTGGGCCAGATGACCCCCGAGGGCTACGCTCGCTCCGCGCTTGACATGGCCCGCGTGATGCGCATGGTGGACAAGGACCTGGAGCTCGTCGCGTGCGGCTCGTCGGGGCGCTTCATGCCGACGTTCGGCGAGTGGGAGCGCATCGTGCTGGAGCACACCTGGGACGTCGTGGACTTCATCTCCGCCCACGCGTACTACGAGGAGGAGAACGGCGACCTCGCGTCCTTCCTCGCATCGGCGACGGACATGGACCGCTTCATCGACGGCGTCGTCGCGACCGCCGATGCCGTGGGCGCCAGGAAGCACTCGGACAAGAAGATCGCCATCTCCTTCGACGAGTGGAACGTCTGGTACCTCAACCGCCCCACGAACCCCATGCCCACGGGCGACGACTGGCCGGTCGCCCCGCGCCTGCTCGAGGACGTCTACACCCTCGCCGACGCCGTCGTCGTGGGCGACCTGCTCATCACCCTCCTGCGCCACGCCGACCGCGTCCAGGCCGCGAGCCTCGCCCAGGTGGTGAACGTCATCGGGCCGATCATGACGGAGCCGGGCGGGCGCGCCTGGCGCCAGACCACCTTCCACCCGTTCGCGCTCACGGCGCGTCACGCGGGCTCGGTGGTGCTGCGCACGGAGGTCGACTACCCCACGTACACGACCGCCAAGCACGGCGAGGCGGCGCTCGTGTCCGCCGTGGCCACGTGGGACGAGGGGCGCGAGGTGACGATCTTCGCGGTGAACCGCGACACGTCCTCCCCGCAGGAGCTGCGCGTGGATCTCGCCTCGCTGGGCGCGATCGCGTCCGTGGAGGCCACGACGCTCACGGGCGACGACCCCTACGCGGTGAACACGGCCGATGCCCCGGACACCGTGGCGCCTCGCCCCGGCACGGCGCGCGCGGACGGCGGCGCGGTGGTCGCCGAGCTGCCCGCGCTGTCGTGGACCATGGTGCGCGTCACCCTCGCCTGACCTTCGTTTCCACTGGTGGATGTGACCAGTGGGACTCCTGGGGCCGGCAACGCCGCCTCACGCTTCTCATGTGACCCTTTCGTCCCACGTACCAGTGGAAACGACGCGCGACGCCACGCGTTGCGAGGGCGGCGGCTCGGGGAGGCCTAGCCCTCCACGCCCGCGCGGGCGAAGATGATCTCCCGCACGCGACCGGCATCGGCCTGGCCCTGGGTGGCCTTCATGACCGCGCCGACGATGGCGCCGGCCGCCTGGACCTTGCCCTCGCGGATCTTGTCCAGCACGTCGGGCTGAGCGGCGAGCGCGGCGTCCACGGCGGCCTCGAGCGCGGAGTCGTCGGAGACGACCTTGAGTCCGCGTCGCTCGACGACCTCGCGCGGCGAGCCCTCGCCCGCGAGCACGCCCTCGAGCGCCTGGCGCGCGAGCTTGTCATTGATGTCTCCTGAGTCCACGAGGGACTGCAGCTCCGCGATGTGCTCCGGGGTCACCGGCAGCTCGCCCAGCGCGACCTCGCGCTCGTTGGCGGTGCGGGCCAGCTCGCCCATCCACCACTTGCGCGCCGCCTGGGGAGCCGCGCCCGCGGCGACCGTCTCCGCGATGAGGTCCACGGCATCGGCCGCGACCACGTCGCGCATCTCGAGCTCGCTGAAGCCCCACTCCTCGCGCAGGCGCGCGCGGCGCTTGGCAGGGTGCTCGGGGATGGTGGCGCGCAGCTCCTCGATCCATGCCGGGTCCGGCTCGACGGGAAGCAGGTCAGGCTCGGGGAAGTAGCGGTAGTCCTCCGCCTGCTCCTTGGAGCGGCCCGGGGTGGTCTCGCCGGTGTCCTCGTGCCAGTGGCGCGTCTCCTGCGTCACAGCCTGGCCCGATGCCAGCAGGCTCGCCTGGCGGGCGATCTCGAAGCGGATGGCCCGCTCCACGGCCCGCAGCGAGTTGACGTTCTTGGTCTCGGAGCGCTTGCCGAACGGCACGGCGTCCTGGTCTTCGCCCGGGCCCGCCTTGGGGCGCAGGGAGAGGTTGACGTCGGCCCGCAGGCGGCCCTGCTCCATGCGGCCGTCGGAGATCCCCAGCGCCCGGACGATGTCGCGGATGGTCGCGACGTAGGCACGAGCGACCTCGGGGGTGCGGGCGCCCATGCCGGTGATGGGCTTGGTGACGATCTCCACGAGCGGGACGCCGCCGCGGTTGTAGTCGACGAGCGAGTAGTCCGCGCCCTGGATGCCGCCGGAGCCGCCCACGTGGGTGTTCTTGCCGGCGTCCTCCTCCATGTGGGCGCGCTCGATGCCGATGCTCACCACGGTGCCGTCGTCCAGGACCACGTCGAGCGCGCCCTCGTAGCACGTGGGCTCGTCGTACTGGCTGATCTGGTAGTCCTTGGCGAGGTCCGGGTAGAAGTAGTTCTTGCGCGCGAAGCGGCTGGACTCGCGGATCGAGCAGCCGAGCGCCAGGCCGAGCCGGATCGCCGACTCGACCGCCTTCTCGTTGGTGACGGGCATCGAGCCGGGAAGGCCCAGGCACACCGGGCACACCTGGGTGTTGGGCTCGGCGCCGAACTCGTTGGCGCAGCCGCAGAACATCTTGGTCTTCGTGTTGAGCTCGACGTGCACCTCGATGCCGAAGACCGGATCGAAGCGCTCCATCGCCTCCTCGAACGTCAGCGTGGTCATCGCTGAGCTCCCTTCGCAGCCACGGCCAGCTCCGGCGCCTGGGACACGAGCGGCCCGCCCCACTCGGCGACAAGGGCCGCCTCGAGGGCCGCGCCCACGCGGTACAGGCGGGCGTCCTCGTGCGCGGGCGCGAGGATCTGGAAGCCCACCGGCAGGCCGTCCTCCGGCGCGAGGCCCGCGGGAAGCGACATGCCGGGGATGCCGGCGAGGTTCGCGGGGATGGTCGCGACGTCGTTGAGGTACATCGCGAGCGGGTCGTCCAGGCGCTCGCCCAGCTTGAACGGCGTCGTGGGCGCGGTGGGCGACACGAGCACGTCGGCCTCGGCGAAGGCCGCCGCGAAGTCGCGCTGGATGAGCGTGCGGACCTTCTGCGCCGAGCCGTAGTAGGCGTCGTAGTAGCCGGCGGACAGGGCGTACGTGCCGAGGATGATGCGGCGCTTGACCTCGTCGCCGAAGCCGGCGGCACGGGTGGCGCCCATCGTCTTCTCGACGGTCTCGCGCTCCACGCGCAGACCGAAGCGCACCGAGTCGAACTTGGCGAGGTTGCTGCTCGCCTCGCTCGGGAGGATCAGGTAGTACGCGGCGAGCGCGTACGAGAAGGACGGGCAGGAGACCTCGACGATCTCGGCGCCCAGCCCGCGCAGCGTCTCGAGCGACTCCTCGAAGCGCTGCTTCACGCCGTCCTGGTAGCCCTTCCCGGACAGCTCGGTGATGACGCCGATGCGCACCCCGGCCAGGCCGTTCTCGCGGCCCTCGCGCGCGGCGGCGAGGCAGGCGGGGACGGGCTCATTGAGGCTTGTGGCGTCCATGGGGTCGTGGCCGCCCATGACCTCGTGGAGCGCGGCGGCATCGTCCACCGTGCGGGCGCACGGGCCCAGCTGGTCGAGCGACGACGCCAGGGCGATCACGCCGTACCGGCTCACGCCACCGTACGTGGGCTTGACGCCCACGGTGCCCGTGACGGCGCCGGGCTGGCGGATCGAGCCGCCCGTGTCGGAGCCGATCGCGAGCGGGGCCTCCCATGCGGCGAGCGCCGCGGCGGAGCCGCCGCCGGAGCCGCCGGGGATGCGCTCGAGGTCCCACGGGTTGCGCGTGGGGCCGTAGCCCGAGTGCTCCGTGGACGAGCCCATGGCGAACTCGTCCATGTTGGTCTTGCCCAGGATGGGCATGCGGGCGTCGCGCAGCTTGCGCGTCACGGTCGCGTCGTAGGGCGGGATCCAGCCCTCGAGGATGCGCGAGCCGGCCGTCGTGGGCAGGCCCCTGGTGACGACGACGTCCTTGACCGCGATCGGCACGCCCGCGAGGAAGGGCAGCTCCTTGCCGGCGGCGCGGTCGGCATCCACCTCGGCGGCCGTCGAGAGCGCGCCTTCGGCGTCGACGTGGAGGAAGGCGTGCACGCCGGAGGGCGTGTCGGTGCCGTCCACGGCCGCGATGCGCTCCAGGTGCGCCTGCGTGAGCTCCACGCTCGTGACCTCGCCGGCCGCGAGGGCGTGGGCCATCTCGACGGCGCTCTTGCGGGTCCAGTCGACTCCAGCCACGCCGCTCATGCCTCCTCCCCCAGGATCTGCGGGACGCGGAAGCGGCCGTCCTCCGCCTGGGGAGCGCCGGAGAGCGCCTCCTCCTGCGTCAGCGACGGGCGCACCTCGTCGGGGCGGTGCACGTTGGCCATGGGGATGGGGTGCGACGTCGCGGGGACGTCCTCACCGGCGACCTCCGCCACCTGGGCGACGGCGTCGACGATGGCGGCGAGCTGGCCGGAGAGCCGGTCCAGATCCTCGTCCGTCATGTCGATGCGGGCCAGGGAGGCGAGGCGCGCGACGTCGGCGCGGCTCAGGGTGGACATGAGCGAAAGTCTAGTGGCGCGAAGCGGAGCGGCTCACGGCTCCCAGGAGTACGCCACCAGGTGGATGCCGCGCACGGCGAGCGAGGGGTCGGCCGCGAACTGCTCGGAGGTCAGGCGGGCGATCTTGCCGTCGGGGGTGTCGACCACGACCCAGTCGAGGTCCTCGCGGCGCTGGAAGCCCAGCCGCTCGTACAGGCGGTGGGCCGCGTGCATCGACTCCATGGTCGACAGCACCACCCGGCGCGCCCCCCGCTCGAGCGCCATCTCCATGCCCGCGCGGGTGAGCTTGGCGCCGATGCCGCGACCGCGCTCGATGGGCGACACGGCGAGCATCCGCAACTCGTAGTCGTCGCCTTGGGCGAGCTCGGCGAAGGGCGAGTCCGGCGGCACGAGCGTCACGGTGCCGACGATGGCGCCCTCGCCGCGCTCGCCGTCGGCCAGCGCCAGGAGGATCGCGTCACGCGCACGTGAGTGGGCGTCGCGCAGCAGCGCGGTGTACGGGTGCGAGGAGTCGATGAGGCCATCCGCGAGGTACGCCAGCGCGGTCAGCTCGCCGATCTCCGCGAGCCTGGTCTGCTCGTCGGGCTGGATGATGCGGATCGTCTCGGTCATGCGGTCTCCCCCGGAAGCTCGGGGCACCCGATGAGGTGCCGTTCCTGGACCACAGCGTCCGGCATGTGATCTCCTTCGCGTGGTCGGTGGTGCACGGTCAGGTCACGCATCCTATGCGCATCCTTTACCCAATGTAGACGTTCGCGGTGCGAACGTCGTTGGGGAGGTCCCAGAAGAACGCCCCTCAGGCGGGCCTCTGCCCGTTCAGCAGCGCGATGAAACCGGCCTCGTCGAGCATGGGAATCCCCAGCTGCTCGGCCTTGGCCGCCTTCGATCCCGCGTTGGCTCCCACGACGACGTAGTCGGTGTTCTTCGACACGGACGATGCCGCCTTGCCGCCGTGGCTGATGATCGCCTCGGTGATGCCGTCGCGCGTGAAGCCCTCGAGCGAGCCCGTGGCGACGATGGTGAGCCCGGCCAGGGTCTGAGGCACGGAGTCGTCCTTCTCGTCGGCCATCCGCACGCCCGATGCCGCCCACCGGTCCACGATCTCCACGTGCCACGGCACGGAGAACCAGTCGCGCACGCTCTCCGCGATGACCGAGCCGACGCCCTCCACGGCCGCGAGGTCCGCCTCGCTCGCCGCACGGATCGCATCGAGCGAGCCGAACGCCGTCGCGAGCGCGCGGGACGCCGTGGGACCCACGTGGCGGATGGACAGCGACACGATGACGCGCCACAGCGGCTGGCTCTTGGCGGCCTCGAGGTTCGCCAGCAGGCGCAGGCCGTTGGCGGAGACGTCGCCGGCCTGGCGCTTGACGCCGTCCTTGGTGGACGCCTGCTCGAGCGTGAACAGCGGCACGCGGCGCAGGTCCTCCTCGGTGAGGTCGAACAGCCCGGCCTCGTTGCGCAGCACGCCCGCGTCCACGAGCGCCTCGGCCGCCTTCTCCCCCAGCACCTCGATGTCGAGAGCTCCCCGCGAGCCGATGAACGCGATGCGGTCCACGATCTGGTCGCGGCACCCCTCGGCATTGAGGCAGCGCAGGTCCTTGTCGCCCTCCTTCTGCTCCGCGAGCGGAGAGCCGCACGAGGGGCACTGGCTGGGCATCGTCCACTCCTGCTCGGCACCGGTGCGCGCGGCCACCACGGGCCCCACGATCTCCGGGATGACGTCGCCGGCCTTGCGCAGCACCACCGTGTCGCCCACCAGGACGCCCTTGCGCTTGACCTCGTGGGCGTTGTGCAGGGTCGCGTAGGTGACGGTGGAGCCGGCCACCGTCACAGGCTTCACGACGGCGTACGGCGTCACGCGCCCCGTGCGGCCCACGCTCACCTCGATCGCCTCGAGGACGGTGTGCACCTCCTCCGGCGGGAACTTGTACGCGATCGCCCAGCGCGGCGCGCGGCTGGTCGCCCCCAGCTCCGCCTGCACCGCGCGATCGTCCACCTTGAGCACGGCGCCGTCGATCTCGTGCACCAGCGAGTGGCGATGCTCCTCGAGCCAGCGCAGGTACGTCTCGACCTCTGCGAGGCCCTTCACGACCTTGGCGTGCTCGCTCACGGGCAGGCCCCAGTCGCGCAGCACGTCGTAGACGCCGTGCTGGCGTCCGATGCGGGGGTCGGGCGTGGTGTCGCCCCACTCCAGGGCGCCCAGGGCGTAGGTGGTGATGGCGAGCGGACGCGACGCGGTGACCGAGGCGTCCTTCTGGCGCAGCGAGCCCGCCGCGGTGTTGCGCGGGTTGGCGTAGGGCGCCTTGCCGTCCGCGACCAGTGCCTCGTTGAGCGCCTCGAAGTCCTTCACCCGCAGGTAGACCTCGCCACGGACCTCCACGAGCTCCGGCACGTGGTCGCCCGCGAGCCGACGCGGCATACCCGCGATCGTGAGCACGTTCGCGGTGACGTCCTCGCCCACTGAGCCGTCGCCTCGCGTCACGCCGCGCACGAGCTCGCCGCGCTCGTAGGTGAGCGAGATGGACAGGCCGTCGATCTTGGGCTCGCACACGAGCTCCTGCGGCCCGGCCTCGCGCTCCACCCGGGACAGCCACGCCTCGACGTCGGCCAGGCTGAAGGCGTTGTCGAGGCTCATCATCCGCTCGCGGTGCGCGACTGAGGCGAAGCCCTGCGCCGTCAACGCCGCGCCCGCCGAGCCCACGGTCTGCGTGGGCGAGTCAGGGGTCACGAGCTCAGGGTGCTCCGCCTCGAGCTGGCGCAGCTCGCGCTCCAGGGCGTCGTACTCGGCGTCGGAGATGGTGGGCGCGTCCTCGCCGTAGTACGCGGCGCGGTGGGCCTCGATCTCCTGGACGAGCTCCTGGTGGCGGGCGCGGGGGTCCTCGGCTGCGGTGCTCACATCCCTATGCAATCACGAAGGGCCGACGCCGAGGGCGCGGGCGTCGGTCGCGCCGCGGTCGGGAGGTCCCGCGCCCGCGCGGCGACCACGGAGCACACTGGAGTCATGACCGCACCAGCGCCCCCGACGCCGGCCGACATCGAGGCCGCCTCCCAGGCCATCGCGCCGCACACGCGCCGCACCCCGATCATCGAGATACCCGGCGACACCCTAGGAATCGACGCGACGCTCGTGTTCAAGCTCGAGTACCTGCAGGTCACGGGCGCGTTCAAGGCGCGCGGCGCGGTGAACTACGTCGCGACGCAGCCCATCGCCCCCACCGGCATCGTCGCGGCATCGGGCGGCAACCACGGCGCCGCCGTCGCCTACGCGGCCCAGCGCTTCCACCACGACGCGCACATCTTCGTCCCCACCACGGCCAACCCGGCCAAGGTCGAGCGCCTCGTGGACCTGCACGCCCACGTCCACTCCGTGGGCACCACCTACCCGGAGGCCCTGGAGGCCTCCCAGGCGTATCTCGCCGAGCACGAGGCCACCTCCATCGCGGCGTTCGACGACCCCGTGGTCATGGCGGGCGCGGGCACGGTCGCGATGGAGTTCGACCTCCAGACCCGCGATGCCGGCGGCCTGGACGCGATGCTCGTCGCCGTGGGCGGCGGAGGACTCGCGGGCGGCTCGGCGGTGTGGTGCGGAGACAGGATCCCGGTCGTCGGGTGCGAGACCGTCGGCACCGCGTCCTACGCCGCGGCGCTTGAGGCCGGACGCCCCGTCCCCGTGCCCATCTCCGGCGTCGCGGCCGACCACCTGGGCGCCACGATCGGCCAGGTCCCGTGGGAGGCGTTGCGGGCCGCGAACGTGCAATCCGTCGTCGTCACCGACGAGGACGTCCTGTCAGCCCAGGCGCGGCTGTGGCGGCTGCTGCGCGTCGTCGTCGAGCCCGGCGTCGCGGCGCCGATGGCCGCGCTGCTCACCCGCCGCTGGAAGCCTGAGCCGGGCGCACGCGTCGGCGTGGTGCTGTGCGGCGCGAACGTCGTGGTGCCGTGGAGCTCGGGGCCGCTGCCGGGCACCGATCCGGAGCCCGACGCCGTCCACGGCTAGAGCGCGCTGTGCGTCACCTGTCCGGCGCACACCGTGAACGCGACGGGCATGGTCCTCAGCTCCGCGCCCGATGCCGTGAAGGGATCACGCTCCACTGCGACAAGGTCCGCGGGGCGGCCTGGCGAGACCTTCGGGAAGGCCACGCTCGCCGCGAGCGCCTGCTCCACCGTCACGGCGTTGGCGCTCTGCCACGGCTCCCGGTCGTCGTCGGTCCGGGCGACGGCGGCGGCGATGGCGACCCACGGGTCGAGCGGCGCCACCGGCGCGTCCGAGCCGAAGGCTAGCGGCGCGCCCGCCCGCGCCAGCGCCCCGTACGGGAAGGCGTCCTGGGCGCGATCGGCCCACACGGCGTCGGCCACGTCGCGGTCGTCCATCGCGTGCTGCGGCTGGACCGATGCCGTGACGCCCAGCGCGGCGAAGCGCGGCACGTCCTCGGGTCGCACGAGCTGCGCGTGCTCCACGGAGCCGCGCGCGCCGGTCGCCTCGAAGGCGTCGAGCGCCCACGTCACGGCGAGGTCGCCGATGGCGTGCAGGGCGATCTCCAGCCCTGCCTCGCGCGCACGGGCCAGGTGAGCGCGCAGCGCCTCTGGCTCGTGGGCCGCATGGCCGTACCCGCCGCGGGGCAGGGCGGGGGCGTCGCCGTAGGCGTGCGAGCACAGCGCGGTGCGCGTGTTGAGGGACCCGTCGGAGAACAGCTTGAGCGGGCCTGCCGTGAGCAGTCCGCCGGTGCCGGGGACCTCGTCTCCCGTCCGCACGCCGCGCTCGACGGCCGACTCCAGGTGCGACAGGTACAGCCCTGCCCTCACGCGCAGGCCCGTGACGCCTCCCGCGATGCGCTCCCGCCACGCGGCGAGGTTGTCCTCCATCTGCAGGTCCACGATGCCCGTCACGCCTCGCGCCGTCGCCGCCGCCACGGCGTCGGCGAGGAGCCCGGCCGTGCGAGGCGCCGCCTCGGCGTCGATGGCCTGCTCGGCGGCGAAGGCATCCGCCTCGCGCAGGAGACCCGCATGAGGCGCGCCGTAGCGCGCCGCGGCCGCGGCGTTGAGCCACACCGCGTGGAGGTCGTGGGAGATGACGGCCACCGGCAGGCCCGGCTGGCCGCCGTCCGCGGCCGCGCGGTCGAGCAGGTCCGCGGTGGGCGTCGCAGGCCACAGCGCGTCCTGGAATCCGCGCGCGACGAGGGTGCCCGAGCGAGCGGCGGCGCCCGCCTTCACGGCATCGGCGATGATTCCCGCGGCCTGGCGTGCCGAACGCGCGCTGGAGACGTCCACCCTCGCCCGCTGCCGTGCCCACGTCGCGAAGTGCACGTGGTGGTCGACGAGTCCGGGGAGGAGCCAGCGGCCGTCCAGGTCGGTCTCCTCGGCGCCGACCGGGGCATCGGCGCCAGGCGCGACGGCGACGATCCGTCCGCGCGCGATGACGACGTCGACGAGGCCAGCGCCCGGGCCTGTGGTCTCGCTCCTCGGGCCTGTGGTCTCGCTCCCTGGTCCGGCGGTCTCGCTCCCTGGTCCGGCGGTCTCGCTCCCCGCACCAGCGATCCCGACCAGCCTCGCGTTGCGCAGGACCTGCACCTCACGCTCCCTCATGCGCTCACCCTAGTTCTCGCCGATGCGTCCCCAGACTGGTTTTCGTCCTTGAACGGGGACCCGTCCCGCACAGGTACCCTCCCCCACAGGGACCCTCCCCAGCACCGGGACCCCGCCTGGACCGAGAACCCCCAGCACCGGGACCCCGCCTGCACCGGGACCCTCCCCCACAGGGACCCTCCCCAGCACCGGGACCCTCCCCGGACAGGCCGATGCCCGCACGGCCTTTCGCAGCTGCCGTGCGGGCATCGGCTGGGTGCTGACCCAGGAGGGGGGACTGGGTCAGGCCTGTGCGGCGCCCTTCACACGCGTGGCGGCGTGGCGGGCACCGAGGTATCCGAACACCGTGGCGGGGCCGATGGTGGCGCCGGCACCGGGGTAGGTGCGGCCCATGACGGACGCGGTCGTGTTGCCCGCGGCGTACAGGCCGGGAATGACCTTGCCCTTCGTGTCGATCACGCGAGCGTGCTCGTCGGTGAGGAGGCCGCCCTTGGTGCCGAGGTCACCGGGCACGATCTGGAAGGCCTGGAACGGGCCCTTCTCCAGCGGGCCGAGGTTCGGGTTCGGCTTGACGCGCGGGTCGCTGTAGTAGCGGTCGTACTCCGTGTTGCCGCGGCCGAAGTCCTCGTCCACGCCGGTCTTGCAGAAGCCGTTGAAGCGGTCGACGGTCGCGCGCAGCACGGCCGGGTCCATCTTCAGCCTCACCGCGAGCTCCTCGATGGTGTCGGCCTCGACCATGATGCCGGCAGCCTTGAGGTCCTCCGCCTTGGCCATGAGCAGGCCGTTGAAGACATAGCGGCGACGGTGGCGACGGTCGACGATGAGCCAGCACGGGATCGTCGGCACGTGCTTGTTGTGCTCGAGGATCGCGTGGCCCACGTCGACGTAGCTCGTGGACTCGTTGACGAAGCGACGCCCCTCCTGGTCGACCATGATCGAGAACGGATCGGAGCGCTCGTTGAGGATGAACGCCGGGCCGCCGTTGGGCGTGGGCATCGAGGCGCCCCACCAGGCGTCGTCCATGAGCGCGACATCGGCGCCCGCGTCGATGCCCACCTGGATGCCGGTGCCGAGGTCCCCCTGGGGCGCCGAGCTGTAGCCCGGGATGCCGTGGAACTTCTGGCGCCACTCCGTCTTGTGGGCGAAGCCGCCGGTGCCGAGCATGACGCCGGCGCGAGCGCGGATGCGGGTCACCGTTCCGTCGGGCGCGGTGATCTCCGCGCCGACCACCTCGTCGCCGTCCTTGATCACCTTGGTGACGGGCGACTCGAGGCGCACGGGGATCTCCAGCTTCTTGACGATCTCCATGAGGTTGCCCGCGTAGGCGCCGCCCAGGCCGATCAGCTTCTTGCCCGTGATGAGGCCGCCGAGCGTGCGGAACACGAGCTTGGCGCCCTGCACGAAGCCGGAGAACGACGACCACGCGCGGGTGATGAGGTAGGTCTCGCCGGACAGGAGGGGAAGCGGCACGCCGCCCTCGGCAGCGCGCGACTTCTGGAACCACTCGCCCAGGCGCTTGGCGTTGTACGGCTTGGCCTCGATGGAGCGGCCGCCCGCCATGCCGCCGGGCATGTCCGGGTAGTAGTCGGGGTACTTCTTGGCGACGTTCCAGCGCATGCCCAGGCGCTCGAGGAGCCTGAAGACCTCGGGGATCGTCTCGAGGTAGGCGCGACGACGCTCGATGGACGAGGCGGGTCCGACGTCTCCGATGCTCGCCTCCATGTAGGCGAGCGCGTCCTCGATGGAGTCGGCCTTGCCGATCTTCTCCATGAGGGGGTGGCCTGGCATCCACAGTCCGCCGCCAGAGATGGCGGTGGTGCCGCCCCACTTGTCGGTGCTCTCCACGATGAGCACGTCAAGGCCCGCGTCCTTGCCCGCGATGGCCGCGGACATCGCCGCGGCACCGGACCCTGCCACCAGGAGGTCGACTTCCTCGTCCCACACGATGCTGGCCTTGGACGCTGCGCTCTTCGTGGACGCTGCGGTCTTCGCCGATGCCGCGGTCTTGGACGCCGCGGTCTTGGACGCTGCACTCTTGGACGCCGCGGTCTTGGACGTTGCTCTCCTCGACGCACCAGCCTTCGCCGACGCCGCGGTCTTGGGCGCACCAGCCTTCGCCGACGCCGCGGTCTTCGACGCGCCCGCCTTCGCCGACGCCGCGGTCTTCGACGCGCCCGCCTTCGCCGACGCCGCGGTCTTGGCGCTCGCCTTGGTCGTGTCGGTGGCCTTCTGGGCCGCCTTCTCAGCCATGATCTCTCCTTGCAATCCGGACATCGTTGTCCGGTTGCTAGTGTAAGCCCGTGGCGCAACGGCGTGACAACCACGGGCGGGGCTCGCACAAGGCCAATCGAGGACCGAGCGCGGGCCCCTCGAATCGCGCCGCACTGGTGTCCGCCGCCCGCGAGATCTTCGACGAGCGCGGCCTC
>JGI12383J13903_1000615_pt1 | contig 23899 bp, 22 predicted proteins | sample Passage237B_FD_13903 | JGI IMG/M metagenome (IMG submission 13903)
TGGTCGTGATACATCGCGATCGCGCAATCGAACTCGCCTTGCAGCGTCCGAAAGAAAACCGTGTCGCCCGCATACGGCCCGCTCACGCGAAACCCGCGCCGATTCGCCTCCTCCACCGCGGGCGCGATCACCTCGATCTCCTCGCGCCCAAACAACCCGCCTTCGCCTGCATGCGGATTCAACCCCGCCACCGCGAGATGCGGCCGCTCGATTCCTATTTTCCGCACGCCTTCGTCCGCGATCTTCACCACCTCCAAGATTCGCTCCACCGTCACCCGCCGGATCGCCTCGCTCAAACTCACGTGCGTGCTCACGTGACACACCCGCAGTTTTCCGGCGACGAGCATCATCGTGACCTTCGGCTTTCCGCACAGCTCCGCCAACAGCTCCGTGTGTCCGTCGTAGTGACACCCCGCCGCATGCAGCGCCGCCTTGTTGATCGCCGACGTCACCACCGCCGAGGTCTCGCCCGCCAACGTCAACTCCACCGCCCGCTTGATCGCCTCATACGCCGCCCGTCCCGTCGCCGCACTCACCTTGCCGCGCTCGAGCTTCGCCACGTCCACATTCGCCAAATCGATCACCTCCACCACGCCCGCGTCGTCCCCCGCCTCCGCCGCTTTTCCAATCACCCGCACTTCGCTTTTCGCGCCCACGATCCTCACCGCCGCCCGCATCACCTCCGCCGATCCCACCACCACCGGGCGGCACACCCCGCGCACCTCCGGTTCTCCAAACGCCTTCACGATCAGCTCCGGGCCCGTCCCCGCCGCATCCCCCAACGTCACCGCCAGCACCGGTTTTTTCATTTCAGATAGTAAGTTCGCTCGATCCAAACGTTCGCCCCACCACGCCGCAACCCGACGCTTCATCTTCGAAACGGTTGCGCGGTCGCCTCAGTAAACGATGGACACATCGGCTCTTGCTTACACCGTGGCGTCCCATGGCTGATGTCGACCGGCGTCTCGCGAATCGGATCTTGATCGGACTTGGAATCGGAATCGTCGCCGGTGTGCTGACCTTGCTCATCGGCCGCTTCTCCCCCGCCACGCTGGATTTCATGCGCGGGGTCTCGTCGAACTTCCTCGATCCGCTCGGCCAGGTGTTCCTGCGGATGCTCTTCTTCGTCGTCATCCCGCTCGTGTTCGCCTCGCTCGCCACCGGCGTCGTGCAACTCGGCCGCCTCGACCAACTCGGCCCGCTCGCCGGCCGCACCTTCGCGCTTTTCCTTCTCAACATGGCCATCGGCGTCGGGCTCGGCTTGCTGATGATGGACGTGCTCCAGCCCGGCGATCAGCTCAGCCTCGAAGCGAAGGAACGTCTCATGGCCGAATTCGGCGGCGCCGCCCAAAACGTCGTCGCCACCCGCGCCGCCCAGCCGCCGATGAACCTGAACACGTTGCTCGACATGTTCATGCCGCGAAATCTCTTCGGCGCGTTCGTCGGCAACACCCGCACTTCGCTCGGCGACGTCCTCCCACTCATCGTCTTCGCCATCCTCGTCGGCGCCGTCGGCACGCAGCTCGCCCCCGAGAAACGCCGCAAGCTCCAGGAGGGACTCGAACTCGTCGCCGAGTTGATGACCGGCATCGTCCACTTCGCACTCCGCCTCGCGCCCTACGCCGTGCCCGCGATGATCTACAGTGTCATCGTGAAAATAGGCGCCGACATCATCGCCGCGCTCGGCGTGTTCGTGCTCGGCTGCGTCGGCGTGCTCCTCCTGCACCTGTTCGGCACGATGTCGCTTTTCCTCAAACTTTGGACCCGCCGATCGCCGCGCGAGTTTTTCCGCGACATCAAGACCATCCTCGTCACCGCGTTCTCGACCAGTTCGAGCAACGCCACCCTGCCCGCATCGCTGAGCTGCGCGAAAGAAGTGCTTCGCGTTTCTCCCTCCACCGCCGGCTTCGTCCTTCCGCTCGGCGCCACGATGAACATGAGCGGAACCGCGCTCTACGAGGGCTGCGTCGTGCTTTTCGTCGCGCAGGTCTTCGGCGTCGACCTGAGCTTCGCGCAACAACTCACGCTGCTCCTCCTCAGCGTCATCAGCGCGATCGCGGTCGCCGGCATTCCCGGCGGGTCGCTTCCTCTGATCGCCGGATTGCTGACGTCTTTCGGCGTTCCCGCCGAAGGCATCGGTATCGTGCTCGGCGCGGACCGCGTGCTCGATATGCTTCGCACCTCCGTCAACGCCGGCGCCGATCTTGTCACCGCCGTCATCGTCGACGAACGCGTGCAGCCCCAGCCCGAACCAACGGGTGGTGCGGCGCTTTAGCCCGCACCGCACTTCCTTCGCGCCCCTCCTATTCGAAGAACTTGTCCGTGTCGTCGTGCCCGTTCGCGCCATTCACATGGCCATTGCGACCGGCGTCGGCGACCGCCACCGAGCCGTTGCGCGCGCCATTCGTCACGGGAACGCGGTTCACGCGCGTCGGCAGGCTGCGCTTCGAAAGCACCGGCGTTTTCACCGGCTCCTCGGCGGTCACGCGGGGCGCATCTTTCTTCGTTCGCGAGGTGTTGTCGTCGCCTTTCGCCATGCGCATCAGCTCGGCCACCGCGAGGCGGACCTGCTCGGCCTGCGACTTGAGCTCTTCGGCCGACGCCGACGATTCCTCCGCGAGCGCCGCATTTTCCTGCGTGATCTTGTCCATGCTCGCGACGGCGCTGTTGAGCTGGCCGATGCCTTCGCTCTGCTCATGCGAGGATTGCGCGATCTCGGCGATGCGCTCGTCGAGCTGACGCGTCTTGTCGACGATCGCGGCCAGGTTTGCGGCCATCTTCTCGCTGATGCGCGCGCCCTGTTCGCTCTTCTCCGTCGAGGCGGAAATCTTGTCGGCGGTTTCTTTCGCCGCGCCGGCGCAGCGTTGCGCGAGATTGCGCACTTCGTCAGCCACGACCGCGAAACCCAGTCCCGCCTCGCCCGCCCGGGCGGCTTCCACCGCCGCGTTGAGCGCGAGGATGTTCGTCTGGAACGCGATTTCGTCGATCGTCTTGATGATCTTGGAAATCTCCGTGCTCGATCCCTTGATCGCGGCCATCGCGCGCTTCATCTCCTCCATTTCGATCGCTCCCGCGTCGGCGGTCTGGCGCGCCTGATTCGCGAGCGTCTTGGCGTCCTGCGCGTTGTCGGAATTGCGCGAGGTCATGCTCGCCATCTCGTGGAGCGACGAACTCGTCTCCTCGAGCGAAGCGGCCTGTTGCGACGCGCCATTCGCCATCGACTGGCTGGCTTGGGAAACCTGTTGAGCGGCTGCGGCGGTCTTGTCGGACTCGGTCGCGAGGCGCGCGGCGACTTCCGTGATGCGGCGGGTGACGCCCCGCGTGATGAGCCAGGCGGCGATCGCGCCGGCGCCAAGACCCACGGCCGTGATGACGAAGACGACGAACTCGTTTCGTTTCTGCTCCGTCTGCGTGCGGTCCTGCAGCTCCTGCTGGTAGGCATGCACCGCGGTTTTCACCCGTGCGAGGGCGGCGGTGAATTCAGGGGCCACGCGGTTGATCCGTTCGGCGAGGATTTTGGCGCGCGCCTGATGGCCGGCGACGACTTTGTCCAGGCCTTCCCGATACGTCTCGGCGGTCTGGCGCAGGCTGGCGAGCAGTTGCGTCTTCGCCTCGTCCTTGAGGCTGGCGTCGAGCTTTTCCATCTCGAGCTGGTCCTGCTGCATGCGCTCGATCTGCGAGACGGTGGTCGCCAGCGCTTCGCGCGCGGCGACGGCCTTCGGCGCGTCGGAGGTCAGGAGAAACGCATTCGCCAGGCTCATGCATTCGTAGAAAGCGCCGAGGCCGTTCGAGATCTGGAACGCCGCGTTCATGTCGCCCTGGGTCCGGGCCTGGGCGAGCATCGACTGAAGTCCTTCCGCGATCGTCTTCGACGAAGGCGTGAGCACATCGTTTTCGATCGCCACGCGGGCCTTGTGGTTGGCGACGAGATCGCCGAAGGCGGCATTGTAAGTGGCGAGCAGTTCGCGGGCCTTGGCCACCTGGGCGGCGCGCGCGGGCTCGACGATCAGCTCGGCCGCTCGGGCAAGTTCCGCATCGAGCGCCTTCCGGGCCGCTTCGCACGCGGCGATGCTCTCCGCGGATCCGGTCGCGAGGAATTCGTTCACCTGCAGCTTCAGTCCCTGCATCGACGACTCCAGCGAGACCGCGGTGTAGGTCTCCTGCGCGCTCGTCGAGAACATCTCCAGACGCCGTCCGGCGCCACCGAGGGCGGTGTAGGCGATCGTCGCGACTCCGATCAGCAGGACGAAAAGAAACCCGAAACCGAGCGCGATCTTCTTACCGATGGTGAGATTCTGGAGGGACATAAACAAAAAGGGCTGAGGCTGCGGGGAGAGGCTCAGGACTCTTCAGCCACGAATTTGACCGGGATGGTCACCGTCATGGCGACGGGCGCGCCGTCCTGCTTGGCGGGCTTGAACTTCCACTTCTTCAACGCATCGACGGCGAACTTATCGAAGCCTTCGTTGCTGGATTTCGCGACTTCGGTCTCGGACACGTTGCCCTGCTCGTCGATGGTGCACTTCACCATGACCACGCCGGACACCTTCTGCTCGCGCAGTTCGCGGGGATAGTCGGGGGCGACGGTGCGAACCGGAACAGGCGGTTCGCGCCCGGCGGCGGCGAACGAGGATGTCGCGGACGCCAGGCAAAGCACGATAGCGGCTAGGGAACAGAGGAGACGGTTCATGGGGTGCAAATATGGCTTCGGGTTGTTCGTCACGGTTCGGTAAAAACTTGAGGTCACCAGTCACGAAACGGACTGGCGTTTCCGTGCCATTCGTCACGAAGTGGCGAAACTAAAGCGGCATCCGCGTCTCCCGGCCCAAGTCGGCCCCCGAGGCCGCGTCATCCGGCCCCGCGGCGCCATTGCTTTTGTCCCGGCGATCCGCACGCTCGGCCCCCGTTCCCTCCAGCATGTCGCTCGAAGCCAATATTCGCCGCGCTCCCGGTATCGCCGGCATCGTGGTGTTCGCCCTGGGTATCGTGCGGGCCGCGGTCGTCCTCTTGGGCGAGGCCGACGCCCACTGGCTCGAAGCACCTTTCTGGATCGCACTGCTGGGCGCCTCGCTGTGGGCGCGCACCAGGCCGCGCGGCGCGATCCCCGGCGTGGTTTGCGCGGCGGGCGCCATCGCCGGCGTCATCGCCGCCGTTCGCTTCGATGCCGCCGCCGGACGCCTGATGGCGTTCGATTTCATGTTCTGGGCCGCCGACAGCGCCTCGCCGGAGCGCAACGTGTCGCTCGACGCCGTGCTCATCGTCACGCTCGCCGGTCTCGGCTTGCTGCTTTCGGCCAAGCAATCGCGCCCGCTGACGCGCCATGTGTCGGCGTGGCTTTTGATCGTCGCCCTTTCGCTGAGTGCCGCGACGTTGCTCATGCAGGCGCTGCAGTTCGCCACGCGCTACGCCCAGCCGCTCCAGATGCACACGGTCGAGGCCGCGGCGTTGTTTATCCTGAGCGCCGGCGGACTGCTGCTGCGACCGAACCACAAGTTGATGCGCATGCTGCTCGCGAAATCGTCCGCGGGCGCCCTCTCCCGACGGTTGTTTTATGGAGTCACGCTGCTGCCCGCCGGCGTGCTCGCGCTCACGCTCGTGCTGCTGCACCTGGGACTCATCCAACCAGGCTACGCGCCGGCCTTCGTGCTCGCGCTGCTGGTGATCGGCGGATTCCTGCACACCCGGCTCTCGGCGCGAGCCGCCGTCGAAATCGACGATCGCCGCAAGGCCGCCGAGAGCGAGCACGCGCGGCTCAACACCGTGCTCGAACACCAGGCCGCCCGCCTCCAGGAGCTCGTCGCGCGCCGCACCAACGAGCTGCGCACCCTCAGCGTGCACCTGCGCACGACCACGCGCGAAAACGCCCAGCTCGGCCTCGTCGCCCGCAACACCACCAACGGCGTCGTCATCACCGACGCCCAGGGCCGCCTCGAGTGGGCCAACACCGCGTTCGAGCGCATGACCGGCTATACGCTCGCCGAGGTGAAGGGCCAGAAGCCCGGACATTTCCTGCAGGGGCCCGACACCGATCCCGCGAGCATCGCCCAGCTTCGAAAAGCCATCCAAAGCGGCGAACGCTGCTACGTTGAAATCCTCAACTACACCAAGAGCCGGCATCCCTATTGGCAGATCGTCGACATGGAGCCGGTGCACGACGCCTCCGGAAAGCTCGTCAACTGGATCGCGATCCAGACCGACGTCACCGCGCACCGTCTCGCCGAGCAGCATCTCCGCGTCCTCAACGAACGCCTCCAGCTCGCCACGCAGTCCGCCGCGCTCGGCGTCTGGGAGTGGGACGCCGCCACGCAGAAACACACGTGGGACGAGCGCACGCACATCATCCACGGCCTGAAACCCGGCGAGTTCGACGGCACGTTCCAAGCGTGGATGGCCTGTCTGCATCCCGACGATCGCTCGCTCGCCCAGGCCCGCTTCGAACTCGTCCTCGCGGGCGGCAATTTCTACGACCAGGAATTCCGCGTCCTCCGCCCCGGCGAGTCCGGCGTGCGCCATGTCGAATCCCGCGCGATCGTCCAGCGCGACGCGCAGGGGAAACTCCTTCGCATCACCGGCACGAGCCGCGACGTCACCGCCGAACGCGAAAACGAGGAACGCCTCCGCGTCCTCACCGACCGCTGGCAGCTCGCGTTGCGCGCCTCGCGCTACGGCGTGTGGGACTGGGATCCGGCGAGCGGACGCGTCATCTGGGACGACCGTATTTTCGAAATCTACGGGGTGGCGCGCGACGCGTTCGAAGGCACGCGGGCCTCCTGGCTGCAACTCCTCCACCCCGACGATCGCGCCCGCGCCGAGCAAATCGAACAGGACGCCCTCAGCCTCGGCAGCGAGGAATACGACAACGAATTCCGCATCATCCTGCCCGACGGCTTCGTGCGCTACGTCGAGATGCACGCCTACGTGCGGCGCGACGAACAGGGCCGGCCCGTCCGCGTCGTCGGCATGGACCGCGACATCACCGCCGAAAAACAAACGCTCGAAGCCTTGCGCATGGCGGAGGAGCGCTGGCAGCTCGCGGTCGAGGGCACCAACGACGGAGTGTGGGACTGGAACGTGCCCACCGGCATCACCTATCACGACCAGCGCTGGTCGCAGATGCTGGGCTATGACATCGGCGAGGTGCCCGACACGATCGAAAGCTGGCGGCAGCTCATCCACCCCGACGACCTTCCCGGCTGCATCGTCGCCACCGAGGAACACTTCGCGCGGCGCACGGCGCTTTATCACCACGAATACCGCATGCGGACGAAGCAGGGTGAGTGGAAGTGGATCATGGACCGCGGCAAAGTCGTGAACCGCGATGCGCAGGGCCGGCCGCTCCGCATGGTCGGCATGCACACCGACATCACCGCGCGGAAGAATCTCGAACAGCGGCTGCACCAGTTCGAACAGCTCGCCACGCAGGTCAGCGAAATGGCGCAGATCGGCGGCTGGGAACTCGACCTCGACACGATGCACCTCGAGTGGTCCGAACAGGTCCGCCGCATCCACGAGGTCGGTCCCGACTTCAAGCCCACCGTCCAGTCGGCGATCCAGTTCTTCGCGCCCGAAGCCCGCGACATCATCTCCACCGCGATGAAAGCGGCGATGACGTATGGGCGTCACTTCGACCTCGAGCTCCCGCTCATCACCGCCTCCGAGCGCCGCATCTGGGTGCGCGCGCTGGCTCGCGCGGATCTCCACGAGAACCGTCCCGTGCGCCTCATCGGCGCGTTTCAGGACATCAGCAGTCGTCGCGACAGCGAGGAAGCGCGGCGCAAGTTGGAGTTCCAGCTCTTCCAGGCGCAGAAGATGGAAACGCTCGGCACGCTCGCCGGCGGCATCGCGCACGATTTCAACAATCTCCTCACCGGCATCATGGGCTACCAGGAGCTCGTCGAGGATGTGCTCGGCGACAACGAAACGGCCCGCGATTACATGGCGCAGGCGCGCGGCGCGAGTTTGCGCGCGCGCGAGCTCGTCGAGCAGATCCTCACCTTCGGCCGCCAGTCTCCCGACGACCAGCACACGTCGCTCGATCTCGCCTTGGTGATCGAGGAAGCGCGCCGGCTGCTGCGGGCCACGATTCCCGCGACGATCGCGATCGAGACGCACATCTCACCGGATTGCGGCCCCGTGCAGGGCGACGCCACGCAGATTCACCAGGTGTTGCTCAACCTCGGCTCGAACGCCGCGCACGCGATGGCCGCGAAAGGCGGCGTGCTTTCGATCAGCCTCACGCCGGTCGACAACATCGCGCACCGCACCGCCACGCTCGCGACGCTTCCGGCCGGCGACTACCTGCGGCTCACCGTCAGCGACACCGGCCACGGCATGGACGAGACGACGCTGCAGCGAATTTTCGATCCGTTCTTCACCACGAAGGAAGTGCGCGAAGGCACCGGTCTCGGCCTCGCGGTCGTCCACGGCATCGTGCGCGCGCACCGCGGCGCGATCGACGTCGAAAGCAGGATGGGCGTCGGCTCGACCTTCCACATCTACCTGCCGGTCGCCGCGGTGGACGTGGAGAAGGAAGGCGGCTCGACGCTGCAGGCGCCGCGCGGCGGCGGTGAAATGATCTTCATCGTCGACGACGAAGACACGGTCGCGAGCTTCACGAAGTTCGCGCTCGAAAACAAAGGCTACCGTGCGGTCACCGTGGATACGGCGCCGCAATGCCTGGAGGCGCTGCGCGCCGATCCGGGCGCGTGCGCGGTGCTGATCACCGACCAGACGATGCCCGGCATGACGGGCACGGAACTCGCGGGCAAGGTGCGCGAGTTCGCGCCCACGATGCCAATCATCGTGATGTCGGGCTATTTTCTCAAAATCCCGCCGCAGGAGATCGAACAGATCGGGCACGTGGAATTGCTCGGCAAACCGTTCACGACCGACGAGCTCGCCTGGATGGTGCACCGCGCGCTGCATCCGGAAGCCGCCGCGGCGAAGTGATTCGCCTTCCCTCTCGTGGTAGCGCGGTGCTTCAGCCCGCGAGCGATCGTCTTCCACGCGCGGGCTGAAGCCCCGCACTGCCGATCGCTACTGAAACAAAAAGCCCGCCGGGAATCGGCGGGCTCCAGACTGAAGACGGTGCGGCTTAGCTGTTGAGTAGCTTGAGGACTGCTTGGGGAGTCTGGTTCGCCTGCGACAACATCGCGGTGCCGGACTGCACGAGGATGTTGTATTTGGCAAATTGCGTGGACTCCTTCGCCACATCCACGTCGCGGATACGCGAGATGGCGGAGGCGAGATTTTCGTATTCCACCGAAAGCGTGGTCGCGGCGAGTTCGAGGCGGGATTGCGACGCACCCAGTTTCGCGCGCTCGGTCGCGATCTGCTGGATCGCATCGGTGATGCTCTCGATGGCGTCGGAGTCGGTGATCGAGATGAGGTAGTTGCCGCTGTTATCCTGCGTGATCATGTCGCCCATCGCGCCGGTGCGGAGGTTCGACTCGCGGATGGTCATGTCCTGCCCGATCGCCTGCCCGATCGTCACGGTGAGGCCGTCGGCATTGGATCCAAAAAGCGAGATGCCGTTAAAGGCACCGAGCGGCGTGTCGATATCTGCAGTGCCTCCGATCTCCGCCGTGGAACCTCCGATGGTCGCACGGAGCTGATCCTGGAGAGCGGTGAATTCCTGCTGGTAAAGATCAACGTCGTCCGGGTTCTTCGTGACGTCCTTGGCGAGGATCGCGAGTTCGCTCATGCGCGAAAGGATCTTCGTCATGCCGCTCATGAAACCGTCGGCCGTCTGGATGTAGGAAACGGCGTTCTGGACGTTCGTCGTGGCGGCCTGCACGCGACGATTCTGCGCGTCCAATTTTTCCGATACGGCGAGGCCGGCGGCGTCATCGGAGGGGTTGACGATCTTCGATCCGGAGGAGAGCCGGGTCAGGGAACGGCCGAGGGCTTCCTGGCTCGCGTTGAGCGACCGGGCGGCGGCCATGGCTTGGATGTTGGTGTTGATGACGCTCATGACGGGTGCGGATTGGGTGGGTTGAAGAGGAAGAAGGAGCGAAGGGGAATCAGGCTTTGGCGGCCGCGACGGGCAGCGGCGCCTGAGTCTTGGGTTTGGGCAACGCGGGCAGCGCGATCTGGCGCGGCGCGTGAACGGCGGCGGCTTGGTTGGACGCGACGATGTCGCTCAACACTTCCTTGCGGAAGATCGGAACCTCCCGCGGAGCGGCGATGCCGATCTTCACGAAATCCCCCTCGATGCGCGTGATGCGGATCTCGATGGAATCGCCGATGACGATCGCCTCGTTAACCTTGCGTGAGAGAACAAGCATGGAGGTGGAGGGTCAGGCGGTTCGAGCGAGGGGTTCGGCGGCGGCTTCGGCGACGAGCGGGTAATGGGCGCTGTAGCGGGAATAGTTCGAGATCACGACCTGGCGGCCGATGCGCGTGCGGCGGTTGATGATCAACGGCCCGACGAGATTCACCGTGGCCTCGGTCGGCTGCTGGTTGCGGAGCGTGACGATGTTGAGGATCATCGCGTCGCCGCTGTCGTTGAGGCCGAGCTGCTCCGCGTCTTCGTCGAAGATCTCGAGCTCGTAGTCGGCGATGAGGCCGCCCGGCTCCATGACGATGAAGTGGATCGGATCGAGGTCGGCCGGGCCTTGCAGCCGCATCCAGATGAACGGCTGGTGATCGGGCATGGCGATGAGCTCGGCGCGGGTGTATTGCGAGAAACCGATGATGCCCTGCGGAAGGAGGATCTCGTTGGCGGCGGGAGCTCCGAAGTCGAACGGAGTGATTTCGGGAATGACTTTCATGAGGCGGTGATGAAGCGGCGGTTCGGGGGTTAGCGGATGTAGTCGAGAAGGGAGAGATTCATGATCTTCGCGGCCGAAGCCAGGGCCGCCTGGTAGGCGGTCTGGGTCTGGTTGAGTTTCACGATCGTGGAGGGCAGATCGACGGACGACTCGTCGGAGATGAGCGCGGCGAGATTCGTGGCGCGGTCCTGTTGCTGGGATTGCGCGGCTTCGATGCGCGTCTGGATGCCGCCGTTGTCGGCCATCGCACCGATGATCAGGTCCTCGGCGGTGGTGAGATTCGGCTGCGTCGCGCGCACGGCATCGATGTCGCCGGCGTTCAACGCGTCGCGCAGGGCGACGAGTGAATTGAGGAAATCGGCGATGCCGGAATTCGTGTCGCCCGTCGTCGCCGGCGAGATCGTGGTGGCTTCGGACAACGGGATGGCGGCGCGCTCGGCGTTCCCCACGTAAACCACGCCGGTGATGCGGCCATCGGCGTCGCGCGACGCGACGAACGGCGGCGTGTCGATCGCGGTGCCGCCGTAGATGTAGTCGCCGCCTTGGCGGGAGTTGGCGAGCTGCAGCGCCTGCTCGAGCAATTGATCAACCTCGGTGCCATAGGTGCGCATCGAGTCGGCGCTGAGCGCGCCGGTGCCAAGGGTGGCGAGTTCGCCGCTGCGATCGGAGACTTTCTTCAATCCCTGCAGGCCGGAGTAGGACGCCTGCGCGAGCGTGAGCGCGCGGGTGGCGTTGCTGGCGTATTGCTCGAGCTGGCGCTGCTCGGTCTGGAGGTTGAGCACGCGTCCGACGGCGGCGGGATCGTCCTCCGGCTGGGTGATGCGGCGGCCGGTCGAGACCTGCAACTGGAGCTTCGCCTGCTCGCTCGTGAGCTGCTGAATCTGCCGGATCATCGAATCCGAGATCGTGTTGGAGGCGATTCTCATGGTCGGAGGAAGTCAGCGGTTAGCGGCCGAGCTGGTTGACGACGACGTCCAGGAGGTTGTCGATGGTGGTGAAGACGCGCGACGAGGCCTGGAACGCGCGCTGGTATTTCAGGAGGTCGGCCATCTCCTCGTCCAGCGACACGCCGCTGACGGCGTCGCGTTGCGACCGCACGAGCTGTTCGATACGGGATTGATCGTTCACGCGCGCGGTGGCGCCGGACACGGCCTGACCGAGACCGCTCACGGCGCCGGAGAAAAAGCCGCTGAAGGTGCCGTCGATGCGGTCGGCCGGGGCGCCCGTCGTGGAGAACTTGTGGTCCGCGAGCTGCGCGATCGCGAGCGCCACGGTGTTGTTGCCGGCGCTGCCGCCGTTGTTCGCGCGGAGATTGGCCGGCGTGAGGCTCGCGTCGAGCGCAAGGGTGCCGGCGGTCGTGCCGCCCGCGGCGAAGAAATCGGTGGAGGCGTTGCCCGGATTGTAGATCTCGTTGACGGAGGTGACGAGCTGCGCGGCGAGCTGGTCGAGCTGGTCGCGGATCGTCTGGATCGCGCCGCCGCGGGCGGTCATCGAACCGTGGATTGCGCCGGAATTCAGGCTGAGCACCGTGTTGGCGCCGCCGCCGGTGATCGTGGGCGGATTGGCATTGGCGTCGAACGCGATCGAACCCTGCACGACGGCGAGGCTCACGAGCACGACGGGATCGCCGTTGGCGTCGCGCGCGGTCACCTCGAGCTGGCCGCCGGACTCGGTGGTTTCGATCGGGAGCTTGGCGGCGAGTTTTTCGAGCGCGGCCTGGCGCTGGTCGCGCAGGTCGACCGCGGTGCCGGGATTGTTGATTTCGAAGCGGCCGATCTGGCCGTTGAGCTCGGCGATGGTCTCGAGAAGGCGGTTCACTTCCTGCACGTCGCTCTCGACCTGATAGTCGAGGTCGGCCTGCACCTGGGCGAGTCGCGTGTCCGCCAAACGGATACGGTCGGTGAGAATGCTGGCGGTCTGCAGCAAAGTCTGGCGCTGGCCGGTGTCGGTCGGATTGGCCGCGAAGCTGTGAAACGCGCCGAAGAAATCGTCGAGCGCGGCGGCGATGCCGGTGTCGGTGGCGCTGCTCTTCGTGCCCTGCGTCGAACTCGCGCTGGCGACGTCCTGGCCGAGCGCGGCCTGGGCGCGCTGATAGGCTTTTTGTTGCGCCTCGTAATAGCCGGTCAGCGCGATTTCGCGCCCGACCTGGCGGTCGAGGAGCTTGTCGCGGAGCTGTTGCACGCCGAGCGCTTCGAGGCCGAGGCTCTGCGCTCCTTGCGGGGTGATCACCGTGCCGCGGTCGCCGTAGATGATGCGCTGGCGCGCGTAGCTGGCGTTGCCAACGTTGGCGAGATTCTTGCCGGTCGTCTCGATGGCGCGGCTATGCGCGCTGAGCGCATTGACCGAGGAATTGAGGCTCGAGAAGAGACCGGACATGGGACTTTAAATCTGAGATCCGAAATTTGAAATGCGCGCAGCGCCTCAGCCGGCGGCGCGGAGGGAGGCGGCACCCGCGGCGGCGACGGAGACGCGGCCGGAGGGCGAGTAGGTTTTGGTGAAGGCGTCGGGGCGGAGCTCCCGGAGCATCTCCTGATGCAGCTCGAGCGTGCGGGTGAGCAGCGCCTGGTTGTGGCGGCTGGTGCGGCGGACGCGGTGGAGGAGATGGTTGATTTCGTTGATGAGCGCCTCGAGGAGCGGACGGGCGTCCGCTTCGACATGCTCGAGGAGGGCGCGGAGCGTCGTGGTGGCGGGCAGGGAAAAACAGGCGGCGAAGCGCGCGACGGCGGCTTCGCGGCGCTGGCGGCAATCCTGGAGGATGTGCGCCTGATCTTCGAGGCGACCGCTGAACTGAAGCACGGCGTCGGCGTCGCGTTTGAACAGCGCTTCCTGTTGCTGTTCGAAAAGCCGGAGGAGTTCGCCGTATTCGGCGAGTTCCTGGCGGAGATGGTCGGCGATGATTTGCCAGGTCATGGGAAGGGTTACGGGGCGAGCGGAGCGCGGACGACGGAACGATCCGTGGTTTCAGTGGAGTCGTCCGATGGTGCGGCGAGCCGTTCGTGTTTCGGCGTGAGTTGTTGTTCGAGCATGCGGCCGAGACCGAGCCCGCCGCCGCGCGTGAGTTGCTGCGCGAAGCTTTCCGTCATGATGTCGCCGTAGATGCCGCTCGCGGCGCCGCCTTCGTCGCCGAGCATCGAGATCATGGTCGGCTTGAGCAGTTGGCGGACGAGGATGGCTTCGAACTGGGCGGCGACCTCTTTGCGTTGGATCTCGGGGGAGGCGTTGCGCAGCGCCTGCGGGGACAACGCGCGACCGGGCGTGCGAACGACCTCGGCGACGCCCTGGGTGGCGGCGGGAGAGACGGCGTTGATGGCGGCGAGGCTCATGACTGCGCGAGGGTCAGTTGATCACGAGCTCGGCTTGGAGCGCGCCGGAGCGCTTCAAGCTTTGGAAGATCGCCATCATCTCGCGCGTGGAAACGCCGAGGGCGTTGAGCGCGGCGGCGAGGCGCTCGATCGTGGGCGGTTCGTTGAGGACGGTGAAGCCGCCCTTCACTTCGTTCACATCGGTTTGCGTGCTGGGCACCGCGACGGTCTGACCGCCGGGCGAGAACGCGTTGGGCTGGCTGACGCCGATGTTGGAACTGACGGTGATCGTGAGCGAGCCGAGCGCGATGGCGACTTGCGAGAGGCGCACGGTCGACGTGGCGACGATGGTGCCGGTGCGTTCGTTGATCACGACGCGGGCGAGCGTGTCGGGGCGAACCTCGATGGAGCCAAGGTCGGCGATGAAAGCGACGTCCTGGCCGCGGTAGTTTTCGGGCAGCGTGACGGCGACGGTGGCGGCGTCGGTCGCGGTGGCGCTGGCCGGCCAGCGGGCGTTGATCGCCTCGGCCATGCGCGCGGCGGAGGTGAAGTCGGGATTGTGAAGGAGGAGGCGGAGCTGATTGTCGCGGACGAACGACGCGGCGATCTCGCGTTCGACGATCGCGCCGTTGCTGATCACGCCGACGGTCGGGTGATTCTTCTGAACGGTGGCGCCCCCTGCCCCACCCGCTCCGCTGATGAAACCGCCGGTGGCGACGGGGCCTTGGGCGACCGCGTAAACGCGGCCATCGGCGCCGAGCAACGGAGTTTGGAGGAGCACGCCGCCTTGGAGCGATTTGGCGTCGCCCATGGACGCGACGTTCACGTCGATGCGAGCGCCGGGTTTGAGGAACGGGCCGATGTCGGCGGTGACCATGACGGCGGCGGCGTTCTTCGACTTGATGTCGTCGGAGTCGATCGAGAGGCCGTAGCGCTGGAGGATGTTGCCCAAGCTGCGCAGCGTGGTGTCGGCGTTGCTGTCGCCGTCGCCCGCGAGACCGACCACGATGCCGTAGCCGACGATCTGATTGTCGCGACCGCCCTCGAGGAGCGTAAGGTCCTTCACGCGCGAGGCGTGGAGACTGAGGGGCTGAAGGGCGGAAAGGCTGAACGCGAAGAGCAGGCGAAAAAGCCCGGCGAGAGAGCGGGAGTTGTGCATCCGTGCAGCCATGTCGGTCCTTCGGTCTTTCGGTCGTCCAGTCCTTTGCTCAGAACGGGCGAAGTTTTTCGTAGAGCTTCGAAAACCAGCCCCGCTTCTGCGCGTCGGTGAGCTCGCCTTCGCTGTAGAATTCGACGCGGGCGTCCGCGATGTTGGAGGACGCGATCGTGTTGGTGCGGCTGATGTCGTCGGCGCGGACGAGTCCGTGCAGAACGACGTATTGGGTTTCGCCGGAGAACGTGACGATGCGCACGCCCTGGATGACCATGTTGCCGTTGGGCAGCACGTCGGTGACCATGACGGCGGCGCGCGCGGAGAGGCTCTGCGAGTTCGAGACGTCGCCGCCGCCGGTGTAGGTGGAGGAGCCGCCGAGATTGAGGGCGGGCATGTTGCCCTTGTGCGTCAGCGCGCGGCTGTTCGCGAAGAGGAATTGCTGGATGGCGTCGTTGAGCGTGGCGTCGCGCGAGGAGGATTTGCTCTGCGAGCTTTGGGCGACGGCGGATTCGCTGACGATGATCGTAAGGATGTCGCCCGCGCGGGACGCCTTGCGATCGGCGAACATCGAACGCTCGCTGCCCGTGCCGGCCGGCCAGATGGAGCCGGAGTTTTCGGACGCCACGGCGGCGGCGCAGAACAGGAGGGCGGAAAGCGGGAGAGCGATGCGGCTCATGTCAGAAGCGGACTTGGACGCGGTTTTCGTCGACGACCACTGCGGCGAAATCCTTGCGCGATTCGGGATTCCGGACGGTGACCATTTCGCCCTGGGCGCCGTTTTCCATCGCGAGCGCTTTCATCGTGACGAGCAACTGGCCGTCGACGGCGGAGACCTCCACAAACTGGCCTTTCTTCACGAGCGGGCGGCGGCCGACATCGCGCCACGTGAGGAGGCGTCCGGCGGCAACGGCGCGGGTCATGGCGTAGGACCGATCGCCGACGGCGGCGGGCAGCGCGTCGCGTTCGCGGAAGAGATCGACGCGGCGCACCTCGAGCATCGAAGGATCGAAGGTGTCGCCGTTGGCGAGGGGCATGCGGGACGCCCACGCGTCGCGCCAGAGCGAGGCGCGGAGAACCAGCGTCCACTCGGACGCGGGCTCGCCGTCGGCGAGCACGCGGCAACGCAGGAGCATCGACGATGCGGCGACGGCCGGAAATTCGAGCACTTCGAGCTGCCAGGATCTCGCGAGGCGCGAGGGCGGCGACCAAGGACGAAGGAGTTCGAGCTGCAGTTCGCCATCGAGGTTGAAGTGCGAGGCGAGGTGGCGCGTGAGCTCGGAGATGAGATGTTCGCGCGTGAGCGGCGTGGGAGTCGCGTCGAACAACGCGGAGAGGCGTTCGGCCGTATCCGTTTTTTGGGCACGACCGGCGGCCGCGGTGACGAGGAGGAGGATGGCGAGAAGGAGGCGCATGGAGTTAGCGCTTCATCTGGGCGACGTTTTGAAGCATTTCGTCGGAAGCCTGGATGGACTTGGAGTTCACTTCGTAGGCGCGCTGGGCGACGATGAGGTTCACCATTTCTTCGACGATGTTGACGTTGGACGATTCGGTGTAGCCCTGCATGACGAGGCCGAAGCCCTGTTCGCCGGGCTGGCCGATTTCGGGGGTGCCGCTCGCGGCGGTTTCCTCGTAGAGATTACCGCCGAGCGAACGGAGGCCGGAGGGATTCGCGAAGCGGGTGAGCGTGAGGCGGAAGGTGTTGGTGCCGTTCGCGGTCTGGACGGTGACCTGGCCGTTGTCGGCGATCGCGACGTTGGTGGCGTCCGGCGGAATCGGCTGGAAGCCGCTCAGGACGGGAAGACCGTCGGAGGTGACGACGACGCCCTGGGCGTTGAGTTTGAACGAACCGTCGCGCGTGTAGCCGATGGTTCCGTCGGGGCGCTGCACCTCGAAGAAGCCGTCGCCTTGGATGGCGACGTCGAGTTTTTCGCCGGAAGCGGTGAGCTGGCCTTGGGTGAAGACTTTCGAGGTGGCGGAGACGCGGGCGCCGTTGCCGACTTCGACGCCGGTCGGAACGATGTTGCCGCCGCCGGAATCGGTGCCCGAGGCGCGCGCGGGCTTTTGATAGAGGAGATCCTGGAACTCGATCTTGCTGCGCTTGAAGCCGGGCGTGTTCACGTTCGCGAGATTGTTCGCGATCGTGTTGAGGTTGAGCTGCTGCGCCTCCATGCCGGTCGCGGCGGAGTAGAGAGAGAGGTTCATAGGAGGATGAGCTGAGAGCCGAGGGCCCGGAGCCCAGAGCCGGATCGATCGGACTCTCGGCTGGAAAGAGGGGCCGGCCCGCCCCCATTGCGGGCTCGGCCATGCAGTCGTGATTGCGGTTGTCTGTCTGGGGAAGTCATGTGCGGGCGCGTGCTCAACCGAGCGCTTCGAGGGTTTTACCCATCTGCTGGTCGACGGTGGTGATCATCTTCTGATTGGCCTCGTAGGCGCGGGAGATGAGAACGAGGTCGACCATTTCGCGGAGAGAAGAGGTGTTGCTGCCTTCGATGTAGCCCTGGAGCAGCGTGGGGTTTTCGACGGGCTCGGGCTCGAGATCGTCGGGGGCGACGAAGTAGCCGCCGGACATCGGAATGAGGCGGGACTCGTCCTCGAACGTCTGCACCGAAATGCGGCCCAGCGGCGTGGCGCCCTGGACGATGGTGCCGTTTTCGTTGATGACGAGCGGGCCGCCGTTGGGGAGAAGCGTGATGGGATTGCCCGCGGTGCTCAGCACTTCGTCGCCACCGGACGTGACGAGCACGCGGTCGGGCCGCATGCGGAATTCACCGGCACGCGTGTAGACGATGGATTCGTCGGGCCGGCGGATCTCGAAGAAACCTTCGCCCTGAATGGCGACGTCGAGTTCGCGGCGGGTGGGCTGGGTTTCGCCGTAAACGAAGCTGATGCCGCGATTGACCTTGGGGAACAGCATCGGAAGCCCGGCTTCATGGCCGACGGGCTTGCGCGGGTCGGTCTGAAGTTCGCCGGCAACCTGCGAAGAAAACGTGATCGTGCGTTTGCGGTAGGCGCTCTGATCGCTCGACGTGATGTTGCGCGATACCACCTCCTGCCACTGCTCAAGGGCGGAGAGGGACGAGGCGCTCTGATACAAGCCGATGGTCATGCGGCTGAGTAGTTAGCAAAGCGGATGCCAACTACGTAAATAGCTACTTTATAGCTGGTTACCGATTTTCACCCTTGGGATGGCAAAACTTGCCGGAGGGCGATGAGGCAGGATTTTCCGTTCTTGGTCGTTCGCCGTGGGCCAACCGGCGTTGATTACCGCTGGTGTCCGAGAAAATCGGACCAAGGACCAGGGACAAATGACAACGCCCCCCATGATTCCCCGCCGGGCGGAGGAACCGGGACGCGGGAAACTCGAGCTTCGGCTGCGAAGACGCCGATCGAGCGCGGCTAGACGCCCGCGGGGTAGAGGCACTCGATCTCGATACGTTCGCCGCAGGAGCAGACGACGACGAGCCGGACGACCTTGTCGCCCTCTTTCACGGCTTCGACGGTGGGGGTCGCGCCGGGGCACGGTGCTGATTTTTTGGATACGGCGTTCGCCGCCGGCCGGGCGGTCGTCGGAGCGATGGGCGCGCGCGGAACGGCGGCGGGGGCGCGGAGCGGCGGAACGGTGAGCGTCTTCTTGCCTTGGAGAAACGAATTCATGAAGCGGGGCGCGGTTGCGCGGCGAGCGCGGTTTCCTCGACGGTCATCCGCTGGTGGTCGCGGGAGCGGGCGGAGAGCGCGAGGCTGAGGGTGATGCGTTGGTTGGATTCGGAATCCTTCGCCTCGCCGTCCAGCGGGCGGGTGTCGGCGTAGCCGGTGACGCGCTCGATCAATTCGGGTTCGACGGCGTAGTAAACGAGACTGCGGCGCGCGGCGTTGGCGCGGTCGGCGGAGAGTTCCCAGGCGGAGTAATCGTCGCGCTCGAGGGGGAGATTGGATTTCGTGTGACCGTCGATCGTGACGCGGAAGTGATGGCGATCGATCGACCACGAAAGATTTTGCATCACGAAACGGCCCCATTCGGTAAACTCGGCGGTGTTGCCCTCGAAGAGCGGCTGGTTGGCGCGGTCGAAAAGCGTGATGCGCAGTCCGTCGGTGGTGACCTGGATGTCGATGGGCTTGTTGGCGAGATCCTGGTCGAGATGCAGGAGCCGGTAGAAGTCGGCGGCGACCGTGTTGAGGAACGTCATCTCGATCTGCTTCTTTTTGATGTCGTCCTGGCTCGAGCCGTCGTTCTCGCCCTGCTTGTCGGTTTTGTCGTTGTCGTAAGGCAGCACGCCGGACGTGGCGTCCATGGGCGAGCGGAAGGGGTTTTGAAAATACTGCGAGGTGGCGAGGAGGATCTTCTCATCCTGCGCGGAAATCCAGAGCACCATGAACAACGCCATCATGGCCGTGACGAAATCGGCATAGGCGACCTTCCAGGCGCCGCCGTGATGAGCCGCGGCTTTTTTCTTAGCCATGGGAGGACGAGGCCCAGAGCCGAGAGTCCGGAGCGAAGAGCAGGAAACCAACAAGCCGCAAAGACAGGAAGGTCGGTTCGGCTCCGGGCTCTGGGCTGTGGGCTCTCGGCTGCATGATCACTTGACGGGCGGCAGCGCCTTGAGCGCGGCCTCGAGTTCGGTTGCCCCGGGTTGCACGGAGCTGTCGAGCGAGCGGCGCGCGATCTCCACGGCGGTGAGCGGGGCGAGGCCTTTCGCGAAGCCCGCGACCGCCTGCATGATGCAGCGGAGGCAGAGGAGTTCGGACGCGTTGTTGAACTTGATGCGGTTCGCGAGGGGATTGATGAAGCCGTAAGCGGCGAAGATGCCGAGCAGCGTGCCGGTGAGCGCGGCGGCGACTTTCTTGCCGACCATCTCGGGACCGTCGGCGATGGCGGCCATGGTGTTGATGATGCCCAACACCGCCGCGACGATGCCGATGCCGGGGAGCGAATCGCCGACGAGTTGGAGGATGTGCACCGGGTGATCCCACTCCTCCTGCTTCGCGTCGATTTCGGCGGTCATCAGCTCCTCGAGCTGGTCGGGCTTGATCTTGCCGTCGATGACCGGCTTCAGGCCGTTGACGAGGAATTCGAGCCGCTCGGGATGATTGAGCAGCGAGGGATAGCGCTGAAAGATGACGCTCTTCTGCGGCTCCATCACGTGCTCTTCGAGCGCGATCAGGCCGTTGCGCCGGCCGACCATGAAGATCTCGTAGAGGAGCTTGAGCATGTCGAAGAACTCGGCCTTGCCCGCGCTCTTGCCGGAGATGCTGCCCTTCACCTTATGCATCATCTCTTTCAATACATGCCCCGGGCTGGCGATGATGAGCACGCCCAGCGCGACGCCGCCGATGACCACGAATTCGGAGACGTGCAGCAGCACTAGCGGCGAACCGCCGGCGATCATGAAGCCGCCGAGCGTCGACGCGAAAACAATGACGGCTCCGATGAGGATCAACATGGCGGCAAGCGAAGCACCAAGCTCCAAGCACCAAGCTCCAAAGAAGGTTCAAAAACCAATGCGGCCATAAGGAGTCGGTGTTTGGAGATCCTCTGGATTTTGGAGCTTGGAGCTGGGTGCTTTCTCAACGGTTGCGGGCGCGTTGGAGGTAGCCGCGGAGGCCGAGGATGGTTTGCGCGTGAATCTGGCAGATGCGCGATTCGGTCAGGCCGAACACCGCGGCGATTTCGGCGAGGCGCATGTTTTCGAAATAATACATGGCGAGGATCTTCTTCGGTATATCGGGCAGTTCCGCCATTCGTTGAGTGAGAAGCTCCAGCAATTCGCGCTTCTCCAGGTTCTCGCGGCCGGTGACGTCGGTTTCGTCGGCGAGCAGTTCGTGCAGCGAGGCGCCCTCCCCTTCCTCTCCGTCGGCGCGATGGTCGATCGCCAGGAAGGTGACCGGACGGGCGTCCTCGACCCATTTTGCGTAATCCTTTTGCGAGAGACCGAGCGCGGCGCAGATCTCGCTGTCGGTGGCGGCGCGGCCGAGCTTCTGTTCGACCTCGATGATGGTTTCCTTGAGCTTGCGCGAGCGGGCGCGGGCGCGACGCGGGCACCAGTCCATGCGGCGCAACTCGTCGAGGATCGCACCGCGGATGCGCATGGCGGCGTAGCTGGCAAAGGTGCAACCCTGCTCCGGATCGAACTTGCGGACGGCGGCGATGAGACCCGTGACCCCCACGCTGTAGAGATCGTCGGCGTCGATGTGCGTGGGCAGGTTGAGTTTGATGCGATCGACCACGTTGCGCACCAGGTAGAGATGCCGCTCGATGAGATCCTTCTCATCGACGGCACCCGGCGACACGCCCTGATAGGCGCGCCAGACGGTTTTGGGGGCGGCATCCATGCCTGCGGCAACAGCGGAGTTCATGAGAGAAGCGGGAGCGGCGGTTTAACTATTTGTGTTTGGAACTTGAAGGAGCCGGCGCGGGCGCGGCGGAAGCGGCGGCGGTCGCCGCGGCGTGGCGCGCGAGGATGGTTTCGCGAATCGCGCGCACGAGAACGGTCCAGAACCAGCGGAAGAGCAGCGCGCCAACGAGGCAGCCGATGGAGGCGTCGAAGAAGATGCGATCCGCCGAGCGATCGGCCGCGTAACCGGCGAGCGCGGCGCAGAGAAATCCGGCGATTCCGCCAATGAGGAAGACGAATTTCATGGAGCAAAAGAATGACAGGTCGGGAGATTCATGCGTTGCCCTCCGGAAGCGTGCGGCGCGCGATGGCGCCGGAGACGTCTTCTTCACAGTCCCCGGTGAGCGACGGGCCGGTGGCGAGGAAGAGCGGTTCGATGTCTTCGTCGAAAAGGAAGTCCCACAACTTGCCCCACTGCGGAACTTCGTCGAGGTGCGTGAAAACGAGGTGTGTCGCGCCGAGATCGCGGCCGGCGGCATAGGCGTCGCGCATCGCATGCCGATCGTAGGCGGCATTGAGCACGAGGACGCGTTCGGTGATCCGCTCGCGATCGAGCCAGGTGGCGAGCGCGGCGTTGTCGATCGGACGGCGGGGCGAGATGCTCGGCAGGTCGAAGTAAACGAAGCCGCCCGGCACCGCCGGTTCGGTCGAGCAGGGAAAATGAGCGAGCGGGACGCCGAGCGCCTCGGCGAAAACGGGCAGCGGTCCGAGGGGATTCGGGCGGTCGAACTCGATCGTGACGACGTGTCCGGCGCGCGCGCGGCGAAACACCTCGAGCGAGAGCCACTTGCAGAGCGCGGTCGTGCGACCGACGCCGGAGGTGCCGAGAAACGCGGCGCGAGAAATCGGAGCGCGCGTCGGCCGCGACTCGGCGCGTTCGCGGAGGAGGCGCGAAGTTTCGGCGAGCGCGCGATGCAACGGCAAGCGGTTGATCTCGCGCCAGTCGGAGCCGGCTTGGAGGCGGTTGAGCGCGGTCTCCGTCAGACCGGAGCGGCGCAGGAGATCGGTGAGCCCGATCGGTGTATGACGAATGTCGATACGCGAACGCGACTCGACGGCGTCGGCGAGGTCCGGCAGCGCGGGTTCGGCGGAGACGGCGGAAAGCGAAGCGGTTTTTTCCGCCGCCGGAGCCGCAACGGGCGCGGAAGCGTGTGCCTCGGCGGCGGTCTGCGCGATGACCTCGAGTCGGGCGCCGGAGAAGAACTTGCGCAGACCTTTCGGCTCGACGGAGCGAACGGAGAGCACGCGGGCGTTTTCGCCGAGCTTCTCGCGGATCGCCGACACCGCCTCTTCCGCGGAGCGGACCGTGAATTTGAAGCAGGAGCCCGGAGCGGGCCGTGTCGATGACGCGGGCATGGATCAGGCGGCGGCTTTGAGAGAGGCTTCGGCGCGGGCGAGATGCGGCGGGGCGGTGACGATGCCGGCGTTTTCGATTTCGGTGGCGGTCGGCAACTCTTGGAACGCGAGCACCGTGAGACGCGGGAACGAGGATTCGAAGAAGCGCTTGAGCGGCAGGCGCACCTCGCTCGAAACGACCAGAACGGGCGGCAAGCCCTCGCCCACGAGCACGCTCGTGCGGCGGTTGAGCTCCTCGAGCAGGTGGCGCGTGGTCGTCGGATCGAGCGCGAGCCCGACGTCGGTCGCGGAACGCTGCACCTTCGTGCCGAGCCATTGTTCGAGCCGCGGATCCAGCGTGGCGGCGCGGACGACGCCGGGGCGGCACTCGTATTCGGGAACGAAATACAACCCGAGGCGGCGGCGGATGAGTTCGCTGAGATCGTCGGGGTTCTTCGAGAGCGAGGCGAAGTCGCCGATGCCTTCGAGAATGAGCGGCAGGTTGACGATGGAGATGTTCTCGCGAAGCAGGTTTTGCAGGACGCGCTGGATGATGCCGAGCGTGACGAGGTCGGGCAGAAGCTCGGCGACGAGCGCGGGCTGCGTCTGCTTGATATGATCGACCAGCGACTGGACCTCCTGGCGGCCGAGCAGGTGATGCGCGTGGGCCTTCAGCGTTTCGGACAGATGCGTGATGAGCACCGACGCGGGATCGACGACCGTGTAGCCGTTGATCTCGGCGGTCTTCTTTTCGGCGTCGTCGATCCAGGTGGCGTCGAGATTGAACACCGGCTCGCGCGTGGGCACGCCGCGGAGGCGGACCTTGCTGGCGGAAACGTTCATCGCGAGCAGGCGCCCGGGGTGGAGATTGCCGCGCGCGAGCGGTTTGCCGCGGAGGAGGAAACGGTAGTCGTTGGCCTCGAGCTCGAGGTTGTCGCGGACGGAGAT
>JGI12383J13903_1000638_pt1 | contig 23204 bp, 19 predicted proteins | sample Passage237B_FD_13903 | JGI IMG/M metagenome (IMG submission 13903)
TTCGAGATCACCACCAACGGCGGCCAGGTGTTGCAGGCCACACCGTGGTACCACACCGCCACGCAGCCCGCCTACATCGATTCGTTCATGGTGGAAGGTGCGGATACGGTCTTCTTCAACCTCACTGCCGATGCCGCCCATCCGCTGAACGGGCGTCCGCACTTCAGGCTGCGGGTGAAGAACACCAGCGCCTCGTTGAAGATCACCTTGAAGGCCACGGCGGCCGAGGGTGTGGTGCACTTCTGGAACGTGACCGAGCTCGACAACGACGTGGGCAACTGGGGGCAGGCCTTCCAGGCGCCGCTGAACGGATGGACCGTGGGCGACAGGGAATACGGGATCAGTGAGCCGGCCTGCACCGAGAGCCTGATCACCGTGGCGGCCTACAACGGCGAGTACCAGACGGGCAACGGCAACTGGGCGGGCGGCAACATCGCGGCGTTCTCCTCGTGGGGCCCGACGATGGACGGCCGGATCAAGCCTGACCTGGCGGCGCCCGGCGTTAGCGTGGCATCGTCCATCAGCTCGTTCACCGACAACAGCTATTCGTCCATACTGAACGTTCCCTTCGAGGGGCGCACCTATCCCTTTGCGCGTTTCTCGGGTACCAGCATGTCGGCGCCGGCGGTCACGGGCATCGTGGCCCTGCTGCTCGAGGCCGATCCCACGCTCACGCCCGCTGAGGTGAAGGAGCTGCTGAAGTCCACCGCACGCACCGACCAGCAGACCGGTACGATCCCGGCGGGAGGGAGCACGCGTTGGGGCATGGGCAAGGTGAACGCATACCGCGCGGTGTGCGAGGCCCTGGGCGTGGTGGGGATGGATGAAGTGGTCGTGGAGGGAGGCGTACGGCTCTGGCCGAACCCCGCATCGGACAATGTATGGATCGCTCTTCCTGAGGTGGGTGTCGTCGAGGTCCGGATCACGGACATCGCTGGGCGTGCGGTGGGATCGGGGCGTCTCACGGGCGCGGGGCCCCATCTGCTGGATACCGGCCTTCTGCCCGCAGGCGCCTATCTCGTGCGCGGCCGCCACGCGCAAGGCGAGTTCGCGGTACGCTTCGTGAAGCCGTAGTCTTGCGGCCGAAATGACCGACCCGCGCGCGCTGGCCATCGCCGACCACACCTATGTGCTCCCGCCGGAGCGTATCGCGCAACGCCCCTTGGAGGAGCGTGATGCGGCACGATTGCTCCAGTACCGCGATGGCACGATCACGGATCACCGCTTCAGTGAGTTGGCCGAGCTGCTGCCGCCCGACACCTTGCTCGTGCTGAACGATACCCGGGTGGTGAACGCCCGCCTGGTGCTGCACCGCTCGACCGGCGCACGCATCGAGGTGTTGTGCCTGACGCCCGCCGATGGTGGCGCGGTGGAAGCGGCCTTCGCGCAACGCGGCACCGCCACATGGAACGCCTTCGTAGGCAACGCCAAGCGCTGGAAGGAAGGGGAGGAGCTCATCCTGAACTCCACCACGGCCACCGGTGAGGACTTGGTGCTGCGGGCTCGACGGTCCGGGCCCGAGACCGTGACCTTCACCTGGGAGCCGACCGAAATGGCCTTCGCCGAAGTGCTGGACCGCGTGGGCCACGTGCCGCTTCCGCCCTACATGCAGCGCCCCGACGAGCCCGGCGACATGGACCGCTACAACACGGTGTTCGCCCGCGACAAGGGCTCTGTAGCGGCCCCCACGGCGAGCCTGCACTTCACGCAGCGTCTCCTCGACGCGTTCGCCGCCAAGAGCATCGCCACGGCCCGCCTCACATTGCATGTGGGCGCGGGCACCTTCCTGCCGGTGAAGAGCGAGCGCATGGCGGAGCATACCATGCACAGCGAGCAGATGCGTGTGCCGCTGTCCGTGCTGGAGGCCCTGGCGGCACAGCCCGGGCGAGGTCCGGTGGTCCCGGTGGGGACCACCGCGCTGCGCACCTTGGAGAGCATCTACTGGCATGGGGTCATGCTGATGCAAGGCCGTGCGGGTGTGGAGCTCGCCGTGGGCCAATGGGAGCCGTATGATCATGCGGTGGATGCGCTGCCCACGGCGGAGCAGGCCCTTGCCGCGGTGATCGAGCAGGTGCGCAATTCGGGGAGTGGCCGCTTGGTGGGGAGCACCAGCTTGCTGATCGCACCCGGTTATCGCTTCCGCTTCGCCGATGGGCTGGTCACCAACTTCCATCAACCCCAGAGCACCCTTCTGTTGCTGGTGGCCGCATTTGTGGGGCCTGATTGGCGGCGTATCTACGACCATGCCCTGACCGCAGGGTACCGCTTCCTCAGCTACGGTGATGGCTCCCTGCTCTGGCGCAATGGGCATGCGCGTTGACCGGCCCCGGACCGCGAAGGACGTGACGCGATGAACAATACCGTCCGCCTATCTTCGTTCCCTTCGCGCATGGCCCGATCCCTACCCTTGTTCGCCGCTCTGCTGCTGTCCGGCGCCGCCATGGCACAGTTGGGCGGCAATACCTCGTTCCGGATCCTCGATATCCCGAACTCGGCCCGTTCATCGGCCCTGGGGGGCAACTACATCGCGGTGAAGGACAACGACCTTAACCTCGGGATCTTCAATCCTGCCCTGCTGAACAAGGAGATGGGGCGCCAGGTGGCCCTGAGCTACCTGCCGTACTTCGATGGGATCAACATCGGTTACGTCGCCTACGGCCACCACTGCGACAGCATCAACACCACCTTCGCGGGGTCGGTGCAGTACGTGGACTACGGCACCTTCACCCGCACCGACGAGGCCGGGACGGAGCTGGGTTCGTTCAAGGCCGGTGAATACGTGATCCAAGTGGGTGCTTCGCATCCGCTGGACAGCCTCTTCAGCATCGGGGCCAACGCCAAGTTCATCAACAGCGTGCTCGATACCTACACCTCCACGGCGTGGGCTTTGGACGCCGGTGTGGTCTTCCACAAGCCCGCCAAGGGTATCACGGCGGCGGCCATGCTTCGCAACATCGGCACGCAGAGCAGCCCGTACACCGAGGAGAAGGAGAAGCTGCCCTTCCAAGTGCAGTTGGGCGTCACCTACAAATTCAAGCATGCGCCTTTCCGCCTGGGGTTGATGCTGGAACAGTTGCAGCAATGGGACCTCACCTACGAGGACCCCGGAGCACGCATCCAGATCGATCCCACCACGGGCGAAGTGATCGAGGACAAGGTGACCAAGGCTGAGAAGGCCCTGCTGCACGTGGTGCCCAGCGCGGAGATCCTGCTCGGTCGCCACATGATGTTGCGTGTGGCCTACAACTACCGCCGTCGGCAGGAGCTGGTGCTGATCGAGAAGCCCGCCCTCACTGGCGTGAGCTTCGGGGTGGGCTTGCGTGTGAGCAAACTGCACATCAGTTACGGCTATTCCCAACTGCACCTTGCGGGCATCAGCAACACCTTCACACTGGCCGTCCGTTTCGCCGATCTCAAGAAGGGTTAGGGCGCGCTTTGCGCAGGTCACATGCCCCAGGCCCCTACCTTGGCAGGCCGATGAAGCGCATCACCATCGCGATCGACGGGTTCAGCAGTTGCGGTAAGAGCACACTGGCGAAGCAACTGGCCCACCACCTGCATTACACCTACATCGACAGCGGTGCCATGTACCGCGCGGTGGCCCTCTACGCCATGGAGAACGGCCTGGTGCGCAACGGTGAATTGGACCGTGAGGAACTGCTGCGGTCGCTGCCCGACATCCACATCGCCTTCGGGCACGACGATGCCACGCAGCGCAATTCCACCTGGCTCAACGGTCGCAACGTGGAGCAGCGCATCCGCGAGATGGACGTGAGCAACAACGTTACCTTGGTGAGCCCCGTGCCTGAGGTGCGCGCCAAGCTGGTGCAACTGCAGCGCGAGATGGGCGAGGGCGGTGGCGTGGTGATGGACGGTCGGGACATCGGCACCGTGGTGTTCCCCCATGCTGAGGTGAAATTCTTCATGACCGCGCGCCCGGAGGTGCGTGCCCGGCGTCGCTACCAGGAACTGAGGAGCGGTGGGGCCGAGGTGACGCTGGACGAGGTGTTGGCCAACATCGCCCGCCGCGACCTGGACGACACCACCCGTGCGGCGGACCCGCTGGTGCAGGCCCCCGATGCCTTCGTGATCGACAACAGCGACCTCACCGAACAGGAGCAATTCGACCTGGCGCTCGATGTGGTGGTGAAGGCCGTGGGCGCCGTCTCACAAGCGTGACGACGCCCACGCTCTTCACTTCCCCGCCGTTTCCCCACCCGCCTGCACCACCTGCACCCAGCGCCCCTGGCCGCGCGCGTTGATGGTGTGGTCGTACATGGCCTGGCAGTCGGCGCCGGGCAGGTAGTAGCGGCCGATGTAGGCGGCGTTCAGCAGCACGCGGTAGGTCACGGGCTTGCCACGGTACAGGTCGAAGTAGGTCATCACCCGGTCATCGCGGATGTCCTGGTAGGTGTAGGGGCCGTTCCGCAGTCCGTCCTCGCTGCCCTCCAGCCGCGTGTTGCGGATCTCCCAGCCGCTGGGGAACACCTGCGTGAGCGCCAGGTTCTGGTAGGCGCGCGTGGTGCCGTCGTGCGCAATGGTCACGAGCGCCATGAAGTCGGTACCCTGCTCGATGCGCGCGGGGTCCAGCGGCGTGCCGTCCATGCGTTCGTAGCGGACGCCCATCTCCAGCCCGCGGTTGGTGGCGCGGTCCTCGCCGGGCATGGGCGTGCCGGTGCGCACCAGCCGCACGTACAGCAGTGTCTTGCCGGTATTGCGGATGCCCACCTGTGCACGGCCGTCGGGCACGGGCAGGTCGGTGCGGGCGATGGCCTTCTCGCTGAAGCGGTCCTCGCTCCAGCCGGCGGTGGTGATCTTGTAGCTCATGCCCTTGCCCAGCTTGTCGCGTTCGGCCAGGCGTGCCACGGCCATCAGGGCGAAGCTGGTGCCCTGGGTGCTGTGCCACTCGTCGCTGCTGAGCCGCTTGGCTATGCGTTGCACCACACCGGCGGCCTTGGCGGTCTCGCCCATGCTCAGCAACGCTTCGGCGATCAGTGCCTCGTCGCGCAGATCGGAGCCGTAGGTCCAGTACAGTTCGGCGTAGGCGGGCACGCTGGTGTCCAGCCCCTGCACCAGCTGCTTCGCGGCGTCCACTTGTCCGGCGTGGGCGTAGGCGGCGGCGAGCATCCACTTGGTGCGCAGGTCGAGGCCGCTGCGTTCGCGCAGGCGGTTCATCGCGCCCATTTCCTGCTGCTTGGCCAGCGCCAGCACATAGAGGCGGTAGGCTTGGGAGAACTCGCTGTTCTGCCGCGACCAGCCCTGCAACTGTACCCCGTTCCATTCGCGCGCAGCGCGACGTTGGTGCGCGAGCCATTGCGACTTCAGGTTGCCGGGGATGGCGTAGCCCAAGCGTTCGGCCTCCACGATGAAGTGGCCTGCGTAGATCGAGGTCCACGTGTCGTAATGGTCGCCGCCGGGCCAGTAGTTGAAGCCACCATCGCTGCGGAGGAAGGCGATCATGCGGCGCAGGCCCTGCTCCACGTTGGTGCGCATCTGCTGCTCGGTGCGGCCGGGCAGGTCCATCACGTTGGCCAGGTACAGTTGCGGGAATGCCTTCGACGTGGTCTGTTCCAGGCAGCCGTGCGGGTAGCCGATCAGGTATTGCAGGCGGCGGCCCATATCAACTGGTGGTATGGTGCTCACTTCCAGATAAGCGCTGTTGGTGCCGCCCACGCCGATGGGCTTGGGCGTATCCTGCCAGCTTTTGCCCGCTTCCAGCACCACTTCCTCCACCTGCGTAATGGGCAGGTTCGGCTGGCGCACCTGCAGTTCGATCCGCTCGCTGGCGCTCTCGCCCGCGCCGGTGGCCGTCACCTTCACGGTGGCCACGCCCACGGCTTCCTTCACGCGCACCTTGAAGGTCACCACCTGGTCGCCGGTGCTGTTGAAGCGCACGGTGCGTTGGGCCGGCCCCTCGGGTACGAGCATCGCGTTGGGTTCCAGTTTCACCTGCACGTCCTTCACCTTCGGGTCCATGGCGAACACGGTCACGGGCAGGTCGGCGGTCTCGCCGGGACCCAGCACGCGCGGCATGGTGGCCAGCACCATCAGCGGTTTGCGCACGGGAACGGTCTTCTCTGCGTTGCCATACGCCTTGTCGCCATCGGTGGCCACCACCATCACGCGCACCGAGCCCACGTAGTTCTCGATCGTGAAGCTGTGTTTCGCCTTCCTGCCGCGCTCCAGGGTGAACGGACCGACGTACTTCACCACCGGCTTGAATCGGTTGGCGCGCGCACCGTCGGCGGGGCCTGCATCATCGCTGCCGCCGAGGGCGAGCACGCGTTGCAACTGCCGACCGAAGGCACCGATCACCTGGTCGTAGACGTCCCACGTGCGTACGCCCAGCGCCTCGCGGGCATGGAAGTGGGCCCACGGATCGGGCGTTTTGAAGCGCGTGAGGTCCAGCAGACCGTCATCCACGATGGCCAGGGTGTAGGTCATGCGGTCGCCGGCCTTCTCGCTCACCTCCACCTCGAAAGGCACATCGGTGCGCACCTCCTTGGCCATGGTGATCACGGGTGTGATGCGCGTGGCGGCGTCCTCCACCATGATCGGCGTAACGCCATAAAGGCGGATCGGCAGGTCGTTCAGCGTTTTGGCGTGCGGCTGCACCACCATCACATGGGCGTATACGTTGGGCACCATGTCGGCGGTGATGGGGAAGGTGTGGCGGGTCTCCTTGTCCTTCAGGTCCACCCACACGGCATCGAGCACGCGGCTGCCGGTCTCCAGGCTCACCAATGCACGGCCGCTGCCCGAGCTGGGGATCGTGAGCGTGGCCTTGTCGCCCACGTTGTACTTCTCCTTGTCGGCGTTGAAGGTGAGCATGGCGGCCTGCTGCGGGTCCTGGCGGCGCGAGCGACCTTCCCATCCGGGCCAATCCAGGTAGAGCTGCACGGCGCTTGCGTGGCCGCTGGAGGGATCGGTGATGCGCACGGCGAAGCGGCCCCAGTCGGGACGGTCCACGCGGAACTTGAACACGGCTCGGCCTTGGGCATCGGTGGTCAGGCTCGTGTCCTGGCGCAGGTCCACGCTGGGCGAACTGATGTAGTTGGCCATGCCGTCCACGTCGCCGTCCCACCACCAGTTGCGATCCATCTTGTACACCTGCGCCTGCAGAGCGTGTCCGGCGAGGGGTTTACCGTCGGCATCCACGGCGGCCACGGCGAAGCGGTAGGTGGTGTCCGTGAGGTACGTGCCCCAATACGAGCTGGTGGGCGGCGCCTTGATCCCCACGTAGGCGGTGTAGGGATAGTAGGGCAGGGTGGTGCGGTCCATGCTCGCATCGCCGCCGGCCTCGAACACACGCGTCACGATGTTCGCGTTCAGCAGGGGGGGCGCAGTGCGACCGGCGTGGATTTCGAGCGGGAAGCTCGTGGCGCCCTGCTGGTCCAACTGACCGTCGAACACCACTTGTTCCTCGTCAGGTACCCAGGTGCGCAGGTCGCTGAAGGTGTATCCATCCAACCCTTTGAACTTCGGCGTGCCGGGCGAGAGCGTCACCATCACACGCGCCTTCAGGCCGCGGGCGGGAGCGCCGTGCAGCCAGTGCGCGTTCAGCTTCACCTGGTCGGGCTGGCCCGCTGCGAGGCGTTCGGCGCCGGGGTCGATCAGGATCTTCAGGCGGTTGGGCTTCACCGTTTCGATCCGCAGCGACTTGTGGAAGGCCGTGCCGCCTACCGTCACCGTGGCGTGCCAGATGCCCGTGGGTGCATCGGGCGAGGTGGCGCAGCGGAAGGCGTACACGCCGTTGGTGCCGCTGGTGCGCACGTGCTTCTGGTCGAGGCGACCGCGCGGATCGGTGATCTCCAGCACCACGGGATGGTCCTTGGGCAGGCGGCGCGTGGCGTCCTGCAGGATGAAGGCCAGGTACAGCGAATCGCCCGGGCGCCACACGCCGCGTTCGCCGTAGATGAAGCCTTTCAGCCCCTTGTCGATCGCGGCGCCCTGCACGTCCATCTCGCTCACGCTGAGCGCGGCGCCAGCATCCAGCTTCAGGTAGCCGCGCTGCTGGCCCTTGGTGGCCACCACCAGGAAGGGCCTGTGCTTGGTGGGCGGCAGTGTGGCGAGACCTTCGCGGTCGGTCACCACCTGGCCCATGCTCTTGCGCTGCAGGTCCAGAACGTCCAGCTTCACGCCGCTCAAGGGCTCTGTGGTGCGCAGGTCGCTCACGGCGAAGAAGAGGCTGCCGTCGTTGCCCGCCTTGGCGATCAGGCCCAGGTCCGAGGCCAGCACGTTGCGCGACACTGAACCGCGGTTCATATAGTACGAGGGCTTGCAGGGGTCGTTCCGATCGCGGTAGTCGTAGTCGTCATAGTAATAGTCGTAGTCGTCGTAGTACCAGTAGTCGCGCAGTTGGTCGTAGTCGGCCTGTTCCTCCTCCCAACTACGTTCCCGAGCGGGCTGATCGTCGGTAACCTGCCCTTCGCAGGGGTACACCGAGTGCGACCGGTCGAATGAGAGCTGCACGCGGTAGATCGCACCGGGCTCGGCCTTGATGTGCTGCTCCAGGTCCACGTAGTAGCGGTTCCAGCGGCCCAGGTCGGGTGCATCGGCGGTGTTGAGCGGGATGGTCTTGCGCGAGATCAGACGCCCCACCCGGGCCAGCTCGCGTTCGCCGTCGAGCGCGTTCACCTGGAGGAATTGGGCCACGTTGCTCTCGTGGATCTTGATCACGCGCACCTCCACGGCCTTCAGGTTCACCGCCTCGAAGGGCATCACCAGGCCGTCGCTCGAAGGCAGGATCGTGCCCTTGCCCACCATGCGCACCGCGGGCTTCAGCTCCTCGAACAGCAGGTCCACCGTGATGTCGCGGCCCAGGGTGCGTCCCATGCTGTTGCGCAGTGCGCGCGACACAAACCCCTGCTGCGCGCCGCTCAGCCTGCGCACGGGATGGATCGTCAATGTGTTGCCGTTCACCTCCACGCGCGCATCGTCGGCCCCGCTGATGCCCGCCAGCCCGGTGAGGTCCTGCGCCGCGTCCAGCGGATCGCTGAACAGCAGGGTGGCGTACTGCTCATCGCTCGTCGAGGTGGCAGTGCTGATCAAGGTGAGGTCGCCGATCGCGGGAACCTCGAAGGGCAGCTCGGCCTTGTCGCTGGAGCCGATGAGGTCAGTGTTCCAAGCGATGTCCACGCGCGAGGGCGTTTCGCCGCGTAGCACACTATCGATCGTGAATCGATGGTGGCGGCCGTTGGGCTCATGCTCCCAGGTCAGCGGCAGGTGTCGGCCCTGCTGGGTCACAGTGAAGCAGCCGGGCAGGTCCTGGTCGGTGGCATCGTCGCTGGTGTACACCGCCACGGTGAGGCGCTGCCACGTGAGGTCGGTGCTGCTCAGCGAGCGCATGTCGGTCACGCGCACGTCGACGCCCTGCCGGTAGGTGGTCACCGAGAAGCGGAACTCCTCCAGTCCCTTGGGCGTCTCGATCAGCTTGCCCAGGGCGAAGCGCACCAAGTAGGTGCGGTCCTGCTCCAGGCGTTCGTTCGGGCGGAAGGCCAGGGTATGGTCATCGTGCCAATAGGTGGAGCCTTTCACCGAGGGCTCCAGACGGAAGAGCTGTTGGATCGCCGTCTCGCTGGTATCGCGCCAACGCTGCCCCTCGGCCACGCGCACCAGGATGGGCGAGCGTGCCGAGATGTGCCCGGTGGTAAAAGCCGGTATGTAGGGTGTAAAGGCCGCATCGGGCGCGATCGGGTCCTGTGTGCGGCAGGCGTTGAACAAGAGCACAAAGGTGGCCAGTGCCCAAGCGGGCAGGCACGGGAGAAGGCGTCCGGGCATAGGGTACCGTAATAAGGTGGTGGGCAGGTACGAAGGAAAGGAAGAAGCTCGATCCTTGAACGAGGGGAGGAGCGGGGTATTGCGGGGCGGCTTGACGAGGCCACGCACATGATCCTTGCGCGTAGGTGGACACGGTCGCAGTACCGTCTTCACCTGGGACCACCCGGAACGGGCGCAGGGCCGCTTCCGCAGCTCATCCCCCCATCCGGCCGTTCATCCCCGCCCGCATGGCGACGCTTACCGCTGCAGGTAGTTTCGGCACATGCACCTCTCCCTGCTTCGCCGATCGCTGCTCTGGGCCGCCTTCATCTTTTCCACTCCGGCCTATTGCGCTGTGCCCGACAGCACCCGCTTCGACGACCTGCTGATCCAAACCCTCCAAGGCGACATGCGCCCCGTGCTCCAAGGCATGGATGCGCTGGATACAACCACCCTCTCAGCTACGCAACGCCGCATGTACACCACGCTCGTGCAGCGCTTCCGTATGCACGACGAAGACCATCCCTTCGGCACCACCGACCCGGCCGTGATCGCCGTGATGCGCATTTACCACCGCTACTGGGCCGGGGCCATGATGGACGATGATCTGCAGCCGCACGACGACAGCCTGCGCGTGCGCATCACCGCGCACCTGCGCAGCCACGTGCCTGAGCTACGCGACAAGCCCGACGCCTGGTTCGCGGAGAATTGGAACCCGGAACTGGCCAAACACCTGCAGGCCCACGGCTGCCACAACGCCATCGGTCGTACCGGTCAGTTCTACGATCTGCTCCTGCACCGCCGCGAGACCGAGGTGCGCTACCCCGTGACCACGCCCGAGGATACGCTGGAGGTGAAGGTCGTCTTCATGGACAGCGTGCTCAGCCACGGTTGGGAGGGCTATGCCTCGTGCGACACCTACTTCCCCGGCGGCTGGGCCACGAGCGATGCGCTCTACTGCGTGCGCGACAGCTACGACCTGAACAGCGAGACCTTCACCGTGAGCTACCTCAAGCACGAGGGCAAGCATTTCGCCGACTACAAGTGCTTCCCCAAGCTGGCCTCGCCGGATCTGGAGTACCGCGCCAAATTGGTGGAACTGGCCGAGGCCGATACCATCATCCACGGGCTGCTGCGCTTCTTCCTGCGCAACAGCGCCCCGGATCCCGACAACGGCCACGCCTTCGCCAACCATTGCCTGGTGCGCGACCTCAGCCGCGTGCTCTTCAACAGGGAGCGCGAAGAGGATCCCGACGTTTGGAAGCAGGTGCCCATCGAGCAGATCCAGCAGGCCAGCCGGGAGCTGCTCTTCCAGAATACCCGGGCCATGGAGGCGGCAGGGGCTGGGGAGGTGGAGCGGTTCATTCGGTAGGTGATCACCAAGTGCCATGGTGTTCGGGGGGGACACAGGCGGGCACGGTACTGCGACCGTCTCCGCCTGTGTTCCCCCTATCTGTTTAGGAGCGCCCCTCCCATGGGCCGTACATTCGTACCAATGGGAACACCGGAACTACGCGATGTCACGATCGCGACATTGCGACGGATACGCCCGGACCATTTGGAGGTGGTGTACAAGCCGGGCTGCGTATTGAGCACGAGCGGGCTTCGGGAAGTGGCCGAGGTGCGGCGCGAGCTGATGCATGGTTCGCCCTATGGCATGCTCAGCATCATTCCCGAGGATGCCGACTTCGAGACGAGCGCCATGCACGTGGACCACCTCTCGGCCGACCGCGAGAAGGGAACCCTGCTGGCGATCGCGCTGGTGACGCGTGCCAACATGATCGAACTGATGCTGAAGCTCTACTTCAGCTACTACCCCTGGCTGGACCGGATCTTCGTGACGGACAACGAGGCGCAGGCACGCACCTGGCTGGAAAAGCAATTGGCCGAGGTCGCCGCCGGTGGTGGTGAGCGCTGAGCGCTGTTCAGTCCTCCGCCTTGCGGGCCTTGGCCAGTTCGTGCTTCAGGATCGGCAACAGGCGCTTGGCCTCCTCATCGGAAAGGCCCTTGCCGAAGGCCACCTTGCGCCCCAGGTGCTCGAAGCCGAGGCGTTCACCACCGATCACCCAGAAGCTCTCGTTCAGCTGCCACTTCCACGAGGTGCGGTCGATGTTGAGCAGGCCCAGCTTGGTGATGTTCTGTACGAAGTAGTCGTTGGCCTTGCCGTAGCCGAAGATGCTGTCCTTGATCGTGAGCACACCATCCTTCACACGCCAGAGCTCGAAGCCCTTGAGGCGCCAGAGCACCGCACGGCCCACCTTGATGGCGAAGTAGGCCCAGAAGGCCAGGAAGGCCAGCAGGTATTGGCGCGCGGGATCGCCCGTCGGCAGCTGTGTGCGAGCGTACATCACGTAGATGCCGCAGCACAGCCAGGCCACGAACCACGACACGAGCAATGTCTCGCGGCCCTTGGACAGGCGGGCGCTGATCACCACCGTGGTCCGATCGGCGCCGCGCTCCAGGCTGACCCTTTCGCTTACGATCTCCATCACACCTGCTCGGTCATGAGCACTTGCTCGTACAGGGCTTCGTAGCGCGGCAGCACCTTGTCCAGATCGAACGCTTCGGCGGTGGCCAGGGCGCCCTCGTGGAAGCGTTGGTGCACGGCCGGGTCGCTCAGGATGGTGTAGGCATTGTCGGCCATGCGTTCGGTATCGCCCAGGGGCGAGAGCAGGCCGCTTACACCATCACGGTTCACCTCGGGCAGCCCGCCCACATCGGTGCTCACCACGGGCAGACCGCAGGCCATGGCCTCCAGCGCGGCCAGACCGAAGCTCTCGCTCTCACTGCTCAGCACGAAGAGGTCGCAGCCGGCCATGATCTCCTCGGGCCGCGTCATCTTGCCCAGCCAGATGATGCTGTCGCAGGTGGCGGTGAGGCGGCAGCTGTTCTCGATGCGTTGGCGCTCGGGACCGTCGCCGATCATCAGCAGCCGCACGGGCATGCGTTCCTTCAGCTTGAAGAACATGCGCAGCACGTCCTCCACACGCTTCACCGGCCTGAAGTTGGACACGTGCACCAGCAGCTTCTCGCCGTGGGGGGCGTAGCGTTCGCGCACTTCCTTGTTCACCTCCCGCGGGTATTGGTCGAGGCACACGAAGTTGGGGATCACCTGCACCTCGCGCTGCAGCGGGAAGTGCGCGTAGGTGTCGCGCTTCAGGCTTTCCGACACGGCGGTGACCGCATCGCTGCGTTCCATGCTGAAGGTGATCACCGGCTCGAAGCTGGGGTCGCGTCCCACCAGGGTGATGTCGGTGCCGTGCAGGGTGGTGATGAAGGGCAGCCGGATGCCCTGTGCGGCCAGGATGCGCTGGGCCATCCACGCGGCCGAGGCATGGGGGATGGCGTAGTGCACGTGCACCAGGTCGAGCCCGGCGAACTTGGCCACATCGACCAATTTGCTGGTGAGCACCAACTCGTACGGCTGGTAGTCGAACAGGGGATAGTCGCTCACGCGCACCTCGTGGTAGAACACGTTCGGGTGGTCGCGCAGGCGAACGGGGCGGTCGTAGGTGATGAAGTGGACCGTGTGCCCCTTCATGGCCAGAGCCATGCCGAGCTCGGTGGCCACCACGCCGCTTCCGCCGAAGGTGGGGTAACAGACAATGCCGATGCGCATGGGTAAGGGCCGTCAGCGACGTAGCTCGCCGCGGCAGTGCAAAGTTCGTGGTTAGGAGTGGTCGGTTGCCAATTGTCAGGATCCGGCGTGTGGGCCGCGCGCATGGAGCGCGTCATGAAGCGTCCGTATAGGACATCAGGTGAACACCACCCTCCCGGCTACAGGCCGGGATGACAGGGTCGACGATACCCCGTTCCTCCCATACCCCATGCACCAACCGCCATTCCCCTTCCAATACCTTCGTCCCGTGCCCTTTCCCGCTCCTCCCTGCCGGACCTCCATCCATCATCTGCTGATGCACACCTCCCGTTCCCTGCTGCTGTTCTCCGCACTGATCATCCTGGCCCAATGCACTTCGGTGGAACCGGCCGTGGCGCGGCCCGCGAACGACTATTGGACGCAGGAGCGGTTGCGCATGGAGGACCATGTCTACAGCCCCACGGTGCGTACGGTGCAGCTGTTCAAGAAGGGTTTCGAGCTGGCCCCGCCGGTGATCGAACTGAACAGCGCCGATGTGCTGGTGCTCCGCTTCGACGACCTGCAGCCCAACATCGAGAACCTGTCGTACACGGTGGTGCATTGCGACGCCGACTGGCAGCCCAGCGACCTGATGCCAGGCCAATACCTCACCGGCGCCATGAGCGACTACATCCCTGCTGGCGAGCAGAGCTACAACACGCTGCAGCCCTTCATCCAGTACGAACTGGAGTTCCCCAACGACATGATGCGCATCGGGCGTTCGGGCAATTATCTGCTGAAGGTGTATCGCGGCAGCGACCAGGACGACCTGGTGCTCACCCGTCGTTTCCTGGTGTATGAGCAGAAGGTGCAGATCGATGCGCGTGTGCTGGCGAGCCGCAACGTTGAGTTGCGTGACGCCGCCCAGCAGGTGGACTTCACGATCCGCCACACACAGCTGCCCGTGCAGGACGCCTTCCGCGATATCAAGGTGGCCGTGCTGCAGAACATGCGCTGGGACGATCTGCGCACGGGCTTCAAGCCACGCTTCGTCCGGGGCAGCGAGCTGGTGTACGACTTCCCCGAGCCCGGCCTGTTCATGGGCAACAACGAGTTCCGCAACATCGACCTGAAGGACCTGCGCATGCTCACCCAGCGCGTGATGCGCATCGAGCCCGGTCCCGGCGACAACCTCACCGAGGCCTGGGTGGCACCCGAGACCAAGCGCAACATCCGCGTCTACTTCGATCAGCCCGACCTCAACGGCAGGTACCTGGTGCGCAACGACTGGGTGGACGGTGATCCGCTGGGCGCCGACTACGTGCTGGTGCACTTCACCCTGCCCATGGCCGCACCGCTGCAGGACGATGTGTACGTGTACGGCGGCTTCAGCGATTTCCAATGCCGCAAGGAGAACCGCATGACCTGGTCCGAGGAGAACAAGGCCTACACCGCATCGATCGTGATGAAGCAGGGCTTCATCGATTTCACTTACGCCACGCTGGGCACGAAGAGCACGGTTCCCGATCTCACCACCATCGAGGGCTCGCACTTCCAGACCGAGAACGATTACCTGCTCCTGGTCTACTTCACCGACTTCCAGCAGCGCTGCGACCGCTTGGTGGGCATGCGTTTCGTGAACAGCCGACGGGGGTGATGCGTGCGGCGGATCGATCGGTTGTGTAATCTTGTCGTGACCATGGGCGTAGCAGTGACACATGGGGTGCGGATCATGGCGTGGGCGCGCTTCGAGCCCCGCCACAGCGATCCACATGCGGGCCGCTACCTGTTCAGCTACCGGATCACGATCACCAACCGGACGAAGGATACCATCCAGCTGCTGCGGCGGCATTGGGTCATCACCGACAGCCTTGGCCCCATGCGTGAGGTGGAAGGGCAGGGCGTGGTGGGCCAGCAGCCCGTGCTCGAGCCCGGCGAGGAGTTCAGCTACAGCAGCGCGTGCGACCTGCGCAGCGGTTTCGGACGCATGCAGGGCACCTATCGGATGATCCGCATGCGCGATGGGCACCTGTTCGATGTGCGCATCCCCGAGTTGCGTCTGCTGTATCCGCATTCGGCCAATTGAGGCCGGTCCCGGACACCCGTTAAAAGGTTAAAACGGCCCCACCACCCGGCAGCGGTCGCCTACTTTTGCATCCCATGCTTTCATTGGACCTCGGCCGATCCATGCACGCCCTGTTGCTCAGGTGCTGCGCGGTATTGCTCGCCGGGTCCATGTTCGCGATGCCCTACTTGCTGAACAAATGCGGCTCGAACAGGGTGAGCGATGAGATGGGCAGCCGCACGGTGCCCATTTCGGAGGAAGAGGAAGTGAAGCACGCCTGCGCCATCGGTTACCTGCTGATCGATCGCGCACACCTGGCCCATGTGGAGACCGTGACGCCGATCCCCTACGACGAGCGGATCGAGGCGACGGTGCATGGCGAGGTGGCCGTGCCCCCGCCCAAAGCGGTGGCCTGATCCCCCGGCTACGGCCGGCATCGCCACCGGTCCAACGAGGCGTCCCGGTGGCCATCGACCCTGATGTGGATCGCCTCGGCCATTCCTTCATGTTCTTCTCATCCCATGAGACGATTTCCGCTATTATGGTACTGGAAACAGGACCTCCCTGCCTCCGTTGTCGTTTTCCTTGTGGCGTTGCCCCTCTGCCTGGGCATCGCCGTGGCCTCAGGCGCGCCACCGATCGCCGGTGTGGTGGCCGGTGCCGTTGGTGGCATCGTGATCGGCCTCACCAGCCGCTCGCCCTTGGGCGTGAGTGGTCCGGCCGCGGGCCTCACCACCCTGGTGCTCGGTGCGGTCACCGACCTGGGCGCCTTCGAACTGGTGCTGTGCGCGGTGATGCTGGCCGGTGCCATCCAGATCGTACTCGGCTTCCTGCGGGCGGGGATCATCGCCTACTACTTCCCCAACGCGGTGATCCATGGCATGCTCGCGGGCATCGGCGTGCTGATCATCCTTACCCAGCTGACCCATGGCGTGGGCTACGACCGACCGACGGAAAGCGTGGAGGAGTACCACTGGACCGACCTGCGCGCCATGCTCGACAACATCACGCCGGGTGCGGTGGTGGTCACGCTCACCTGCCTGGCGCTGATGATCCTGTGGGACCGCCCCTTCGTGAAGAACAACAAGGTGCTGAAGGTGATCCCCGGCTCCATGCTGGCGGTGGTAGCGGGGATCGTGCTGGGCGTGCTGTTCAACGGTCACGCCGTGCTGCACATCGGTGCCGAGCACTTCGTGAACATCCCCGACATCGCCGGGCTATCCGACCTGCCGCGCCCCGACTGGAGCGGTTTCGCCGACCCACGCGTGTGGCAGATCGCCGGGATCATCGCGGTGGTGGCCAGTTTGGAAACGCTGCTCTGCGTGGAGGCCACCGACAAGATGGACCCCTGGAAACGGGTGACACCGGCCAACCGCGAGCTGCACGCACAAGGCATCGGCAACATCGTCAGCGGTTTCCTCGGTGGCCTGCCGCTCACCCAGGTGGTGGTGCGCAGCTCGGCCAACATCCAGACCGGCGGCCGCTCCAACCTGTCCACGGTGGTGCACGGCCTGTTGATCGTGACCGCCGTGCTGATCTTCCCGAGCCTGCTGCGCATGGTGCCGCTCTCCAGCCTGGCCGCCGTGCTCTTCCTGGTGGGCTACAAGCTGATCAAGCCGAAGCAGTTCGTGGAAATGTGGCACGATGGCTTGATGCGCTTCGTCCCCTTCGTGGTCACGGTGGTGGGCGTGGCCTTCATCGGTCTGCTCAACGGGGTGCTCATGGGCCTCACGGTCTCCATCGTCCACATCCTGTGGAAGAACTACCGGGTGCCCTTCCACCTGGACCCCACGAACCAGTTGCCCGAGCGTCCGATCCATCTGGAGCTTAGTGAGGACGTGACCTTTCTGAACAAGGCCGGGATCAAGCGTACTTTGGATGAGCTTCCCGATGGCGTGCATGTGATCATCGATGCCAGCCGCACCATGGACCTGGATCCCGACGTGAAGGAGATCATCGACGAATTCGCCGAACAGGCGCCGAGCCGTAACATCACCCTTCGGACCATCGGTCTGAAGGAGCACTATTCCATTCGTACCAACTCCGACCTCGCACGAGCGGTGCAGAAGGTGGCCGCCGAGCACACCATGTGACCGCCCCAAAACCCATTCCATGAACCAACGCAGCGACCTGCATCTCGACCTGCTCCAGCGCAACAAGACGTGGAGCGAGCAAATGTGCCGGGCCAATCCCGAGCTCTTCAACGAACTCGCCAAGCACCAGCATCCCTTCTTCCTTTGGATCGGGTGTAGCGACAGCCGCGTGCCGCCCAACCAGATCACTGGCACCATGCCCGGCGACATGTTCATCCAGCGCAACATCGCCAACATGGTGATCCACACCGACATGAACCTGTTGAGCGTGGTGGACTACGGGCTGAACGTGCTGAACATCGACCACGTGATCGTGTGCGGCCACTACGGCTGTGGTGGCGTGAAGGCCGCCATGGGTCCCGAGTTCGGCGGTCCGGCCTCGAACTGGGTGCGCCACATCCGCGACGTGGCCCGCCTGCATCAGCGCGAGCTCGCCGCGATCGCCGATCCCGAGGCGCGCTTCGACCGCCTGGTGGAATTGAACGTGATGGAACAGGTGTACTCCCTGAGCCGGACCGCGTTGGTGCGCGAGGCCTGGGCCAGGGGACGCAAGGTGAAAGTGCACGGCTGGGTGTATCGCCTCAGCGACGGCATCATCAAGGACCTGGGCGTCACCTGCGACCACTACGAGCCCGACAACGGCTCGCAGTTGCTCGTGGAGTCCTGAACCTCAGTGGCCATGGTGCCGGCGAACGCCTCCCACCCTCGGGAAGCGTTCGTCGGCATGTTGCTGTTCAATGACATATGTCAGTCGCGGCCACAGGTACCTTCGCGGCCCCAAAGCGAACACTACGACATGCAACGTTCCCTTTTGCTCCTGCCCGTACTGGCGATCGGTTGTGCCACTCCTGCCGCCGACAGCGCCCAGGCCACCGCTTCCGATAATGCCGCCGTGGCCACGGACACCTTGATCGCCCCGGGCGAGAAGCACTTCAAGAGCCTGAAGCAACTGACCTTCGGTGGTGACAATGCCGAGGCCTACTGGAGCTTTGCCGGCGACAAGCTGGTGTTCCAGGCCACCAACCCGGCCTGGGGCGAGAGCTGCGACCAGATCTACGTGTTCAACCCCTTCACCGACGACCTGCGCACCACGCCGCCGCAGAAGGTGAGCATCAACGGCGGCCGTACCACGTGCAGCTATTTCCTGCCCGGCGACAGCCTGGTGCTGTTCGGCAGCACGCACGAGGGTGGCCACGCCTGCCCGGCCCATCCCGAACGTCGGCCCGATGGCAAGTACGTGTGGCCCATCTACCCCAGTTTCGACATCTACGTAAGCGACCTGAAGGGCAACATCCGCCAGCAGCTCACGAAAACCCCGGGCTACGATGCCGAGGCCACCGTTTCGCCGAAGGGCGACCGCATCGTGTTCACCAGCATGCGCGATGGCGACCTGGACCTCTACACCATGAACATCGATGGCAGCGACGTGCGCCGCGTGACCAGCACCCTCGGCTACGATGGCGGCGCCTTCTTCAGCCCCGACGGCACCAAGTTGCTGTGGCGTGCCAGCCGCCCGAAGGACAAGGCCGAGGAGGAGGAGTACAAGCAACTGCTGAAGGAGGGCCTGGTGATGCCCACCAACATGGAGCTGTACGTGGCCAACGCCGACGGCAGCGATGCGCGCAAGGTGACGGACCTGGGCCAGGCCAACTGGGCGCCCTTCTGGCATCCCAGCGGTGAGAAGATCATCTTCGCCAGCAACCACACCGCCAAGCGCGGCTTCCCTTTCACGCTGTACCTGATCAACATCGACGGCACCGGGCTGGAGCAGGTGAGCTTCAGCGACCAGTTCGATGCTTTCCCCGTGTTCAGCCCCGACGGGAAATACCTCGTGTTCAGCAGCAACCGCAACAACGGCGGCACGCGCGAAACGAACCTGTTCCTGGCCGAGTGGCAGGACTGACCCGCGCTACCACGATCGTGGTATTCGGTGGTGCCAGCGGGCGGGCGTAGTGCCGCAGGGACGATCTTCGCGCCCACGATGGCCCGGAAGCACCCCGATTGGATGCAGCGCCTCGCTACCCGTTGGGGGGTGGGGCCGGGTCGTGTGCTGCTGATCCTGCTCGTGTTCGCCTGCACCGGCTTCACGGTGATGTTCCTGAAGAAGCCCGTGGTGGCTTTCTTCACCGGCGGCGAACAGTCGGTGATGTTCACCGTGCTGTACTACATCCTGATCCTGCCGGTGTACAACGTGATCCTGCTCGTGTACGGCGCGCTCTTTGGCCAGTTCCGCTTCTTCTGGGGGTTCGAGAAGCGCATGGTGGCGCGGCTGTTCGCACGGAAGCGGTAGCGCCCCCTCACACGTTCTCGTCCGCCATCGGCGTGCCCGACGCCTTGTGCACCAGGGCGCGGCGCAGCAGGTCCAGCGCGGCGTGGGCGCTGCGTTCGATCACCAGGTCGCGCGTGCCGGAAAAGCGCCCCATCACCGACTTCAGGTGGTCGGGACCGGCCACGGCCATCCATACGGTGCCCACGGGCTTCTCGGGTGTGCCGCCATCGGGACCGGCCACGCCGCTCACGGCGATGCTCCAGTCGGTACGCAATGCCTGGCGCACGCCGGTGGCCATCTGCTCCACCACGGGGCGGCTCACCGCGCCATTGAGCTCGAGCATGTCGCTGGGGATGCCCAGTTCCTCCATTTTCACCGCGTTGGCATAGCTCACCACGCCGCCGGTGTAATAGGCCGAGCTGCCCGGGATCGAGGTGATCAGGTGGCTGATGTAGCCGCCCGTGCAGCTCTCGGCCAGCGACAACGTTTGCCCGCGTTCCTTCAGCAGGCGGCCCACCACTTGGGCCAGCCGTTCGTCGCCCTCGCCGAAGATCAGGTCGGGGATCAGGGCGTGCAGTCCTTCCACCTGGCGGTCCACGCGTGCGCGGATGGCTGCCTCATCGGTGCCGGCGTACGCGCTCAGGCGCAGCTTCACCAAGCCCGGACTGGGCAGGTAGGCCAGACGGATGCCGTCGACGGCAAGACCGTTCTCCCAAGCGGCGATCCGCTCGGCGAGGTGGCTTTCGCCCAGGCCCGTGGTCAGGATGGTGCGGTGCACGATCGCCGGTGGCCTGAAGCGCTCCTGCAGCATCGGCAGGATGTCGGCCTCCATCATGCCCTTCATCTCGTAGGGAACGCCGGGCATGCTCACGAACACGCGGCCGTCATGCTCGAACCACATGCCGCTGGCGGTGCCCCGGCGGTTGGGGGTCACCGTGCAGTTCTCCGGCAGGTCGGCCTGGGCCAGGTTCACCTCCAGCACTTGGGCGCCCGTGCGGCCCATGCGCGCGAACAGTTCGCGGATGCGTTGCTCCACATCGGCACGACGTACCAGGCGGGTGCCGAAGAAGTCACAAAGCGTATGCTTGGTGATGTCGTCCTTGGTCGGTCCCAGTCCACCGGTGATCAGCACCACGTCGGTGTCCATGGCGGCCAGGGTGGAAAGGATCACGTTGGCGTCGTCGCCGATGGCCAGCACGCGCACAGGACGGATGCCGATGAGCGAGAGGTGCTCGCCGATCCAGGACGCGTTGGTGTTGACGGTCTGCCCTATCAGCAGTTCGTCACCGATGCAGAGAACGGTGGCCGTGATCTCGTGTGGCATTGCGCGAAGGTCGGAAGAAGGGCGACCGCTCACCCGTGCATGGTGGGCGCCTTGCCGTAGCTGGCCACCACATTGGCCTCGTAGGCCAGGTACTCCTTCCAGCGCGCGTCCACATCCACGCGGTCGCCATACCGGCGCGCGAAGCCGATGAAGGTGGTGTAGTGCCCGGCCTCGCTGATCATCAGTTCGCGGTAGAAGGCCTTCAACTCGGCATCGTCCACTCCCTCGGTGAGCACCTTGAAACGCTCGCAACTGCGCGCCTCGATCATGGCGCTGAACAGCAGACGGTCCACCAGGCGTTCCTCGCGGGTGCCGTCCTTGCGGATGAACTGCGCCAGTTCGTTCACATAGTGGTCCTTGCGTTCGGGACCGAGCACCCAGCCGCGGGCGTGGATCTTCTCCACCACCCGCCTGAAATGCTCGAGCTCCTCCTGCGCGATGCGGATGAGCTCAGCGACGAGTTCGCTCAGTTCGGGATGGCGCACGATCAGGCTGATCGCGTTGCTGGCGGCCTTCTGCTCGCACCAGGCGTGGTCGGTGAGCAGTTCGGGCAGGTCCTGGCGGACGAGTTCGGCCCAGCGTGGATCGGTGGGGAGTTGCAGTCCGAGCATGGTGCGCAAAGATGCGAGGATGCCGCTTGAGGTGCGCTCGATGGAGCTGCGGCGATCGGAACGAAAGAGGGCCGTCCGAACGGACGGCCCTTCATGCGGTTCCGGTACGGGTCACTGCACCACGCGGTCCAGGCTCACCACCACGCCCGCCAGACGGATGGCGTCCCAGATGCGCTCCTCGGGGGTGCCCAGGGCGATCAACGAGGCCTCGTGGCTCTTCACGCACTGCTCGCAGCCGTTCACCGCGCTCACGGCGAGGCTCATCAGTTCGAAGAACTCCTTGCCGGTGGCCGGGCTCATCATGATGTTCATGCGCAGGCCCATGCGCAGTTCCTCGTACTTGGGCTTGCCGGTGAAGTGCCGGAAGCGGTAGGTCACGTTGTTGCAGGCCAGCAATGAGGCGCAGGCCACGGCCTCGGCCAGCTCGTCGGCGGTGGCACCGTTGTCGGCGGCCAGCTTGCGGAAGTAGGCGATCAGCGCTTGGTTCTTCTGGTTCGCGGCGATGCTCAGGGCCAGCAGGGCCGAGCCCTTGGCATCGATGTGCGCGCTCTTGAGCACGGCCTTCAGGTTCATCTTCAGGTCGCGCACGTAGCGGCTCTCGGTGGCGCCAAGCAGGTCGAGCGCGGTGCCCGCATGGTCGGCAGGCAGCGCCAATTCCTCCAGCAGGCCGGTGACGCCTTCTTCTCTCACGATGGTGTCCATGGGGGTGTCGGGGTATGGATGCAGGAACGGGGAAGGCATGCGCATGCCTTCCCCGTCCGCCCAGGGGGCCTTAGTTCAAAGTGGCTTCGCCCTTGGTCCAGTTGCAGGGGCAAAGCTCATCGGTCTGCAGCGCATCCAGCACGCGCAGCACCTCGTCCACGTTGCGGCCCACGCTCAGGTCGTAGGCGCTCACCCAGCGGATGATGCCATCGGGGTCGATGATGTAGGTGACGCGGTAGGCCACTTTCTCATCGGCGGTGAGGATGCCCAACTCCTCGGCCAGGCTCTTGCTCGTGTCGGCGAGCATGGGGAATTTCAGGTCCTTCAGGTCGGCGTGGTCCTTCCGCCAGGCCAGGTGCACGAACTCGCTGTCGGTGCTGGCGCCGATCACCTGCGCGTTGCGGTCCTTGAATTCGTTGATGGCCTTGTTGAATCCGGCGATCTCGGTGGGGCACACGAAGGTGAAGTCCTTCGGCCACCAGAACATCACGGTCCACTGACCGGGCTTGTTGGTGAGGTCGTCGCTGGTGATATCGGTGAACTCCTTGCCTTTCTCGGTGCTCACCACCGCTTTCTTCTTGAACACGGGGAACCGGGAGCCCAGTCCCACGATGCGCTGCTGGGTCATTTGCACGCTCGCTTTGGTCTCGTTGGACATGATGGTTTTTGGATGGTTTTCGTGGATGTTGGTTCCGGCCGGTACCCCGACCGGGGGGCGAAGTTCAGGTCGGAGGTCGTTGGTGTCACTGACATCCATCAACCGCCTTCGGCTCGCGCCGCAAAGATCGGCAGGCCTGCCGATCC
>JGI12383J13903_1000641_pt1 | contig 23137 bp, 21 predicted proteins | sample Passage237B_FD_13903 | JGI IMG/M metagenome (IMG submission 13903)
GCGACCTGGGCGACATCGACCTGGACGAGCGCCTGGTGCGCGTCACCGGCAAGGGCGACAAGCAGCGGGTCATCCCGTTCGGCACCCCCGCCGCCGGCGCCGTCACGGCCTGGATCGAGCGCGGCCGACCCCAGTGCGTCGAGCCGCACACGGACGCCGCCCTCTTCCTGGGCCGTCGCGGTCACCGCGTCGACCAGCGTCAGGTGCGCGAGGCCATCCACCAGCTCTCCGCGCTCGCCGGCGTTCCCGACGTCGCCCCGCACGCGCTGCGCCACAGCGCGGCGACGCACCTGCTGACGCGCGGCTCGGATCTGCGCTCCGTGCAGGAGGTCCTGGGCCACGCCTCGCTCGCCACGACTCAGCGCTACACCCACGTGTCGGCGGAGCGCCTGCGCGCCGCCTACCAGCTAGCCCACCCCCGCGCCTAGAGGGAGCCAAGGAATGACTGAACTCGCCGAGCTGCTCGAAGGCACCGTCGCCGACCCCGGAACTCCGCCGCCGGCCGACGACCGCGTCGCCCAGTGGTGGGAGGACTTCCGCAGCGGCACCTCGAAGCAGCGTGCGGAGGCGCGAGACGCCCTCATCACGCACTACGCGCCGCTCGTGACCCACGTCGCGATGCGCATGGTCGTGCGCCTGCCCGAGACGGTCGAGGTCGCCGACCTCGTCTCCTCTGGCATGTTCGGCCTCATCGACGCGGTCGAGAAGTTCGAGCCGGAGCGCGGGTTCAAGTTCGAGACCTATGCCGCCACGCGCGTGCGCGGCGCGATCATCGACGAGCTGCGCGCCGCCGACTGGGTGCCGCGCTCCGTGCGCGCCAAGGCCCGCCTTGTCGAGACCGCGATGCGCGGCCTCGAGCAGCGCCTCATGCGTCCCGTGACCGACGAGGACATCGCCGCAGAGCTCGGCTGGCAGGTGGGGGAGGTGCGCACCGTGCGCGCTCAGGTCTCGCTCAGCCACATCGCCGCCCTCGACAGCCTCGGCACGGACACGACGTCTGTGGTGAGCTCGGCCGCCAACCTCGCCGTTCCCGGCGCGGCACAGTCGCTCGAGACGCGCGAGACTCACGCCCTGCTCGCCCGCGCCATCCAGAGCACCCGCGACCGCGAGCAGGAGGTCCTGCGGCTGTACTACTACGAGAACCTCACGCTCGCGCAGATCGGCGAGATCCTCGGCGTGACGGAGTCGCGCGTCTCGCAGATCCACTCGGGCGCGGTGAAGAAGCTCCGCGAGAGGCTGCTGTCCACCGGCGCCTTCTCCTGAGCCCAAGCCGTCGGGTCTACGCGGCCCCTCACGCATGAGGTGACGGAGCCACCCCGCCGCTCTGTCGCGTCCGATGCCGGCGGCCCGCGACGCGCCGCCCGCGCGCGACGCGAGTCGGCCCCACGCGACCGATGCCGCCCGCACGCGGCCGATGCTGGCGGCACGGGACGTGAGCCAGACGCAGGGAGCATGACGTTGAGTCAGGCGCCGGCAGGCACGGGCAGCAGCACGATCCGCCCGAAGCCCTCGAGCCAGTCAAGCGGGTCGATGTAGCGCTCGCCGTCCCTGAGCCCCCAGTGGACGCAGCCCGCGCAGTGCGCGTGCTCCGTCGTGGCCACGCCCACGGGATCGCCGCGCGTCACCCGTGCGCCCTCCTCGACGGTCCCGACCACCGGCTCGAGGCTCGCCCGCACGCCCACGTCGAGGTCGATCGACACCACCGGCCTACCCGCCACGACTCCCACGAACGCCACTCGGCCGCTTCCCGGGGACATCACCACGGCATCGGGCGCGGCCGCGACGTCGATGCCCCGGTGCCCGGGTCGCCAGTCCGGCTCCGGGATCCGGGCGAGGTCGGCGATCCTCCCGTCCGCCACGGGCAGGGCGAGCACCGGCTCGGCGGCGCGCCCAGCGGCCCCGGACGGTCCTCCCACGCCCAACGCGGCCCACGCCGCAAGCGCGGCGACGAGGACCGTCACGAGGAGGCGAGGCGTGTGCATGGTCCGATGCTGGAGGCGGCCGCGGCCCGGCGCGACGGCCGCACGGCCCCGCTGTGGAGGCTCGCGGCGCACACGGGCTGGGCACGACGCACGGTCGCGCAGCGGAGTCCGTCGGCGCGCACGGGCTGGGCACCACGCACGGCCCCGCAGCGGACACCGCGCGCATGCCGCACCCGCATCGGCTACGATTGACCCCGCATCTCTTTCGAGGTGACATCGCGCGCCACACGCGTCGGGAGACCGACGGCGCCGGGGAAGCGAGGTCCGCAGCTCACGAGCTGCGGTGCGGAACCGCGGTGGCGCCAGGGGCGCGTCTCACCCGAGGCGGGCCGACAACCGAAAGCATCGCGCATCGGCCCAGGGGCGAGGCGCGAGGAGGAGACAGCGCGCTCACGCGCGCGGAAACGGAAGTGCCATGGCCGTCGTGACCATGCGCCAGCTGCTCGACTCGGGCGTCCACTTCGGACACCAGACCAGCCGCTGGAACCCCAAGATGAAGCGCTTCATCTTCACCGAGCGCAACGGCATCTACATCATCGACCTGCAGCAGTCGCTCGCCAAGATCGACGCCGCGTACGAGTTCGTGCGCGACACCGTCGCCCACGGCGGCACCGTGCTGTTCGTCGGCACCAAGCGTCAGGCGCAGGAGTCCATCGCCGAGCAGGCCTCGCGCGTGGGCATGCCCTACATCAACGAGCGCTGGCTCGGCGGCATGTTGACCAACTTCCAGACGGTCAGCAAGCGTGTCGCGCGCCTCAAGGAGCTCGAGGAGATCGACTTCGACGACGTCGCCGGCTCGGGCCACACCAAGAAGGAGCTCCTCATCCTCCGCCGCGAGAAGGAGAAGCTCTTCAAGGTCCTCAACGGCATCCGCGACATGTCCCGCACGCCCTCGATCGTGTGGGTCGTGGACACCAACAAGGAGCACCTCGCCGTCGACGAGGCCAAGAAGCTCGGCATCCCCGTCGTGGGCATCCTCGACTCCAACTGCGACCCCGATGACGTCACCTACGGCATCCCGGGCAACGACGACGCGATCCGCTCGGTCGCGCTGCTCACCCGGGTGATCGCCGACGCCGTCGCCGAGGGCATCAAGCTCCGCCACGCCGCCAAGGCCGGCGAGGGCGCCGAGGCCGCCGAGGCCGAGCCGCTCGCCGAGTGGGAGCAGGAGCTCCTGGACGGCGCCGCGGCCGACGCTGCGGCTGAGGCCCCGGCCGAGAAGAAGGCTGAGGAGAAGGCCGAGGAGGCCCCCGCCGCCGACGCTCCGGCTGAGGAGGCCGCCGACGCTCCGGCTGAGGAGGCCGCCGAGGCCCCCGCCGAGGAGAAGGCCGCCAAGAAGGCCCCCGCCAAGAAGACCACCGCCGCGAAGCCTGCGGCCAAGAAGCCGGCCGCCAAGGCCGACGCCGCCGAGGAGAAGTAAGTCATGGCGAACTACACCGTTGCCGACATCCAGGCCCTGCGCGAGCGCACGGGCGCTGGCATGCTCGACGTCAAGAAGGCGCTCGACGAGGCGGACGGCGACCTGGAGAAGGCCGTTGAGATCCTCCGCATCAAGGGCCTCAAGGGCGTGACCAAGCGCGAGGGCCGCTCGGCCTCCGAGGGCCTGGTCGCAGCCGAGATCCACGACGGCGGCGCGGGCCAGATCGGCACGCTCATCGAGCTCAACTCGGAGACCGACTTCGTCGCCAAGAACGAGAAGTTCGTCTCGCTGGCCCAGCAGGTCCTCACCGCCGTGGTCAATGCGAACGCCTCCACGCTGGAGGACGCGCTCGCCGCTCCGGTCGACGGCAAGTCCGTCCAGGACCTCATCGACGAGAACGCGGGCGTGCTGGGCGAGAAGATCCAGCTGCGCCGCATCGCCCGCGTCGAGGCCCCCGTGGTCGTGGAGTACCTCCACAAGACCAACAAGGACCTCCCGGCGCAGGTGGGCGTGCTCGTGGGCGCCGACGCCAAGGCCGCCGAGGTGGCCCGCGACGTCGCGATGCACATCGCCGCGTACTCGCCGCTATACCTCACGCGCGACGAGGTCGCGACCGACGTGGTCGACAACGAGCGCCGCGTCGCCGAGGAGACCGCTCGCGCCGAGGGCAAGCCCGAGGCCGCTCTGCCCAAGATCGTCGAGGGTCGTCTCAATGGCTTCTTCAAGGAGAACGTCCTGCTCGAGCAGGCCTTCGCGAAGGACCCGAAGACGACCGTCGGCAAGGTCGTCGAGGAGACGGGCGGCGCGCTGACCGGCTTCGCCCGCTTCCGTGTGGGAGCCTGAGAACACGTAACCCGACGCGCCGCGAGGAGATGCCGATGCCCCAGGACACCACCGACGACATCGGCGCTCCCGCGGCGCGTCGCGTTCTGCTCAAGCTCTCCGGCGAGATGTTCGGCGGCGGCGCCGTCGGACTCGACGCCGATGTCGTGCAGCGCATCGCACGCGAGGTCGCCGAGGCAGTGCGCGCGGGCGTGCAGGTCGCGATCGTCGTGGGCGGCGGCAACTTCTTCCGCGGCGCGGAGCTGAGCCAGCGAGGCATGGAGCGCGCACGCGCCGACTACATGGGCATGCTCGGCACCGTGATGAACGCGCTCGCGCTGCAGGACTTCCTGGAGCAGGCGGGGGTCGCCACCCGCGTCCAGACGGCCATCACCATGGGCCAGGTCGCGGAGCCGTACATCCCGCTGCGCGCGATCCGCCACCTCGAGAAGGGCCGCGTCGTCATCTTCGCGGCAGGCGCCGGCATGCCGTACTTCTCCACGGACACCGTCTCCGTCCAGCGCGCCCTCGAGACGCGCTGCTCGGAGGTGCTCATGGGCAAGAACGGCGTGGACGGCGTCTACACCGCGGACCCGCGCAAGGATCCGGGGGCGGAGCGTCTCGAGTCGGTGACGTACCGGGAGGCGCTCACGCGTCGGCTCGACGTCATGGACCAGGCGGCCTTCTCGCTCGCCATGGACAACGCCGTGCCGATGGTCGTGTTCGGCCTGGATACCCCTGGGAATGTGACCCGCGCGCTCCTGGGTGAGAGAATCGGCACACTGGTGACGGCCTGACGCCGTCGCCCAAGGGAGACAGACGTGATTGACGAGATCCTCCTCGAGGCTGAGGAGAACATGGACAAGTCGGTCGAGGCTGCCAAGGAGGCGTTCGCCGCCATCCGCACCGGCCAGGCCTCGACCGCGATGTTCGCCAACATCCTGGTCGACTACTACGGGGCGCCCACTCCGTTGCAGCAGCTCGCGTCCATCGCGATCCCCGAGCCGCGCACGGTCATGATCAGCCCCTACGACCAGGGAGCGAAGAAGGACATCGAGACGGCGCTGCGCAACTCGGACCTGGGCGTGAACCCGTCGGACGACGGCCACGTCCTCCGCGTCAATCTGCCGCAGCTGACCGAGGAGCGCCGCCGCGACTACGTGAAGCTGGCCCGCCAGCGTGCCGAGGACGCCCGCGTCGCCGTGCGCAACGTGCGCCGCAAGGCGAAGGACCAGATCGACGCCGCCGTCAAGGACGGAGAGGTCGGCGAGGACGAGGGCGCCCGCGCGGAGAAGGAGCTCGACGCCCTCACCAAGAAGCACGTCGACCAGATCGACGCCGTCCTCGCTCACAAGGAGAGCGAGCTCCTCGAGGTCTGAAGCCGATGCACGACGACTCCGAGGCGTACGACGAGACCGAGCAGCGAGCCCCAGGGCGTCACCGCAGCCGCGCCGCCGACCTCTTCTCGGCGCACCGCTACCGCGAGTTCCAGCTGCGGCTGTTCGCGCGCCGCTCCGCCGGTCACAGCGCGTCGGAGTACGAGTGGACCGAGGCCGACGACCTCTACGACCCGATCGTCGGCGACGACTCGCCGACCATGAGCGGCGACTTCGCGCCGATCCCCGCATCGGGCGCCACGGCCGCCGGGAGCGAGCGCGCCGCTGAGCACCCCGGCGGCGCGACGCTCGTCGATGCGGGTGAAGACGACGCATCGGCCGTCGCCGCGGACGCCGAGGCGACCCAGCTCCTCACCCCCGTGACGGACGCGGAGTCGCCCAAGCCCGCGGGAGGGCGCAACCTCAAGCTCGCCACGCTCGTGGGCGTGCCGCTGTTCATCGCGGTGCTTGCCACCGCCTACTGGTCGCAGCTGCTCTTCGCGGTGGTCGTCTACGGCCTGTGCATCGCGGGCGCGGTGGAATGGGGCCGAGCGCTCGCGCGCCGCGGCCGCCACATCCCGATGGTCCCGATCATCGCGGCGATCATCGGCATGGGCGTGTCGACGTGGTACGCGCTCGCGGAGGGCCTCGTCGTCGCGCTGCTCGTGGGCTGCGCCGGCGTGGTCGCCTGGCGCCTGGGCGACGAGCGCATCGAGAACACCCTTGCGGACTCCATGGCGTCGATGCTCACGCTCATGTGGATCCCGTTCCTCGCGTCCTTCATGCTCCTCCTGGAGATTCCCGAGGACGGCTGGAAGCGGGTGTTCATCGTCATCATCGCGGTGGTCGGCAACGACACGGGCGGGCTGCTGTTCGGCAAGCTCCTGGGCAGGCACAAGCTCCTGCCGCGCGTGAGCCCCGCCAAGACGTGGGAGGGCATGGGCGGCGGCCTGCTGCTCGGCACCGTCGCCGCAACCGTGGCCGCGTACTTCATGTTCGAGGGGGCGTGGCACATCGGAGCGGTGGTGGGCCTCGTGTCCGCCGTCGCCGCAGTCGTGGGCGACCTCGCAGAGAGCGCCATCAAGCGCGACATGAACCTCAAGGACATGTCCGGCGCGATCCCCGGCCACGGCGGCGTCCTCGACCGCCTCGACTCGATGGTGTTCGCGGCCCCCGTCGCCTACGTCTTCTTCGCGATCTTCCTGGGGACGCTGTGACCTCGCCCGCCGCGAGCGACGCATCGCCCCGCCCGGTGCTGCAGATGGCCGCGCCTCGGCGAGGCAAGCCGCCGCGCCACTTCGCCGACCTCACGCACGAGGAGCGCGTGGACGCGGTGCGCGAGCTCGGCCTGCCCGCCTTCCGCGCCAAGCAGCTCGCGACGCACTACTTCGACCACCTCACGGTCGCGCCCGAGGACATGACCGACCTCCCCGCCGGCGCTCGAGGAAGCCTCGCGGAGGCGTTCTTCCCACGCCTCATGACTCCCGTGCGCTCGCTGCGCGCGGACGGCGGCGCCACGGTCAAGACGCTGTGGAGCCTGCACGACGGCGTCAAGGTCGAGTCGGTCCTCATGCGCTACCCGGACCGCGCGACGCTGTGCGTCACGAGCCAGGCGGGCTGCGGCATGGCGTGCCCGTTCTGCGCCACGGGCCAGATGGGCCTGACCCGCAACCTCTCGGCCGCTGAGATCATCGAGCAGGTCCGCCTCGCGGCGCGTGCCGCCCGCGACGGCGAGCTCGCTGTCGACGGCTCCGACGACGAGGCGAGCGTGCGCCTGACCAACGTGGTCTTCATGGGCATGGGCGAGCCGCTCGCCAACTACAAGGCGGTGCTGACGGCGGTGCGCACGCTCATCGCTCCCGTGCCGCACGGCTTCGGGCTCAGCGCGCGCCACGTCACGGTGTCCACGGTGGGACTCGTCCCGGCCATCGACAAGCTCGCGGGGGAGGGCATCCCCGTCACGCTCGCGCTGAGCCTGCACGCTCCCGACGACGAGCTCCGCAACGACCTCGTGCCCATCAACACCCGCTGGACGGTGGACGAGGCGCTCGACGCGGCCCGGCGCTACTTCGACGCCACGGGTCGGCGGGTGTCCATCGAGTACGCGCTCATCCGCGACATCAATGACCACGCATGGCGCGCCGACCTGCTCGCGGAGAAGCTCGCGGCCCGCGGTCCCGCCTGGGTCCACGTCAACCCCATCCCGCTCAACCCGACGCCGGGCAGCAAGTGGACGGCCTCGGATCCCGCGGTCGAGGCCGAATTCGTGCGACGCTTGCGTGCGCACGGCATCCCCGCCACCATCCGGGATACTCGTGGCAGCGACATCGACGGCGCGTGTGGCCAACTGGCGATCAAGGAGGGCGAATGACGGACCTGTTCCCTCGAGCAGGCATCCTGCGAAGCGGCTATGACCGCGCTCAGGTGGACGAGTTCTTCGCGCGCGCACGCGCCGCGTACGAGCGCCCGCACATGGACGAGCAGGCCATGAGCGCCCTCGACATCCGTCGCGCCGCCTTCGACCTCAAGCGCGGCGGCTACAAGACGGCTCCCGTCGACGACGCCCTCGACCGCCTCGAGGCCGCGTTCGCCCAGCGGGTGCGCGAGCAGTACGTGCGCGCCCACGGCCACGACGCATGGATGCGCGTCCTCGCCGAGCGTGCCCAGGTGCTCTATCCCCGCCTGCGCCGCCCGCACGGCGAGCGCTTCCGTCACCCCGACCGGGGCAAGAAGGGCTACAGCGCCGCGGAGGTCGACGCGCTGCTCGACCGCCTCATCGCGTTCTTCGACACCGGCGCACCGGTGACGGCCGACGACCTGCGCACCGCGACCTTCGCCTCCAAGGGCGGCAAGAAGGCCTACGACGAGCGCACCGTCGACGTCTACCTGGCCCGCGCCATCGACATCCTCCTGGGGGCCTCGTAGGCATGCGCTCCGTCGCCCTGCTGGGCTCGACGGGCTCGATCGGCACGCAGGCGATCGACGTCATCGTGCGCAGCCCCGAGGCGTTCGACGTCATCGCGCTCGCCGCGGGCGGCGCCGACCCGCGGGCACTTGCGGACCAGGCCGCTCGGCTGCGCCCGCGCCTCGTCGCCGTCGCGCGGCCAGATGCGGCAGGCCCGGTCCGCGAGGCGCTCGCGGCGGCGGGCGTCGCGGCGGACGTGGTCGCCGGGCCCGATGCCGCGAGCCAGGCGGCGGGCATCGGCGCCGACATCGTGCTCAACGGCATGACCGGCTCCGTGGGCCTGCGTCCCACGCTCGCCGCGCTCGAGGCGGGCTCGACGCTCGCGCTGGCGAACAAGGAGTCTCTCGTGGCCGGCGGAGCGCTCGTGCGCGCGGCGATGCGCCGCCCCGACCAGATCGTGCCGGTCGACTCGGAGCACTCCGCGCTCGCGCAGGCCCTGCGAGGCGGCCGCGCGGAGGAGGTGCGCCGCCTCGTCGTCACGGCGTCGGGCGGGGCGTTCCGCGGCAGGTCGCGCGCCGAGCTCGAGCACGTCACCGTCGAGCAGGCGCTCAAGCACCCCAACTGGGACATGGGCCGGGTCGTGACGATCAACTCCGCGACCATGGTCAACAAGGCGCTCGAGGTCATCGAGGCCCACCTGCTGTTCGACATCGCGATGGACCGCATCGAGGTGGTCGTGCATCCGCAGTCGATCGTCCACTCCATGGTCGAGTTCCACGACGGATCGACCATCGCGCAGGCGTCGCCGCCGGACATGCGCCTGCCCATCGCGCTGGGCCTGAGCTGGCCCGAGCGCCTTCCCGACGTCGCGCCCGCGATCGACTGGACCACGGCTCACACCTGGGAGTTCGCCCCGCTCGACGACGACGCCTTCCCCGCGGTGAGGCTCGCGCGTCAGGCGGTGGCGGCGTCGGCCCTGCACCCGGCGGTGTTCAACGCCGCCAACGAGCAGGCCGTGGCCGCGTTCAGCGAGGGACGGCTGCCGTTCCTCGGGATCGTCGAGACGGTGCGAAGCGTTGTCGAGTCGTACACCGCGCCCGACGAGGTCTCCCTCGCGGCGGTCGACGAGGCGGAGCGCTGGGCCCGCGCCCAGGCAGACGCCCTCATCGCGCGCGCGTGAGGCCGGGCCGCATGGAGCTGAGGAGGCTGGACGAGTGGTGACGCTGCTGGGCATCCTCGTGCTCATCGTGGGGCTGCTCGCCTCGGTGGCGATCCACGAGCTGGGCCACATGGTCCCCGCCAAGCGCTTCGGCGTGCGCGTGAGCGAGTACTTCGTGGGCTTCGGGCCCACCCTGTGGTCCCGCGTGCGCGGCGAGACCGAGTACGGCCTCAAGGCGATCCCGCTGGGAGGCTACGTGCGGCTCGTGGGCATGATCCCTCCAGCAGAGGAGGTCAAGCCCGTGCGCATCGGCGGCGCGGCCGGGCGCCTCATCGCCGATGCCCGCGACCAGTCCGTGCTGGAGGTCCGGGAGGGCGAGGAGCACCGCGCGTTCTACCGGCTGTCCTGGTGGAAGAAGATCATCGTGATGTTCGGCGGGCCGTTCACGAACCTCGTGCTCGCCGCGATCCTGTTCACCATCGTGCTGTCGGGCATCGGCGTCCCGCAGCAGACCCTCACGGTGCGCGAGCTCGTGCCGTGCGTCCCGCCCGCCGGGACGGTGGAATGCGAGCCGTCAGACGCGCCCTCGCCAGCCGTGGTCGCGGGCCTGCTGCCCGGCGACACGATCGTGAGCGTGGACGGCGTGGAGCTCGGCTCGTGGGTCGAGCTGACGTCGTACGTCGCCGCGCGTCCCGAGCAGGCGCTCCGGCTCGTCGTGGACAGGGCGGACGAGCACGTCGCGATCGCGCTCACCCCGGCGCCGCGCGAGCGCATCGTGACGGACGATGCCGGCAGCCCCGTGCTCGACGCCGCGGGCCAGCCCGTGACGGAGACGGTGGGCTTCATGGGCGTCTTCGCGACGTCCGAGCGCACGCGGCAGCCCTTCCTCGCCGGCACGCGCCTGACCGGGCAGTACCTCGCCGCGACCCTTCCCGTCATCGCGACGCTGCCGGTCCAGGTGTGGGACATCGCGGCAGCGGCCCTCACGGGCCAGGAGCGCGACGCCTCGGGCGTCATGGGCATCGTGGGCGTCGGTCGCGCCGCGGGGGACATCGCCGCGGCCGATGTCGAGGGCTACGGATTCGTGGAGAAGCTCGCCGACATGCTCATGCTGCTGGGCGGGCTCAACCTCGCGCTGTTCGCGTTCAACATGATCCCGCTGGTGCCGCTCGACGGCGGCCACATCGCCTCGGCGATCTGGCAGGGGATCAAGAACGGCTGGGCCCGGCTGCGCAAGGCCGGCATGCCGCGTCCCGTGGACGTCGCGCGGATGATGCCATTGGCCTACGGAGTATTCGCGATACTGATAGTGATGACCGTCGTGCTCGTGTACGCGGACATCGTCGCCCCGGTGCGCCTCACGTGACGCCCCGGAACCTGACAAGGAGCACCTGACGTGACCATCGGACTCGGGATGCCCGCGATGCCGGCTCCCACGCTCGCCCCGCGCCGCCCCACCCGCAAGATCACCGTGGGATCCCTGTACGTCGGCGGCGACGCGCCCATCTCGGTGCAGTCGATGTGCACCACCAAGACAGAGGACGTGAACTCGACCCTCCAGCAGATCGCAGAGCTCACCGCGGCCGGCTGTGACATCGTGCGCGTGGCGTGCCCCACGCAGGACGACGCCGACGCCCTCCCGGCCATCGCGAAGAAGTCCAACATCCCCGTCATCGCGGACATCCACTTCCAGCCCAAGTACGTCTTCGCCGCGATCGAGGCGGGCTGTGCGGCTGTCCGCGTCAACCCCGGCAACATCAAGAAGTTCGACGACCAGGTCAAGGAGATCGCCCAGGCCGCCAAGGACCACGGCACGTCGATCCGCATCGGCGTCAACGCCGGCTCGCTCGACCCGCGCCTGCTCCAGAAGTACGGCAAGGCCACCCCTGAGGCCCTCGTCGAGTCCGCCGTGTGGGAGGCGAGCCTGTTCGAGGAGCACGACTTCCACGACTTCAAGATCTCCGTCAAGCACCACGATCCGGTCATCATGGTGCGCGCCTACGAGATGCTCGCCGAGCGCGGCGACTGGCCGCTGCACCTGGGCGTCACCGAGGCCGGTCCCGCCTTCCAGGGCACCATCAAGTCCGCCACGGCCTTCGGTGCGCTCCTGAGCAAGGGCATCGGCGACACGATCCGCGTGTCGCTGTCCGCTCCTCCCGTCGAGGAGGTCAAGGTCGGCATCCAGATCCTCCAGTCGCTCAACCTGCGCCCTCGCAAGCTCGAGATCGTCTCGTGCCCCTCGTGCGGCCGCGCCCAGGTGGACGTCTACGAGCTCGCGGAGAAGGTCACGGCCGGCCTGGAGGGCATGGAGGTGCCGCTGCGCGTCGCGGTCATGGGCTGCGTCGTCAACGGCCCGGGCGAGGCGCGCGAGGCCGACCTCGGCGTCGCCTCCGGCAACGGCAAGGGCCAGATCTTCGTCAAGGGCGAGGTCATCAAGACCGTTCCCGAGAAGGACATCGTCGAGGTCCTCATCGAGGAGGCGATGAAGCTCGCCGAGACCATGGAGCCCGAGGAGGGCGCGGCGCCGCAGGTCGTCGCCACGCCTTGAGACGAGCGCCGTCGCCGTGACCGACTCGCTGCTGCGGAGAGGCCAGTTCTCCCTGGCCCCCGCGCAGCGCCGCGATCTGGACGAGGCGATGGCCATGTGCCTCGCCGATCCCGTCGCCCACGTCGTGCCGCTCATGCACGTCGATGCCGCCATGCGCACCGGCGCCATCCCCGCGGGGCTGTGGGTGGTGCGCCGCCGCTCCTTGCGCGGAGGGGGAGTCGTGGGCGTCGTGTGGGCCGGCGCGAACCTCACCGCGATCCTGCCCACGGGCGAGGACGACGAGTCCGAGGAGATCCGCGCCCAGGCGGCGTCGGGCCTCGTCGGGCGCGCCACCAGGCCAGCGGCGATCGTCGGAAGCGCCGATGTCACCCTCGACCTGTGGGGTCGCGTGGAGCCATGGTGGGGCCCGGCGCGCGAGGTCCGCTCCCGGCAGGTGTCGATGGCGATCGCACGCGACCCCGTGCCCCGGCCGGTTCCCAGCGGCATCGAGGAGCTGCGCCCGGCGACGATGGACGACTACGACCTCCTGCTGCCTGCTGCCGTGCACATGTTCATCGGGGAGGTGGGCTACGACCCGATGCGCCACGGCCGCGCCGCCTACGAGGAGCGGTTGCAGCACCTGGTGCGCGCCGGACGGTCCTTCATCCAGCTGGGTGACGTGGACGGCAAGCGGGACGTGGTCTTCAAGGCCGAGGTCGGCATCGTCGGGGGAGAGGTCGCGCAGGTGCAGGGCGTGTGGGTGCATCCGGCGATGCGGGGGCGCGGCCTCGCCAAGGCCGGCATGGCGGCGCTCGTGCCGATGGTGCGGGAACGGATCGCGCCCACCGTGTCGCTCTACGTCAACGGCTTCAACGCGTCCGCGATCGCCGTCTACCGGGCTGTCGGCTTTCGCGAGGTCGGAACATTCGCTACGGTGATGTTCTGATCGCACGCGCTTTGGGGGGCCTTGGGCGCTTGCTCCCCTTTGCACGACGTGCCGTGCCGTCGTCGTCGACGAATGCTCTTCGGCTCTTCGCAGAGCCTCTCGCACCTTCCAGGGGGTGACTGTGTCTGTAGACGTCCTGCTCGTCGTCGAGGCGCGCATCGCCTCGGTGCAGCTCCTCGAGCAGGTCTTCGCGGGTCTTGAGCAGAGCCACGGCGTCACGTGGCGCACGGTGGCGGACAGGGAGATCACCCCCGACGACCTGCGGGAGAACACCGTTCCCGTCATCGTCCGCACCACGACGCCCGCCGCGCATCTCTTCGCGCGCACGCTCACGCAGCTGGGCGTGCCGTACGTGTACTACACCGACGACAACTTCTGGCTCCTGGATCCGCGCACCCCCATCGGCCGTCACTACGCGCGTCGCAGCGTCCGTCGCCAGCTCGAGGAGGTCGTCTCGGGCGCGGCCCAGGTGGTGGTGTCGACCCAGCCGCTCGCGCAGTACGTCTCGCGCTTCAACCCCGCTGTCGTCCACCTCGACGCGGCCGTGAACCTCGACAAGTATCTGCCGCCCCTGCCGCGCGATCCCGAGCGCGTCGTCATGGGCTTCGCCGGCAGCATCGGGCGCCGCTTGGACCTGGACGCCGCGGCGGAGGTGTTCCTGTCGGCCCTCGAGCGCCATCCCAACCTGCATCTCGAGGTCATCGGCCCCGAGGTGCCCGCCCTCGCGCACGAGCGCGTCACCACGTTCCCGTACCTGGACGACTACGAGGCGTACATCGCGTTCCAGCGCGGGAGGCGCTGGGACATCGGCCTCGCCCCGTTGCGCGGCGCCCCGGTCCAGGAGTACAAGACCGACGTCAAGTACCGCGAGTACGGCGCGCAGGGCATCGCGGGCATCTACCAGGTGATGCGCCCGTATGCGCACATCCGCCACGGCGAGACGGGGATGCTCGCCTCGACGCCCGAGGAGTGGGCGGAGGCGATCGACCGGCTCGTCACGGAGCCCGAGCTGCGCGAGCGCATCGCCCGCCAGGCACGCGCGGACATCGAGGCGCGCTACGCGCTTCCCGTCGTCGTCGAGCGCTGGCACGAGTTCCTCGGCACGTGCACCACGGTCGGGGCCAGTGGCGTGGACCTGCTGACCGTCCGCTCCACGGTCGCCTCACTCGACTTCGCGAGGGCTGCCAACGCGACGCGCCTGACCCGCCTGTGGCTGTACGGGCTCGACCACCTGCGGACGTACGGCGTGGCGCGCACCGCCAAGCGCACGACGCGGTTCCTCGCCCGGCGCCTCACCGGCAGGGCCGGCGAGGCCGAGGCCCCGGGCGAGGCCCAGGCCGAGAAGTAGCGCGCCGCTCGCCCGACTACGCTTGGCGACATGCTTCGCATGTCCACGCTCTTCCTGCGCACTCTGCGCGAGGACCCGGCCGACGCCGAGGTCGCCTCTCACAAGCTGCTCGTCCGCGCGGGATACATCCGCCGCGCCGCGCCCGGCATCTACACGTGGCTGCCTCTGGGCCTGCGCGTGCTGAGCAAGGTCGAGGCGATCATCCGCGAGGGCATGAACGAGGCCGGCGCCCAGGAGGTGCACTTCCCCGCGCTGCTGCCCAAGGAGCCGTACGAGGCATCGGGCCGGTGGGTGGACTACGGGCCGGGGATCTTCCGCCTCCAGGACCGCAAGGGCGCCGACTATCTGCTCGCGCCCACGCACGAGGAGATGTTCACCCTGCTGGTGAAGGACCTGTACTCCTCGTACAAGGACCTGCCGCTGACGATCTACCAGATCCAGACCAAGTACCGCGACGAGGCCCGTCCTCGCGCCGGCCTGCTGCGCGGCCGCGAGTTCATCATGAAGGACGCGTACTCCTTCGACGTCTCCGACGAGGGCCTCGACGCCTCGTACCAGATCCAGCGCGAGGCGTACATCAAGATCTTCGAGCGTCTGGGCCTGGACTACGTCATCGTCTCCGCGATGTCGGGAGCGATGGGCGGCTCCAAGAGCGAGGAGTTCCTGTCGCCGACCCCCGTCGGCGAGGACACGTACGTGCGCTCGCCTGGAGGCTACGCGGCCAACGTCGAGGCCGTGACGACACCCGTCCCGCCGGCGCTCGACTGGTCCGACGCCCCCGCGGCCCACGTCGAGGACACGCCGGACACGCCCACCATCGCCACGCTCGTGGACCACGCGAACGCGAAGTTCCCGCGCGCCGACCGCCCGTGGGAGGCATCGGACACGCTCAAGAACGTCGTCGTCGCCGTGACCTCGCCCACGGGCGAGCGCAGCCTGCTCGTCGTCGGCATCCCCGGCGACCGCGAGGCCGACATGACCCGTCTGGAGGCCGCGCTGGCACCCAACGCCGTCGAGCCCGCCACCGACGAGGACTTCGCCAAGCATCCGGATCTCGTCAAGGGCTACATCGGCCCGGGCGTGCTCGGCCCGCAGGCGCGCCCCGACGGCGTCCAGCGCGGCGACGAGGGCGACACCGCGATCCCGTACCTGCTGGACCCGCGCGTGGTGCCCGGCACCCGCTGGATCACCGGCGCCAACGAGCCCGGCCGCCACGTCTTCGACCTCGTCATGGGAAGGGACTTCACCGCCGACGGCACCATCGAGGCCGCCGAGGTGCGCGAGGGCGACCCCGCCCCCGACGGCTCGGGCCCGCTCGAGCTCGCGCGCGGCGTCGAGATCGGCCACATCTTCCAACTGGGCCGCAAGTATGCTGACGCGCTCGGCCTGCAGGTGCTCGACGAGAACGGCAAGCAGGTCACGGTGACCATGGGCTCGTACGGCATCGGCGTCACGCGCTGCGTCGCCCTGCTCGCGGAGAACAACCACGACGAGCTCGGTCTCAGGTGGCCGGTCCACGTCGCGCCGTACCACGTGCACATCGTCGCCACCGGCAAGGACGAGGCGCCGTTCGTCGAGGCGGAGCGCATCGCGCGCGAGCTCGAGGCGCAGGGAGTCGAGGTCCTCTACGACGACCGCCCCAAGGTCTCGCCCGGCGTGAAGTTCAAGGACGCCGAGCTGCTGGGCGCGCCGTTCATCCTCGTGGTCGGCAGGGGACTGGACAGCGGCGAGGTGGAGCTCAAGACGCGAGCCACGGGCGAGTCGCGGGCCGTCCCCGTGGCCGATGCCGTGACGGTCACGGCGCAGACGGTGGCGGCTGCGCTCTCCTGAGCGCACGCGGGCTCAGGACGACGCGGGATCGGCGCCGGGCAGCACGGGGAAGTGCGCCGCGGCGAAGCCTTCGGTCATGGCCGCGGCGGCGTACGCGTCGAACGCGGCAGACATGAGCCAGGAGCGCTCGACCGCGCTCGCGCCGGACGTGAGCGCCATGTACCGCCAGCCGAGCGCGAGCTCCGTGTCTCGCGCCGTCTCGTCGCGCGCGGCGGCGTCCGCGACGCGGGCACCAGGAAGCTCGTAGACCGCGAGCCGCTCGTCGACGCCGGCGAGGTACGCGAGCGCGTCGGAGCGATCGCGATGGAGCCTCGCGCGCTGGAGGGCGCGATCCCGGCGGACACCGGACTCGCGTGCGGCGATCACCTCATAGGTGAAGCGCGCCTGGTCGTGCAGCACGGCGAGCTCGGCGAGCGCCTGCGATCCCACGGCCGATGCCTCCGGCACGAGCGCGCCGCCGTCGCCCCAGGGCCCAGGCAGGGTGCGCTCGGCGACGACGGGCACGGCCACGTTCGCCGCACGCGCGTCGAGCACGCCCGCGTGCCACAGGGCGAAGGCGTGCGTGAAGCCCCGGATGCCGGCGAGGAATCCGGCATCCGTCTCGGACTCCGCGAACGCCTGGGCGAGCGCGCGGTCGCGGGCGACCGTGACGGCCGTGCGCAGGTCCGGCATCGGATCGGCGCTGGGCTCCGGTGCGGCGCCGGGGTAGGCGACGTACACCCCGCCCAGCACCTCGAGGTGCGCCGGGGCGGCGGCGGACTCGATCGCGCGCAGCGCGCCGTCGCCGGGCCCGCCCGTGGCAGGGGCGGCGAGCGCGGCGACGATGTCGGCCTCCTGCAGCGCGGCGAGATCGCGCGCGACGGTGACGGCGTCCGGGGTGGGGGTGACGAGCGGATCCGTCTCGAGGCGGATGTCGCATGCGGCTGTGGCGAGGACGGCGGCCGTCGCGACCGCCGCGACAGCCGCTCGCCAAGCCCGACCCGCCATGGCGGATAGTCTCGCATGGGCCCTGGGGGCGGCATAGACTCATGGCTGATCGAGAAGGAACGGAGCGTCGCAAGGCGCGGGGAGGCAGCACGTGGACGCTACGAGCCGCATTGCCGCGCTTGCGGGACCTGCAGCCGAATCCGCCGGGCTCATCGTGGACGGCGTGGAGGTGGCGCCCGCGGGCACGCGCACGCGTGTCCTGATCACGCTCGACCTCCCCGAGGACCAGATCGGCTCCGCCTCTCTCGACGCCATCACCGCCGCTTCGCGCGCCATCGGCGCCGTCCTCGACGAGGCCGACGTCCTCACGGGCGCGTACGACCTCGAGGTGAGCACCCCGGGCCTGTCGCGCCCGCTGACCGAGCTGCGCCACTTCAAGCGCGCGCGCACCCGACTCGTGACCGTCACGCGCACGGACGGCACCACGGTCAAGGGCCGCCTCACGGACGTGGACGGCGAGGACCTGCTCCTCGACGCCGATGCCGGGCTCGTCCGCGTGCCGTTCGCGGAGGTCAAGCGCGGCAAGGTCGAGATCGAGTTCCGCCGTCTCGACGACGAGGCCGGGGCAGGCGACATCGACGTGGACGACCCGGACGAGGAGGAGTAGCCGTGGACATCGACATGCAGGCGCTCGTGAGCCTCGCCAAGGAGCGGGACATCAAGATCGACGTGCTCGTCGACGCGATCGAGCAGGCGCTCGTGTCCGCGTACCACAAGACTCCTGGCGCATATCGTCACGCCCGCGCGGAGCTCGACCGCGACACCGGCGTGGTGACCATCTGGGCGCGAGAGGACCCGCCCGGCGAGGTGGAGGAGGGCGTCGTCCCGGAGCCGATGCCCGAGTTCGACCACACCCCCGACGACTTCGGCCGCATCGCGACGGCGACGGCCCGCCAGGTCATCGTCCAGCGCCTGCGCCAGGCGGGCGACGACGCCGTGCTCGGCGAGTACGCCGGCAAGGAGGGCCAGCTCATCTCGGGCGTGGTGCAGCAGAGCTCGGACCCGCGCAACGTCCACGTGGACATCGGCGACGTCGAGGCGCTCCTGCCGCAGCACGAGCAGGTGCCCACGGAGACCTATGTCCACGGCGAGCGCCTCAAGGCGTACGTGCTCGAGGTCTCGCGCGGCATGAAGGGCCCGTCCATCACGCTGTCGCGCACGCATCCCAACCTGGTGCGCAAGCTCTTCGAGTTCGAGGTTCCGGAGATCGCGGACGGCACTGTCCAGATCATGAGCCTCGCCCGCGAGGCCGGGCACCGCTCCAAGGTCGCGGTGCGCGCGACCGTGCCCGGCGTCAACGCGAAGGGTGCGTGCATCGGCCCCATGGGAGCGCGCGTGCGGGCCGTCATGAGCGAGCTGCGCGGCGAGAAGATCGACATCGTCGACTGGGACGAGGACCCCGCGACCTTCGTCGGCAACGCGCTGTCCCCGGCCCATGTCGTGTCCGTCGAGGTCGTCGACGAGGAGGCCCGCGCGGCCCGTGTCATCGTCCCCGACTTCCACCTGTCGCTGGCCATCGGCAAGGAGGGCCAGAACGCGCGCCTCGCGGCGCGCCTGACCGGCTGGCGCATCGACATCCGCTCCGACGAGGCGCCCGAGGTGCCCGGGGCGAGCCGCTAGCCGGCGCAGGCGGTAGGATGGGTGGGCCGAGTCTCGTGCAGACGGCATCCTCCGACACTCCCCGCGTTCCGATGCGGACGTGCGTCGGGTGCCGCGAGCGGGAGCCTCGGTCGCTTCTGGTGAGGGTGGTGCTCCGAGACGGCCGCGTCGTGGTCGATCCTCGGGCCGCCGAGCCCGGGAGGGGTGCCTGGCTGCATCCCGACGGGGCGTGCCTCGGTCTGGCCGTGAAGCGTCGGGCCTTCGCTCGCGCACTGCGAGCGGAGCACGCCGACGCGTCGGGGCTGAGCGAGGACGACCTTCGCCTACGCTAAGAACGTTCCAGTTCACAGACGGGATTGAAAGCCCATGGCCATCCGATGAGTGCCTCGAAATGAGTGCCCAGCCGTAACGATGGTTCGACCCTGCCTCGGTCGGACCGAGACAGGAGTTTTCTGTGGCAAAGCCCCGCGTTCATGAGATCGCGAAGGAACTCGGCATCCCCGCCAAGGACCTGATCGCCAAGCTCGGCGAGTTGGGGGAGTACGTCAAGGGCCCGTCCTCGACGCTCGAAGCCCCCGTGGTCCGCAAGCTGCGCGAAGCCTTTCCCGCGCCTGCCCCGGCGCCCGAGCCCGAGCCTGCGCCCGCGGCTTCCAAGCCTGCGCCCAAGCCCGCCGCTCCCGCGGCCGAGGCCCCGGCGGCGGAGGCTCCCGCTCCCGCCCCGGCCCCGGCGAAGCCTGCCGTGCCGACTCCGGCCGACATGCCGCGTCCGCGTCCGCGCCCGGGCGGCAACAACCCGTTCCAGACCCGCCCCGACGCGCCGCGTCCGCGTCCGCGCCCGGGCGGCAACAACCCGTTCCAGGCCCCGCGCCCCGACGGCCGTCCCGGTCGCCCGGCCCCGGCCGGCGGCGCACCGCGTCCCGGTGCTCCGCGTCCCGGCCCTGGCGTCGGCGGTCGCCCTGCCCCCGGCGGCGCCGGCCGTCCGGGCGGTCCCGGTCGCCCCGGGGGCGGCTTCGGCGGCCCCGGCGGTCGTCCGGCCCCCGGCGGTCGCGGTCGCGGCGGAGGCACGGCCGGCGCCTTCGGTCGCGCCGGCGGCAAGCCCGCGCGCTCGCGCAAGTCGAAGCGCGCCAAGCGGATGGAGTACGAGGAGCAGCAGGCTCCCGCCATCGGCGGCGTCAAGATCCCTCGCGGTGACGGCAGCACCGTCATCCGCCTGCGCCGCGGTGCCACGCTGACCGACTTCGCCGAGAAGATCGACGTCAATCCCGCGTCGCTCGTCACCGTGCTCTTCCACCTGGGAGAGATGGCCACCGCGACGCAGTCGCTCGACGAGGAGACATTCGAGGCCCTGGGCGTCGAGCTGGGCTACATCGTCCAGATCGTCTCGCCCGAGGACGAGGACCGCGAGCTCCTCGCCGACTTCGGCGTGGACCTCGAGTCGGAGCTNCTCGAGGAGACCGACGAGGACCTCGAGCCGCGCCCGCCTGTCGTCACGGTCATGGGTCACGTCGACCACGGAAAGACGCGCCTNCTGGANGCCATCCGCAAGTCCGACGTCGTGTCGGGCGAGGCCGGCGGCATCACCCAGCACATCGGCGCGTACCAGGTGTGGCACGACCACGAGGGCGAGCGTCGTCCGATCACCTTCATCGACACCCCGGGTCACGAGGCGTTCACCGCCATGCGCGCGCGCGGCGCGAAGGTCACGGACGTCGCGATCCTCGTGGTCGCGGCCGACGACGGCGTCATGCCGCAGACGGTCGAGGCCCTCAACCACGCCCAGGCGGCCAACGTGCCGATCGTCGTGGCGGTGAACAAGATCGACAAGCCCGACGCCAACCCGGCGAAGATCCGCCAGCAGCTGACCGAGTACAACCTCGTGGCGGAGGAGTACGGCGGCGACACGATGTTCGTCGACGTCTCCGCGCGCGAGGGCATCAACATCGACAAGCTGCTCGAGGCGGTCCTTCTCACGGCGGACGCCGGGCTCGACCTGCGCGCGAACCCGAACAAGGACGCGCGCGGCGTGGCCGTCGAGGCGCACCTCGACAAGGGCCGAGGCCCGGTCGCCACGGTGCTCGTCCAGTCCGGAACGCTGCGCGTGGGCGACGCGATCGTCGCGGGCACGGCCCACGGCCGCGTGCGCGCCATGTTCGACGAGCACGACCAGCCCGTCGAGGAAGCGCTGCCCGCGCGTCCGGTGCTCGTCATCGGCCTCACGTCCGTCCCGCGAGCGGGCGACACCTTCCTCGTGGCCGAGGACGACCGCACCGCCCGCCAGATCGCCGAGAAGCGCGAGGCCGCCGAGCGTGCCGCCCAGCTCGCCAAGCGCCGCAAGCGCATCAGCCTCGAGGACTTCACCAAGGCTCTCGAGGCCGGCAAGGTCGAGACCCTCAACCTCATCATCAAGGGCGACGTGTCCGGTGCCGTCGAGGCGCTCGAGGACGCGCTGCTCGCGATCGACGTGGGCGAGGGCGTGGAGCTGCGCGTCATCCACCGCGGTGTGGGCGCCGTGACGCAGAACGACGTCAACCTCGCCACGGTCGACAACGCGATCATCATCGGCTTCAACGTGCGGCCTGCGGAGCGCGTGCAGGAGCTCGCGGACCGCGAGGGCGTCGACATGCGCTTCTACTCGGTCATCTACCGGGCGATCGAGGACGTCGAGGCGAGCCTCAAGGGCCTCCTCAAGCCCGAATACGAGGAGCAGATGGTCGGCTCTGCGGAGATCCGCGAGATCTTCCGCTCGAGCAAGTTCGGCAACATCGCCGGCTCGCTCGTTCGCGACGGCGTCATCAAGCGCAACGCCAAGGCGCGCATCACGCGCGACGGCGTCGTCGTCGGCGAGGCCACCATCGAGACGCTGCGCCGCTTCAAGGACGACGTCACCGAGGTGCGCGACGGCTTTGAGTGCGGCATCGGCCTGGGCAAGTTCAACGACATCCAGGTGGGCGACATCATCGAGACCTTCGAGATGGTCGAGATTCCGAGGGACTGATGGCCGACAACGCACGCGCCCTGCGCCTTGCAGGGACGATCAAGAAGATCGTCGCGGAGGCGCTCGAGAAGGAGATCAAGGATCCCCGACTCGGCTTCGTCACCGTGACCGACGTGCGCGTCACCGGCGACCTGCAGCAGGCCTCGGTGTTCTACACCGTCCTTGGCGGGGAGGAGGAGCGCGCGTCCACCGCGGCCGCGCTCGCCTCCGCCAAGGGCCGCCTGCGCTCGATGGTGGGCGCCGAGCTGGGCATCCGCCTGACGCCCACGCTCGAGTTCCACCTCGACGCGGTGCCGGAGACGGCCGCCTCGCTCGACCGCGCGCTCCACGAGGCGCACCTGCGCGATCAGGAGCTCGCCAGGCTGCGCGAGAACGCGCAGTACGCGGGCGACCCGGACCCGTACAAGCACGACGACGAGGAGTAGCCCTCGTGGCGCGTGCCTCGGCGGATGGACCCGACGGCATCGTCCTGGTCGACAAGCCGGCCGGGTGGACCTCGCATGACGTCGTGTCCCGCATGCGTCGCGTGCTCGGCACGCGCAAGGTGGGCCACGGCGGCACGCTCGATCCCATGGCCACGGGCCTGCTCGTCATCGCCGCCGGCCGTGCGACGCGCCTGCTGACGTACTACTCGGGCGCGGACAAGGACTACACGGCGACCATCCGCCTGGGCCAGTCGACCGTCACGGACGATGCCGAGGGCGAGGTCACGGCATCGGCCGACGCCTCGGGCGTGACGGACGAGGCCATCGCCGCCGCCGTCGCGGGGCTCACAGGAGAGATCCTCCAGCGGCCCAGCGCGGTGAGCGCCATCAAGGTGGGAGGCGAGCGCTCCTACGCGCGCGTGCGTGCCGGCGAGGACGTGGAGCTTCCCGCGCGGCCCGTCACCGTGTCGCGCTTCGCGGTGCTCGCGACCCGACGCGAAGGCGCGCTCGTGGACCTGGACGTCGAGGTCTCCGTGTCCTCCGGCACCTACGTGCGAGCCCTCGCGCGCGACCTCGGGCAGGCGCTCGGCGTGGGCGGGCACCTCACGGCGCTGCGGCGCACGCGCGTGGGCGATCTCTCGGCGGCCGATGCCGCGACCCTCGACGCGCTGGCGGCCGCCGCCGATGCGGGGGAGGAGGTGCCGCTCGTGGGGCTGACCCCGGCCGCGCTCGCCGTCCTGCCGCCGCTGGCCGTCACGGCGGCCGATGCCAGGGCGCTCGGCCACGGACAGGGCCTGCCGCTGCCGGCGGGGGCGG
>JGI12383J13903_1000648_pt1 | contig 22964 bp, 16 predicted proteins | sample Passage237B_FD_13903 | JGI IMG/M metagenome (IMG submission 13903)
GATCGTGCCGAGCGGATTGAGGAAGCGTTCGAGCCGGTGCGCGATGTGGCGGCCGGTGTCCTCGAGCCGCTCCTTGATGATCTCGCGCGACTTGTGCCGCACATCGAGCGCGGACGCGAGCAGTTCGCCAAGCGCCGAATTGGCCCGCAACGCGTCGATGTGCTTCGGATCGAGCGGCGAACGGCGCGACCACTCGCGCACTTCCTCGCCCAGTCCAGGCGGAAGCACGGCCTTGCGGCGCAGACTCCAGAAGCGTTCCAGAATGATGGCGAGGGAAATCGCCGAACAGGCCAGTAGCGGCCACATGATCCAGCCGCCCGCTTTCAACAGTTCCAGCACGCGCAACTCCATTGCTTGGTGCGGCAACCAACGCCGCGAAGCGCGCATCTTAGCGTGACTTGTCGTATTGCAAGCCGCAGCGCGCCGTTCTGCCGGACAGTTCTCATCGCGGCGCCGATGCCGCACCATTGCGCCGATGGACATTTCCCGTGACGACGGCATTCCCGCCCGCCCGCGCATCGGCATCGTCGGCAGCGGCGGCGCATTCGGCCGTTGGCTGACGCGATTCTTCGCCGAACGCATGCATCTGGAGACGCTCGGCAGCGATCCGGCCGATGCCTCGTCCGCGCCGCCCGGGCAACTGCTCGAACGCTGCGACGTGCTGGTGTTCAGCACGCCGATCCGCGCCACGCCGGCGATCATCCGCGATTACATCGCGCGCGCCGCCGGTTCCGAGCGCGGCAAGCTGTGGCTGGACCTGACCTCGATCAAGAAACCCGCGATCGAGGCGATGCTGCAATCCCAGGCCGAAGTCGTCGGCCTGCACCCGATGACCGCGCCGCCGAAGGCACCGACGCTGAAAGGCCGTGTGCTGGTCGTGTGCACGGCGCGCCTGCAGCGCTGGACGCCTTTCGTCGAACGCCTGTGCGAAGCGCTGGAAGGCGAACAGGTGCACGCGACGCCGGAACGGCACGACCGCATCATGGCGCTGGTGCAGGCGATGGTGCACGCCACGCACCTGACCCAGGCGGCGGTCCTGCGCGAAGTCGCCGACGAACTCGGCGGACTGGAAGCGCTGCTGCCGTTCCGCTCGGCATCGTTCGAACTGGATGCGGCCATCCTGTCGCGCATCCTCGGCATGAATCCGTCGATCTACGAGGACATCCAGTTCGGCAATCCGCACGCCGCACCGGTACTGGAACGCTTCGCCCGCCATGCCGCGCAACTGGCAAGCACAGTGGCGCAAGGCGACGAGGCGGCGCGCGACGAATTCCGCGAGCGCTACCTGGCCCAATCGAAGAACGCGATCGGCGAGGAAGCCATCGCCGCCGGCAATTACACCTTCGAGCGCGTCGGCTACCTGCTCGCCGACCTCGCGGGCGAGCGCAGCCTTTCGGTGCACCTGCCGGAAGACAAGCCCGGCTCGTTGCGCGCGCTGTTGAATCTGTTCGAACTGCACGGCATTTCCATCGCCTCGATCCATTCCTCGCGCACGCCGGCGGGCGAAGTGCACTTCCGCATGGGCTTCGGCGCGGAAGTGCCGGGCGATGCGCTGGACGCTGCGGCGCGCGCCATCGACGCCAGCGGCGTGGGACGCGTGCTGGAACGCTCGCGCTAGTCCACGCCCGTCGAACTTACTCCGCGCTTTCGGCTTTCGCCGCTTCGACGCGATTGCGGCCGTTGTGCTTGGCGCGATACAGCGCCGCGTCGGCGCGTTCGAACAGGTCGTGCCAATTCAACCCGGGCGTCGGCAGGACCGAGGCCACGCCGAAACTGGCGGTGCTGGCGCAGCCGCCTTCCGCCGTGACCTCGGCAACGCGCCGGCGCAGGTTTTCCGCGCGGCCGAGCGCGGCATCGAGCGACGAGCCCGGCAGGATCAGCACGAATTCCTCGCCGCCGTAACGCGCCGGAAGCTCGCCCGCCGCCTTGGCCTCGTCCTTGAAGGCGCGCGCCACACAGCGCAGTTGCACGTCGCCAGCCTGGTGGCCGTGTTCGTCGTTGAACTGCTTGAAATGATCGACGTCGCTCATCACCAGCGCGAGCGGCTCGCCGCGTTCGGCGCAGCGCCGCCATTCACGGTCCAGCGCGCGCTCCATCGCGCGGCGGTTGGGAATGCCGGTAAGCGCGTCTTCGGTGGCGAGTTCGGCAAGCTTGCGATTGGCCGCTTCAAGCTCGGCGGTGCGCTCGGACAGCTCGATGGTGCGTTCCTCCACCTTGATTTCCAGCGCGAGATTGCGCGCCACCATGCGCCGCAGCCGCAGCCAGATCAGCCCTTGCGCGATGCCCAGGACCGCCAGCAAGCCCAGCACGGCGAACAGCAGCTTGGCCCACAGCGTTTCGCTCCACAGCGGATCGACGCGGAACTCGAACACCAGTGGCTCGGCTTCGCGTCCACCGCGCGTGCGGGCCTCCAGCTCGAAGCGGTAATCGCCCGGCGGCAGCTTGTTGTAGCTCAGGTCGCGGTCGCGGCTCCACGCGGTCCAATCGTCGGAAAAGCCGAGCATGCGGAAACGGAATTCGATGTCCGGTTCCATCGTCAGCAGGCCAAGCCGCATCCGCACGCCGGATTCCGGCGGCAACACGGCCGGAAACTTCGGCGGCAGCGGCATCGGCACCAGCGAACCATCGGGTCGGTTCAAGGCGATCATGTCCACCGAAGCGCGCAACGGCGGCGCTTCCGGCGCATGCACCTCCGGATCGAATTCCAGCAGTCCGCTCCAGATCGGGAGACGCAATTTGCCGTCGGCGTGCAGCTTCAGGTTGGTATAGCCTTGCACCGCGCTTCCGCCCAATTCGATCGGAAGGAAGCGCGTCTCGCCCGGCGCGCGCCGCCAGAGCTGGCGCGCGGTCCATGCGTAGGTGCCGAATGCGGTATCGACGGCCGCAAGTTCCATCGGCCGCTCCAAGCCCGGCAGCGACGGCAATCGCGCCTCGACGAAACGCTCGCCTTCCAGCACTTTCGTTCCGGAAGCGGATATCGCGTAAAGGCGGTCATCGAGCAGCAGCAAGCGGATGTCGGCGTCGCCCAGGCCGTCCTGCGGGCCGAAGCGCCGGCGCTCGCGCAGCGTCCCCGTTTCCATGTCGACCCGCCAGCGCTGCACGCTGTCGTTGCGTGCGTTGGCCCAGAACTCGCCCGGCGCGGTTTCGTGCAGGCCAACGTCGGAACCGCCGGACTCCACGTCCCAGTGCCCACGCGCCTGCCAGCGCCCGTCCACGATGCTCAGCCAAGACGCCTTGTAGGAACCCGTGGCCAGCATGTGCTGCGGCGAGAAGCGCGAGCGCTTGAGCCGGGTGACGGCGGTTTCGCGCAGTTCCGGGTTCAGCATGCGCGGTTTTTCCGCGCCGCGATCGAGCACATGCAATCCGTGGCGCTCGCCGATGACCAGTCCGGCTTCGGTGGCTTCCAGCGCATGCACTTCCAGCGAGAACCATCCCCGCTTGGAAAATTCCGGTTGCAGCTCGACCCGGTCGCAACGGCTCAGGTCATGCGCACCGCCGACCCAGAGGTGGCCGTCGTACCAGGCACTGTCGAGAATGCGTTCGCCAAGTCCATGGCGACCGTCGTAGATGGTCCAGGGCGAAGGCAGTCGCAAGCGCTTCAATTCGACGTCCGAACTCACCCACAGCCCGCCTTCGCGGTCCGCGCCCAACGCCAACAGCGAACGCGAACCCAGTTCGATCCGGTCCAGCAGGACCAGGTCAACGGAAAACCACATCAGCACGCCGTCGGAACTGCCGATCGCGAAACTTCCATCGGGCAATTGCACGCCCGAGTAAGGCCGATGCCTGGGGAACTCGCGGTCGGCGTCGGAAGGCAGTTTGACGAGACCGTCCGGGCCGAAGAACCAGAAACCGCTGTTGGTGACCAACAGACTGCCATCCCGATACGGGAATTCCAGGCCCAGGCCGCTGTAGGCCAATCCTTGGCCGCCGGCAGCCAGCTCGAAGCGTCCGTCCTCGAAGCGCATCAGGCCGGTTCCATGCATGCGCATGTGGATCGCGCCGTCGATGTCGAAAATGCCCGAACGCGCCTGCGCCGGCAGCGGCCAGTGCTGCGCCGAGCCATCCTTGCCGAGCAGGAACAGGCCCGCGTCGGCACGGAACCAGATGCCTTCGGGCCGCTCGCGGATGGCCCAGATCGTGCCGAGCGTCTCGCCATCGGCAAGCGCGAACTTCGCGCTCAGGTCCTCGAAGCGCATCGCCCCGTCGTCGCCCGAGTGCAGGATGCCGAAGGCATTGCTGGCGCCGACGTAAAGCACGTCGTCCGACGCCATCCACAGCGCATAGGGATCGTGCAGCGGCAACATGTCCCAGCCGCCGCCGCGGAACCGCATCACGCCATCGCCGCTGGCCACGTACAGCACGCCGCGCGCATCGATCGCGATATCGACGTAATCCGGCGCCCCCGGCAATTCGTCCGCGGCAAAGCGCTTCATCAACGGCAAGCCATGCATCGTCTGCGCGTGCAGCACGTCGCACCACGCGGCGAACAACACGAGCAGGAGCAGGAGCGGACGAAGCGCGGTCATGCGACGTGTGGCGTATTCGGCAGGCGCAAGATTGGGATGATTCAACTGGAGAATTCGGATTATCGGCAACCATATATCTTTCAATGCGCCGCGGTATGGGCACCGTGAAGCAATTCACGCAATGGCCACCGGGATCGCCCAAAAGAAGAATCCCGCCTTGCGGCGGGATCCATTCCGGCAAAGATAACGTGCCGGGGGCTTCGATTTTGCAAAAAAACACAAACACGGCCATTTTTGGCAACTTTCGACAATTCGATCGGGAACCATATGCGCATGTCTTCCAGCCATACTTTGTCTCGACTGTTCGCCGCACTGATCTTTACGACCGCGTTCTGCGCCGATGCCGCCGTCTTCACGGTGACCAATACCTTGGACAGCGGCCCAGGTTCGCTGCGGCAGGCCATCCTTGATGCGAATGCCGCTTCCGGCATGGACAGCATCCACTTCAACATCCCCGGCGCCGGTCCGCATCAGATCCTCGTCAACACCCAGCTGCCGGGCATCACCAGTCCGGTGCTGATCGACGGCTACACGCAACCGGGCAGCGGCGCGAATACCGCCGCAGTGGGCACCAATGCCGTCCTGAAGATCGAGCTGCGCCCCAGCCCGACGATGACTGGTTCGGGCAGCGGCTTGGCACTGCTGGTCGGCAGCGATGGCAGCACGATCCGCGGGTTGGCGGTCAACAGCTTCAACGGGTCGCAGATCGCCGCGACCGCGGGCTACAACTGCGTCATCACCGGCAATTTCGTCGGCACCAATCCGAGCGGAACGGTCGGCTATCCCGGCGCGCCGGGTACCCGTACCGGCATCTCGGTCAGCGCCGGATACTGCCGGATCGGTGGCCCGGCCCGTGCCGATCGCAATCTCGTGTCGGGATTGAGCGGTACCGGCATCTTCGTGTCCGGCAGCAACGTGGTGGTCCAGGGGAACCTGGTCGGAACCGTCGCCAATGGCGGCGCGGCGTTGGGAAACGCACGCGGCATCGTCGTCGGGGCCTCGAATCCCACCGTCCTCACGCAGAACGTCCTGATCGGCGGCGAGAATGTCGGAGTGCAAACCCCGCGCAACGTCGTTTCCGGCAACACGTCCGTCGGTATCGACGTGATTTCCGGCATCGGCCACCGCATCGAGGGCAACCTCATCGGTCTCGCGGCCCTGCCGATCGCGGCGATCCCGAACAACGGCCCCGGCATACTGGTTTCCAACACCCGCCAGGTCGTGATCGGCGCTGTGATGCCCGGAGAGATCAGCAACATCATCTCCGGCAACAACGGTCCCGGCATCCAGATCAGCGGCCCGGCGGACAATGCCACGGCGCCGCAAAACATCATGGTCGTCGGCAACAGCATTTTCGGCAACGAGGGACTGGCGATCGACCTCGCCACCTCCACTCTGGGCGTGACCCCCAACGATCCGCTGGATGCCGACGAAGGCCCGAACGAATTGACCAATTTCCCGGAACTGACCGGGGTGGAATACACGGCCACGCAGACCCGGGTTCTTGGCCGGCTCTCGGCAGAACCGGGACGGACCTATTACATCGACATCTACAGTGTCCCGCGTTGCCACCCCAGTGGCTACGGCGATGCGTCGAGCTACCTGGGCTTTACATCGCTGACCACCAACGGCAGCGGTGAAGGCCTGTTCGAATTCGTCACCGACGGCCTGCTCAACACCGGATTCCTCACCGCGACGGCCACCGCCGGCCCTGCCGGCATCGGCCTGACCTCGGAATTCTCGGCCTGTTTCCGGTTGGACGATGACATCGTCTTCGCCGACGGGTTCGAATCCTGACGGCGACTGCCGGTGACAGCGTCCCGACTTGGCGCTGCCATCGGCAGCCTCCTTCCCCAAGCCACACCCTGCCGATCGGCAGCGCGCTTGATCCGGCACGCCGTGTTTCCCGAAGCGGCCCCGGATGGCCCGAATGGGGCCTGCTCCTTGATGCCAGCACCGGTCCGCATGATGCTGGCTGCGGCCCGCGCTGTAACATGCGTTTACCTTCGACCCATCCCGTTGTGATGTCCTCATACCGCCCCGGCACGACGCCCCCCGCTGTCCATGGACCATCTGCTCGCGCTGATGGACGCAGCTCAACAGGGCATTGGCATTTTCGACCAGACCGACACACTGGTTTACGCCAACGATTTCTATCGCCAGCTGCTGGATCTGGAACCCGATATCTGGCCGACGTGGAAGGACATCCTGCGCGCCAATTACCGCAACCAGGCCGGCAATCGCATTTCCACCGACGACTTCGAGGCTTGGCTGGCCTCGGCCGCCTCGCGCCGCGGCAAGCTGCCGTTCCGCGCCTTCGAGACGGACATCCACGGCGGTCGTTGGATCCATGTCGCCGAGACCACCCTGGACAACGGCTGGATGCTGTGCGTGCTCACCGACATCACCGAGCTGGCCACCGACGAGCGCACCCTGCGCCAGCAACGTGACCTCGCCCTGCGCGCCGCCCTGTCCGATTCGCTGACCGGCCTGAGCAACCGCCGCCACATGCAGGACACGCTGGCCGCGCTGTACGAGCAATGCCTGCCGCGCCCGGCCGCGGTGGTGGTGCTGGACATCGACCATTTCAAGCAGGTCAACGACACCCTCGGCCACGACCAGGGCGACCAGCTGCTGCGCCATTTCGCCGGTTTGATCCAGGGCCAGATCCGGCGCGAGGACCTGGCCGCGCGCTGGGGCGGCGAGGAATTCCTGCTGTTGCTGCGCGATATCCGCGCCGAGGACGCGCACCAGATCGTCGGGCGGCTGTTGGAGGAAGTCCGCGCCAGCCGGCCGCTGTCGCGCTATCCGGAGTTCCGCTACACCTGCTCGGCCGGCCTGACCTTCCCGCGTCCCGGCGAAACGGTGCACGTCACACTGAAACGCGCCGACGAGGCGCTGTACCAGGCCAAGACTTCCGGCCGTGATCGTTGGGCAGCCGTCTGATTCCAGCCGCCAAGTGCCGGCGTGCCCCAGCTCATTGCAACGGCTTATCCATGCCCTGCTTGGCCAGCCAAGCTGGCAATTCCTCCGGAGCCATGGGTTTGGCAAACCAGTAACCCTGCACCACCGGATAGCCCTGGGCTTTCAGGATTTCTTTCTGCGCCTCGGTTTCCACGCCTTCCGCGACCACCGTCAATCCCAGACTGGTGCCGATACCCAGGATCGCCGCACTGAGCGCGCGCGCCGCCGGGGCATTCTCGAGATCGGCCACGAAACTGCGATCCAACTTGAGTTCCGTAATCGGCAGGCGCCGCAGATAGCTCAAGCTGGAATAACCGGTACCGAAGTCATCCATGGACAGTTGCACGCCCATGGCATGCAGCCGATCGATGGTCAGCAAGGTGGAGCTGTCGCTGTCGAGCAAGGTGCTTTCGGTCAGTTCCACCATCAGGTCCGCTGCCTGCAGGCCATGGCATTCCAAGGTCTGGGACACGATGCCCGGCAACTGCAGGTTGTGGAAATTGGACGCCGAGAGGTTGACCGCCACCGCCGGCACCGCCAACCCTTCCCTGCGCCACTTGGCCAGTTGCCGACAGGCCTGGTCCAGCGCCCAGCGGCCCAAGGTTCCCATCAGGCCGCATTCTTCGGCCAAGGGAATGAAGCGCGCCGGCGAGATGAAACCCAAGGTGGGATGCTGCCAACGCGCGAGCGCTTCGAGGCCGTGCAAGCGGCCCGTGGCCAACTGGATCTGTGGCTGGTAATAGAGCTGCAGCCCGCCGTTCTGCAAAGCCTCCCGCAACGCCTTTTCCAGCGCGATGCGCTCCTGGGCCGAACGGCTCAGTTCCGGGCTGAAGAAGCCGACCCGTCCCGGCCCTCCCGTCTTGGCCTGATGCATGGCCATTTCGGCACGGTGCAACAGGCTGCTCATGGCGGTGCCATCCTGCGGATACATGGCCACGCCCACGCTGACACTCAAGTCCACCTGGGCATCGGACAGCTGCAACGGCCGCATCAGCTGCGCCTGCCAGCGTTCGATCAGCGAGTTGATCTCCTCACCGGCACGCAGTGGCAAAGCCACGATGAACTCGTCTCCGGGAAGTCGCCCGGCCACGCCATTGTGGTGCAACAACTCCTTGATGCGCGCGGAAACTTCCCGCAGCAGCGCATCGCCCATGGCGTGCCCCAGGGAATCGTTGATGTGCTTGAAGCGGTCCAGATCCAGATGCAGGACGGCAACGCGCTGGCCATTCCGTCTCGCCATGTCCAAGAGCTGCACGACCTGCGTCTCCAACAGACTGCGGTTGGGCAAGCCTGTGAGCGCATCGTAGAACGCCAGCTGCCGGATCCGCTGGCGCGCCTGCTCCCGCTCCATGGCCAAGGCGCAAAGATCCGTACAGGCCTCCACCAGCTGCTGGTGGAAACTGGACGCCACGAAGGGGCCGTTCTCGCGGTAATAGAAGGCGAAGGTTCCCAACACCTTGCCATCTTTCTGCAGGATGGGCGACGACCAACAGACCTTGAAGCCCAGCGGCAGGATCAAGTCCTTGTAATCCGCCCACAAGGGATCGGTCTCAATGTCCGTGACCAGCACCGAACTCCTGCGCCAGGCGGCAGTGCCGCATGAGCCGACGTTTGGACCGATGGCCACGCCATCAAGCTTCGAGGAATAGCTGAAGGGCAAGCTGGGGCCGGCCATCGGGTGCAGCAGTCCTTGATCGTCCACCTGCAGGATGGAAGCGCACACTTCAGGAGCCACGCGCTCCACTTCCTCGCACACGACCTCGAGCACCTGCATCAGCGGCAAGTCGCGCGACATGGCCTGCAACGCGCGATGATGCAGCACTTCATGGATCTTGGTCTTGGTGATGTCCAGCAGCATCGACACCGTGTAGGCCCACTGTCCCTGGGCATCCATGACGGGATTGCAGATGATCTTGGCCCAGTAACGCCGGCCGCCCTTACCCGTCACCACCTCTTCCATCTCGACTGGACGACCCTCGCGCAGATCGCCGCGCACGCGCTCGAACAGTTCGATGGGCGTCTGCTTCGCCAGCAGCTCCAGCATCTTGTGATCCTGGACCTCGCGCTGCGTCCAGCCGAACATGCGCTGGAAGCCATCGTTGATGTAGACCACCTTGGAGCGCGAGTCGCTGATCACGATCGCCGCATCGGTGGTGTCGGCCACCAACGACAGGCGCCACAGATGATCCTGCCGGGCAAGCTCCGTGCGTTTGCTCAGCGTGACATCGGTCGCCACCATCAGGATGTGGGTGACGACGCCCTGCTCGTTGCTCACCGGCGCATACAAGGCTTCCAGCCAGCAGCGGGTGCCATCGCTGCAAACGCGCTCGACCACGCCCGAGAACTCGTGTCCCGCGCACAGCGATTGCCACATGGCCTCATAGGCCGGGCTTTGCACCGATTCTTCCGGACACAACTGCGAATGTTGCAACGTGCCCTGTTGTTCCGGCACCAGATGCAGCATCTCTTGGCATTTGTCGTTGGCGAAAACGAGCCGCCCGTCCAGCGCGAATTCCGCCAGCGCCAAGGCCTTGTCGAAGGCGCTCCACCGATTTTCCAGCTGCACAGCGGTTTCAGAGTGGCTGACGGTGGAGGGGGACATGGAAAAGACTCCGAATGACGGCAAGCCCAAGCTCAACTGCGCAAGCGCTGGCGCATCCAAGATAGTCCGGCATTTTGCCGGGATGCTGCCTTGTGCCGATTGATCCGATTCAAAACCTTCAACTCCTGAACTGCCCCGGTGGCGTGATTGCTCCAAGCATCACCCGTTCATCACCAAGGGCGAGAGCAAAATTACACCCGTGATCGTTCCATTGGAACCGTGCACAGGCGCTACCAACTGCAGGGATATACACCCGTATTTGGCGCAGTCTGTCCGGTCGACAATGCTTAAACAAGTGTCGGTTCAGGCGCGGATCGGCGGCACGCCCAGAATCGCGGCGAAGCCGGTGGTGCCATGAAGCGGAACGGCCCATGCCGACGGCAGGCCCAAGGACGGCCTTGGCGCGGGTTGGCTAGCCTCGTTGCATCCTGCGGATCACAAGCCCCAGCAGCACCACTCCTGTCACTCCGGCGCCGGCCGCAAGCAAGGCATCCGGCAGTGCCGGCAAACTGAAGTGCAACAGGTCGCGACTGGCCGGCAGCGTCGTGCCGATCACGACCAGCAGCACGGCACAGGCGGGAATCAGCCAGAAGCTGCGCGGCAGGCGGGCCAGCGCGGCGCGACTGGTCTGCCCCGAGGTCAGCACGATCAGTGCCAGATTGCCCGCCATCAGGCTGATGAGCGCCAGCGTGCGTGCCATGTCCTCGCCGAGGCCACTGTCGATGCCCTGCGCGTAGATGGCCAGTGTCGGCAACAGCGCGCCGATGCCGAGCACGACGCCATTGAGCAGCAGCCGCCGGCTGATCAGCGAATCGGATGGCGGTCGCGGCGGACGGCGCATCAGGTCGCGCTCGGGCGGGATCGCCTCGAAGGCGATCGAGCACATCGGGTCGATCAGCATTTCCAGCAACGCCACGTGCACCGGCAGCAGCAGCGGCGGCAAGCCCATCAGCAGCGGAAGCAGTGCAAGTCCGGCGATCGGCACGTGGATCGCGGTGATGTACAGCATCACCTTGCGCAGGTTGTCGAAGATGCGCCGGCCCATGTGGATGCCGCCGACGATGCGGGTGAAGTCCTCGTCGAGCAGCACCACCGAGGCCGCGGCGCGGGCGACGTCGGTGCCGCGCGCGCCCATCGCGATGCCGACATGCGCGGCCTTCAGCGCCGGCGCGTCGTTGACGCCATCCCCGGTCATCGCGACGACCTTGCCCATGCGCTTGAGCGTCTGCACCAGGCGCAGCTTCTGCGCCGGCATGACCCGCGCAAACACACGAACGCGGCCCAGCGCCCCGGCCAACGCCGCATCGTCCATCGCCGCCATCTCGACGCCGGTCAATGCGCCGGCGTCGGTATCGATGCCGGCCTCGCGCGCGATGGCCAGCGCGGTCGCCGGGTAGTCGCCGGTGATCATCGCCACTTCCACGCCAGCCTGCCGCGCCAGCGCCACCGCATCGGCGACCTGCTCGCGCAACGGATCGGCGAGGCCGATCAACCCTTCGAACACGAACTCGTAGTCGTGCTGGCCATCCGGTGGTCCGTCGTGCAGGTGGCTGCTGCTGGCGACCGCGATGACGCGCAGGCCACGCGCCGCCAATGCCTGCACTTCCGCCATCAGCGCGGCGGTACGTTCGGCATCGAAATGGCAGAGATCGGCAATCGCTTCGGGCGCGCCCTTGGCGCCGACGGCGAAGCCGCCGTCTTCGGTGGTCCAGGCGCGCGACATCGCCAGCAGTTGCGGCGTCAGCTCGTAATCCCGCTGCAGCGTCCAGCTCGGGTGCAGGTGTTCGGTCGAGGCCAGCGCGCTTTCCCCAAGCGCGATCACGGCCTGGTCCATCGGGTCCACGCCCTTGCGCCGCGAGGCCAGCACGCCGAATTCGAGCACGCGATGGAAGTCTTCCGCGAGACTCGTGCAGTCGCGCCCGATGTCCACCTGCCTGCCGCCGGCACGCAGCACGCTGACCCGCATGCGGTTCTCGGTCAGCGTGCCGGTCTTGTCCACGCACAGCATCGACGCCGCGCCCAAGGTTTCGATCACCGCCGGCCGGCGCACCAGCACCTTGACCTGCGCCAGCCGCCAGGTGCCCAGCGCGAGGAAGACCGTCAGCGCCATCGGAAACTCTTCCGGCAGCAACGACATGGCGAACGCGATCGCCGACAGCGTGCCCTGCAGCCATTCGCCGCGCATGAGGCCGTACCAGAGCACGAGCGACGCAGCGACGGCCACGGCGGCAATCGTCAGCACGCGCACCAGCTTGCGCACGACGATCTGCAGCAGCGTGTCTTCCTGCGCGATGCCGGCCAGCGAGGCGCCGATCTGACCCATCTGGCTGTGCCGGCCGGTCGTGGTGACTTCGACGACACCGTGGCCCGCGACCGCCAGCGTGCCGGCGAACACATGCGGCAGATCGTCGCCGCCCGGCGCGGCCTTTGCCGCAGGCAATCCCTCGACCGCCTGTTTGCGCACCGGCACGCTTTCGCCGGTGAGGAGGGATTCGTCCACCGCCAGCTCCGACGCGCGGCGCAGGATGCCGTCGGCGGCGATGCGCTCGCCTTCGGCGATCAGCAAAGCGTCTCCGGGCACAACGCCGGTGGCGTCGATGACCTTGGTCACGCCATCGCGCAGCACCCGTGCATGCGGCGAGGACAGCGCGCGCAGCGCCTCCAGCGCATGTTCGCTGCGCCGGTTCTGCACGATGACCAGGACGATGGAGAACGCGGCGAAGGCCGCCAGCAACAGGCCTTCCTGCAGATCGCCGAGCAGCAGGTAGATCGCCGCCGCACCGATCAGCAACAGGAACATCGGTTCGGACAACACCTCCGCCACGGTGCGCAGGAAGCCCTTCGTCTCCTGCCGGTCGACGATGTTCGGGCCATGCACCTGCCGGCATTGTTCGGCTTCAGTCTGCGTCAGGCCGTTCTCGTTCCAGGACATGCGAACACTCGAGGGAAGGAAGTGCCGGGCATCGGAAGTTGAAACCCCCGCTTCGCGAAGTTTGTCCGGAAAGCCACGACCGGGGAAGCGTCGTTCGAGATTCCGATCAATCGTCCGCACGCTGGATTTCAACGGCGCGGATCCGTTGCCAAAGCGCCCCGATCTTCAACATGCGACGACGACCATCGTTGCCGCAGCGCTGGATCAACGCGGCGTCTTCGTCCTTACCTTCACCTGCCCGATCGGGCCGGCGAGCTGGGCCAGCTCGCTGTCGATCCTGGCGAGCAATTCCTGCGCACGCGGGGATTCAAGACGCGCGATCTCGAGTTCGGGATTGCCCTTGGCGAAGGCGGCGTAGGTCTGGCGCAAGAATCCGAAATCGCGGTGCAGGCGATTGAGCGCGGACTCGCAGAAGGTCTCGCCGTACTGCCACAGATGCTGCTGCATGCGATAGAACATGAAGGAGCCGAGGGTCAGCTTGTAGAGATCCCTGCGGGGCACGCTGTCGTCATTCACCACCATCTGGGTCAGCTCATCCGCAGTGACGAGAAGAGCACTGAAGCGCAGCTCGAGATCGGAGGTCTGATCCCTGTCGAAACAGGCCGACTGCAGCGTGTCTTCGGCGCGACCCGTGTTCGCAGTTCCCAGTGCGAACAGCGTGCAGAAGACCAGCGAAGTCAGTCGGTCGAGGCGCATCGTCATCTCCTGTCGTCGGTTCCCGGGCTACTCCGCAAAAGACGGGACTGCGCCAAGGAAATTCAAACGTCCTTCCGGAGATATATCCCCGCACGCATGTGGTTTGGAGTCGTTCGATATCGAGACCGGCCTTTCCCTCGACAATCCCGAAGGAGCATGCATGACGGAGTCCAAGAAAAAGCTTGCGGTAAGCCGCCATGGCAGGAAGACAGATGCCTGCAACAGTAGTGGCGTCTCCGACCTCCCGAACTTCATCGGCCCCACCCTCACCATCACCATATCGGAAGGACAACGCATCAGCATGACCAGCCACAAGGCGCTGGAGGCTTGCGTCTCTTCGCCTGTTCCCGGAATACGGCGTCAGGATCCACAATCACATCGTATGGAGGCGGGATTCTGGGGCTGGAGGTGCAGCAATACAGCCGCCAGGTCTTCAGCATCAGTTGGATCTATACGGGCTTGCCCGCTGGCACCTATGAAGTGGGCATGTGCGGAAACGCACCGTCTCCAAGCAGCTGGAACTACAACGAATTCGGATACATCATCGCGACGGTGTTCGCCGCCTCGTGAGGCGCCCCACCCAATGGGCAACCTCGACCTGTGCGGGCCAATTCCATTACCCCACACGGAGTCGGGGCCTTGCGGACTCCGACATCCGCCAAGGCGATCATTGCAGAGAACCACGAAGCCCGGCACATGGCCGGGCTTCGTTTTGATGCTTGGGTACCGCATGGCCAGGAAGTCCATTCCGGCGCATCGCTGCTGTGCACCTTTCCTTCCGCCAGTGCGGCGTTCCGGCCCCGGCCCTGTCAAGGTCGCCCTTCACAGCGGTCAAGCACCCACCGCCTCCTTCCACCACTGGACGATGTATTCCGGCATGGCGGGATCGGCGATGTACCCGGCGATGGTCTTGCAATGGTACAAGCGCTCCGGGCCTTTGAACTTCACCTCGTCCTTATGACCGGCGGAATGGGGTCATCGTCCATGTATACCTCGCCGTGAACCTTGATGGTTGGCTCCCTGCCCTCGGGAAATACGACTTGGTTTTCGTCGAGTCTTCCTTGTTGATGCCGGCCAGAGTCAACCTCGCCTGTTGGTATGCCCCTGAAAAAAGTGCTACACGCACTCGTCCAATCTGGACATTGGCATCGGGAGACAACAACCATGCGTGCAGGGCGCACTCTTCATTGGCTTTGCCTCGCCATCTTGTTGGCATCACCTCTGACGGCATCGGCGCAGTTCGCCACGCTCGGCAATTTCGTCTGGCTGGACAGCAACCGCAACGGCCTGCAGGACAGCGGCGAAGTCGGCATTCCCGGTGTCACGGTGCAACTGTGGAACGGTGCGCGCACGCAGATGCTGGGGTCCACCACCACCAATGCCAACGGCATCTACAGCCTGCAAGCCCCCACCGGCACCCCGCTGCGCATTCGTGCCCTGCTGCCGGATCCCGAATTGCGCTACTCGCCGATGGATGTCGGCAGCAACAACACCATCGACAGCGACGTCTATCCCAGCGGCGAGGAAGCCGGCTTCACGGCCAGCTTCACCGTGCCTTCGAACGTCATTTCGGACATGAACTACGACGTCGGCATGATGATCCCGGCGCAAGCGCTGCTCGGCGATCGGGTCTGGGAGGATTTCAACGGCAACGGAATCCAGGACCCCGGCGAGCCCGGACTGGCAAGCGTAACCATGCAGCTCTGGAATGCGGCGACGACCCAGATGTTCAGCAGCACCACCACCAACGCGAACGGGATCTATGGCCTGACCACTCCGGAGCCCGGCAGCTATCGGGTGCGTATCGTGGTGCCACCGGGCTTCACGCTCTCACCCAAGGACCAGGGCGCGAACAATCTGTTGGACAGCGACTTCAACACCGGCACGCCAGTCGGTTACACCGACATCTACACGATTGCGTCCAACGTGCTCTCAATCGCCCACATCGACGCGGGCGTGCGCGGCAGCACTATCTTCCGGAACGGGTTCGAGCCTCTTCCGTGAGGCGCGGAACACCTGCAACGGTCGCGACGCCGAGCCGAAAGCAGGCGCCATGGCCGGCTTCGGACGATTGCAGAGCGCCAACGCGCTTACCCGCCGTACCCTGCTGATCCCGGGCTCTTCGGCGACAATCCCATGTCGCCGCCATGCCCAAACCAAGCGACTGCTCTTGCGACCTGTTTTCAGGCAGGACTCCTGCTCCCGGACCGGAATGACCGATGGCCACCGCTAACCCGCACCGCAACCGCTGGCTCGTGCTGGCGATCATCATCGCGATCCTGCTTGCCGCATGGAGCCTGTCGCGCTCGCGCGGCACGGTGCTGCCCGGCTACGAGGTGCAGGCCGGCCCGCTGGTGCAGGATGTCGTCGCGACCGGTCGCGTGGCGACGCCGTCGCGCGTCCAGGTCGGAGCCGAGATCACCGGGCTGGTGCTCGAGCGTCGTGTCATGGATGGGGATCGCGTCGCGCCGGGCGAGCTGCTCGTGGTGTTGCGTGCGCGTGAACTCGAAGCACGCCGCGACCAGGCGCGCGCCGCACTCGCCGCGCTGCGCGATGCCGACCTGCCCGAAGCCCAGGCGCGACTGCGCCAGGCGCGTGCCGCCCTGGATCAGGCCGAGCGCAAACTCGCGCGGCGCAAGGATCTGGTTGCTCGACAGCTCGTCGCTCGCGAAACGGTCGAACAAGCCGAACAGGCCGTCGTCACCGCGCGTGCCGCGGCCGAACAGGCGCGCGTCACGGTCGTGGCGCTCGATGGCGGCGCGCGCGAGGCACAGATGCGCGAGGAACTCGCCGCCGCGGAAGCCGCGCTGGCCCATGCCGAAATCCGCGCCACCGTCGCCGGCACCGTGATCTCGCGCAACGTCGAACCGGGCGACACGGTCAATCCCGGCGATGTGCTGCTGGTCATCACCGCCGATGCGCCGGGCGAAATCCTCGTTCCGATCGACGAGAAGAACCTGTCCCACCTCGAGGTCGGCCAGCGCGCGACCTGCATCGCCGATGCGTTCCCGGGCCGCCCGTTCGGCGCGACCGTATTCCACATCGCACCGAGCGTCGATCCCTCGCGCGGCACGATCGACGTGCGCCTGCGACTCGATCCCGAGGCCGACTTCGTGCGCCAGGACATGACGGTAACGGCGACGATCCGCACTGCGGAACGCGAACGCGCGATCGTCGTTCCCGACGACGCACTGCTCGATGCCCGCGCTGGCAGCGACCGCGCCTCGGTGCTCGTGGTTCGTGAGGGTCGCGTGCAGCGAATCCCCGTGCGACTCGGCCTGCGCGGCCTCGCCATGAGCGAAGTGCTGGAAGGCCTCGCGGCCGGCGATATGGTCGTCGCCGCCGCCGCGCTCGATGCGGATAAGCTGCCGCAGGACGGCGAACGCGTGCGCATCGAAGGCCAACCGCTCCCGGCGTCCGACGCCGCCACGCAAGGCGAACTCCCGGTGCGGTTCAACTGAGCGATGTGGATCGAAACCACCATCGCGATGCGGTTCCTGCGCCAAGGGCGCGCGCAGACGCTGCTGATCCTGACCGGCATCGCGGTCGGCGTGTCGGTGATCGTCTTCGTGGTCGCGCTGATCTCCGGCCTGCAGGCCAACGTGATCGAGCGCACCTTGGGCACGCAGTCGCATGTCCGCATCGAAGCACCGGAAGAAGTGAACCTGATTGCGCCGGCACCGCCCGGCACCTTGCAACTGCTGCTTGAGGATCGCCGCGCCCAAGCCTTGCGGCCGATCGTCAACTGGCAACAGATCCGTGACGTGCTCGATCGCCTGCCCGGCGTCACTGCCGTGTCGCCGGTCGTTTCCGGCCCGGCCTTCGGTCGTCGCGGCGATGCGGTGCAATCGGTGGCGATTGTCGGCATGGATCTGCCGCGCTACCTGCGCGTGATTCCGCTCGACGAAAAAATGGTCGACGGCCGTCTCGATATCGGCTCGGGCAATGCCGTCGTCGGCCGCCAGCTCGCACGCGAACTGGGCCTGCGCACCGGCGGCAAGCTGCGGCTCGATGGCGGCGATGGCCGCACCGCGATCGTCAACGTCGCCGGCATCTTCGAGCTGGGCGTGCGCGACCTCGACTCGCGCTACGTCTACGTCGACCTGAAGCAGGCGCAGTCGCTGCTCGACCTGCCCGGCGGCGTCACCGTCATCGATGTCACCGTGGCCGACCTGTTCGGCGCCGACCGCATCGCCGCGCGCATCCACGGCCTGACCGGGCTCAAGGCCGAAAGCTGGATGGAGACGAACGCACAGCTGATGAATGCGCTGTCGTCGCAGAGCATGTCGACCAACATGATCAGCTTCTTCGTCGCGATGTCGGTCGCGCTCGGCATCGCCAGCGTGCTCGCGGTCAGCGTCACGCAGCGCACGCGCGAGATCGGCATCCTGCGCGCGATGGGCACGCGCCGCCGGCAGATGCTGATGGTGTTCCTCGTGCAGGGCGCCGTGCTCGGCATCGCCGGATCGCTGATCGGCGCGCTCGCCGGCTGGGGCCTCATCGGCATCTTCAACACGTTCGGCCCGAAGCTCTTCTACATCCCGATGCCGCCCGGACTCGTTCCCGCCTCGATGCTGCTCGTCACCATCGCCGGCGTGATTTCCGCGTCCGTGCCCGCTTCGCGCGCCGCGCGGCTGGATCCGGTCGAGGCGATCCGCCATGCCTGATCCCCGCGAGGTGCTGCGCCTGGAAGGGCTGCGCAAGTCCTACAACATCGGCAAGCCGAACGAAGTCGAGGTGCTGCACGGCATCGACTTGCGCGTCGAAAGTTCGGACTTCGCCGCGCTGGTCGGCCCGTCCGGTTCCGGCAAAAGCACCCTGCTCAACCAGATCGGCCTGCTGGATTCGCCAACGGCCGGCGAGCTGTACCTGCTCGGCCAGCCGACGCGCGAAATGGACGACGAGGCGCGTACCGCGATGCGCGGACGCCATATCGGCTTCGTGTTCCAGTTCCACCACCTGATCGGCGCGTTCACCGCGCTCGAGAACGTGCTGATGCCGTACATGGTCGCCCACGGCAAGCCCGACCGCGAAACGCTCGACCGCGCCCGCGGCCTGCTCGCCGACGTCGGCCTCGAAAAGCTCGGCGACCGCAAACCCGACGAACTCTCCGGCGGCCAGCAACAACGCGTCGCCATCGCCCGCGCGCTGGTCACGCGCCCGGCCCTGCTGCTCGCCGACGAACCCACCGGCAACCTCGACACCAAGACCGCCGCCGAAGTGTTCGGGCTGTTCCGCCGCTTCAACGCCGAATTCGGCTGCGCCGTGCTCCTCGTCACCCACGACCCGCGGCTCGCCGAAACCTGCGACCGCACCATCACGCTGGTCGATGGACGCATCGAATCGGTGAAGTGAAAGCTGCGCCCACGCCAGTCGAATCCGCGAATTGATCCAAGTCATCCCGGCGCCCGAACCCCGGACCTACACTGGCTCGGATTCCACACTTCGGGAACGGCAATGAGCCTTGGCGCACGTCATGCGGTGATCCTGGTCGCTGGTATCAGCTTCGTCGTGAGCGCGTTGTCGGTGCCCGCGGAAACGCGCTTCGGCACCGGAAGCCTGAGCCTCGGAAGCGGCGTCGCCGCCTTTTCGCTGATGGCCGCCGCGGCGCTGCTCGGCTCGCGCTGGCGCTGGGTCGAATCCCTCTTCGGCGGCCTCGACCGCGTCTACAACGTGCACAAGTGGCTCGGCGTCTGGGCGTTGGTCTTCGCCAGCGTGCACCTCGCCTTCAAGGCCGGTGCGCCGGGCTGGGAAAACGCGCCGATGCTCCAGATGCCGGGCGACGTGACGCGGTTCGTGCGGCAGGTCTCGTACGTCGCGATCATGCTGATCGTACTGCTCGCGCTGAACCGCAAGATTCCGTATTCAACCTGGCGCTGGTGGCACAAGCTGTCGGGACCGTTTCTGCTGATCGTCGTCGCGCACTGGCTCAGCATCAAATCGCCGATCCTGCTCACCCAAAGCGCGGCCGGCTGGTGGCTCGCCGGCATGGGCACGCTCGGCACCCTCGGCGCGGCATGGAAACTTCTGATGTACGCGTGGCTGTCCTCGCATGCCGACTACCGCATCGACAGCGTGACGCGCGGCCAACAAGCCGTGCGCATCGAGATGCTCCCGGTCGGCCGCCCGATCGAATTCAAGGCTGGGCAGTTCGGATTCCTCAGCTTGCAGGTCGAAGGTCTGCGCGAGCCGCATCCCTTCACGCTCGCCTGCGCACCCGATGCCGACGGCCGCATCGCCTTCATGGTCCGCGCGCTCGGCGACCACACGCAACGCCTCGTCCGTCAGGTCGAACCGGGCATGCACGCCGCCGTGTACGCGCCGTTCGGCAAGTTCAAGCGCCGCGCACGCGCGGCCTGCGAAATCTGGATCGCCGGCGGCGTCGGCATCTCGCCATTCGTGGCCTGGCTCGACGATGCGCAGGCAAGCGGCTTCGACCGCGCGACGCTGTTCTATTTCCACACTCCCGGACGCAGCTTCCCGACCCCGGAAGAACTCGCCGAACTCGCCGCCGCACGTGGCCTGAGCCTGCACTGCATCGACACCGGCCCGGGAACGCCCACCTTCGCCGAAGCGCTGACCGCCCTCATTGAAAAGGTCGGCGCGGACAACGTCGAAATCGAATTCTGCGGCCCCGCCGGCCTGCTCGACGCAACCCGCGCCCTGCTCCAAGCCCGCGGCGTACCCGAATCGAAGATCCGGCACGAGTTGTTCGATTTCCGTTGAGGGCTCGAAGCCTGCATTCGGAAACGCGGAAATCCAGACACGGGCTTTCCTTTCACGGCCTGATCGCTCCCGTATCCGTTTGGTCCATCAGCCAACGCTTGGGCTGTAACCAGACAGTCCGGCCTCGCCTTGCGTCAATCCGGCAAGCGCAGGAAATGGCGGGGTGGCGGCACACTCAAAGCCGGATCACAGGCAGGCGCAATGAGCGCTGTCACAAGACTGGGCAGGCTGTCGCATCTGCTGAGACAAGGGCACTCCAAACTGTACGCCTTCCCCCACGGGACAGAAATGGACATACTGTCCCAAGATTTCCCGGAGCCACTGATGGATACCCACGCCCTGATCGACCTCGCCCTTGCCCGCTTCGGCACACGCGATGTTGCAAATGCACTCAATGTCGATCCGCGCACGGTGCGCCGCTGGCACATTCGCGAGACCGAGCCGCCGCCCTACGTGAGCGACGCGATCCGTCAGCGCCTTCTTCCTCTCGAATCTGCTCCGGTCAATAAAGGCAGATTCCGCTTCATCGATCTGTTCGCTGGCATCGGCGGCATGCGGAAAGCGTTCGAAAAGCATGGTGGTCGCTGTGTCTTCACCAGCGAGTGGGACGAATATGCCCGCAAGACCTACATGGCGAATTTCGCAGACTTGGCTGACCACACTTTTGTGGGTGACATAACGATGGTGGATGAGCGCGATGTCCCCGATCACGATGTCCTCCTGGCAGGCTTCCCTTGCCAGCCGTTCTCCATCGCCGGCGTTTCCAAAAAGAACGCACTTGGTCGTCCCCACGGGTTTTCCGACAAGACGCAAGGCACCCTCTTCTTCGACGTTGCCAGGATCATCGCCGAGAAGAAGCCTCAAGCGTTTCTGTTGGAGAACGTCAAGAACCTCGTCAGCCACGACAAGGGCCGAACCTTCGCCACCATTATTGAAGTGCTCGAAAAAGACCTGGGCTACACCGTCTGGCACAAGGTGATCAACGGAAAGCACTTCGTCCCGCAGCACCGGGAGCGCATTCTCATAGTCGGGTTCCGCGAGCCTGTTCCTTTCACTTGGGAAGATCTCAACCTGCCCCCCTTGGACCAAGGACCGAAGCTGGAGAGCATCTTGCATCGTGATGACGACCCGACCTTCGAAGCCCAGTACCTCGAACGCAAGAAGGGCAAGATCGTTGTAAAGGAGAACTACACGCTCTCCGACAAGCTGTGGGCTTATCTCCACAATTACGCACTGAAGCACAAGGCCAAAGGCAACGGCTTCGGCTACGGACTGGTCACCGCCAATGATACCGCCCGCACGCTGTCTGCCAGGTACTACAAGGATGGATCGGAAATCCTCGTTTCCCAAGGGCCCAGAAAAAATCCGCGTCGCCTCACGCCACGTGAGTGCGCTCGCTTGATGGGCTTTGACGACACCTTCCGCATCCCGGTGTCGGACACCCGCGCTTACAAGCAGTTTGGCAATTCGGTCGTCGTGCCTGTCATCGCCGAAGTCGCCCGAATCATGGCTCCCCACTTGGTAACAAAAGAGACTGCGTTGGTAGAGCGTCCCCGCGAAGCCGCCTGATGGCAGACATCATCACCCCAGAGCGACGTTCCGCGTTGATGTCGCGGATCAAAGTGAAGGATACCGGGATCGAACTCGCAGTCCGACATGGCCTCCACGCGCTTGGGTTTCGCTACAGATTGCATGACTCCAAGCTTTTCGGAAGACCGGACATCGCCCTCCCCAAGTATCAGGTCGTGGTTTTCGTCCACGGATGTTTCTGGCATGGGCATCACGGCTGCCCATACTTCCGGCTCCCCAAGACACGCGCGGACTTCTGGCAAGAAAAAATCAATCGCAACCGACTCAATGACATCAAGAACCTATCAGCCTTGCAGCAAGCGGGTTGGCGGGTGGCTACAGTATGGGAGTGCGCCTTGCGTGGGCCACATTGCGATACCAGTATGGTCGTGCAAACTCTAGGCAATTGGATCAGAGGAACCGGCCCAACGCTGGAAATCAGTGGATGAAACGAGGATACCTTTCCGAACACTTCGAGGGCGTTGCCGCCAAGCGACTGTCCGCAGTCGAGGCCGACGAGACCCGCTCCAACCAGCACGAGTACAACGTAACGAAGGCGATGCTCGACTTCATGGGCCGCCCCACCGGCAAGGTGCGCTTGCCTGCCCGTTACTTGTACCTATGTGATCAAGAGGAAAAGATCATATCCGAGGATGCGTTCCTCACCCTCTACGACAGTCGGGCTGGTCACCCCAACCGCTCCGAATACCGCTTCTATTTCCCAACCACCAGAATTTCGCAGCTGGCTGCGGAAGGCGACCTTCTGGTCATTGCCAAGTGCCGGGATGGCCGAATACTCGTCATCATCGCTGAAAATGGCTCCAGCATAACCAACCAAATCGAGTGGCGGCGGTCTCAAGATGCAAGTGCAACATGGTTTGAATAATCGAGCATTTCCTTGGCCATGGCTTCTTCCGGTGTCAGCCAGCCCAAGGTTTTTCGTGGC
>JGI12383J13903_1000658_pt1 | contig 22740 bp, 20 predicted proteins | sample Passage237B_FD_13903 | JGI IMG/M metagenome (IMG submission 13903)
GAGCCGCGCGCTGACGGCGCGGACCACGTCGGCGAGCGAGGCGGGCCGACCCGCCTGCGAGGACGTCATTCCATCCCGGCGAGGCGAGCGGCCTCGTCGGCGTCGATCGCCGACTGGATGACCGGGCCCAGGTCTCCCGCGAGGACCTGGTCGAGGTTGTACGCCTTGTAGCCGGTGCGGTGGTCGGCGATGCGGTTCTCAGGGAAGTTGTACGTGCGGATCCGCTCCGAGCGGTCCACGGTGCGGATCTGCGACTTGCGGGCCTCGGCGGCCTCGGCCTCGGCCTGCTCGCGCTGGAGCGCGAGGAGGCGGGCGCGCAGGATGCGGAAGGCGCTCTCCTTGTTCTGGAGCTGGCTCTTCTCGTTCTGGCAGCTCACGACGATGCCCGTGGGGATGTGGGTGAGGCGCACCGCGGAGTCGGTGGTGTTCACGGACTGGCCGCCCGGACCGGAGGAGCGGAACACGTCCACGCGCACGTCGCTGGGATCGATCTCGATCTCCGAGACCTCCTCCACCTCGGGGAACACGAGCACCCCGGCCGCGGAGGTGTGGATGCGGCCCTGCGACTCGGTGGCGGGCACCCGCTGGACGCGATGGACCCCGCCCTCGTACTTGAGGTGAGCCCACACGCCGTCCTCCGGCTGGACCGCGCCGGGGGCCTTGATGGCGACCGAGACGTCCTTGTACCCGCCCATGTCGGTCTGGTTCGCCTCGAGGATCTCGGTCTTCCAGCCCTGCGACTCCGCGTACTTGAGGTACATCTTGAGCAGGTCGCCGGCGAACAGCGCCGACTCCTCCCCGCCCTCGCCGGACTTGATCTCGAGGATCACGTCGCGGGCGTCGTCGGGGTCGCGCGGGATGAGGATGCGGCGCAGCGCGGCCGTGGCGTCCTCGACCGCCTGCTCGAGCGCGGGGACCTCGGCCGCCAGCTCGGGATCGGCATCGGCCATCTCCCGGGCGGCCTCGAGGTCGTCGACTGCGGCCTTCCAGGCGTGGTACGCGGCGACGACGCGGCCGAGCTCGGCAAAGCGACGCCCGAGCGTGCGCGCGCGACCCGCGTCGCCGTGGACGGCAGGGTCGGCGAGCTCACGCTCGATGGAGGCGTACTCGTCCAGCAGGGGCTGGACGGCTGCGAAGGTCTCGGCCACGTCGTCGCGCGGACGTCACTGCTTCTTGCCGTAGCGCTGCTCGAAGCGCGCGACGCGACCGCCGCTGTCCATGATCTTCTGCTTGCCCGTGTAGAACGGGTGGCAGGCCGAGCAGACCTCGACGTTGATCTGGCCGCTCGTGACCGTCGAACGGGTCTCGAACGAGTTGCCGCAGGTGCACGTGACAGTGGTGGCCACGTACTCGGGGTGGATGTCCTTCTTCATGATCTCCCTTTGGTTGCCGCCGGGTCCGAGCACAGATCTTGTGACGGTGAACCGGGGGCGCAGGGTCCGACGCTTGGCGGACCAGCGTTCTATTGTGCCAGATGGGGCAGCGGCGAGGCCAGCCGCCGTTCCGGTGGCAGCGCGCGCTGGGGCACGCCGACCGAGAGGGCTCGGGCGATCGATCGCCCGAGCCCTCTCGTCGCGCAGGTGGCTACTTCTCGCCGTCGTCGTCGCCGCCCGGGGTGGTCTTGGCCACCTGGAGCAGGAACTCGGCGTTGGTCTTGTTCTCCTTGAGCTTGCCCAGGAGCAGCTCTGCGGCGGCCTGGGTCTCGAGACCCGTGAGCACGCGACGCAGCTTCCACATGATCTTGAGCTCCTCGTTGCTGACGAGGATCTCCTCGCGGCGCGTGCCGGACGCGTTGACGTCCACGGCCGGGAAGATGCGGCGGTCGGCCAGCTGGCGGGAGAGCTTGAGCTCCATGTTTCCGGTGCCCTTGAACTCCTCGAAGATGACCTCGTCCATCTTGGAGCCGGTCTCGACCAGCGCGGTCGCGAGGATGGTCAGAGAGCCGCCGTGCTCGATGTTGCGCGCGGCGCCGAAGAACTTCTTGGGCGGGTACAGCGCGGAGCTGTCCACACCGCCGGACAGGATGCGACCCGATGCCGGGGCGGCGAGGTTGTATGCACGGCCCAGGCGAGTGATGCCGTCGAGGAGGACGACCACGTCCTGACCCATCTCCACGAGGCGCTTGGCACGCTCGATGGCGAGCTCGGCCACGATGGTGTGGTCCGCTGCCGGACGGTCGAACGTCGAGGCGATGACCTCGCCCTTGACGGAGCGCTGGAAGTCGGTGACCTCCTCGGGGCGCTCGTCGACGAGGACGATCATGAGGTGGACCTCAGGGTTGTTCTGCGTGATCGCGTTGGCGATCGACTGCATCACGAGGGTCTTGCCCGCCTTGGGCGGCGACACGATGAGGCCGCGCTGCCCCTTGCCGATGGGGGCCACGAGGTCGATCACGCGGTTCGTGAGATTGCGCGGGTCCGTCTCGAGGCGCAGGCGCTCCTGCGGGTACAGCGGCGTGAGATCGCCGAAGACGGGGCGCTCCTTGGCCGCCTCGGGCGTGAGGCCGTTGACGGTCTCGATCGTGGCGAGCGCCGAGAACTTCTGACGCTGGCCGCGCTCGCCAGGGCGCGGGGCGCGAGCCTGGCCCGTGACCGCGTCGCCGCGGCGAAGGCCGTACTTGCGGAGCTGGTTCTGAGAGACGTAGACGTCGGACTTGCCGGGCAGGTAGCCGGTGGTGCGGATGAACGCGTAGTTGTCGAGCACGTCGACGATGCCGCCGACCGGGGTCAGCTCCTCGTCCTCACGCACCTCGTCCTCGTCCACGCTGTCGGCCGAGCCTTGGCCCTGACCCTGACCGCCGCCGCGGTTGCGACCGCGACCACGGCCGCGACGGCGTCGGCCGCCGCGCTCCTCGTCGTCNTCGCGCTGGCCGCCNTGCGAGCGGCCGGACGAGAGGTCGACCTCGCCGGCAGCGGCCGCGGCGACAGCCTCGGCGGCGCGACGGGCGCGGTCGGCGTCGGAGTTGTCCGCCGCGGGAGCGGCGCTGTCCGAGGCGGGGGCGGAGCTGTCCGATGCCGGGGCATCNGCTGCGGGAGCGGAGACCAGGGCTTCGGAAGCTGCGGACTGCGGCTCGGGCGAGCTGGTGGCGGGAGCGGCGTCAGCGACGACCCCGCCGTTCTTGATGGCGTCCACGAGATCACTCTTCTTCATCTTGGAAGCGCCGGGCACTCCGAGCTCCGCGGCGAGAGCCTGGAGTTGGGGGAGCTTCATGGCGCTGAGGGCCGCGCTGCTGTCGGCGGCCACGCTGGTGTCAGTCAACTTTGTCCTTCCCTCGCACAGGGCCCGGGTGGCCTGTTACGTGGTGCGAGTGATTCCACCGGCGCCAGCGTGCGACAACATGGCTGGCGATCTCTCGGTGGGTTGCGATCCGCCGGGGCGATCGGCGCCGTCCGGGGGTGCACTGCAAGAGTAGCACGGATGGGCTCCGACGCGCCTCCCGTAGCGCGGGCGGTGCGCGCCTCGCGAGCGCGAGCCGCCCCTCATCCCTACCGCCGAGGGCTTATGACAGCTATCATGCAAAAGTTGACAGCCCTTGCACGCTATGGCGAAATCCGAGCGTGCCCACACGATAGGATCGGCGCATGCTCGATGCCCGCGGCCAAGAGGCCCTCACGGGTGCCGCGCAATCCGAGATCTTCCAGATCCTGCGTGACGGCAAGCCTCGAACGCGGTCCGAACTGGCCTCTCTGACAGGACTCGCCCGCTCCACGGTGGCGGCGCGAGTCGACGCCTTGCTGCGCGTCAAGCTCATCTCCCCTGTCGCCGATGCCGCGTCCACCGGCGGCCGACCCTCGCGCCAGTTCGCCTTCGACGGAACCCATCACGCGGTCCTCGGCGTCGACATCGGCGCGAGCCACGTGCACATCGCCGTCACCGATCTCCACGGCACCATGCTCGCGGACGTCCAAGAGCCCCTCGCGGTGTCCGAAGGCCCCGATCGCATCCTCGGCTGGGTGATCGAGCAGGGCACCAGGCTCTTCGAGCCGTTCGCGGACCGCATGACCCTGCGCGCCGTCGGCGTCGGCCTGCCCGGCCCCGTGGAGCACGCGACGGGCCGTCCCGTCGACCCTCCGATCATGCCCGGCTGGGACCGCTACGACGTCCCGGGCGCCTTGTCCGGCGAGTTCGGCGTCCCAGCCCTGGTCGACAACGACGTCAACGTCATGGCCCTGGGCGAGCACCACGGATTCTGGCCAGACGTCGAGGACCTCCTCTTCGTCAAGGTCGCCACAGGCATCGGCGCCGGCGTCATCGTCGGCGGACGCGTCCACCGCGGCGCCCAGGGCATCGCGGGCGACCTCGGCCACATCTGGGTTCCCGAGGCCGAAGGAGTCGAGTGCCGCTGCGGCTCGATCGGCTGCCTCGAGGCCGTCGCCGCCGGCCCGGCCATCGCCGCCCGGCTGCGCGCCCGCGGCCACGACGTCCACACGACCGCCGATGTCACGGCATCGGTCCTGCGCGGGGACGTCGACGCTGTGCGCGAAGTGCGCGAGGCGGGCCGCATCATCGGCCGCGTGCTGACCACGTGCGTGAGCCTCATCAACCCCGCCGTCATCGCGCTCGGCGGCTCGATCGCCAACGCGGGAGACCACCTCCTCGCCGGCGCGCGCGAGGTCATCTACACCCGCGCCACTCCCCTGGCGGCCTCCAACCTGCAGATCGTCCGTTCGCGCGGCAGCTCCGATGCGGCCGTCGCCGGCGCGGCCGCGATGGCCATCCAGCACGTGCTGTCGGTGGACTCGGTCGAGGCGCTCCTGCGCGAGGACGTCTTCCCCTGGATGCAGGTCTAGCTGGAGCGACGCACGGCGCAGCCGCGCGCAGAACGGCCGCCGGGGATCTCAGGCGGCAGGGCTCAGCTCGCGGCCCACAGCAGCCCGCGCTCCACGATGGAGCGCACCTGCGGCATCTCCAGCACGTCGACCGTGTGGCCCAGCGTCGTCACGAAGATCTTCCCCTGACCCCAGGTGCGCGTCCACGCCACCGGCATCGTCACGGGGCGAGCCCACTCGTCGCCGTCGCCCGGGACCAGGCTGCAGTCCGCGAGCACCTCGAGCAGGCCGTCGGCGAGCACCCAGTACTGCTCCGTGTGGACGTCGAAGTCCTCGATGCCCTGGGTGATGGGGTGGGTCTTGCCCTGCTCTGTCATGCGCACCGTGTAGCGACGGTAGGCCTCGATGTCGAGGCGGCCGCGGTCGGCCGGCGCGTGAGGATGGGCGGCGAACTGGGCGCCCACGAGCTGGAGGTAGTCGGAGGAGGCGCGGAAGGAGTCGATGATGCCGCCGTGCCAGCCGGCGAAGCCCGCTCCGGCGGCGACGGCGTCGCGCAGGCCCTGGACCTCGTCGACCGTGGCGCTGCCCAGCGTCAGGCACTGGACGATGAGGTTGTAGCGGCTCATGGCCGCGGAGTCGGAGTAGATCTCCGGGCTGTCCTCGACGTCGACGTTGAACCCTGCCGCCTCAAGCGTCGGGATGAAGAGGTCAGTCGCACGGATGGGGTCGTGCCCCGCCCAGCCGCCTCGGACAATCAACGCCTGCTTGCGCATCCACTGCTCCTTCGCAGAAACCGCCGGTACGCGCCACTATAGACGAGCCGCGGCCCCGCCAGCCCAGAGAGGACAGCTGGCGGGGCCGCAGTGGTGTCGAGCCGTTACTCCTTGCTCGCGAAGGCGGCGTCGAAGGCCGCATCGGGGGCGTCGAAGGCCAGACGGCGGACGAACTCGAGGGCCTCAGGGGCGCCCACGAGACGGTCCATGCCGGCGTCCTCCCACTCCACGGAGATCGGTCCGGTGTACCCGATGTGATTGAGCATGCGGAACGCGTCCTCCCACGGCACGTCGCCGTGACCCGTGGAGATGAAGTCCCAGCCGCGACGCGGGTCGGCCCACGGCAGGTGCGAGCCGAGGCGGCCGTTGCGACCGTTGCTCATCCGCTTGCGGGTGTCCTTGCAGTCCACGTGGTAGATGCGGTCCTTGAAGTCGAGCAGGAAGGCCACCGGGTCCAGGTCCTGCCACACCATGTGGCTCGGGTCCCAGTTGAGGCCGAAGGCCTCGCGGTGGCCGATCGCCTCGAGCGTGCGGACGGTGGTCCAGTAGTCGTAGGCGATCTCGCTGGGGTGCACCTCGTGGGCGAACTTCACCCCGACCTCGTCGAACACGTCGAGGATGGGGTTCCAGCGGTCGGCGAAGTCCTGGTATCCGGCGTCGATGGCCTCCTGGCTCACCGGCGGGAACATCGCCACGTACTTCCAGATCGACGAGCCGGTGAAGCCGATGACCACGTCCACGCCGAGCTTGCGGGCCAGGCGGGCCGTGTTCTTCATCTCCTCCGCGGCGCGCTGACGCACGCCCTCAGGATCGCCGTCGCCCCAGACCGTGGGGCCGACGATCGCCTGGTGACGGTGGTCGATCGGGTCGTCGCAGACGGCCTGGCCCTTGAGGTGGTTCGAGATGGCGTAGACCTTGAGGCCGTACTTGTCGAGCAGCTCCAGCTTGCTCTCCGCGTAGCCGGGCTCGTCCCAGCGCCACGGGTCGAGGTGGTCGCCCCAGCAGGCGAGCTCGAGGCCGTCGTAGCCCCACTCGGACGCCAGGCGTGCGACCTCCTCGAGAGGCAGGTCGGCCCACTGGCCGGTGAACAAAGTGATCGGTCGCGTCATTGCTCCGTTCCTCTCGTGTCAGGCGGTGGTGGTCTCAGTCCAGGCGCTGCCCGCCGCAGAGCTGCGCTCCACGGCGTCGAGCACGCACTGGACCTGGTATCCGTCCTCGAACGACGGCGTGGGCTGCTCGCCCGCCGCAATCGCCTCGGTGAAGTCGACCACCTGGTGGGAGAACCCGTGCTCGTAGCCGAGCATGTGGCCCGCGGGCCACCACGCCTTGAGGTACGGGTGATCGGCTTCCGTGACCAGGATGCGGCGGAAGCCCTGCTCCGTGCTGGGCGCCGTCGCGTCGTAGTACTGGATCGCGTTGAGGTCCTCGAGGTCGAAGAGGATCGCTCCCTTGTCTCCCGAGATCTCCACGCGCAGGCCGTTCTTGTGGCCCATGGCGAAGCGCGTGGCCTCGAACAGGCCCATCGCTCCGCCGTCGAAGCGGGCGTGGAAGGCCGCGTAGTCGTCGACCGTCACGGGGCCGCGACCAGAGCCGGCGGTGCCGGACAGGCCGATGCCCTCGCCCATCGTCGGGCGCTCCTTGACGAAGGTCTCGAGCACGCCCGAGACGCTCGTCAGCTTCTGGCCCGTGATGAACTGCGACAGGTCGATCGCATGGGCGCCGATGTCGCCGAGCGAGCCGGAGCCCGCGCGGGACTTGTCGAGACGCCACGTGAGCGGAGCCTCCGGGTCGGACAGCCAGTCCTGGAGGTACTGGCCGCGGACCTGGCGGATCTCGCCGACCGCCCCGCGACGCACGAGCTCGCGGGCGAAGGTCGCCGCAGGGACGCGGCGGTAGGTGAAGCCGACCATGGCGAAGACGCCCCTGGAGGCAGCCGCCGCGGCGGCGTCCGCCATGCGGCGGGCCTCCTCGACGGTGTTGGCCAGGGGCTTCTCGCACAGGACGTGCTTGCCGGCCTCGAGGGCTGCGATGGCGATGTCGCAGTGCGAATCGCCGGGGGTCACGATGTCGACGACGTCGATGTCGTCGCGCTCGAGGACCGCGTTCAGATCAGTGGATGCTTCGCTCCAGCCCCACTTGGCGGCTGCAGCTTCGGTCTTCGCCGCATCGCGACCGACGACGACGGTCATCTGCGGCTGGCGGGCGAGGTCGAAGAAGCGGGGGGCGACTCGCCAGCCCTGGGAGTGTGCGGCGCCCATGAAGCCGGTTCCGACCATGGCGACGCGCAGAGGCGCGGACATTGTGGTTCTCGCTTTCTGTGGTGAGGGCCAGCGGAGGCTGGGCGGCCGCCGGATCGCGGCGACCGCCCAGCCTCCGACTTACTCAGGACTCGAAGCCGAAGTGGATGTACTCGTCGACGTTGTCCTTGGTCACCACAGGGGCGTCCAGCACGATGCGGCGCGGGATGCCGGCCGACACGATGTCGCCAAGGCTCTTGCCCTGCGCGAGCAGGCGGGCCAGGGCGATGCCGTCAGCGGCCTGGGTCGCGGGGTAGATGACCGTGGCCTTGAGCACCGTGTTGTCCGCCTTGATGGCGTTCATCGCGTTGAGCGAGCCGGCGCCGCCGACCATGAAGAACTCGGAGCGGCCGGCCTCCTCGATCGCCGCCAGGACACCGATGCCCTGGTCGTCGTCGTGGTTCCAGATCGCGTCGATCTTCGGGTTGGCGGAGAGCAGCTGCTCGGTGACGGCCTGGCCGCCGGCGATCGTGAAGTCAGCGGCGACACGGGCCGAGACCTTCAGGCCGCACTCGCTCAGCGCCTCGTTGAAGCCGCGGGTGCGGTCCTGCGTGAGCGGCAGGGAGTCGATGCCCGCGATCTCGGCGACGATGGCGTCGGACTTGCCGCCGAGCTGCTCGCAGATGAAGCGACCAGCGGCGACGCCCATGCCGTAGTTGTCACCGAGGACGGTCACGCGAGCGGCGTCGGGCGACGAGAACTCGCGGTCGACGTTGATGACCGGCACGCCGGCGCGCATCGCCTTGAGAGCGGCCTCGGTCAGAGCGGCACCGTCCGTGGGCAGCAGGACGATGACGTCCACGCCCTCGTTGACGAAGGTCTCGACCTGGCTGATCTGCAGGTTGGCGTCGTTCGTGCCCTCCGCGATGCGGAGCTCGACGTCGCTGTACTTGCCGGCCTCGGCGATGGCCGCCGAGTTGATGGCGCCGAGCCAGCCGTGGTCAGCCGCGGGGCCGGACCAGCCGATGACGACCTTCTCGCCAGCCTCGGCGTTGTTGCCGCCGGTGTTGGTCTCGGTGGTGCCACCGCTGGTGTTGTCCGAGCTGCAGCCTGCGACCATCAGGCTCACTGCGAGCGCCGCGGCGCCGGCCTGAAGCAGGCGCTTGCGCTTGGAACCTGCTGCGTTCATGAGTTCCTCCTACGTGATTTCACTGTCGTCATTGCCAATGAAGTCCGGTTGCCCAGGGCTGCTCCGAGCGGGCAGTTCATGAGCCGTGTCCACACTGACTCGGCCAACGTAACAGAGAACGGCGGACCTTGCGCAACTTTTGCCTGTCTCTCGACATAACGATTCGGCAACGGAATCGTGCTTGGAGAGGGGGTGCATATAAGAGGTGCGGGCCGTGTGAGGAAGCCGACACGGGGTCAGTTCGCCACGGTTCCGACGACAGGCGACCTATGTTATGTTCGCCTCGTGATCGAAGACGACCACCCGATGGCATTACTCGAGGTTCGGGGCCTCACCAAGCGATTCGGCAGCGCGCAAGCCCTTGCCGGCGTCGACCTGGAGGTCCGCGCCGGTGAAGTCCATTGCGTCCTTGGGCAGAACGGTGCCGGCAAGTCGACTCTCATCAAGACCCTGTCTGGCGCCCACCAGCCCGACTCCGGCGAGATCCGCTGGCTCGGCGAGACGGTGGAGATCGCCAATCCCGTCGCCGCCCTCCAGATGGGCATCGCGACGATGTACCAGGAGCTCGACGTCGTAGACGGGCTCACCATCGCCGAGAACATCTTCCTTGGCCACGAGATCTCCCGCGGCGGAGTCCTCAAGGTGGGAGAGGCTCACGAGCGCACCCACGAGCTCATGCGCCGCCTGGGTCACCCTGACCTCTCGCCCAGCCGCGAGGTCGGCACCCTCTCCCCCGCCAACAAGCAGATCGTGTCCATGGCGCGCGCCCTCTCGCACGACATCCGGCTCATGATCATGGACGAGCCCAGCGCCGTGCTCGACTCGGGTGAGGTCGACAACCTCTTCCGCGTCGTGGGCGAGCTCACGTCTCAGGGCATCGCGGTCATCTACATCTCCCACCGCCTGGAGGAGATCGACCGCATCGGCGACCGCATCACGGTGCTCAAGGACGGGCGCTCCACCGCATCCAACCTGCCCGTGAAGCGCACGCCCACCCGCGAGCTCATCGCGCTCATGACGGGCGCGGACGTGGACCAGGTGTTCCCGCCGGCGAACCCCGTCCCGGCCGACGCCAAGGTCGTGCTCGAGGTCAAGGACCTCTCGCTCGGCACGGTGTTCCAGGACGTGAGCTTCGAGGTGCGCGCGGGCGAGATCGTGGGCCTCGCGGGCCTGGTCGGCTCGGGCCGTTCCGAGATCCTCGAGACCGTCTACGGCCACCGCAAGGCGACGAGCGGCACGGTCACGGTCAACGGCAGGCTCCTCAAGCCCGGCTCGGTGACCGATGCCGTGGAGGCCAACATGGGCCTGTCGCCGGAGGAGCGCAAGAGCCAGGGCCTGGTCCTCGAGGAGCCGATCTACCGCAACGCGACGCTGTCGACGTTCACGCGCTTCGCCAAGAGCGGCCTGCTCAACGAGCGCGCGGAGCGCGGAGCGACCATGACGCAGCTCAAGGAGCTCGATCTGCGTCCCGCGGACCCGGACAAGATCACCCGCACCCTCTCGGGCGGCAACCAGCAGAAGGTCATGCTCGCCCGTTGGCTCATCCACGGCACGGACGTGCTGCTGCTGGACGAGCCCACCCGTGGCGTCGACGTCGGCGCCCGCATGGAGCTGTACCGCCTCATCCGCGACGTCGCCGCGTCCGGTACGGCCGTGGTCATCGTCTCGAGCGAGATCGAGGAGGTTCTCGGCCTGGCCGACCGCGTCCTCGTCGTCGCGGACGGCCGCGTCCTGGCGGAGAAGAAGGCTAAGGAACTCACCGAGCACGACGTGCTCGACCTCGTGATGAAAGGGAGTGCCGCGTGAGCGAGCAGACCACGGCTGCCAGCAGCCACAACGTTGACTCCGGCGGTCTGGGCCGCCGTCTGTTCTCCGGCGCGGCCGGTCGCAACATCGGCCTGGTCATCGCCCTGCTCATCCTCGTGGGCGTGGGCTGGATCACCGCCGGCGGCAACTTCATGAACCCGGACAACTTCCTGGTCATCCTGCGCCTGGCCTCGGTCATCGGCGTGGTCGCGATCGGCGTGACCTTCGTGATCACCGCCGGCGGCATCGACCTGTCGGTGGGCTCCGTGCTCGGCCTCGCCTCGGTCATCGCGAGCATCGCGTGGCTGCAGGACGCCGCGACCGGCTTCTGGCCTCTCATGGTCGTCGCCGCGATCGCCGTCGGCATCGTCGCGGGCCTTGTCAACGGCGTGATCATCGCCTACGGCAAGGTTGTCGCGTTCATGGCCACCCTCGCGATGCTCGTCGCGGCCCGCGGTCTCGCGGAGCTCATCTCGCAGCGCCAGACCCAGGTCGTGGACAACCAGGGCTTCCTGAACTTCTTCCGCAGCGACCTGCTGGGCGTGTCCTGGGTGGTGTGGATCTTCGTCATCGTCGCCGTCGCGGCATGGTTCGTGCTCAATCGCACCACGTTCGGCCGTCGCACCGTCGCCATCGGCGGCAACGCGACCGCCGCTCGCCTCGCCGGCATCAACGTCAAGCGCCACACCGTGTACCTGTACATGCTGGCGGGCGGCGCCGCGGGCCTCGCCGCGGTGATGCTCCTGTCGCGCACCACGGCAGGCACGTCGACGCACGGCCAGCTCTACGAGCTCGACGCCATCGCGGCGGTCGTCGTGGGCGGCACGCTCCTCATCGGCGGCCGTGGCACCATCGGCGGCACCGTCCTGGGCGTCCTGCTGTTCGCGACCCTGACGAACGTCTTCACGCAGAACAACCTGTCGACGTCCGTGCAGCTCGTGGCGAAGGGCATCATCATCGTCGCGGCCGTGATGCTGCAGCAGCGCTTCGCCAACCGCGAGGCCAAGGCTGCGGCCCCCGACACGGCGCCCGCAGCGTCCTGACCCCGAACACAGAGGGCTCCCCCGCTCAGGCGGGGGAGCCCTCTGTCGTCTGTCAGCGCCGTCTGTCGGCGCTCAAGCCGCGTCGATCGGGGCGGCGAACTGCGCCTCGTAGAGCCGCGCGTACGCGCCCTGCTTGGCGAGCAGCTCGTCATGGCTGCCCTGCTCGACGATCCTGCCGTGCTCCATGACGAGGATGAGGTCCGCATCGCGGATGGTCGACAGGCGGTGCGCGATGACGAACGCCGTGCGGTCCTTGCGCAGCTGCGCCATGGCCCGCTGGACCAGCAGCTCCGTGCGCGTGTCGACGGAGCTCGTCGCCTCATCGAGGATGAGCACCTGGGGCTGCGCCACGAACGCGCGGGCGATCGTGATGAGCTGCCTCTCGCCCGTGGAGATGTTCGTCGCATCGTCGTCCAGGACGGTGTCGTAGCCGTCGGGAAGCGCGTGGACGAAGCGGTCCACGTAGGCCGCCTGGGCCGCCGCGACGATCTCCTCCTCGGTCGCGCCGGGGCGACCGTAGGCGATGTTGTCACGGATCGTCCCGCCGAACAGCCACGTGTCCTGCAGCACCATGCCGGTGCGCGAGCGCAGGTCAGCCCGCGTCATCTCCTTGATGTCCACGCCGTCGAGCGTGATGCGGCCGCCGTCGAGCTCGTAGAACCGCATGATGAGGTTCACGAGCGTGGTCTTGCCCGCGCCCGTCGGACCCACGATCGCGACCGTGCGCCCTGGCTCCACCGTGAGGTTGAGGTTCTCGATGAGCGGCGCGTCCTTCGTGTAGCTGAAGGTCACGTCCTCGAACACCAGGCGGCCCTTGCCCTCGCTGGGGCTCTTGGCGGGCTCGGCATCGGGCGTCTGCTCCTCGGCGTCGAGCAGGCCGAAGACGCGCTCGGCCGACGCGACGCCGGACTGCAGCAGGTTCGCCATGGAGCCGAGCTGGCTCAGCGGCTGCTGGAACTGGCGCGTGTACTGGATGAACGCCTGGATGTCGCCCAGCGGCAGGCTGCCGCCCGCGACCATGATCCCGCCGACCACGGCGATCGCGACGTACACGAGGTTCCCCACGAACATCGTCGCCGGCATGATGACGCCGGAGATGAACTGGGCGCCGAAGGACGCCTGGTACAGCTCCTCGTTCTTGCGCGCGAAGCTCTCCTTGACCTCGCCCTGGCGGCCGAAGACCTTGATGAGCGCGTGGCCCGTGTAGCCCTCCTCGACCTGCGAGTTGAGCTCGCCGGTGTGCTTCCACTGCGCCACGAAGAGCTTCTGCGACCGGCCCGCCACCTGGGCGACGATCAGGATCGTCAGCGGCACGGAGACGATCGCGATGAGCGCGAGGATCCACGAGATGGAGAACATCATCACGAGGATGCCCACGACGGTCAGCACGGAGATGAAAAGCTGGCTGAGCGTCTGCTGAAGGACCATCGAGACGTTGTCGATGTCGTTGGTGACGCGGCTCAGCAGGTCGCCGCGCTGGTGCTTGTCGAAGTAGCTCAGGGGCAGGCGGTTGAGCTTGGCCTCGACGCGCGCGCGAAGGCGGTAGATGGTGCGCTGCGTCACCGCGTTGAGCACGAGGCCCTGGACGAGGCTCAGCAGCATCGAGCCGGCGTAGATCGCCGCGACTGTCAGCAGGATGCGGTGCAGGCGATCGAAGTCGACTCCCGTGCCCATCATGAAGCCCTCGAACACCACGGTGGTCGCGTTGCCGAGCACCTTGGGGCCGATGACGGCGAGCACGACCGAAGCGGCGCCCAGGACGATCACGAGGTAGACCCACCACTTCTCGGGCGCGAGCATGCCCGCGAGGCGGCGCACCGTGCCCTTGAAGTCCTGCGGCTTCTCCGCTGGCATCTGGCCCATCATCGGGCCGTGACCGCGCCCCACCGGGGGCCGCGGCATCGGGCGCTCTTTGGTCTCTTCGGCGCTCATGCCGCCTCCTCGACTCGAAGCTGGGTGCTGACGATCTCCTGATACGTCGGCGACGTCTGGAGCAGCTCGCTGTGCGTGCCGCGGTCGATGATGCGACCGTCCTCGATGACGAGGATCTGGTCGGCGTCGACGATGCTCGAGACGCGCTGGGCGACGACGATCATCGTCGTGTCCGTGATGCGCCTGGCGAGCTCCGCGCGCAGGCGCTGGTCTGTCGCCGTGTCGAGCGCGCTGAACGAGTCGTCGAAGATGAGCACCTCCGGACGTCGCACCAGCGCGCGGGCGATCGACAGGCGCTGACGCTGACCGCGATCGACAGGCGCTGACGCTGACCTCCGGAGACGGTCGTGCCGCCCTGGCCGATCTCCGTGTCTAGCCCGTCGGGCATCTCGCGCACGAAGTCCGCCGCCTGGGCGATCTCGAGCGCCTCCCACAGCTCCTCGTCCGTCGCGTCCGGGCTGCCGAAGCGCAGGTTGCTCGCGACAGTGCCGGCGAACAGGTAGGGACGCTGCGGCACCATGCCGACGCGCTTCCACAGCGACTCGAGGTCTGCCGTGCGCACATCCGTGCCGCTCACGCGGATCACGCCCTCCGTCGCGTCGTACAGGCGCGGGACGAGCTGGACGAGCGTCGTCTTGCCGGAGCCCGTGGCGCCGATGATCGCCGTCACCGTGCCGGGCTTGGCCGTGAACGAGATGTCGTGGAGGACCGGGGCCTCCGCACCGGGGTACGAGAAGCCCACATGCTCGAAGACCACCTCGCCGGGACGCGGGAACTCCGCCACGCCATCGGCCGGGTTGGCCACCGAGGTGGACGTCTCGAGCACCTCGCCGATGCGGCCCGCCGACACGGCGGCGCGCGGCACCAGGACGAACAGGAACGTCGCCATGAGCACCGAGAACAGGATCTGGATCAGGTAGGACAGGAACGCCGTGAGCGAGCCGACCTCCATCTGGCCGGCGTCGACGCGGGCCGAGCCGAACCACAGCACCGCGACCGAGCCGAAGTTCACGACGAGCATGACGAGCGGGAACATCGCGGCCATGAGGCGACCGGCCTTGTAGGCGGAGTCGGTGAGCTGGGCGTTCGCGTCGGCGAAGCGCTGCGTCTCCACCTCCTCGCGCACGAAGGCGCGCACGACGCGCACGCCCGTGAGCTGCTCGCGGAGCACGCGGTTCACGAGGTCGATGCGGCCCTGCATCCGCTTGAAGTGCGGGAGCATGCGCCACACGATGAGCGTCACGATGACCGCGAGGAGCGGGATCGCGACGGCCATGATCCACGACAGCGGCCCGTCCTTGTGGATCGCGAGCGCAATGCCCGCGATCGCCGTGAACGGGGCCGACAGGAGCATCGTGCAGGACATGAGCACGAGCATCTGGACCTGGGGGGGGGGGGGTGATGAGCGACGGGGCGCCGAACTTCTGCACCTCGTTCTCCGAATACGCCGCGACCGTCGAGAAGATGTCGCCGCGCAGGTCACGGCCGACCCGCATGGCGATCTTGGCGCCGAAGTACACGGCGCCGATGGCGCAGACGGCCTGGACGAACGTGACGACGAGCATGAAGCCGCCAAGACGCCAGATCGTCGGGATGTCGCCCTTGGCGACGCCGTCGTCGATGATGTCGGCGTTGATGGTCGGCAGGTACAGCGAGGCGGATGCCTGCACCGCCTGCAGCGCCATCACCGCCAGCAGCAGCGGGGTGTAGGGCCGCACGTAGCGGACCAAGAGCTTCCACAGCACGAGGTGGGGCCTCTTTCCTGAGTGATGGTGGGGGTCCGGGCGAGCCGCGCGGGCCTGCTAGGCCACGACGCCGTGAAGCAAGACGTCTGCGATCTCGCGATTCGTTGTGGGTCTGACAGCGCCCATGGGCGGCAGGGACGCCGCCAAGCACATGAGGCGCAGGAGGCGGATGACATCCTCCGGATCGAGGCGCAGCTCGCTCCGGTGGGGTTCCAGGATGCGCGCCGCCGCCGCGCGGCCGCGCGCCCCCGGGTGGGGGAAGGTCGTGGTGCCCGCCATGGGGTGCTCGCGCAACCCCAGGGCGGTCAGGATACCCGTCACGCCTTCGAATCGGTGGCGCACGATCTCCACGATCCTCTCGATCTTGTCCGCGAGGGGCAGCGACGGATCGATCGCCTCGATGGCCGCGACGGTGGGCGTGGGGTCGAGGAACCGCTCCACGGCCGCGTCGATGAGCGCCTGCTTGTCGGGGAAGACGCGGAAGATCGTGCCCTCCGCCACTCCGGCGGCCTGGGCGATCTGGCGCGTCGTCACATCGGCGCCGAACTCCATGACGAGCGGCACGGTCGCGTCGAGGATCGACGCGCGGCGCTCATCGGGCGAGAGCGGTGCGGCACGGCGAGTCCTCGAGCGGCTCGTCGTCTCCATGTTCACGCATGCCATCGTAAGTGAGTGAGCACTCACTCCGCAAGGGGGAGCGGCCACGTGCGCACCGCCGGCACCGCCCTCGACACCCGCCCACCGTACCCGCACCCGCACCGGAATGTGTCACTTCCGACACATGTTCGGGGCCGCTGGCGCCGGAATGTGTGCGCGAGCGCACACATTCGCCGGGGGTGGGCGCGAGCGGCCGGGGTGGGCGCTGGTGGCCCTGGCTGGGCGGGTCTGGGCGCGATCGGGGCTGCTTGAGGTGGGCGCTGGGCGACGCTCCCCTACCCTGTCCTCATGGCGACCCCTGGGCTCGAGCCGCTCGAGATTCCGCTCGCGATCAACCTCGCGGCGGTGTCGGTGGGCGCTCTGTCCGGCGCTATTCGCGCCGGCGACGACGAGCGCACAGACCTGGTCGGCCTGGTCACCCTCGCGGCCGTCATGGGCTTCGGCGGCGGCCTCATCCGCGACGTGCTCGTGGGCAACCTGCCGCCGGCCGTGCTGCGCGACCCTGCGTATCTCATCGCGGTGGGCGTCGCGGCCGCCGTGGGCGCGCTGTTCCTGTACTACCTCAAGCGTCTGGGCAAGGTGCTGTGGGTGCTCGATGCGCTCACCATCGGCCTGTTCGCGTCGGTGGGCGCGAACGCGGCTCTGCTCGCGGGGCTGAGCGTGCTGCCCGCCGTCCTCATCGGGACGGTCGCGTCGGTGGGCGGCCTCATCATCGCGGACATGCTCCAGGGCCGACCGTCGGAGATCCTCTATGTGGGCCCGCCCAACGCGGCCGCGGGCATGGCGGGCGCGCTCACCTATGCGCTCATCTACGAGGCAGGGCTGCATGAGGTCGCGGTGTTCGCGGCTGTCGTCGTCACGTTCCTGGTACGGCTCACCGGGCCGCTGCTCCACGTCCAGGTGCCGCAGCCGCGCCGCCGCGCGTACGAGCTCGAGCAGCGCCTGCGCGCCAAGGCCCAGGCCAAGCGCAGGAAGAAGGACGGCGTCGGAGAGGGCGGCTCCGGCGGGGACGACGTCGGCGGGGGTGGCTCCGGCGGGGACGACGTCGGCGGGGGTGGCTCCGGCGGGGACGACGTCGGCAGAGACGGCGTCGGCACGTCCGCCCCGAAGCCCTAGGCCTCCTTGTCCGGCCTCAGCCCGCGCCACACCGGATGTCGGAAGCGCCCCTCGCTCGTGCGCTCCCTGTAGGTCACCTCTCCCACGAGCTCAGGCCTCACCCAGTGGGCATCTCGTCGGTCCGATGCCGGGACATCGGCCGCCGGTCCGCGCGCTGCGAGGCGGCGCATCGTCGCGCGCAGGCGTGTGCGGTCGTCGGCGCTGAAGCCGGCGCTGACCCGACCCGCGTACTCGAGGCCGCGCGGGCCGGGGGTAGCGAGCAGCAGGGAGGCGAAGCCGCGCGGGCCCGCCACGCTCTCGCGCCAGCCGATGACCACCACCTCCTGCGTGTCAGCGAAGGGCAGCTTGAGCCAGTTCCGGGACCGCGCGCCCGACGAGTAGCGCGAGGTGCGACGCTTGGCGACGATGCCCTCCATGCGCTGGCGGCGGCTCGCCCGCATGGCGTGGGAAGCATCGCCGGTGAGCTGCGACGGGACAGTCGCGACGCCGCCGTCCGGCACCATGCTCTCGAGCAGCTCGCGGCGCGAGTCGTACGGGAGCGAGCGGCAGTCCTCGCCGTTGATGCCGAGCACGTCGAAGAACACCACCGTCACCGGAGCCTCCTCCTGCACGGCCGCGATCTCCCGGGGCAGCGTGAGGCCGAAGCGCGGCTGAAGGCGGGCGAAGCTGGGCACCCCGCGCGCGTCGAGCGCGACGATCTCGCCGTCGAGGATCGCGGAGTCGACGTGGAGATCCTCGTGCAGCTCCTGCAGCTCCGGAAACCACTCCGTCACGTCCGCTCCCGAGCGGCTCACGAGCGCGGTCTTGCCTGGCTCCACCACCGAGATGACGCGCATGCCGTCCCACTTGAGCTCGAACGCCCACTCCTGGGGGTCGAGGCGCGCGATCTGAGGCTCGCGGGCAAGGGTGGCGAGCATCGGGAGGGGGGCCGATGCCGGGGCCGGTTTCGCGGTCGGGGCCGGCTTGGCGGTCGGGGCGGGCTTGGCAGTCGGGGCGGGTTTCGCGGTCGGGGCGGGCTTGGCAGTCGGGGCGGGCTTGGCGGCCCCTGCGCGCCGGGCGCGGCGCGTCGCACCCACGCGGGGGGTCGGGCGCGACGCCCGGCCCGACGCCGTGGTCGCCTTCGCGCCGACCGCCCTCCCCGACGCCTTAGTCTCCTTCGCGCCGACCGCCCTCCCCGCCCGGGCCGGCGCATCGTCCATCAGGTGGATCATCCACTGCGGCGGCTCCTCGCTCGTGCGGAACAGGGCGAAGCGGCGGCTGCCGCCAAGCCCGCCGTCACGCTCGCCGTGGACCGTGACGATCACCTCGTCGTCGCGCCACTTCTCGATCTCGCATCGGCCGGTGTCCCAGATGCGCACCTCCCCCGCCCCGTACTCGCCTTGGGGGATGGTGCCCTCGAAGCGGCGGTACGACAGCGGGTGGTCCTCGGTGGGGACGGCGAGGTGGTTGCGCTTGGGGTCCGTGGGCACGCCCTTGGGCAAGGCCCAGCTCACGAGGACGCCGTCGTGCTCGAGCCGGAAGTCGTGGTGGAGGCGGCGGGCATCGTGCCGCTGGATGACGAAGACGGGGCCGTCGGCGCTCGGGGCATCGTCGCCGCCGTGCTCCGGGACGGGCTCCGGGGTGGCGCCCGCGTTGCGCATGGAGCGGTAGGTCGCGAGCCGGTCCCTGCCCGTGACGGCCGCGAGCAACTGCATCGTGTCTCCGCGACGCTTGACGCGTTGCAGCACCTCCCGGAACTCCAGCTGACGCAGGCTGGGCGAGGCCAGCTCCCGCCACGTGCGGGGCGCCGCGACCGTCGGATGCGCGCGGCCGCGCAAGGAGTACGGGGCGACGGTGGTCTTCTTGCCGTTGTTCTGGCTCCAGTCGATGAAGACCTTGCCCTCGCGCACCGCGCGCTTCATGACGCTCGTGATCCGGTCAGGGTGGTCGGCCTCGAGGGCGCGAGCGAGCTCCTTGGCGACGGCCGTCACCTGTGCGGAGGTCTGCGAGCCGTCGAGCGCGGCATAGACGTGGATGCCCTTGGAGCCGCTCGTGACGGGCACGGGGTCCATGCCCATGTCGCGCAGGATGTCGCGGACCAGCACCGCCACCTGGGCACACTGGCGCAAGTCAACGCCCGGCCCGGGGTCCAGGTCGAGCACCAGGCGGTCCGGGTTGAGCGGCTCGCCATCCGCGCCGAAGCGCCACTGCGGCACATGCACCTCAAGCGCCGCGAGCTGCGCGAGCCACACGAGCGTCGCCTCGTCGTTCGCGAGCGCGTACTCCGTGACATGGTCCCTGTGCTGGATGCGCCCCGTGGCGACCCACTCGGGCGCCCCGTCGCCGATGTCCTTGTGGAAGAAGGCTGGCGCCTCGCCGTCCTCGCCCACGCCATCGGTCCAGCGCTTGCGCGTCACGGGCCGGTCCTGGCAGTGCGGGAGCATGACCGATGCGATCGCGGAGTAGTAGCCGATGACCTCCGCCTTGGTGGTCCCCGTGGCCGGGTACAGCACCTTGTCCAGGTTGGACAGCTGGACGGCCTTGCCGCCCACGCGCACCGTTCTTCGCGACTCCGCCACACCCCAGCATGACCCGGATCTGCTCCCAGCGCTCGCCGACTGCCGCGAACCGGGTTCTACTGGAGGCATGAGAGCCATCTGGTCGGGTGCCATCACGTTCGGGCTGGTCAACGTGCCGGTCAAGCTGTACTCGGCCACGGAGGACCACGATGTGGAGCTCCACCAGGTCCACGAGAAGGACGGAGGCAGGATCCGCTACGAGCGCCGATGCGAGGTTTGCGGCAAGGTCGTGGCGTACGAGGACATCGACCGCGCGTACGTCGGGGGCGACGAGACCGTCGTGCTCACCAAGGACGAGCTCGCGGCGATCCCGCAGGAGCACGACCGCGACATCGAGGTCCTGTCGTTCGTGCCCAACGACCAGCTCGACCCCATCATGTTCGAGCGGAGCTACTACCTGCGGCCCGAGGGCAAGTCCAGCAAGGCCTATGTGCTGCTGCGACGCACCCTTGAAGGCACCGACCGCACCGCCATCGTCCAGTTCGCGATGCGACAGAAGACCCGCCTGGCCGCGCTGCGCGTGCGCGACGACGTGCTCGTCCTGCAGACGATGCTGTGGCCCGACGAGGTGCGCGACGCCGAGTTCGCGGCGCCGGCAGCGGGCGACCGCATCTCCGCGAAGGAGCTGGAGCTGTCCGCGGCGCTCGTCAAGAGCTTCGCCGGCGACTTCAAGGCGGAGGACTTCCGCGACGAATACCAGGAGCAGCTGCGCACCTTGGTGGAGGCGAAGCTCGAGCAGGGCGACTCGCTCGACACTGACGCAACGTTCGGCGAGGCCGCCGAGGGCGAGGACGCGGAGGTCATCGACCTCATGGAGGCGCTGCGCAAGAGCGTCGCGCGCTCGCGTTCGGCCAAGCGCGGCTCGAGCGGGAAAACGGCGCCGAGCGGAGGCACGTCCGGGACCGGAGGCCACAAGAAGGCGGCGTCCGGCACGTCGGCGAAGAAGGCATCGGGCGCGAAGAAGTCCGCCAGGACGGCATCGGGCCGCAAGAAGGCCGCGAGCTAGAGCCGACGAGAAGGCCGCGAGCTAGAGCCGACGAGAAGGCCGCGAGCTAGAGCCGACGAGCGAAGGTGACGACGGCGTCGTCCTCGTCGATGGCCTCGAAGCCCACGCGCGGATAGAACGCCTGCGCGGCGGCGTTCGCCTTCTCCGCGACCAGGTGCACGCCGGGGACGCCGCGCCCGCGGAGCAGCTCACAGCATGCGTCCATCAGCCCGCGTCCGGCACCGCGCCCCTGCTGGTCGGGGAGCAGATCGATGTGGAGGTGGGCCGGGAACTCGTCGACGCGCGGGATGAGGGTCCGGGTCGGGTTCTCGGCCTCGCGCAGGAGCCACTCGTCATCGGGTGTGCGCCGGGGGTGGAGCGGAGCGCGCTCGGGCCACCACGTCGTCGTGAACCACTCCTGGAACGCGCGAGTGTCGCTCGTGCCCAGCACGTAGCCGCGCGCCTCGCCGCCCAAGTCCCACACCAGGCAGAAGCCGCCCGGGCCGTGAAGATACGGGGTGGCGTAGACATCGGCGACCGTGCGGTCGTTGCTGAAGAGCCCGGTCGCGTCCTGGCCGGTCGCGCCCGTGAGCAGGCAGACGCGCGCGATCTGCTCGTGGTCCGCAGGCGTCGAGGGGCGGATGGTCACGAACCGACGCTACCGCCGCCCGCTACCCCACACCCGCCCGCCCTCGCGAATGTGTCACTTCTGGCACTCAAAGCGGCCGACGTCGTCCCCAGGATGTGCCGGAAGTGACACATTCCCAGGAGGAGGGGTGGAGCGGGCGCCGATGCGGGCGTCGTCGCGAGCCTGGCGGCATGGGATTCAGACGCACGGGCGCGATCGAGCTGGCGCTGCACCTCGAGGGCATGGCGGTTGCGCTGTCGACCGAGCAGGTGCTCAGCCGCTGGGAGGACGCCGATCTCCGCGCCGCCCTGCGCGCGGGCAGCATCGTGCAGGTGCTCCCCGGATGGTGGGCGGCCCGCATGCACAGCGAGTCGCTGGCCGTCCGGACCCTCGCCGCGGGGTCATGGGCGGGACCCGATGCCGTGGTCATCGGCGGTGCGGCGGCAGCGGCGTGGGGCGTGGTTCCGACGCCCGGGGCTGCTCCCACCGTCCGCGTGGCCGTCCGGCACGGAACGCAGCGGCCGTGCCCGCCGTGGCTGCGGCTGCGCCGAATGAACGTGCCGCCTCCTTTCGCCGAGTGGGAAGGCGTGCGGATCGCGCGTCCGGACTGGGCGGTCGCTACGGCGTTCGGGGACCAGCCGGTCGAGCGTGCGCGCGACATCGCGTTCCTCGCGCTGCAACGCGGCCTCGTCTCAGCCGATGCGCTGGCGCGCGTGGACGAGCGGGCGCCTCGGCTCGAGCGGCGACGCGAGCTGCGCGCCATCGTCGCCGCGATGGCGCAGGGCGCCGAGAGCCACCTCGAGGAGCACGCGCTTCTGCGGGTCTTCACCGGCGAGGAGTTCCGGCACTGGGTGCGCCAGCATCGCATCGTGCTGGACGGGCGTCGGTTCCGCCTCGACATGGCGGACCTGCGGACGCGCACGGTGGTCGAGCTGGACGGGGAGAGCCACGACGACCCCCAGCAGCGCAACCGTGACATCCGCCGCGACGCCGTCCTTGCCGCCCACGGGTTCGTGACGATCCGCTTCGCCGGTCGCGACCTCCTGCGTCAGCCGGCCGAGTGCCGGGATCTCGTGCTGCGAACAGTCGCGATGCGACAGACGCGCGCGTGAACGCGCTGCTGGACCGCACACGGTTCGCGCGGCCCCGGCGCTCCCTCTCGTGAAGCGCGGCTGGATCGCACACGGCGCGCGCGGCGCGAACCTGAGCGGACCCTCCCGCCAAGTGCGGCTGGATCGCACACATTTCGCCCGATGCGGCCCCCAACGTGTGCTGGAAGTGACACATTTCGCGAGGTGGGGG